>Ga0213872_10002542_pt1 | contig 10634 bp, 11 predicted proteins | sample VelepicomBERX_R2_FD_160071 | JGI IMG/M metagenome (GOLD analysis project Ga0213872, IMG submission 160071) | Rhizosphere microbial communities from Vellozia epidendroides in rupestrian grasslands, the National Park of Serra do Cipo, Brazil - RX_R2 | ecosystem: Host-associated > Plants > Roots >... | reverse complement strand
CGCGATTTCCGGCCTTATTTCGTACGTATAATTCTCTCAATTTTTCTCCAGCTTATCTATTCGCGCATACTCATCCCAAATTCTCCGGTCGCTATGCCGGCGCGGGTTACGCGGATCGGGTTTAAGCGTTGTGTAGAGGAAGATAGGATATGAAAAGCGCTCTATTCATTGAAAACCGCCGGATCTGGTATCAAGCGGTTTTCTCTAAGAATAAAGCAACCCGCTCTTGGCGGTTATAATGTTCTGTGTTGGCTTGTGATGGAATCTTGTTTCCCGGACAGTTGAGGAGAAAATAAGTCTCTATCTATCCGCGATATTTTTGCTTTTGGTTGAGGTAATACGCTTGAGCGCGGCATCAAGCGTTCCATCGGTAATATCCGGATCAACAACATGGATGATGCGCGCCAGAAACTGTGTTGATTTAGATCCACGGTCAAGCGTGTGACCGAGATGCTGCTTTACAAGTTGATCCAGCTGTTCAGCAAGGATGTCCAAAGCAGAAGATTTTGGGCCGTGTTTCTGTTGTTTTTGAGCGCGCAGGTCTCGCTCTGCCCCCTTAAGGTCAGTGAGCATGTCATCAAGAATTGCGATGCGGTCGTCCCAGACAGCGCATTTGTCCTGCACGGCCATATTCCCTGTACTATCCAGTAAAGCAAAATAAGTGCGCTCGCCGACCTTGCTGAGTCCGTGTTTCAAGGATGCGACTTTCTTCTCAAGGGAGTGTATTTCAGCAAGGTCTTCTTTCTTTGTTTGATATCCATTCTGATTGTTTTTGTGATAGCGATAATGGCTGAGCATTCTTTCTATTAATGAGCGTGTCTCTGTTGGCAAATGCATATAACGAGTTATATCCGCCCATTGCCGTGGCGTGATTTTGACGTCTGGAACGTCACGCCAATTCATGGGAATGGTCTTTTTCTTGCGCGGCATGGTGGCCCTATTTCCTTAATTGTGAAAATAACTCACGCACATCAACCATTCCAGACGGAGTTGATGATCGCATAGGTCGGTGGTTTCCAAAGAAGGAGAATACTCTGGCATCCATAGTCCTGAACAGATACGCGGATTTTACCAATACCTGACATTAGGTATGAACGCCATCATCCATAAACAACACTTTCTGCGCATAATCGATATATACGTGTAGACACGCTTGCGGCCGTTATTCGACTGCCGCTCAACGTGCGGCGCATGCCTTATTGTGGCAGTTGTATGCTTGTGGAACTTTCCCACAAGGGAAGAAAATGGTGACGATAGTCACGTGCATGCTGCGGGAGACGGTACGCTATAAAAGTGTAGGACCGTCTGCCGGTGTGGATGATGTTATAATAAACATCGTCGCATATGAGGTATGACGCAGCGTCTATAGTCGGCTGCGTAGTCAGGCGGCACTGGAGGCTCGGCGTATCAGGGAAATGTTTGGGCCTTTGCCGTAAAAGGCACCGCACCTCGGCGACATTGCAAAGCTGTTCCAGCCGATCTGTCGCATCATGCGACGCGTGGCCAAGAGCGTCTTCCAACAGATGGAATGATTGCGCTGAGCAGAGGACCGGCAGGCGGCCTTTATGGGCTTCCGTCATAAGGTCGTTGAAGAAATGATGACGACTGTCGTGCCCCTCGTAAACATGAACGCGCGTGCTGCGGCGTCTGACGCCATCATTTTCGATAAACTCCAGCCCGGCTTGTTCACAGGCATCTTTAACAAGCTGCGCGCTGTTGGCTGAGAATTTGCCTTTTTCTAAATTGCGTATGGTGCCGGGGGACAGGTTGGACTTTGCGGCCAGTTCATCCTGTTGCCAGTCCAGAATGGCGCGCGCTGCCTTGATTTGTGAGGAACTGATAATGGCGAGCGGCGACATGCGAGCCTCACGCAGCACGATCTAGGGTTGCCAATGCACGATCCCAGCGAAGGTTTTTGCTAAGATAAACGACCGTTGGTGCTGTGTCGTGTCCGGCATCATTGGCGTGCCGCTCGACGGTCAGAAGAAGTTCGCTGGCCGCCTTATCGCCAAACATGACCGTAAGTTCGGCATATGTAACCCAGGTATTGGCGTAGACCATGTGTCTCTACCCCGGTGTCAGGCTGCGTGACGATGTTGAGCGGGCATGGAGTGGGTGAAGCCCATGGCGATAAGCCAGCGGTCTTCCAACGGCAATGGCTGTGCATGATGAATGCCATTGGCCTTTTCCATTTGTTCGACAATGACCTGTACCGACCCCTCGCCATGCCGCATCACAAAATCGTTAAAATCCAGAACCATCATCACAACACCTCGGGAAGAAAGCGTTATCGTCATCGACAAGCCGAATGTAAGGGATGGTCAGGCATGAAAGCAATTAAAAAGAACATTGTATAATCTTTTAGAATAAATAAAATTATCTTATTGGATTAATTTTGATCTTAAGACTAAAAATATTACTCTTTAATATAGTTAATAAGAATTTTATTTGCTTTTATAGATTATATGTTATGTTGTTAAAATGGTCACCGGACGTCAAATTCGCGCAGCACGCGCCCTCATCAACTATCGCGCTGAAGATTTGGCGAACGAGATAGGTATTACAACGCCAGCCCTCACCAAAATCGAGACCGGCCATGTTGTGCCGCGTGACAGCACTGTGAAACGCATCATTGCCGCAATGAGCAACAACGGCGTCGAGTTCACTGAAGATGGTGGCGTACGTCCCAAGGCGGCAGGTATTGAAATTTTCGAAGGCACCGAACGCTTTGACGCCTTTTACGACTTTCTCTATGAGCATTTACGCGCCAATGGTGGGTCCGTTTGCCTCAGCATAGCCGACGAAACAGTAATATCGAAATATCGCAGCAACTCGGAATTGCACTTTAAGCGCATGCGCGAATTAAAAGAAGCTGAGGGTTTTTCTTCTTTCCGCGTTTTGACGAGTGAGAGCAATTTTGAAACAACGTTTGGTTATAGCGAATACAGGAAAGCCAAGGCAGGTAGGTTGGCCCCCAGCGCCTTTTATACTTTTGGTGACTGCCTCGCGCTCATGTCGTTCGCGCACGACCCGTCACCTTATGTTGTCGTTCTCAAAAATGCATCCTTCGCCGCCGCCTATCGTGCCGCCTTTGATTTTGCATGGAACGCAGCGGAAGTGCCGCAGCAAAGGGGAAATGAATGACACTTTCAACTTATACGCGATTGCTTAATGCTGATGACGCCGGCCAATACCGGGCTTTGCGCCAATCTATCTTAGAACAAGGCGGTGGCAAGTATTTTTCAGACAGCTATATACGCGAATCTAGCTTTAAAGCGGTTGACTGGAAAAACTGGTGCAGCCCATCGCCACAACATTGCATTATTGGGACCTTTCACGGCCAGAGACTAATCGGCATCATGGGCATTATTGCCTATGGGCCTGCGCAGGACTGTGCTGCCGAATGGGAACTCACGTGGGTTGATCCGGAATATCGCGGCATGGGGATCTCTCGGGCATCCTATCAGATTGAAGAATCGTGGACAGTGGCCCATGGCTACAAAAAGGCCGTTGTTTTTATTCGCGAAGATAACACGCGATCTATGGCCATTCGTAAAAAGCAGGGCTTTATATTTCAGCACGACAAATCAGAAACATGGGCCGATGGTTCGGTTGCCAAGGCTTCACGTTTTGAAAAGACACTAACAACATCGCAGACCCAACGCGAACGTGCTCTTAATTACCTTGTGCAAACGCTCGTCGATTTTGTCGGCACGCTCGACGCAGTCCACCTCAACATACAAAACGGATAACAAATTTTGTAGCATTGCTACGGACAGTCCTTTCAACAAATGCACACACTTGTACATGAAGAAAAAAGCGTGAAATTCTGAAGTTCGGAAGCGGCAATCTTGAGATTCTTTGCATCCGCGCGCCACAGATGGCCGTGTTCGGTTTGGCTTGGGAAAAAGCGGAAACATTGTGAGCGATTGAACTATGTCGGGATCTATCAACCTTAATTACCGCGCGCTAACCGCAGATGACGCAGCAGCCTATCGCGAATTACGGTTGCATGCCTTGGATACAGAAGGAAAATACTTTTCAGCTGACACGGAACAGGGACACGCACAAAGCCTCGATGAATAGGCGGTTGTATGCACAGAGACCACAAAACATGTTGTCTTTGGTGTTTTTGCCAATGACAGGCTTATTGGCGTCGTCAGTGCAGACGGTATCGATGATGACCGTGTCAAATGGCGGTCCGGCTATATGCTGCCGGAGCTAAGGCGCTCAGGTCTCATGATCCCGCTTTATGTGCTGCGTGAACATTGGTCGGTTGGGCATGGCTACACGAGCGCCGAATTTACGATACGTGCCGACAATATGCGAACACGCACCATGCAAGAAGCGCGTGGCGCCGTTGTGATGGAAGTAAAGGATACCCGGTTTGCTGACGGGTCCGTGGCCCCCACATGTTTTTACACGCGGCCTCTCAGACAAGCCCAGATGGAGTCGACTCTCAAATATCTGTCTGAGACTTTGGAGCTTCTGGGGCCAAGCCCCAGTGCGACAGCACACCCCGGTATTCAGAACGGCTAACCACTCAGAGTACCGATGTTGTTGAGCGCCAGTGATTGTGTTGCTGAGCGCCAAAGTAGCGTTTAAGTCCATTTTAGGGGCCGATTTTTGTTGGCCAAAGCCAAAAGTCTGATTTGTTTAATCTGCCTGGGATCCCCAACATGCCTTCATTGTTAATGCACAGGGCATGGAGGGACGATGACGCGGCAGGATCAAAAAAGTCTTTATGCGGCGCTGGGTTTTCTGGCGGTCATTATCAAGGATGACGGCGGTGACGCAGGTGACATGGCGTGCCGTGCCATGAAGCTCGCGGAACTCTTTGAAGCCTTCTGCGAAGAAGGTGCCGCATGATAAGCGTTAAAAGAGCAAGCCTGGGCATACAAAAACATTACTTACTGCGAAAACCTGCAAAACCGGTATTGCCAGTGGTTATTTTCACCACATACGCCGCTTTGTTTACAGGCAGGGCCTGAGCAAAATATCCACGCAGTCTTCAGGGAGGCCTTTATGGTGCAGCAAAGCCTGAAAGTGCATGAAGAGAAATCTGTGCAAGATGATGCGGTAGAAGAACAACCTGGCGAGCAACCACAGCAACACCCCGGTTGCCGCATGTATCATGACCCGGATGAGGGGGTGGCGGCACCGGAAAACCCGCCTGCAAAATGGGCGCATTTGCCCATGGTCGAACAGATTGCCGAGGCCATTGTCGATTGCATGAATAAAAATGGCCAGTGCTGGATTATCGACATCCGCGCCATGGGCTTCTCACTCAACGACATCGCGCGCCACTGGCCGGAGGCCTGTGCGCTGGCGGAGAGAAAGAGGCCGCGGCCTAAAACATGAGGCACATCCAGCCTATGTTCAGGCGGGATGTAGAGAAAACTGTGCATAACAAGAAGGATGTAACGCATAGGTATGTAAAGGGCATTCCGCATCACTTTACGGCCGCTTAACGGATACGATACTAGCAGGCGATTTTATTCGTGATTGTTTTACAGGTAACGCAACATACGCGAGGTTATATGTCAAATTGCAGAATGGGCTTGGTTGGTATTGTTTGCTGCTTTTTTGTTTTGCCTTGTCAAGCCGAGGAAATGACCCTCCAGCAGGCCTGGGTTGATGCTTATACGAACAATCCGTCTTTAGAATCCGAACGCGCGAAGCTGCGGGCAACTGACGAGCAAGTGGCGCAGGCGCTGAGCAACTGGCGACCGACGGTTGAAGGTACGACGAGTGCCGGACGTAGCTGGGAACACACGCATCAGCAATCTGTGTCGGCGGCAAGTGAGTTCGCGAAGAATGGCGATAGTTACGGTGTGCAGGTAACGCAGCCTGTCTTTCGTGGGTTTAGAACCATTGAGCAAACAGAAGCCGCCAAAGAACAAGTGATGGCGGAACGCGCACAACTGGAAAATGTCGAACAGCAGGTGTTTCTGCAGGTGGCCAAGGCCTATCTCGATTACCTGCGCGATGCGGAGATTCTTACCCTCCAAAAAGACAACAAGCGTGTGCTCAAGGAAAAACTCGATGAAACCACAATCCGCGCCAAAGTGGGCGAATTGACACAAACCGATTTGCAACAGGCAAGGTCGCGTCTGGCGCGTGCGGAAGTGGGGGCGTTGCAGGCTGAGAATTCTTTAGAGTCCGATCGCGCAGCTTTTGTGCATGCTGTGGGTTATGAGCCGGAGAAGCTCAAAGAACCCAAGCTGGCACTTGATCCGCAGGCGGATATCGAAACAACACTCCATAAATCGGAAACCGTCAATCCGTCCGTTGTCGCCGCGCAATATGCTGTCGACGAAGCCAAGAGTGAGATTGCGATCAACAAGGGGGCCTTGGCGCCAGAGATTAATATCGTTGGCAATGCCGAGCATGATTATGGACAGAACGTGTCCTTTCCGGGCAATACGAACAACAGCAGTATTATGGTGCAGTTGAAAATGCCGCTTTACAGCGGCGGGGCAGATTATTCAAAAATACGCGCCGCGCGGCAAACGGCAACTCAGCGCCGCATGGATTTAGAAGAGCAACGGCACAAAAGCCGGGAGACGGCCTATAACGCCTGGCAGCAGTTACGTGTGTCGGAGCAAGCGATTAAAGCGGATGAGTTGCAGATTGAGGCGGCACAGAAAGCGCTGGAAGGCGTGCGGGTGGAGGCCAAAGTCGGCACGCGCACGACGCTGGATGTGCTGAATGCGGAACAGGAAAAACTCGATGCGCTGGTCGATATGGCCAAATCACGCCATGATAAAAATGACGCCATCCTGCAAATCAAGGCGGCGGTTGGCGCCTTGACGGCAGACGCCATGCAATTACCGCTTAAGCCCTACGACCCTAAACAATATTACGACAACAATACCGGCAAGCTGATCGGGTTCGGTGACGACGATGATTATGTCGTCGGCAAGATCAATAAACTCCATCCAGAAGAGTAAGCTTTATGACACTTGCAATCGTGCCGCCGCCTGAATCCAGGGATAGCGGTCTGGAATCTCTTGTCCTGATGTTGCGGATTATGGGCATTGCCGCCGATGGGCAGCAACTGCGCCATCGCTATGGCAATGTGATTGGTACAACAGAAATCCTGCGTTGCGCTAAAGAACTACAGCTGAAAGCACGGCTAATCACCAGTGACATCGATCGGTTGCCGAAAACACCGCTGCCGGTGATTGCTGAACGTCCGGACGGCACATTCTTTATTATCGCCAAACTGGGGCCTGAGGGGGTACTGGTGCAGGACCCGCTGATAGGGCGTCCGCAAGTGCTGAATCTTGAAGCGTTGAAAGAGCAGTGGAGCGGCAATCTGATTTTGATGACGAAGCGGGCGAGTTTGGCTGATCTTGCCAGACGCTTTGACATCACATGGTTTTTGCAGGCGATGCATAAATACCGGCATTTGCTGGTTGAAGTGCTGGTGGCCTCTTTCTTCCTGCAGGTCTTCGGTCTTGTCTCGCCTTTGTTCTTTCAGGTGATTATCGACAAGGTGTTGGTGCATCATGGCCTCACGACGCTGGATGTGCTGGCGATTGGTCTTGTGACCATTGCCGTGTTTGAGTGTCTGCTCTCGGCCATCCGCACCTATGTCTTTTCGCATACCACCAGCCGGATTGATGTGGAGCTGGGCGCGCGTTTGTTCCGGCATCTGGCGGCGTTGCCGATTGCCTATTTTGAGGCGCGTCGGGCGGGTGACAGTGTTGCGCGTGTGCGCGAACTTGAGAATATCCGGCAGTTCCTGACGAGCTCTGCCCTGACGTTGGTGATTGATCTGTTGTTCACCTTCGTCTTCCTCGGCGTTATGGCTTATTACTCGCTGTTCCTCACTTTTATCGTTCTGCTGTCTTTCCCGTTTTATATCGCGATCTCGGCGCTCGTGACGCCTGTGTTCCGGCATCGGCTGGATGAGAAGTTTAATCGTGGGTCGGAGAACCAGTCTTTCCTAGTCGAAAGCATTACGGGCATTGAGACGTTGAAAGCCATGGCGGTTGAACCGCAGATGCAGCGCAAATGGGAAGATCAGCTGGCGGGTTATGTCAAATCCAGCTTCCGCGTCCTCAATCTCGGTAATTGGGCCAGTCAGGGCGTGCAACTGACCAGCAAGATCACCTCAGCCGCTATCCTGTTCTTTGGCGCCCATGCGGTGATCGAGGGCGATCTGACGGTGGGTGAACTGGTCGCGTTTAACATGCTGTCGGGTCATGTGACGCAGCCGGTGTTACGCCTCGCGCAGATGTGGCAGGATTTTCATCAGGCGCGGTTATCGATTGCGCGTCTGGGCGATATTCTGAATGCGGTGCCGGAGCCGATGTTCACGCCGGGGCGCAGCGCCCTGCCCGTGATCACGGGCCGGATTGCGTTTGAACATGTGACATTCCGTTACAAGATCGACGGGCCGGAGATTTTGCACGACATCACGCTGAATATTCCACAAGGGCAGGTGGTGGGGATTGTCGGTCCTTCGGGTTCCGGCAAATCAACGCTCACCAAACTGGTGCAGCGTCTTTATGTGCCGGAAAGCGGCAAGGTGATGGTGGATGGTGTCGATCTCGCCATGGTCGATGTGTCGTGGCTGCGGCGGCAGGTGGGCGTGGTGCTGCAGGAAAATGTACTGTTCAACCGCACGATCCGCGAGAATATCGCGCTTGCCGACCCCGGCATGGGGATGGAGCAGGTGGTGCAGGCCGCCAAACTGGCGGGTGCGCATGAATTTATCCTTGAATTGCCGAACGGTTATGACACGCCGGTGGGTGAGCGTGGGTCGAGCCTGTCGGGCGGGCAGCGGCAACGCATTGCTATCGCCCGCGCACTGGTTGCCAATCCGCGTGTGTTGATTTTTGATGAAGCGACATCCGCGCTTGATTACGAAAGCGAGCATATCATCCAGCAGAATATGCGCGAGATTGTAAAGGGGCGCACGGTGCTGATTATCGCGCATCGTCTGTCGGCGGTGAGGGATTGTCATCGGATCATCACGATCGAAAAAGGCCGGATTGTCGAAGATGGCACGCATGATGAACTGATCCAGAACAATGGCCGTTATGCCTCGCTCTGGAAATTGCAGGGAGGTCGCGATGTTGGTTGAGCGCATCAAGAAATACATCGATCTATTAATCGGCTGGCTCAAACCGCGCTTGGAGAATTTGCCCCAACGGATCAAAACCCTCTACGCCACTTGGTCGCGGAAGGAGTCGCGTCAGCAAGAGATCGAGAAGCTGAAAGAACGGCTGGAGGATATCGACTGGCAGGCGCTGGGACAAAAGCTTGATCCAGAGCAAATCACCAATCACCCGAAGTTCCAGGCGGTGATGGCGCGTGTCAATCTGCCGGACTATGTTACCGGCCCCACCGATGAAACCGCTTTCCTGCCCGCGGCGCTGGAGATTGTAGAGACGCCGCCTTCGCCCATGGCGCGTATCACAGGTCGCGTCATTATCTGGTTTTTTGCAATCGCACTTCTATGGGCCATTTTCGGTTCGGTCGATATTATCGCAACTGCGTCGGGCAAGATTGTACCGACGGGTCGCACCAAGGTTGTGCAACCGCTCGAAAGCGGCGTTGTTCGCGCCATCCTTGTGCAGGACGGGCAGCATGTGAAAGCGGGTGCCAAGTTGATCGAGATCGACGCCACGATTAACGAGGCCGAACGCGACCGTTTGCAAAAAGAATATCTGGAGGAAGAACTCAACGTCATGCGCCTGCAGGCGGCACTGACGATGGAACCGGATGCGGCAGAAAAGTTTACAGCACCCGAAGGAGCTTCTGCCTTGCAGATAGAAACGCAGAAAAACTTGCTCAGTAATCAGGTGCAGGAAATCCGCGCCAAGCTTGATGGGCTGGATCAACAGATTGCGCAGCAGAGGGGTAATTGGGCGGCGGTGCAGGCAACGATCACCAAACTGACCGAAAGCATTCCATACTTACAGAAACGGACGGAGGCGCGGGAGTATCTAGCGAAACAAGGTTACGGCTCCAAACTTGACTATCTCACCACCAAGCAAGATCTGGTCGAGCACCAACAGGAACTGCAGGTGCAGCAGGGCAAGCTGGCGGAGGCGATGGGCGCCGTCAGTTCGCTTGAAGAACAGCGCAAGCAGGCGGAGGCCGAATGGAAGCGCACCAATCTGAATGAGTTGACGCAGGATGAACAAAAAGCCGCGAGCCTGCATGAGCAACTGGTGCAGGCTGCCGAGAAATTCCGTCTGCAGACATTGACGGCACCCGTGGATGGCACCGTGCAGCAGCTTGCCGTCCATACCGAAGGCGGCGTGGTGACGCCGGCACAGGTGCTAATGTCGATTGTACCGGCTGACAGCCATCTGGAAATCGAAGCCATGGTGTCTAACCGTGATATCGGCTTCGTTCATGCGGGGCAGGATGCGGCGATCAAGATCGACACGTTCAATTATACAAAATACGGTCTGCTAAATGGCATGGTGCAAAATGTATCAAGCGATGCCATCACGCGCGAAAAACCGACGGACAAGAACGCGGATAAACAAGCGTCAGGTGCTGAGAATGAGACGAGTGAGCCCAAAGGGCAAGAGCTTGTCTACGCCGCCCGTGTGCGCCTCGATCAAACGCAGATGCAGATTGACGACCGCATGGTTGACCTCACGCCC
>Ga0213872_10002541_pt1 | contig 10636 bp, 13 predicted proteins | sample VelepicomBERX_R2_FD_160071 | JGI IMG/M metagenome (GOLD analysis project Ga0213872, IMG submission 160071) | Rhizosphere microbial communities from Vellozia epidendroides in rupestrian grasslands, the National Park of Serra do Cipo, Brazil - RX_R2 | ecosystem: Host-associated > Plants > Roots >... | reverse complement strand
ATCGACCCCAAATTTCTCGTTGCCGGCAGTCCGGTAGCGGGCGTGTCCAACGTGACGCGGCCCACGATGACCGTTTACTCGCCTGAGGGGAAAAACACGGGCGCCGCAGTGGTAGTCTTGCCCGGCGGAGGCTACCAGATGCTGGCCATGGATCTCGAAGGCACCGAGGTCTGCGACTGGCTGACGGCAAAGGGAATCACCTGTGTGCTGTTGAAATACCGCGTGACCGATGTGGGGCCGTATCCGAAGTCAGGGCCGTATCCAGAGTCGCCGATGGCTCTCGAAGATGCGCAGAGGACGGTGGGGCTGGTGCGCTTTCACGCAGCCGAGTGGCACATCGATCCGCACAAGATCGGAGTGCTCGGGTTTTCGGCTGGCGGCCACCTGGCAGCGGCGATCAGCACGCATGATGCGAAGCGTTTGTACCCGGTCGTCGATGCGGCAGATAGCGAGAGCTGCCGCCCCGATTTCGCCATGGCAATCTATCCGGGGCATCTGTCGCTGTCGGCGGCGGAGTGGGATGCAAAGCAGGGCGCCAGAAAGTTCGTGGTTCCCCATCCGGCGAATGCCGACGGACAACTTAGCCTCAATCCGGCAATTCCCGTGACCCGCGAGACTCCACCCACGTTTCTGCTGCAGGCCGAGGATGACCACGTGGACAGCGTAAGTGACTCACTCGCTTACTATATCTCTCTCGAGAAGGCCGGGGTTCCGGCGGAGATGCATCTGTATACTCAGGGCGGACATGCATTTGGACTGCGGCGCACGAAATTCCCCATTACGGAATGGCCGCAGCTCGTCGAGAAGTGGCTGGTAACCATCGGGATCATCACGGAATAGCAAGGATGGGTATTCCGAGGTGACGTCTTGCGACTTTTTAGGGCTTCTTTCATCCAAGCTATTGGGTAAACTGTTTTGAAGGGATTCCGCAATCAGCTAGGGCGGACCAGCAATCGAACGGAACCCAAGGAGAAATGATGGCGGTCGAATCAATCGTGGAACTCAGCGACGCAACCTTCGATCAGGAAGTTCTGAAATCAGAGCAGCCTGTCCTGGTCGACTTTTGGGCAGCATGGTGCGGCCCCTGTAAGGCCCTCGCGCCCACCGTCGACGAGATAGCCACCCAGTACAACGGCAGGGTGAAAGTCGCCAAGATGGACGTGGACCGCAATCAGGCGACCCCGATGCGCTATGGAATCCGCGGGATCCCGGCGCTCCTGCTTTTCAAGGGCGGCAAAGTGGCCGATCAGATCGTCGGCTATGTCCCCAAGGACACCATCGAGCGCAGCCTCGCCAGGGTGGTCGAGCCCGTGGAGACCGCGGCAAACACCGCCCCTGCAGCGACGACCAAGTAATTTACAGGCCCGGAGCTCCATCGCGGCGTTCCGGGCTTTTCTGCGTCCAGCGCCATTTTGACCTCACGCTTCGGCAACATCCATCGAACTTGCCAGACCGTAATGTAACTGGAGACGATGGAAAAGAGTCGAATGAGTAGAGGAATCCATGCTGATACGCAGATCCAATGGCGTCGAGTCGTCTGAGATTACGCTGAAATCTGTCTACCTGAACCGGCGTGCCTTTATGGCTGGAGCTGCTGCCGCGGGAGCAGCCGCGATTGCCGGCACGGGCATTGCCGAAATGCTCTCGCCTGCGGCGTCCGTCTACGCCGACACGAAGCTCACCACAGTGAAGAGCCCGTACTCGCTTACCGGAGTGCAGACGACATCTCTCCAGGACATCACCCACTACAACAACTTCTACGAGTTCGGCACGAACAAGGACGATCCAGCACGAGAGGCCTATCGCCTCAAGACCCGCCCGTGGACCGTCTCGATCGAAGGCCACGTGCAGAAGCCGCAGAAGATCGACATCGACTCGCTAATGAAGCTTCGCCCGCTCGAAGAGCGCGTCTATAGGTTTCGTTGCGTCGAAGCCTGGAGCATGGTCATTCCCTGGGTCGGCTATTCATTGTCGGAGCTGATCAAGGAGGTCCAGCCGCTGCCTTCGGCGAAGTACGTGCAGTTTCTTTCCCAGGCCGATCCGAACACCATGCCCGGCCTCCGTTTCTCAGCGCTCAATTGGCCCTACTCCGAAGGTCTGCGCATGGACGAAGCCATGCATCCGCTCACGCTGCTCACCTTCGGTCTCTACGGCGAGCCGCTTCCCAACCAGGACGGCGCTCCCGTCCGCATCATCGTGCCGTGGAAGTACGGCTTCAAGTCGGCGAAGTCCATCGTGAAGATCAAGTTTGTCGACAAGCAGCCGCGGACAACCTGGAACGATATGGCTTCCAACGAATACGGCTTCTACTCGAACGTGAATCCCAACGTCGACCATCCGCGCTGGAGCCAGAAAACGGAGCGTGTCATCGGCGCGTCGATCTTCAAGCAGCGGCAGCCCACGCTGATGTTCAATGGCTACGAAGACCAGGTGGCGAAGCTCTACACCGGCATGGACCTCAAGAAGAACTACTAAAGAGCCTTTGAGTACCTCGTCGTTTGAAGAGTACGGGCTTGAAAGCGTGAGAAAAACTCCAGCGAAGGGAAGGTTTCGTATCAGGGCACGGCTTTAGCCGTGCTGTAAGTTGCTAAAAATAGATCGGGCTTTAGCCCCTGAGTTACTTTTTTCGATTTCCAAAATGCCCAACCGCCTGATCGTGTCTCTAAAGGTCCTCGTCCATGTCGCGTGCCTCGCGCCCGTCGCGTGGCTCGTGTGGCATCTGGTCGAGAACAATCTCGGCCCCGACCCGACTGCCGCTGTCACCTTCTTCACCGGCCGAGGCACGCTGCGGCTGCTGGTCATTTCACTCGCCATTACGCCCGTACGCCGTCTGTGGGCGCCGCTGAGCCCATCCTTCAATTCGATCATTCGCTTTCGCCGCATGCTCGGACTGTACGCGTTCTTCTACGCCTGCCTGCATCTGCTGACCTACGTCTGGCTCTACGCGGGATTCAACCTCGACGCCATGATCGACGACATCACGAAGCGTCGCTTCATCACGGCAGGACTCACTGCGTGGGCGCTCATGCTTCCGCTGGCGCTCACTTCGACGACGTGGTCGATTCGTAAACTCGGCGGCAAAAACTGGAACCGCCTCCACCGGCTGGCTTATGTCTCCGCAATCGCCGGAGTGGTGCACTATTGGTGGGGAGTGAAGCCCGGCGTGCTTTCGCCGACGGCAATCACTGTTGTCCTCGCGGGTCTTCTGGCCGCGAGACCCCTGCTAACGTGGTGGTCGGAAAGGAAGAGGACGGCGGTGGCGAGTGCGGGTGTGAGCCGCTGAAACTCGCGATATCCCGGTTAAGTTTCAGGTGCAGACAACGATATTGACACTCGTAATCACCGAACTTACCGTCTGGTCATGCTCGAACAACAGATGGAGCAGGCCATTGCGAGCTGCCCCGATCTCTTCATTGAGCCCGGTCTGACCCTCATCCGTCGCCAAGTTGTAATAAACGGGAGGCGCCCCGACCTGCTCTTCAATGATGCGTTATCGCGACACTTGCTGGTTGAGATTCAGCGTGGTCGGCTGGACGAGGACCACCTGCAACGGCACTTCTATTACTACTTCGACTACAGGGCGAAGTATCCATCAACCCACCTTCGACTGATGTTTATTGCGAACAAGCTCGTTCCGCAACACAAAGCTTTCCTCGATGACCACGGATACGAATTCCGCGAATACCCGGAGAATGATTTTGACCGTCGAGCGGGGGACTGCATTTTGCGAACGCCCGGAAACGTAATCGATTTAGAAACCACCACTACTCCGGGCGTACTTCCGCAATCGACAGCAGAGTTGCTCTATGAAATTGAAATGCAACCAATGACCCTTTGCTACAAGATGCTCCTGCTGATGCTAATGGCGGAACTCGCGGATCATAACGGTCGCACGTCACTCAGGGTCCTAGCCGAGCGGTTCCAGGAATTCTTCATACAGCGGGCCACCAAACACAAAACGGAGGAAAATCCAAATCGGGTGGAACCCGGCAAGCTGTCCCAAAGGAGTGTGAGCAAGTGGGAAAGCATTATTCGGGAGCAGCCGGTGCATTACCTGGGCGAGTCTTTTCTGATCGACGGGGGAAACTCAATAAAATGGGCTCCGCGTATCTGGGACCAATGGAATTCCAGCCTTGCCGAAGAGATCCATGCTGCGAGCCTTGACCGCTTGATCCGCTATTTCAATCGTCATGTCCCGGGAGGCTACTGAAGATGCGATTTGATGCCTACCGCGTGCTGCGCCGAGCGCTCGAAGCCCAGGACGCCGAGGAAAGCTGGACAGACGAGGAACGCCGGGCATTATCGGCCCATCTCGAAGAGGGCTTTCTCCAGGCCGAGCGGTGAGCTGATCGACGGCGAGCAGCCCGCCGTGAGATTTAAGCAATGAAAGACCACTGGCGCTCGACTTGAGGCTAAGCCCTTCTCAGGTTTCGGGCCCGTTTGGCAACTCAAAACCACCTGCCGCTGCATCTGCTCGAAGCCTATCGCGCAACAAGCCCAGTTCTTGCTCAAGCAGCGAAACATCGGGATTCGAATAAGGATTGAATGACGTTAACAACCTGTCACCGAGCTCTCGCAATGTTTTGTCATCTGCAAGACCGTGAATTTCGCGTATTAAAGCCGAGGCTCTCGATGAGTACACATCATGCCCATGGAGCAAAATGTCAGTCATAGGATGATCGCCGAGCGTGCCGTTGGGCATAGAGATACTCTTTCCTTAACGTGAGGTTGTTGCGTTCCGCGGCCTCGGCCGGGCGGGCCCTACAAGCCCGGTTTTGGCTTGTGTGGGGAAGTTCCTGACCGGTGATCCCTGTGCGTGTGCCTCATACTTTCGCGCTCTTTGCAGGGTAGAGAATCTACCTCTTCCCATTGCCAACCGGCCCCATCACGAAGATCGTATTTCCGGACGGATCCAGCAGGTCGAAGGTGCGTGCGCCCCACTCCTCGTCACGCGGAGCCCGCAGAACAGCGACCTTCGCACTCCACTCTTGGTAATAGGCATCGGCGTCGTCCACATGCAGCGATACGCAGGCATCCCTGCCGTGACCGCTCATCGGAGAATCAAGCGTCAGCTCGATAGTTCCGCGCTTCAGTCCAAGCAGTCCGTTACGGCCATCCTCGGAAGCCTCGAAAGTCACACTGAAACCCAGTCGATCGACATAGAATGCCTTCGCAGCCGAAAGATCGTTGGCCGGAAGAATTGGCACCGCTCGTTCCATATCAGGTTAACCTCCGGCCGAGTTTATCGCTCTCGTGTTACGGCACCCTTAAGTGATCGCTGAGCGCTGAAGCCGGCCATTCCACTTGGCCGATTATGTCTCCGAACCCGATATAATGAAAATAGAGGCAACGAAGGCCCGGCTCGTTCACAGCCGGGCCTTTCCGTTCCAGGGAGTTCGAGCAGAGCCGGTTGAATCAGGCTTACATTAAGCCGTTTAACTCTTATGACTTAGACGCAAGTCTTTTACTTTGAATGGATTACAGTCGACGTATCGGCTAACTCCAGCGGAATGAATGGGTAACAGATTTTACCGGGGGAGGGGGGACCCCGGCTAGTCCTGGACGACGCCCGCGAAGAGAGCGCTATCATCGCTCACCGCAACGCGCCCCGGAGCGGCGGCCAGCAGATACTGCTCGACCTCGAGATGCTTCCGGACAGCATCGCCGACCCGCTTCAGAACGCCGGCCTGAGTGCTGTGCTTCTGGAAAGCCACCAGCTTGGCCTCCGCCAGGCTGCCCAAGTCGAGACTGAGCGAGTATGGCACCGTCGGGGATGCCGACAGCTCGGGACGGTCGCGAACCATGACCCACGGCGTGCTCGAGTAATAAAGCTTTTGCGGAGCGTAGGGCTGAACCCCTCGATCAAGCTGCTCAGGAAAGAACTCGCGCCGACCGGCCCAGTGGAAAGCAGCCGTCGTTGCGACCGAGACCATTGAGTGGTCGCGATGCAGGTTGACGCCACCGTCTCCTCCGAAGGTAAGGATGACATGTGGACGCAGTTTCCTGACGCGCTCGGCGATGGCCCCGACAAGCTCGTAGAAGTCCTGCCGGCGCAGCTCGCCGTCGGGATAATGCAGGACCTCACAGCTTGTGATCCGGAGCACCTCGCAGGCAGCAGCAAGTTCGGCCCGGCGCATCTGGCCCAGTTCGGCTGCGTCTGCAGCCTCGCCCCGGTGATGCGCTGCCTGCCCGTCAGTGAGACATAGGAGGTACGTCTCGACGCCGTCGTGGTGCGCCATCAGGAGCGCTCCGCCGAAGGCACCGCTCTCATCGTCAGGGTGTGCGGTGACGCATAACAGGCGGAAGGGCAAGCTCGATCCTCAGCAGGGAAGCGGGTTGTCCCAGGGCAGCATGGTCTGCGCCACCGGACGGAAGCTCTTGCGGTGCAGCGGACAGGGGCCGTGCTTGTCCAGGGCGGTGAGGTGCTGCGGCGTGCTGTATCCCTTATGAGAGGCGAGGCCGTACTGGGGGTAGTCCTTGTCGAGTTCGCGCATCCGCGCATCACGATAAACTTTCGCGATGACCGAGGCTGCGGCGATCGAGATCGACAGCGAGTCGCCGTAGATGATGCTGGTCTGAGCGCAAGAGAGGTCGAGCCGCATAGCATCGATGAGCAGGTGGTCTGGTGCGAGGGCGAGCTTGCCGACGGCGTTGGCCATCGCGATGCGTGTGGCCTGGTAGATGTTGACTCGATCGATGGTCTCGACGTCGACCTCGGCAATGGCGATGGCGAGGGCCTTGCGCTCGACGACCTTGGCGAGCCGCTCGCGGTCCTCGCGGAGAAGCTGCTTGGAATCGCGCAGCCCGCGGATGCGGGTGTCCGGCGGAAGGATCACGGCTGCAGCGACGACCGGACCGAAGAGGGCTCCCCGGCCGACTTCGTCGACGCCGGCGATCGTCGTGGCTCCTTCCTTGCGTGCGGCCTTCTCGTACTTGTTGCCGCAAACGAGCGAGCGCAGCATGCGCAGCTTTCGGGTTGCCGCGGAGACGCTTTCTTCCTCCGCAAGCTCCTCGGCGAGAAGCTCCGGTTCCCACTCAAGCACTGGAATCCGCGTCATGAGGTGAGTCTACAGCGCAGAGCCGCTGCGGAGAGAAGTGGAAAACCGGGCGGGAATCCTGCTGACACACAAACGCCCCGGAGATGCTCTTCCGGGGCGCGTGGATGGACTAAGCGCGCTCGATTTCCTTGAGGCGGGCGGCCTTGCCGCGGAGTCCGCGGAGGTAGAAGAGCTTGGCGCGGCGAACCTTGGCCGAGCGGATCTTCTCTACCTTATCGATGACCTTGGAGTTGAAGGGGAAGATGCGCTCGACGCCGTGGCCGAAGCTCATCTTGCGGACGGTGAAACTGCCCTGTGCACCGTTCTTGCGGGCAATGACGATGCCCTCAAATGCCTGGAGGCGTTCCTTGTCGCCTTCCTTGATCTTGACCTGCACGCGAACCGTGTCGCCCGCTGAGAATGGGGGGATGTCGGTCCGATTGATCTTTTCGGCAAGTCGTTGCATGACTGGATGGATAGACATAACTCGTTCCTGGTGGTGATGTCAGAACTTTCAGTTTACAGGAAAATCAGGGGTTTGGCGCGCCAATGCGGCGAGAAATGCCCGGTCCTCACGCGACAGATCAGCGGCTTCGAGCAGGTCGGGGCGGTTGCGCAGGGTTTTCTCGAGCGCCCGCTCGCGCCGCCAGCGGCGGATGGCCGCATGATCGCCGCCGGCGAGAACTTCCGGGACGGCGAGGCCGCGAAACTCGGCTGGGCGGGTGTAGTGCGGGTAATCGAGAATGCCTCCGGAACCGTGGGTAGAGCGAGGTGGACTGTCGGAGTCGGCCGGAAAATGCTCGTCAGATTGCCCAAAGCTCTCAAACGCGCTTGAGTCTTGATTGCCGAGCGCGCCGGGAACGAGGCGCATTGTGGCGTCTACGATGACGGCTGCCCCGAGCTCGCCTCCGGAGAGGACGTAGTCGCCGATGGAAAGCTCGCGGTCGCAGACGAGTTGGTTGACGCGCTCGTCGACACCTTCGTAGCGGCCGCAGATCAGGACAGCCCGCTCAAGTTTTGCCAGCTCGCGAGCTGTGGCCTGGGTGAACTTTGCGCCTTGGGCAGAGAGTAGGATCACTGACTCAGGTGTGCCGTTTCGCGCTGATTTTTGCGGCAACCTCAGAGATTCGACGGCATCCACCAGCGGTTCGGGCTTGAGCACCATGCCTTCGCCGCCGCCGAAAGGCCGGTCGTCCACGGTGCGGTGCCGGTCGTGGGTAAAGCTACGCAGGTCATGAATTTCGATCTGAATCAGGTCTGCCGCCAGCGCGCGTTTGACGATGCCGTGGTCGAAAACGCCGGCAAAGAAGCCGGGAAAGATAGTGATGATGTCGAACCGCATGGGCTGGGACCTAATACTAGCTTCGCTTCCCTTCACCGCTGGTGTCGAGCTCACGCCTCTCATCGTCAGTGATGGGAGCGTTGATGTCGAGGAGGCCCGGGGGCAAGCGCATCTCAATGCGCTTTGCCACTGGGTCAATACTTACCAGGTAGGCTTTGGCGAATGGGATGAGGACGTCTCCGCTTTTTTCTGCCTGAACGATCAGCAGGCCGGCTTCGGGGTCGAGATCGGCGACATTACCGATGGGTCTTCCTGGAGACGCGAGGTCGATGACCTCGCAGCCGATGAGATCGACGATGTAGACAGAATCATCGTTAAGCGGAGCGCGTTCGCTAGCCGGAATGGCAACCAGGAGGTTCCGCAGCGCCTCGGCGTCGCTGATCGAGTCGATACCCGAGAACTTCAAGACGACACGGCCTTTGTGAAGCCAATGGCGTTCGAGGGTGAATTTGCGCGCAGTTGCCCTGTCTGTTTCGGACGCAAGGAGATACAAGCGCCTGCGATTGGAGAAACGTTCGGGAAAGTCCGTAAGCAGGTCCGCGAGAATTTCGCCGTGTCGGCCCTGGGGCCGGACGAGCTGGGCGAGAATTGCCCAGTCGGAATGGCTCATGACATTAGGTCGCCCTGATTTCGGGCATTTTCGGAATTATTGTGGTCCGTAGAGAGCGGGGCAGGTCGCTGCTTCTTGATAGTCGCGTCGACATTCGATCTGTGGTTTTCGGGATACACCAATTCCGAAAATGCGTTAATGGTCGGACGTCCCGTGCTTATCCTCTTCCAGGATGTCCAGGGTGTATCGATGATGGTGTTTCATGCTGACGGCGCCGAGAATGGTCCGCATGGACCGTGCCGTGCGCCCCTGCTTGCCGATTACCTTGCCGACGTCGCTAGGAGCCACGCGCAATCGCAGGACGGTGCTCTCCTCGCGTTCGACAGCTTCAACTACAACTGCGTCCGGCTCATCGACCAAGGCGCGGGCAATTTCAGTTACCAGCTCCTGCATGTCATCCGGACGATCTTCGTGCGTCATTGCCGGGCCTCCCTTGAGGACGTGGGTAAGTCTCACTCTCGGGCTCGCGCCATACTACCAGTAAGTTTGCCGAGAAGACAGAGGAATTCTTCTGTCTCGCCTCGGTGAATTAGGCGAAACCAGAAATATTGGGGGAAGGAATTCAGCGGAATCAGCGGCTCAGGCAGCAGGTGCTTCAACAGGACGCGCTGCCAGCTTGGCGACTCGATCGGAGAGCTGTGCGCCTTTGCTGGTCCAGTACTCGATGCGGTCGCGTTTGAGGTCGACCGAAGCCGGATTGGTACGCGGGTTATAGGTGCCAACCACCTCGATGGAGCGGCCGTTGCGGGCGCGTTCCTTTTCGATCACAACCACTCGATAATATGGTTGCTTGCGCGCGCCAACGCGCGCCAGACGAATCATCAACACGGAAAAATCCTTTCAAAACTTGTGTGTCTGTTGGGGGAGACGGTGCAACTGGACCCTGCGGACAGGCCGATCCGGACACTAATTCCCAGCAACTTAGTATAACAAGAATCCAGCCAGATCAGACTTTTTCCGCGGGAAACAGAAAACGCAGCATGGGACCGACGCGGTGGGACCAGGCGGTTTCGTCATGGGTTCCTCCCGGTACGCGCTCGTAATGAAGATCCTCTTCGGCGCGCCATCCCGATGCCTGGAGCCGGCGGTGCAGGAGGTCGGTGTCGGCGAGGGTGCGGCGGCCTTCCGAATCGCCCACATCGAGCCAGATGCGAGGGCGGTGAAGAAGCCGTGGCGCCCGCTCGTTGACCCAGCCAACAATGGACTTGTGGTTCCACCACACCGAAGGAGACATGACGGCCAGCCTGCCGAAGATCTCCGAGTAGTTGAGGCCGAGATAGAGCGCGACGAGACCACCGAGGGATGAGCCGCCGAGGCCAGTGTGTTCGACGCCGCGGCGGACACGGTAGGTTGATGCTATCCAGGGGATCAAGTCGTGGACCAGTAGCTTGCCGTATTTGTCCGCGTCGCCGCCGCCCATCTTCCAGTCGCGGGTAGGGGTGTACTCTGCCAGTCGATGCTCGCCCGTGTTGGCGACTCCGACGATGATGAGCGGTTCGACTGCGTCGGCAGCGATCTCCGCGTCGGCGGTTTCGGCGACCTGCCAGGTGCGGCCTGCGATGAACGAGGTGCGCGGGTCAAAAAGGTTCTGCCCGTCCTGCAGGTAGAGCACGGGGTAGTGACGTTCTGCGTGCTCCTCATAGCTGG
>Ga0213872_10002540_pt1 | contig 10636 bp, 5 predicted proteins | sample VelepicomBERX_R2_FD_160071 | JGI IMG/M metagenome (GOLD analysis project Ga0213872, IMG submission 160071) | Rhizosphere microbial communities from Vellozia epidendroides in rupestrian grasslands, the National Park of Serra do Cipo, Brazil - RX_R2 | ecosystem: Host-associated > Plants > Roots >... | reverse complement strand
GTCGGCCTTCATCTCGGCCGGCCAGCGCTGCACCTGCGCGCGCCGCCTGATCGTGAAAGAGGGCGCCGAGGGCGACGCCTTCATCGCCCGCCTGGTCGACGTGGCCAGCCGCCTGACCGTGGGCGCAGCCAACGCGGAACCGGCGCCGTATATGGGGCCTGTGGTTTCCGCCGCAGTCGCCAAGCGTCTGGTTCAAGCCCAGGCCGACCTGATCGCCAAGGGTGGCAAGAGCCTGCTGCAGATGCGCCACCTGGACGAGAACACCGGCTTTGTCAGCGCCGGCATCGTCGACGTTACCAAGGCCCAGGGAATTCCGGATGAAGAATGGTTCGGCCCTCTGCTGCAGGTGATTCGCGTGGCCGATTTCGACAGCGCCATCAAGGCCGCCAACAACACTTCGTTTGGCCTGGCTTCCGGCCTGATCTCGAACGACGAAAACCTGTGGAAGATCTTCCAGGTGCGCGCCCGCGCCGGTATCGTCAACTGGAACCGTCCGACCACCGGCGCTGCCAGCACCGCACCATTCGGCGGCGTGGGCCAGTCGGGCAACCATCGTCCGAGCGCCTACTACGCGGCCGACTACTGCGCGTATCCGGTCGCCTCGATCGAAAACAACGTACTCGAAATGCCGGCCAAGCTGTCGCCGGGCATGCACTTCTAAGTTAAGTTAATTAAGGGACCAGCAGCCATGCGCGCACGCGAATTCAACTTTGACGGCCTGGTAGGCCCATCGCACAACTATGCCGGACTCTCGTTCGGCAATGTGGCTTCGTTCAACAACGTCAAGAGCGCCTCCAATCCCAAGCAGGCCGCCCTGCAAGGTTTGGCGAAGATGCGCGCACTGGCTGCGCGCGGTTTTGCGCAGGCGCTGCTGCCGCCGCAGGACCGTCCCAACTTCCGCCTGCTGCGCAGCCTGGGCTTCAGCGGCTCGGACGCCGACGTCATCGCCAAGGCCTATAAGGAATCGCCGGTGATCCTGGCCTGCGCCTACTCGGCCTCGCCGATGTGGACCGCGAACGCGGCCACCGTCAGCCCATCGGCCGATGCCGCCGATGGCCGCGTGCACTTCACCGCCGCAAACCTGAACAACAAGCTGCACCGCGCTTTCGAGCACGCGCAGTCGGCCCGCTCGCTGCGCGCCATCTTCAAGGACGAAAAGCACTTCGCCGTGCACGATGCGCTGCCCGGCACGCCGGCCTTTGGCGATGAAGGCGCGGCCAACCACACCCGCCTGGGCAAGGACCATGGCTCGGCCGCCGTCGAGATGTTCGTGTACGGCCGCGTCGAGTTCGACCCTGCTGCGCCGGCGCCCAAGCGCTTCCCGGCGCGCCATACGCTGGAAGCCTCGCAAGCCGTGGCCCGCCTGCATGGCCTGTCCGATCAGCGCACGGTCTACATCCAGCAGAATCCGGACGTGATTGATCAGGGCGTGTTTCACAACGACGTCATCGCGGTCGGTAACGCCAACGTGCTGTTCTACCACGAGCAAGCCTTCGCTGATGAAAAGGGCGGCCTCGATCAGCTGCGCCGCGCCATGGCTGGCGTGGGCGCCGAGCTGGATGCCATCCGCGTCGATACCGCCCAGGTGTCGGTGGCGGGCGCCGTCTCCAGCTATCTGTTCAACAGCCAGCTGCTGTCCAAGGACAACGGCAAGATGGCCCTGGTGATCCCGCACGAATGCGAAGAGATCAAGCCGGTCGATACCTACCTGCGCGGCCTGGTGGCCAGCGGTGGTCCGGTCGACGAACTGATTCACTTCGACCTGCGCCAGAGCATGCGCAACGGCGGCGGTCCTGCGTGCCTGCGCCTGCGCGTGGCCCTGAACGATGCCGAAGCCGCCGCCATGCATCAAGGCGTGGTGATGACCGAAACCCTGTATCACACCCTGGTGGCGTGGGTGGAGAAGCACTACCGCGACCATCTGGAGCCGTCCGACCTGGCCGACCCGCAACTGGCGATTGAAGTGCACACCGCGCTGGAAGAACTGAGCCGAATTCTGGGCTTGCCAGGTCTGTATGATTTGTAAAACGCCGGATTACCCCCATCTGGCGTTTTGGGGTGGACTCGCCCCTTTTAAAGCTGTTTAATAGTCGGACCAAAATTCGGCCACAAGCCGGGCGTCACCCGACCATAACGAATACACAAAAACGTATTGGAGAAGCAAAGATGACACAAATGCCACAAGACCTGCGCGCGCACGTACTGGAACTGGTCAACGCCAACAAGCCTGCCGGTGACACTGGCCAGGTAGCGGCCCTGATCAGCGCCTGGCTGGGTTCCCTCGATAACGAAGACTTGGCCAGCATCGTTCCCGGCAATCTGGCGCCGGTCCTGTGGGATGGCTTTACCCAGGCCGCCAAGCGTGCGGGCAGCGGCTGCCAGATCGCCAAGCTGCGCTACGCGGATGGCCGTGGCGGCAATGCCACTGCTTTGCTGATCCTGAACGACGACATGCCTTACCTGGTCGATTCCATCGTCATGGCGATGCGTCGCCAGCACGTGGGCGCCAACGGCGTGCTGAACGCCGTGCTGCCGGTGGCGCGCGATGCGTCCGGCGTGGTGACCGCCGTCGGCCAGTCCGGCGACAAGCTGGAATCCTACGTTCTGTGCCTGCTGGCCGACGAACTGGAAGACGCGCCGCTGGCCGCCCTGGTCGAGAAGCTGGAAATGGTGGCGCGCGACGCCGCCGTGGTCCGCCGAGACAAGGCCGCCATGCTGGAGCACTTCAACAGCGTGGCGCAGGAAGCCGCCACCCACGGCGACGAAGGCAAGGAAGTCGCCGCCTTCCTGACCTGGGCCCGCAGCGAAGGCTTCGAGCCTTTCGGCTACGCTTACTACAAGGTCAAGCCGGGCCAGCGCGAACTGGAGCGCGACATCCCTAGCCGCATTGGCGTGCTGCAGGATACTTCCCATCCCGTCTACGGCACCTGCCTGGCCAATATCCCGGGCGACTTCGACACCCTCTCCAAGCGCGACCACACCCTGTCCATCGTCAAGGCCGACGTGGAAGGCACCCTGCACCGCGACCAACAGCTGGACTTCATCGGCGTGCGCCATACCGACGACAAAGGCGCCATCCTGGGCGAGCACTGCTTCGTCGGCCTGTTCACCCGCGCCGCCACCTCGACCCCGCTGAACCGCCTGCCGTTCGCGCGCGGCCGCGTGGCCAAGGTGCTGAGCATCGCCGGCGTGCGCCAGGAAGGCTTCCGCGCCGAGAAGTTCATCGAGATCCTGGAATCGCTGCCGCGTACCGAAGCGCTGGAAGCCGAGCCGGAATGGCTGGCCGCCGTCTGCGGTTCCGTGGTATCGCTGTACAAGCAGCCGCGCACGAAGGTGTTCGCGCGCCGCGACGTGTATGCGCGCCACCTGAACGTGCTGGTCTACCTGCCGCGCGAACGCTATAGCGCCAGCGTGGCTTCGGCCCTGGCCCGCGCGCTGCAAGCCAGCTCCGGCGCCGATCACATTACTTCGCAGACCCTGCTGGCCGACGGCCCGCTGGCGCGCGTCTACCTGATCGCCCACGCCGCCCGCTACCCGCTGGACCTGGAAACCGACATCCAGCAACCGCTGCTGTCCGTACTGGACGGCTGGCACGACAAGTTCGATGCCCTGGCCAACGACGTCAGCAACCTGCCGCTGCGCACCAGCCTGCGCAAGCTGTGCGCGACCCTGCCGGCCGACTACGTGGCCGCCACCGCGCCAGCTGTCGCCTTCCATGATCTGGAAGCGATCCTGGGCGTCGAGGACACTTCGCGCGTCGCCGTCCGTATCGACAACAACAACGGCGCGCCAACCGTGCGCCTGTACTCGGTGGACCGTACGCCTTCGCTGTCGACCATCCTGCCAGCGCTGCACAACGCCGGTGTCACCATCGACCGCGAGCAAGCCCACTCGGTCAAGGTGGACGGCCAGCGCTACTTCGTTACCAGCCTGGCCGTGGACGCCAACAGCGCCGCCAACCTGGTCAAGCCGGGCATCGCGCCGGTGGCGGAAGAACTGTTCACCGCCCTGTTCAACAACGACGCTGAAGACGGCCGCCTGAATGGCCTGGTCATCGAAGGTGGCCTGAGCACCCGCCAGGTGCAGCTGGTACGCGCCTACATGAGCTACTGGCGCCAGACCGGCACCCGCTTCTCGGTGCGCTACATTGCAGAGACCCTGCGCAAGCAGCCGGTCTTTGTGAAAGAGCTGGTGGACGCCTTCCTGCAGCGCTTCGACCCTGCTGTCGCTGAATCCGAACGCGCCGCCGCGCTGGACAAGCTGGCCGACATCAAGAGCCGCCTGCCAGCCATCAATCACGCCGACAGCGAAGAAGTGCTGGGCGCCATGGTCGACCTGATTTCGTCCACCATGCGCACCAACTACTTCCAGAACGGCCAGAAGGGCGACAAGATCATCTTCAAGTTCGACACCAGCAATCTGTCGCTGGTGCCGGAGCCGCGTCCATTCCGCGAGATCTTCGTCTTCTCGCGCCGCTTTGAAGGCGTGCACCTGCGCGGCGGCCCTGTGGCGCGCGGCGGCCTGCGCTGGTCGGACCGTATGGAAGACTACCGCACCGAGGTGCTGGGCCTGGTGAAGGCGCAGATGGTGAAGAACGCCGTGATCGTGCCTGCGGGCGCCAAGGGCGGCTTTGTCTGCAAGCAGATGCCAGCTGGCGCCGCGCGTGAAGTGGTGGCGGCGGAAGGCGAAGCAGTCTACCGCCTGTTCATTTCCAGCCTGCTGGAAGTGACCGACAACCGCGTACTGGGCAAGATCGTGGCGCCTGCGGACACCGTCTGCTACGACCCGAACGATCCTTACCTGGTGGTGGCGGCCGACAAGGGCACCGCGACCTTCTCCGACATCGCCAATGGCATCGCCGTGCAGCGCGGCTTCTGGCTGGGCGACGCCTTCGCATCGGGCGGCTCCAACGGCTATGACCACAAGAAGATGGGCATTACCGCCAAGGGCGCGTTTGAAGCGGTGCAGCGCCACTTCTACGAAATGGACCACGACATCCACGCGCAGGCCACCACCATGGTCGGCGTGGGCGATATGTCGGGCGACGTGTTCGGTAACGGCGCGCTGCTGTCGCGTAAGCTGAAAGTGCTGGCCGCCTTCGACCACCGCCACATCTTCCTGGACCCGAATCCGGACATGGAGAAATCCTTCGTCGAGCGTGAACGCATGTTCGCCCTGCCGCGCTCGTCGTGGGAAGACTACGACAAGTCGCTGATCTCGCAAGGCGGCGGCGTGTTCCCACGCTCGGCCCGTACCATCGAGCTGTCGCCGCAAGTGCGTGAAGCGCTGGCCATCGAAGAGACTTCGCTGTCGCCGGAAGAACTGATGCACCGCATCCTGCTGGCGCCGGTGGACCTGTTCTACAACGGCGGTATCGGCACTTACATCAAGGCTTCCACCGAGACCCACGCGCAAGTGAAAGACCGCGCCAACGACAATATCCGCGTCAACGGCAATGAGCTGCGCTGCAAGGTGGTGACGGAAGGCGGCAACCTGGGCGCCACCCAGGCCGGCCGTATCGAATTCGCGCTGTCGGGCGGCCGCATCTTTACCGATGCGATCGACAACTCGGCCGGTGTGGACTGCTCCGACCACGAAGTGAACTGCAAGATGTGGCTGGACGTCGAGATGAACGCGGGCCAGCTGAGCGAAGCTGACCGTAACCGTCTGCTGAACGACATGACCGCCGACGTCGAGCGTCTGGTCCTGCGCGACAACACCCTGCAAACCCAGCTGCTGACCCGCGAAGCGCAAGCCCAGATCGAAAGCAATGTGCAGGATGGCTACGCCGCGCTGATCGCCAGCCTGGAAGAAGAGGGCGCCCTGTCGCGCGAACTGGAGCAACTGCCATCCGTGGCGGAACTGGCGCGCCGCAAGGCCGATGGCCGTGGCCTGACCACGCCGGAACTGGCGGTGGTGATCGCCAACGTCAAGAACCGCTACAAGCGCCTGCTGTCGGCGATCACGCTGACGGAACACAGCTGGGCCGAGACGGTGCTGCGTCCTTACTTCCCTGAGCTGCTGGTGTCGACCCGCAGCGCGCTGGCGCACCCGCTGGCCAACGCCATCCTGGCGACTGTGCTGGCGAATGAATCGGTCAACCGCTGCGGTCCGCTGATGCTGCGCGACCTGGCCGCTGAACACGGCGTGGACGAAACCGTGGTGATCCAGGCCTGGGGCCAGGCATGGGCTGCGCTGAACCTGGCGCCGATCTTCAGCACCCTGGACGCCGATGCGCTGAAAGTACCGCGCGCTGTGTCGATCAAGGTCGATGCCCGTACCCGCAGCCTGCAGAAGGCCGTGATCGAAGGCGTGCTGTCGGTGCCTGCCGAGCAGCTGCGTTCCGGCAGCGGCCTGGCCGAGCTGACCCGCCTGTTCTCGCAAGCGGAAACGCTGAAGCAGCTGTCGCCAGCCGGTGTGGAATCGGATGCCGATGCCGCCTCCGGCCTGCGCACCGAGTTCGTGCAGTCGTGGAAGTCGGTCGAGGCGATTGAGTCGGTGGCGGCCTTTGTGTTCGCTGCGCTGTCGGTCAACCGTCCGAGCGGCATGGACCTGCCAGCCTTCCTCAAGGTGGGCATGTCGCTGCGCAGCCAGGCCGGTATCGATACGCTGGAACGCGGCCTCAAGCTGCCAGCCATCACCCGTTCGCAGGAACAGTTGCGCAGCTACGCGCAGCAAGCCCTGCGCCGCAGCCAGCAACGCCTGCTGACCCAGGTGCTGTCGCGCGCCACCAACGGCCACGACGCGGTCGAAGCGGTGGAAGTGGTGACCAACACCCTGGGCCTGTCGGGCTACTCGCTGGCCTCGGATCTGGAGCAGGCCATGCTGGACGTATGGGGCCTGTCCGAGGTTACCAACACCGTCACTAACACCGCCGCAGCATGATTCAAGCAATACCAGAAGCAGTACGCGCCCTCGCTGAAGCAGATTTCAGCGCTGTGGCGCAGCGTTTTACGGCAGCCGGTTTTGCGGTAACGCAGCCGGCTGACGGCATCCTCACCATCAAGGCGGCGCATGCGGATGCTGCGCGGCCTGCGGTGCTGGTCTCCGTCGGCGTGCATGGCGACGAGACCGGCCCGATTGAAGTCGTCGCGTATTTGCTGGACGCGCTTTCGCATGACGCCAAGGCGCTGGCCGTCGATCTGATGCTCTGCGTCGGCAACATCGGCGCCATCCGAGCCGGCAAGCGCTTCATCGACGCGGATCTGAATCGTATGTTTCGCATCGAGCGTGGTTCGCTGGAAGGCACGGCCGAAGCGGCGCGTGCCGACGTGATGATCGAAGCCACCAAAGCTTTCTTCGAAGGTGCAGGCCCCAAGCGCTGGCACCTGGACCTGCACACGGCGATCCGTCCATCCGTCTACCCGACCTTTGCCATCGTCCCCGAGCTGATCGAAGACGGCCCGCGCAAGCAGCTGATCGACTGGCTGGGCGTTGCGGGCATCGGCGCGGTGATCATGAATCCCAAGTCGGTCGGCACCTACAGCTACTACTCGGCCGAGCACCATGCGGCCGCTGGAACGACGGTGGAACTGGGCCGCATCGGCACCCTGGGCCAGAACGATATCGCCCAATTCGCCGACGCCTCGGCCGCGCTGGACGATCTGCTACGCGGTAAGCCGCAACGCAGCGGCGCAAAGGCGCCGCACATCTTTGCCACCGCCCGCCAGATCATCAAGCTGAGCGACCAGTTCCAGATGGCCTTCGGCAAAGAGACGCACAACTTCACCGCGATGAAGCAGGGCGAAGTCATCGCCCGCGATGGCGACACGGTCTACAAAGTCGAACATCCCGAAGAACTGGTAGTCTTCCCCAACCCCGATGTGCGGGTTGGCCTGCGTGCGGGCCTGATGGTGGTCCGTATCGCTTGAACTGAAAGGAAAAAACGATGTCGCTAACAATGTACAAGGCAAGCATTCCCGTATTCGTGCGTGAGCTGGGAATTCTGACTAGCCTGCTGAAGAAGGGCGAAGACTTCGCCAAGGAGCAAGGCATGGCGGCGGACGCCCTGGTGCAGGAACGTCTGGCGCCGGACATGCTGACCCTGGCGGGCCAGGTGCAGCGCGCCAGCGATGCGTCCAAGCTGGCCGTGGAGCGCCTGACCGGCGTGGCCGCGCCCAAGTTTGAAGACAGCGAAACCACGTATGCCCAGCTGTATGAGCGTATCGAGAAAACGCTGGCCTATCTGAACAGCGTGAGCGCGGAAGCCTTCAATGAGGCGGCCACGCGCGAGGTGAAATTGAACTATGGCGACTTCCAGCCCGTGTTCACGGGCGAAAGCTATTTGCTGACGTTTGCGATTCCGAACTTCTTCTTCCACGTGGTCACCGCCTACGACATCCTGCGCCACAAGGGCGTGCCGGTCGGTAAGCGCGACTACCTGGGACCGTACTCGGGTTAACGAGTCGCCAGCATGGCCGCTGCCAGACCTGCCACCAGCAGGGAAACGGCGGCGGCAATCACAGCCGGATGTACGCGGCGCGAGACGGTTGGAATTTTCTTGATCATGACAGGCCCCTGGATTGCTTTTGGAATATGTTCCGAGAGTACCTAGATGCTGATCATGAAACTAGACGCCAGGCTGTTTCAAAAGTAAGCAACTGTAACGATTTTCCATAAGGATGCTGCAATGAACAAACTGTTGTTGTTGTCCCTCGCTACCTGCTTTGCCGGCGCCGTCCAGGCCGCTCCCGCCAATTACACGCTCGACCCCAATCACACCTACCCCAGCTTTGAAGCCGACCACATGGGCGGTGTCTCGGTCTGGCGCGGCAAGATCAACAAGAATTCCGGCACCGTGATGGTGGACCGCGAAGAAGGCTTCGGCATCATCAACGTCGATATCGACCTGAGCAGCATCGACTTTGGCCAGGACCAGCTCAACAAATGGGCCCAGGGTAAGGAGTTCTTCGACCTGGCCCAGTATCCCAAGGCCAGCTACAAAGGCAAGCTGACCAGCTTCGTCAACGGCGCGCCGACCGAAGCCAAGGGCGAACTGACCCTGCACGGCGTGACCAAGCCGCTCAATCTGAAAATCAATTCCTTCAAGTGCATCCCCCATCCCATGCTCAAGCGCGAGCTGTGCGGCGCGGACGCCTTTGCCATGTTCCAGCGCGACCAATACGGTCTGACTGCCGGCAAGGACTGGGGCTTCAACATGGATGTGACTCTGCGCATCCAGGCGGAAGCGATCAAGAACGACTGAGGCATGTCGTCTCAAGTTGTATTTCTGTCACAAAAATTAACTTAGGGCCTGCAGCGCTGAGGCCCTATAATCGCTTAGTTTTTTTGACCGAATTTAATGCTGTCGCGTTACAAACGCAAAGCTGCACCTGACACAAGGATTGCCTGTGAACCAAACCCTGGTCCAGAAATTGACCCGTACCAAGCCGGTCGACTCCGCAGTTGAACAAGCTTCCCACCACGCCAACGGACTGGCCCGCTCCATCGGATTGTTCCCCCTGACCATGATCGGCGTCGGCGCCACCATCGGTACGGGTATTTTCTTCACCATGGTGGAAGCCGTGCCCAAGGCCGGCCCGTCGGTGATCCTGTCGTTTATCCTGGCCGCGATTACCGCCGGCCTGACCGCGCTGTGCTACGCAGAACTGTCGTTCCGCATTCCCGCGTCCGGTTCTTCTTACTCGTTTGCCTATGCCACCGTGGGCGAGTTCCTGGCCTTCATCATGGCCGCCTGCCTGCTGCTGGAATACGGCCTGGCCGCCAGCGCGACGGCGATCGGCTGGTCGGACTACCTGAATAGTTTTCTGAATAACGCCTTTGGCTGGCACATTCCCGAGGCGCTGCGTTCGCCCACCATTGTGTCCGGAACGAACGGCATTGAATTCCACAGTGGCCATATCAATCTGCCGCCGGTGATGCTGGTGATCCTGTGCTGCGTGCTGCTGATCCGCGGCGCCAAGGAATCGGCCACCACCAACGCCATCATGGTGCTGATCAAGCTGGTCATCCTGATCTTCTTCGTGGCGATTGCCCTGCAAGGCTTTGACATGAAGAACTTTCATCCCTTCTTCAGCCCGGACAACGGTGTGCACATCACCGGCATGACCGGGGTGACGGCGGCGGCGGGCACGGTGTTCTTCTCCTTCATCGGCCTGGATACGGTGGCGACGGCGGGCGAAGAAGTCAAAGACCCCAAGCGCAATGTGCCGATCGGCATCCTGGCGGCACTGGGTATCGTGACGGTGTTCTATCTGCTGGTGGCGGTCGCGGCGCTGGGCGCCCAGCCAGCCTACAAATTCGCTGGCCAGGAAGCCGGCCTGGCGGTGATCCTGCAGGAAGTGACGGGCAAGACCTGGCCTGCGCTGGTGCTGGCGGCTGGCGCGGTGATCTCGGTGTTCAGCGTGACGCTGGTGACCATCTACGGTCAGACCCGCATCCTGTACGCGATTGCTTGCGATGGCCTGATTCCAAAAGCCTTCAAGACGGTGCATCCGCGCACGCACTCGCCGGTCAGCAATACGCTGATCGTGTGCTCTGTGGTGGGCTTGGTGGCCGGCTTTGTGGACGCGACCTTCCTGTGGGACATGGTCAGCATGGGCACGCTGACGGCCTTTATCGTGGTGTCGCTGGCGGTGCCGGTGATGCGCCGCCGTGAAAATGGCACGGGCGTGAA
>Ga0213872_10002539_pt1 | contig 10637 bp, 7 predicted proteins | sample VelepicomBERX_R2_FD_160071 | JGI IMG/M metagenome (GOLD analysis project Ga0213872, IMG submission 160071) | Rhizosphere microbial communities from Vellozia epidendroides in rupestrian grasslands, the National Park of Serra do Cipo, Brazil - RX_R2 | ecosystem: Host-associated > Plants > Roots >... | reverse complement strand
GTCGAGCACATGAAGAAACAGGGCATCAAGACCGTCGCCTTCCTGGGCTACAGCGACGCCTACGGCGAGGGCTGGCTGAAGGACTTCACCCCGATCGCCGAGAAGGCCGGCATCAAGCTGATCGCCACCGAACGCTTCGCCCGCACCGACACCAGCGTCACCGGCCAGGCCCTGAAGATCACCTCGGCCAATCCCGATGCGGTGCTCATCGTCGCCTCGGGCAGCGGTGCGGCCATGCCGCACAAGGCGATGGTCGAGCGCGGCTTCAAGGGCCGGATCTACCAGACCCATGCGGCGGCCACGCGCGATCTGATGCGGGTCGGCGGCAAGGATGTCGAAGGCTCCTTCGTGGTCTCGGGCCCGGTCATCGCGCCCGAGCAGCTGCCCGACAGCCACCCCTCGAAGCAGCAGGCACTGGCCTTCGTGACCCAGTACGAGAAGGTGTACGGCCCCGGTTCGCGCAACCAGTTCGCCGGCCATGCCTATGACGCCATCGTGGCGCTGCAGAAGGCCGTCCCGCTGGCCCTGAAGAAGGGCCAGCCCGGCACCCAGGAGTTCCGCACCGGCCTGCGCGATGCCTTCGAGACCATGGGCCGCACCCTGTTCGCGCACGGCATCATGAACTGGACCAAGGAAGACCACTGGGGCTACACCAATGAGACCGGTGTGATCGTGAAGGTCGTCAACGGCGACTGGAAGGTCGAGTAGGCCCCAACCCGGCGGCATCCGCGCCGCTCCCCCTGATCCCCCCTTTTGCGCCCGGCCCCTGCCGGGCGTGGGCAGCGCTTTGCCTGCCCCGCCGTCATCGATCCCTGAAATCACAAAGAAGCACCCCATGGATTTCTCCATCGCCAGCATCCTGATGCTCGACGGACTGAGCAACGGGGCCGTCTATGCCCTGCTGGGCCTGGCCACCGTGCTGGTGTTCACCGTCACCCGCATCATCTTCATCCCGCAGGGCGAGTTCGTGGCCTATGGCGCGCTCAGCCTGGCCATGCTCCAGGCCGGGCGCGTGCCCGGCACCGTCTGGCTGCTGCTGATCCTGGCCGGCCTGGCGGCCCTGATGGACGCCGCCGCCGCCTGGCAGCACCAGCGCAGCGCCCTGCGCACGCTGCGCGCGGCGCTGCGCACCCTGGCGCTGCCGGCGCTGATCGCCGGCCTCACCGTCTGGGCCGCACCGCAACAGTTCGGCCTGGCGGTGCAGGCCCTGCTGAGCCTGGCCCTGGTCACCGCCTTCGGCCCCCTGATCTACCGCGTGGCCTTCCAGTCGCTGCAGGACGCCTCGCCCCTGGTGCTGCTGATCGTCTCGGTGGGCGTGCATTTCGCCATGACCGGCCTGGCCCTGATGTTCTTCGGCGCCGAGGGCTTCCGCAATCCGCCCTTCTGGGACGAGCACCTGAGCCTGGGCTCGCTGGCCTTCACCGGGCAGTCGCTCATCATCTGGCTCAGCTCGGCGGCGCTGATCGTGCTGCTGTGGCTGTTCTTCGAGCGCAGCCTGCACGGCAAGGCCCTGCGCGCCACCGCAGTCAACCGCCTGGGCGCGCGGCTCATGGGCATCCCGACCCATGTTGCCGGCCAGGCCAGCCTGGCGATGGCGGCCCTGATCGGGGCCCTGGCGGGCCTGCTGATCGGCCCGACCACCACCCTGTTCTACGACTCGGGTTTCCTGATCGGCCTCAAGGGCTTCGTCGCCGCCGTCATGGGCGGACTGGCCAGCTACCCCGGCGCCCTGCTCGGCGCGCTGTTCGTCGGCATGGTCGAGGCCTTCGCCTCGTTCTGGGCCAGCGCCTTCAAGGAAGTGATTGTTTTCACCCTGATCCTGCCCCTGCTGCTGTGGCGCTCGCTGCGCAGCGGCCACACGGATGAGGAACACTGAGATGCCGAATTTTCTTCATGCCTTGCGCTGGCCCTTGCTCGCGGCCGCCATCCTCGCCCTGGCCTGGCTGCCGCTGCCCGACTACTGGATCACCCAGCTCAACTACATCGGGCTGTACAGCCTGACCGGCCTGGGCCTGGTGCTGCTCACCGGCGTGGCCGGCCTGACCTCCTTCGGCCAGGCGGCCTTCGTCGGCATCGGCGCCTACAGCAGCGCCTGGCTGACGCTGCATACCGGCCTGTCGCCCTGGCTCACGCTGTTCATCGGCCTGGGCCTGACCGCGCTGTCGGCGCTGCTGATCGCCAGCCTCACGCTGCGCATGTCGGGCCACTACCTGCCGCTGGCCACCATCGCCTGGGGCCTGTCGCTGTACTACCTGATGGGCAACCTCGAGGCCCTGGGCAAGTACGACGGCCTGCTCGGCGTGCCGGGCCTGCAATTGGCGGGCTTCGACCTGGGCCAGGGCCGGGGCTTCTTCGTGCTCACCTGGCTGCTGGTGGGTCTGGCCGCCGCCGCCCTGCTGGCGCTGCTCGACTCGCGCCCCGGCCGCGCCATGCGCGCCCTCAAGACGGGCACCCAGATGGCCGAGGCCATGGGCGTGGACACACTGCGCAGCAAGATCGTCATCTTTGTGCTGGCGGCCCTGCTGGCCTCGCTGTCGGGCTGGCTGTTCGCCCACTTCCAGCGCTCGGTCAACCCCTCGCCCTTCGGCCTGCAGATGGGCATCGAGTACCTGTTCATGACGGTGGTCGGCGGCGTGGGCTACATCTGGGGCGCGCTGACCGGCGCCTTCCTCACCAAGCTGCTCGAAGACCAGTTGCAGGTCTGGCTGCCGCGCTGGCTGGGCAGCAGCGGCAGCTACGAGATCATCGTCTTCGGCATCGTGCTGGTGCTCATGCTCAAGTACCTGCCCGAAGGCCTGTGGTCCCTGGCGGCCCGGCTGCGCCCGGCGCCGCCCCGGCGTGCCGACTGGTCGGCCGCCCCGCCGCTGGCCGAACGGCACAAGCCCGCCCGGGGCGAACTGGTGCTCGACGTGCAGGCCATCCGCAAACAGTTCGGCGGCCTGGTGGCGGTGAACGACATCGCCTTCCAGATCCGCGCCGGCCAGATCGTCGTCCTCATCGGCCCGAATGGCGCCGGCAAGTCGACCACCTTCAACCTCATCTCCGGCCTGCTGTCGCTGACGCGGGGACAGGTGCTGTTCTGCGGCCAGGCCGTCGGCGGGCGGCGCTCGCGCGAGATCGCCCGCCTGGGCCTGTCGCGCACCTTCCAGCATGTGAAGATGATCCCCGACATGACGGTGCTCGAGAACGTGGCCCTGGGCGCCCATCTGCGCGGCCGCAAGGGCGTGTTCAGCGCCATGGCGCGCCTCAACCGGGCCGAGGAGGCCCAGCTGTTCAAGGAGGCGCAACGCCAGCTCGAGCGCATCGGCATGGGCCACTGCCTGCACGAGCCCGCCGGCAACCTGGCCATGGGCCCGCAGCGGCTCATGGAGATCGCCCGCGCCCTGTGCAACGACCCGGTGCTGCTGCTGCTCGACGAACCCGCCGCCGGCCTGCGCCACCAGGAGAAGCAGGCGCTGGCCGCGGTGCTGCGCCAGCTGCAGGCCGAGGGCGTGAGCCTGCTGCTGGTGGAACACGACATGGACCTGGTGATGAACGTCTGCGACCACCTGGTGGTGATGGAGTTCGGCACCCTGCTGACCCAGGGCACGCCGGCCGAGATCCAGCAGAACCCCAAGGTCCGGGCCGCCTACCTGGGCACCGAACACTGAGCACGGAGAGCCGACATGAGCCACACCCCCACCCCTCCTCCCGTGCTGCGGCTTCACGGGCTGCGCGCCGGCTACGGCCGCGCCGAAGTGCTGCACGGCATATCCCTGGACGCCCCCAAGGGCAGCGTGATCACCGTCATCGGCCCCAATGGGGCCGGCAAATCGACCTTGCTCAACACCCTCATGGGCGTCATCCCGGGCCGTGGCCACATCGAATTCAACGGTCAGATCATCGACTCGCTGACGCTGGAGGAGCGCGTCATGCGGGGCATCGCCCTGGTGCCCGAGAAACGCGAGCTGTTCGGCACCATGCCGGTCGAGGACAACCTGATGCTCGGCGGCTTCCGCCCCATGCGCTTGGGCCACAACCAGTGGTGGGAACACCTCGACGAGGTCTACGCCCTGTTCCCGCGCCTCAAGGAGCGGCGCACCCAGCTGGCAGGCACCCTGTCGGGCGGCGAGCGCCAGATGCTGGCCGTGGGCCGGGCCCTGATGTCGCGCCCGAGCCTGCTCATGCTCGACGAGCCCAGCCTGGGCCTGGCCCCGCTGGTGGTCAAGGAGATCTTCGCCATCATCGAGACCCTGCGCCAGACCGGCGTGACCATCCTGCTGGTCGAACAGAACGCCCGCGCCGCACTGGCGGTGGCCGACCAGGGCCATGTACTCGAAATGGGCGCCATCGCGCTGTCGGGCCCGGCCGAGGAACTGGCCGGCAACCCCCGGGTCATCGACACCTACCTCGGTGCCGCCAAGCCCGCCCGCAGCGACACCGCTGCGGCCTGATTTCCACGATTGCGAGAAGCCCATGCTGAACTACCAAGCCCCGAGCGCCGACCAGCGCTTCCTGTTGACCCAGGTGCTGCAGGCCCCACATGAACTGCAGGCGCTGCCCGCCTTTGCCGACGTCGATGCCGAGCTCATGCAGCAGGTGCTCGAGGAATCAGGCAAATTCGTCAGCGAGGTGGTGGCCCCGCTGAACCGCCAGGGCGACGAGATCGGCTGCCACTTCGAGCAGGGAGCGGTGCGCACCCCGCCCGGCTTCCGCGACGCCTACCAGGCCTTCTGGCAGGCCGGCTGGCCGGCCCTCTCGGCCGCCCCTGAGGACGGCGGCCAGGGCCTGCCGGCGGTGCTCGAAGCCACGCTCTACGAGATGCTGAGCGCCGCCAACCACGGCTGGACCATGGCCCCCGGCCTGCTGCACGGCGCCTATGAATGCCTGCGCCACCATGGCAGCGACGAGGTCAAGGCCCTGTTCCTGCCCCGCATCGCCAGTGGCGAGTGGCTGGCCACCATGTGCCTGACCGAGCCCCACGCGGGCAGCGATCTGGGCCTGGTGCGCACCCGCGCCACACCGCTGGCCGACGGCCGCTTCGCCCTGTCGGGCAGCAAGATCTTCATCTCGGGCGGCGAACACGACCTCAGCGACAACATCGTGCACCTGGTGCTGGCCCGCCTGCCCGACGCCCCGGCCGGCCCCAAGGGACTGTCGCTTTTCGTGGTGCCGAAATTCATGGCCGACGGCAGCCGCAGCGCGGTGGTCTGCGAGCGCATCGAAGAGAAGATGGGCCTGCACGGCAGCCCCACCTGTGTGATGCGCTTCGACGACGCCCCGGCCTGGCTGGTCGGGCAGCCCGGCGCCGGCCTCAATGCGATGTTCGTGATGATGAATGCGGCGCGTCTGCACGTGGCCCTGCAGGGCATCGGCCTGCTCGATGCGGCCTGGCAGAAGGCCGACGCCTATGCCCGCGAGCGCCGCCAGATGCGCGCCCCGGGACCGCGCCCGGCCTCGCGCGGCGAACACGACGGCGCCGACCTGCTGATCGAACACCCGGCGATGCGCCGCAGCCTCGAGGTGCAGCGCGCCTGGATCGATGGCGGCCGCCTGCTGGCCTACCGGACCGCCGTGGCCCTGGACGTGGCGCGCCACCATCCCGACGCCGCCCGCCGCGACGAGGCCCAGCGCTGGTGCAGCCTGGTCACGCCGGTGCTGAAGGCGGCCTGGACGCACCAGGCCTTCCACGGCGCCAGCGAATGCCTGCAGGTCTTCGGCGGCCACGGCTATGTGCGCGAGTGGGGCATCGAGCAGATCGTGCGCGACTCGCGCGTGGCCATGATCTACGAGGGCACCAACGAGATCCAGGCCATCGACCTGCTGGTGCGCAAGGTGCTGCCCGACGGCGGCGAGGCCCTGGGCGCCCTGCTGCTGTCGCTGCGCAGCGACCTGGACGCCGCCCGAGCCGCCGACGCCGAGGTGCTGCGCCGCCTGGCCGAGCTGCGCTACCTCAGCACCCTGGTGGTCGCGGCGGCACGCCAGGACGCCGTCCTGCCCTACCGGGTGGCCGATGACTACCTGCGTGCGCTGGCCCTGGTCCTGCTGGGCTGGGCCTGGGCCCGCATCGCGGCCGCGCCGGGCGCGGAGGGCCCGCGCTGGCAGGCGCCGGCACAGGCCCTGCGGCAGCGGGTGCTGCCGGAGCTGGATCTGCGCTTTGCACTGATCCGGGGCGCCCTGCAGGACACCGGGGCCACCCCCTGCGCGCCCGCCACCGGATCGTGATCCCGCCTGCCCGACGGTGCTGTTAACCTTCGCACCCGGCAAGCAACGCCGGCTCGCGACAAGGAATTCAGCACATGGACCGCTTCACGATTTCACTGGACGAGGAACTGGCCCGGCAGTTCGACCAGTTGATCGCCGACCGGGGCTACCGCAACCGGTCCGAGGCGGTGCGCGACCTGATCCGCGCCGCCATCGGCAGCGAGCGGCAACGCCATGCGCCCCAGGGCCATTGCGTGGCCAACCTGTCCTATGTCTACAAGCACCACGAGCGCGATCTGGCCGAGCGCCTGATGCATCTGCAGCATGAGCACCACGACCTGACGGTGGCCTCGCTGCACAGCCACATCGACCACGAGAACTGCATCGAGTCGGTGATCCTCAAGGGCCCCGCAGACCAGGTGCAGCGGTTTGCCAATGCCCTGATGGCCGAGAGCGGCGTGCGCCACGGCCAGCTCAATGTGGTGGCGCTCGAAGTCGCCGACGCCCATGCACACGGGCATGGGCATGCCCACATGCACTACCGGCCCGCCACCTGACGTCGGGGCCTTGCGCGCCCTGCCGCCGGCCGGCGCCGCCCCCTCCCTATTGCGCTGCGCCGGCAGGTTTTTCATGCGGGCGACACGTGAGCCCCAGATAATGTCGCCCCAATGGATCCAAGAACAGAAAATTCGCAGCGGTCGCGCTCTTTCACTTTCTTCCCGCGCCAGGTGGTGGAGGCGGGCGGCAACCGATGGGACTGGGCCTTGCTGCCCCTGGTGCTGGCGGTGCTGGTGGTGCTGGCCTATGGCGCACGCCAGATGGCCACGCCCTACCAGGTCGGCACGGCCCTGCCGCTGTCGCTCGAGGTGACCGAGCTGCCCTACTACCTGTTGCGCACCACCTTGCGCATGTTCATGGCGCTGGGCGCCTCGCTGCTGTTCAGCGTGGTGTTCGCGGTGCTGGCCACGCGCTACAGGGCGATGGAGAAGGTGCTGATCCCCTTCCTCGACATCCTGCAGTCCATCCCCATCCTGGGTTTTCTGTCGATCACCGTGACCGGCTTCATCGCACTGTTCCCGGGCAATCTGCTCGGTGTCGAGTGCGCGGCCATCTTCGCCATCTTCACCTCGCAGGCCTGGAACATGGCTTTCAGCCTGTACCAGTCGCTGAAGACCGTGCCGGCCGAGCTGCAGGAGGCCTCGCGCGTGTTCCAGATGTCGGGTTGGCAGCGCTTCTGGCGCCTGGACCTGCCCTTCGCCATGCCGGCGCTGTTGTGGAACATGATGATGTCCATGTCCGGCGGCTGGTTCTTCGTGGTCGCCTCCGAGGCGATCTCGGTGTCCAACCAGAGCATCAAGCTGCCCGGCATCGGCTCCTACATCGCCCTGGCCATCGAACACAAGGATCTGGCCGCCATCGGCTGGGCGGTCGGCGCCATGCTGGTGGGCGTTCTGATGTACGACCAGCTGTTCTTCCGGCCCCTGCTGGCCTGGGCCGACAAGTTCCGCTTCGAGGAGATCGGCGGCGGCGAGGAGCAGACCTCCTGGCTTCTGACCTGGCTGCGCCGCACCGAGCGCCTGCAGGGCGTCGCGGTGCTCTTCACACGGGCACTCGACCGGTCGATCGCCCTGTTCCGGCGCCAGCACGACGGCACCTCGATCCGCTCGCGCAACGTCGAGCCCTCGGCCACGCTCACCCGCGCCTGGGACGCGATCCTGGCCGCCCTGGTGCTGTTCGCGGTCTGGCGCCTGGGCAGCTTCATCCACAGCGAGGTCGGCTGGGCCGAGGTCGGCCATGTGTTCCTGCTGGGCTTCTACACCCTGATCCGGGTGCTGGTGCTGATCGGCCTGGCCGCCCTGATCTGGGTGCCGGTGGGCATCTGGGTCGGCATGAACCCGCGCATCTCCTCGCGCATCCAGGCGGTGGCCCAGTTCCTGGCCGCCTTCCCGGCCAACCTGCTGTTTCCGATGGTGGTCATCGGCATCGTGCACTTCCACCTCAATGTGGATGTCTGGCTGTCGCCGCTGATGATCTTCGGCACCCAGTGGTATGTGCTGTTCAACGTCATCGCCGGCGCCTCCACCGTGCCCACCGAGCTGCGCTATGCCGCGCGCAACCTGGGCCTCAAGGGCAGCCTCAAGTGGCGCCGCTACCTGCTGCCGGCGGTGTTCCCCAGCTTCGTCACCGGGGCCATCACGGCCAGCGGCGGCTCCTGGAACGCCAGCATCGTCTCGGAATACGTGAGCTGGGGCGACCACACCCTGGTGGCCCACGGCATCGGCAGCTACATTGCCCAGATGACCGCCGTCGGCGACTTCCCCCGCATCGCCCTGGGCATCGGGGTCATGTGCGTCTATGTGATGACGCTCAACCACATGGTCTGGCGCCGCCTGTATCGGCTCAGCGAAGACCGCATGCATTTCTGATGGATCACTGATGAGCACCGCGATTGTTGAATTGAAATCGGTCGGCAAGTCCTTTCTCTCGGCCGACGGCAGCCCGCGCAAGGTGCTGGACGAGGTGGACTTCACCCTGCGCGAACGCGAGATCGTGGCCCTGCTGGGCCAGTCGGGCTCGGGCAAGTCGACCCTGCTGCGCATCATGGCCGGCCTGGTGGAGGCCGACCGGGGCCATGTGCATTACCGCGGCCAGCCGCTCTATGGACCGGCGCGCGGCATCAGCATGGTGTTCCAGTCGTTTGCGCTGTTTCCCTGGCTGACGGTGCAGCAGAACATCGAGATCGGTCTCGAGGCCCGTGGCGTATCGGCCGAGGAGCGCGCCAGCCGTGCCGAAAAGGCCATCGAACTGATCGGCCTGTCGGGTTTCGAGGGCGCGCTGCCGCGCGAACTCTCGGGCGGCATGCGCCAGCGCGTGGGCATTGCCCGCGCCCTGGTGGTCGAGCCCGACGTGCTGCTCATGGACGAGGCCTTCTCGGCCCTGGACGTGCTGACCGGCGAGCGGCTGCGCGACGACATCCTCGAACTGTGGGAAGACAGCAAGATGCCCACCCGCGCGATCCTGGTGGTCTCGCACAACATCGAGGAGGCGGTGCTGATGGCCGACCGGGTGCTGATCTTCGCCAGCGACCCGGGCCGGGTGAAATTCCAGATGACGATCAACCTGCCGCGCCCACGCGACGTCAACAGCCCCGAGGTGCGGGCCCTGATCGACGAGGTCTACGCGGTGATGACGGCGGGCCGTGTGCGCGCCGGCAAGGTGGCCGACGAGCCCGAACGCCTGCGCCTGGACGAGCGCCTGCCCGAGGCCGACATCAGCCGCATGGAGGGTCTGCTCGAGCGGCTGCTCGAAGAGCCCTTCCACGGCCGGGCCGACCTGCCCTACCTGGGCGAGGAGACCGAGCTGTCGGACGAGGAACTGCTGCCGGTGGCCGAGGCCTTGGCCCTGCTCGACTTCGCCCACCTGGCCGGCGGCGACCTGTCGATCACCGCCCTGGGACAGCGCTATGTGGCGGCCGAATACCCGGCCCGCCAGGCCTTGTTCGCCGAACAGCTGCTGGCCCGCGTGCCGCTGGCGGCGCACATCCGCCACAGCCTGCTGCAGGAGCCCTCGGGCGAACTGCCGGCCGCGCCCTTCCTCGACCTGCTGCGCGAAAGCCTGGACGCCGAAGAGGCCAAGCGCGTGCTCGACGTGGCCATCGAATGGGGCCGTCATGGCGAAACCTACGCCTACAACTACAACACCGGCATGATCCAGCTGCCGGAATCCGGCGACGGCGCCTGAGCCCCGGATCGGAAGGATTTCATGAACAAGCCGTCATCGCACAGCCCGTCCCGGCCCCACGCGGACCATGACCATGACCATGACCATGACCACGGGCATGATCACTCCGCACACGACCATGCTCCTGCGGCGCCCGCCGAGGCCGGCGCCGGTTTTGCGCTGGCGATCGGGCTCAACAGCTTCTTCGTCGTCGTCGAATTCGTCTACGGCCTGCTGGCGCATTCCACCGCCCTGATGGCCGATGCCGGCCACAACCTGTCGGACGTCCTGGGCTTGGCGCTGTCCTGGGCCGCCGTGGCCCTGGCGCGTCGCGCCCCGAGCCAGCGCTACACCTACGGCCTGCGCAACACCTCGATCTGGGCCGCACTGCTCAACGCCCTGCTGTTGTTGCTGGCCTGCGGCGGCATCGCCTGGGAAGCGATCCAACGCCTGGGGGCGCCTCCCGAGGTGGCCAGCAACACGGTGATGGCGGTGGCAGGCATCGGCATCCTGGTCAACGGCTTCTCCGCCTGGCTGTTCCAGCACGGCCACGCCCATGACCTGAACCGCCGCGGCGCCTATCTGCACATGCTCTACGACGCCCTGGTGTCGCTGGGCGTGGTGCTCGCGGGCCTGGTGATGAAGTACACCGGCTGGTACTGGCTCGATCCGGTGGGCAGCCTGGTCATCCTGGCGGTCATCGTGATCGGCACCTGGGGCCTGCTGCGCGACGC
>Ga0213872_10002538_pt1 | contig 10638 bp, 12 predicted proteins | sample VelepicomBERX_R2_FD_160071 | JGI IMG/M metagenome (GOLD analysis project Ga0213872, IMG submission 160071) | Rhizosphere microbial communities from Vellozia epidendroides in rupestrian grasslands, the National Park of Serra do Cipo, Brazil - RX_R2 | ecosystem: Host-associated > Plants > Roots >... | reverse complement strand
CGCCCTCGCCCTCGCCCTCGCCATCGCCATCGCCATCGCCATGAGTACCTCAACGACCATATAGTCCACCGTAGCGTTCCAGCGCCGCGTGCGTCGCCACCCGCCGTATTGCCAGCGGTGGATCCCAGGCGGGCAAACCAATCACCTGTTCGACGATATCGGTCGAGCCGGGCACCCACATTTCCAGGGCCACTTCATGTCCTACATGTTCCGGGCACGACAATAAATGCGTGCGGAGCATCAAGCCGTAAATTTCCAAGTTAAGGAAGTCACGCTCGGCCTTCGCAAGCACTTCGTCCTGTGACCACTTCGGGCGCTTCCAATATGGCTCGGCGTAGTACTTGAAATCGACCGCCGTCCAACACTGACCATTCCTTCGAACAAGATCCGGTCGCCGCGATATCTCATTGCGGGAGAACACCTGCTCCCGCCGCATAGCCCAATCCGTTTCGAGTCGCCAGTTCGCGATGCCGCGCGGCAAATGTTCGTGATCGCAGGTCCACAAGGTCGGGAGGCGCTCCGCATCGCCATCCTGTTGGATGGCGTGATACAGGCAGACCGACTCCCATACGGCCCAGAAGTCACGGACTCCCCAGACCTGCCCCTCCCGGCCTGGAGGCGCCAGGCCCGCGTGCAGGTAACGGTGCAGCGCATCATGCAAATCGCAATATCGAACATCCCGTGTCGGCGAGGCTCGATCGATCACGGTCAGCAGATGCCTGAACTGCTCGCGCGAGCGTTCGTTCGCCTGCGCGTCCGCCTGATACAGCGAATCTTGCGGCGTCAGATAGCGTTGGCGGAAGTCTTCCGCCAGTGCCTCTCCCTCAGCGGCGAATGCGCCCCACCCGCAGCTCGGATCGACACACAAGAAGTTCCGGTAGAAATCCAGCGCAAGCACGCAGTAGAGCCCGACAATGTCCGCCTGTCCATGGCGGGCCACACGCCGCGTGCCAGGTATGCGTTCGAAATGAGCCGCGCCACGGTTATCGAAGAGCGCAAGGTGCAGATGCCGATCGAAGCGCGCAGGCATGCCGTGGTCCAGGCGAGCGGGGCGTTCGCACAGCGAGAGCAAGCTGCGCGGGTCGACACGGTCGAAGAGTTCGTCAAGCGCCAATGCGTCGCAGAAAGACACGTCGTGCTCACTCGAGCCACGACCACCACGCTGCTGCACTACGCCATCACGCCTGTCCAAGCGAGCTGGCGCCGGCTGACAACGCCGAAACACAACGAAGGTCTTGAAAAGCAGCGCCAGCGTTGCCTGGGGCGACAACACCTCTAAGCCATGTGGCACGCGCAATTCATAGCGACCGTTGCGCACGAATAGCCCGACACCCAGTTCTCCGTGAACGACATCGACGTTACGTACCAGCATGCTGTGCCGCAGCTTCGTTCGCAGCAATCACCCCCGCCGGCGCGACCGTATTGTCACCGACCGTCGCGACCGCCGTATCGGCTGCAGCACGCTCACAGATCTTCTCGATGAAGTTGTCGACTTGATCCGTGAATTGGCCAAAGGTGCGCAACAACCGTGGCTCGACGCCCAGCAGTCCGGCCAGTGGGGATTTGTCGCGGTCGAAGACGTTGTCCCAGAGATAGAGCATCAGCTTGCCGGCAACCGCGGCACGATCGATTTCGTACCTGGGTACATCAGTAGACAAAGCCTTCAGCCGTTCGATGAACTTCAACGTTCCCAGACGCGAATTTGCCACGTGCGGAAGCTTGGGATGCTTCCGGTAATAGCGAAATCCCGATCTCGACTCCTCTGAGTCGATATTCGTGAATTGCCGAGTCGCCGTAGGGTCGTACCCCGCCAGCTGGTGGATCAACTGCGCGATTTCCACTGGCAATTTCGCGCCAAGCGCCAACACGGCTACCTCGAACTCTTGGCTGAAGTTGGCTCCCTTGTTTGCCTCACTGACACCAGCAGCCTTAGTCTCAATGTCTACGATCTCAGCGTTATAGGCTTCATTCAGGGTTGGGATTGGGGTGATCTTGCGCCGCGCCTTGATAAACCACGGCCCAACGAGCTTGTCGTCCATCTTGGATGCGGTGCACCTGTCAAGGATGAAGCTGTTGAGCGCGTTGATGAAAAGAGACCACGTGCGAGACGTTCCGGCGAGGACCGCATTTCGCTGATCGTCGGGAACGTCCTGGAACCCCACTGACCGGAACTCAAAATGCCAGCGACGCTTGAAGGCCGAGTCCATGAAATAGACGGACTCGTCGCTCGTGTTCATCGTACCGATGAGGTAGAGATTAGGAGGCAACTTGAGTCGACGCTTCTTGATCAGGGCCTCAACTTCTCCTGGCAATGGAAACTTCCACGTCCCGTCCTCATTGCCATTGATCTTCAACATTTCGTCCCGGAGCGCCTTGATCACCAGTTCGGACGCACTGACCTCATAACTGGACCACCCGCTCTCTTCGCGATCAAGCAGTTGGAAGACGTCACCGAATATCTCGGCACAGTTGCCGCGGTTGATCTCGTCAATGAGCAGAACGACGTTGTGGATCGGCTCAAGTGTCAGCGCGAGGTAGGCCAGGGCGAGCGCGCGGATGAATGGGCCCGCATGCACGTTGTAGTGGATGTAGCCGCCTTCGCTGACGGGAAGCAGTCGGGCCACGAACTCGCCGTAGCTGTAGTCAGGATGAAACATGCCAGGGACAATGTCGTCGCCAATAGCGCCAAGCGCAGCGGCGTTCACATCTCGGGCGCGGTAACTTTTGCTGGTCCCAGGCGGACCGAAAAGAATCAATTGATGATGCGGTTGGTGTGACAACACGGTTCCTCCCGAAGTTTTCATTTTGCTTATCGCCAGATGCGGTAGCGCCGCCTTTCGCGCCATGGACACCAAGGCCATCGCAGCTATTGCGACAAATAGACCAATGTGAACGCGTTCAGCGGTATCGTGATCAGTAAGATCACCACTGTCCGTCAACGCGCAAGCTCCACCGGAATCCAGATCCTTTCAGCCACATATTACCGACCTGAGACGGAACCGATGATCTTCTGATCCGCCTCACCAGTCGCAGCATCCCATCGAGCCCAGCTCCGCCTTGCGCGGACTGGGCTTTATGCCGTGTGCTTCGGGTTTCGTTCACCCCCCCTCAAGGAGACCTCCATGCGCCCCCGCCCATTGCCTCAGGACTACCTGACGACCTTCGCCATCACCTTCCTGGCTGGCGCTCTGACCGCGCTCATCCTTGCCCAGTACATCCAAACACTCCACCGCCGAATCAACCCACCCTGCCCTGATCAGCCCCATGTGCCCCCGCTGCAAGTCTGATTCCATTGCCCGACGCAATCTCGGCCGCAAGACAGTCGGCGCGATCGGCGCTGCGATCGGGTTGTTTGCTGGCTGGGCCGGCACTGCCAGTGGTGCCGAAGCCGGGATGGCGATTGGCGCTGCTGGCGGTCCAGCCGGCATGGCTGCGGGTTCAGTCCTCGGCGCCCTGATCGGCGCCTTTACGGCCGGCGCCTCAGCTTGCGTCGCAGGCTCCATCCTCGGCCAGCACATGGACGACAACGTCCTCGATACCTACCGCTGCCTGGACTGCAGCTTCACGTTCAGTGACGCAGCAGCGCCTCCGAGCGAGATGCGCACGTCGTCGCCCGCACCTTCCGGAGCTTGGGGCACCGATTTCGACGACTGATCTTCCGTCGCTGCATCCGGCTGTCGCTTCCTCTTTCCTCCCCACCTTCCACATCGCTCGTGAGCCCCCCTGACCGGCCCGGGTTCCGTTGCGGCGTGGTTGCGTCTTTCCCTTGCTTTCATCTTCAGGAGAACACCATGGCTCACGCCGTTCAATCCATGGCCTACGTCGGCCAAACCCCTTGGCATCAACTCGGCAATGTCCTGCCACCGAAGCAGTCACTCGACGTCTGGGCCGACCAGGCCGGCATGGACTGGGAGATCCTCTCGACCCCGGTTCGCTACATGACCGAGCAGGCCGGCGCGCTTGGCGCCGTCATGACCTACGCCGACCAGATGGTCCTCTACCGCAGCGACACCAAGTCGCCTCTGTCCGTCGTCTCGGATCGATACCAGGTCGTCCAGCCCCGCGAGGTGCTGGAGTTCTACCGCGACCTGACGGAGATTTCCGGCTACGAGCTGGAGACTGCCGGCGTGCTCAAGGAAGGTCGCAAGTTCTGGGCCCTGGCCCGCACAGGCAAGGAAACCGCGCTCAAAGGCGACGACCGGGTCAAGGGCTACTTGCTACTGGCAACCTCCTGCGACGGCACGCTCGCCACCACGGCAACGCCTACGACGATCCGCGTCGTATGCAACAACACGCTGTCCATCGCGCTAAACGGTGCACCGCAGGCCATCAAGGTTCCGCACCGCACGAGCTTTGATGCGCAGGCGGTCAAGAAGCAACTCGGCGTGGCGGTCTCTCAATGGGATGGCTTCATGTACCGCATGAAGCTGCTGGCCGAGCGCAAGGTCAAGAGCCACGAGGCCATGAACTACTTCCTCAAGGTGCTGTGCCAGATCGACCAGCAGCCCGAAGGTAGCCTGGTCAATGAGCGGGCACTGAAGAAAGTGCAGTCGCTCTACGACGGCCAGGGCCGTGGCGCCGAACTGGCCGCCGCCAAGGGAACGGCCTGGGGACTGCTCAACGCGGTGACCGAGTTCGTCGACCACGAGCGCCGCGCGCGCAGCCAGGAATACCGCCTGGACAGCGCCTGGTTCGGCCAGGGCGCAAACCTCAAGCAGCGGGCGCTGGATCAGGCGCTGCAGATGGTGGCGTGAGGCACTCGACCCCTTCCGACCTGTTCATTCATCTCAACCGAGGTCGCTGTCCGCCGATCCCTCCGCCTGCCCTGTCATCGCTACTCCCCGGCATAGAGCCCCGCGCAGATCCGCTGCACGGGGCTCTTGCTTTATGGGGCGTCGACAGCCGCGTTGTCGGGCTGGATGGATCGCTGGCCCGACTCACTTCATGGAGCTCTCTCATGAATTCACCCCTGAAGCATTCCCGCACGCCGCGCGTTCGGCCTGCGTTGAAGCTCGTCAAGACCGAGACCCTGGACCGCGAGCAGTGGCTCGCCGTGCGCAAAGGTGGAATCGGCAGTTCGGACGCTGGCGCGTCCGTCGGTTTGAACCCATACAAATCCCGGCTTGAGCTGTGGATGGAGAAGACCGGCCGCGACGGCAACCTGCGCAAGGTCGATCCCAACGACGAGACCAGCCCGATGTATTGGGGCACTCTCTTGGAGCCAATCGTCGCCGCGCACTACACCCGACGCACCGGCAACCGCGTTCGGCGCATCAACGCTGTGCTGCAGCATCCCGATGAGCCCTGGATGCTGGCCAACATCGACCGGGAGGTCGTTGGCGCACCGGACGTGCAGATCCTGGAATGCAAGACGGCCGGCATCAATGGTTCGCGGCTCTGGGCCGAAGGCGTGCCCGAGTATGTCCAGCTGCAGGTGATGCACCAGTTGGCCGTCACCGGCAAGCAGGCCGCCGATGTCGCTGTGCTGGTCGGTGGGCAGGAACTGCGCATTCATCGTATCGATCGCGACGACCAGATGATCCGGCAGCTCATCGAGCTGGAGCGGGATTTCTGGGGCTACGTCGAGCGGGATGTTGCTCCGCCGGCCGATGGCTCTGAATCGGCAGACCGGGCCTTGCGGGCGCTTTACACGACGGGAAACGGCCCCAGTGTCGACCTCTCCGGCGACCTGCGCATGTCGGCAGTGTTCTCGGACCTTATCGCGGTGCGCCAGACCCTGGCCGCCCAGGAGAAGTTGGAGGCACAGCTTGTGCAATCGATCCAGCAATGCATGGGCGACGCCAGTCAAGCCGTCTTTGACTCAAGCTCGGTCAGTTGGAAGCGCAGCAAGGACTCGTTGCGGATCGATGTCGATCGACTGCGTGCCGAACTTCCGGACGTAGCGAAGCGCTTCTCGATTACCAAGCCTGGGACACGACGGTTCCTGGTCAACGACGAAGGCGCGAGTGGCGGCGACTGAGATCGGCTGGCCCCTTCCCCGCATTCACCGGCATTCCCTCATTCAAGGAGAGCATCATGCTCAAAGGACTATCTCTCACGCCGCCCGTCATTGGGCGGATCTCGATCGGCAAGGTGGTAGAGCGCAATGGCAAGCGCCTGCCCGAAAAGGACGACGAGTTCACGCTGACCAGCCAGATCCAGGACAAAGATGGCTGGATTCCACATCCGCTCGACAAGACATTGCGGCAGACGCAGAACCAAGGCCAGGGTGCCAATGCCAAGCTGCGCGCCATTCCGATTCGATTGCTCTTCGATGATCCGGACCTGAGCCTGCGCGCCGCCTACAGCCTCTTCGACCGCAAGACCGGCCGGCCGCTGTGCGTCGGGGATGGGCAGAGCTGTCGGCGCGCGACCGTCGAGGGCATCAAGGCCCTCCCCTGCCCCTCGCCGGATGGCTGCGACATGGCTGCCGGTCAGTGCAAGCCACTCGGACGGCTCAATGTGCGGATCGGCGATGAGGACGAGCTCGGCAGCTTCATCTTTCGGACGACGGGCTTCAACAGTATCCGCACCCTGGCAACACGGCTGCGCTATTTCCACGCCATCAGCGGCGGACGCCTCTCGACCTTGCCGCTGGAGCTTCGGCTGCGCGGACGGTCAACGACGCAATCGCATCGCGCGCCGATCTTCTACGTCGACCTGACCACGAGGACCGGAAGCTCTTTGGAGGCCGCCGTCGCCGCCGCGAAGGAGGAATGGGAGCGCCGAGCACTGACTGGCTTTGACCAGGCCGCGTTGGATGCCGCGGCCCGGGACGGTCTGGCCCATGGCGCGTTCGAAGAGAGCGTCGACGAAGGTCCGGACGTCACCGCGGAGTTCTACCCTGAGCCAACAGAACTGGAGAGCTCGAACCGGTCGTCAGTCGCCACGCCATCCAACGCTTCCAGTACGCGGAGGGAGCCCTTGGCGGCGAAGTTGTCGCGCCGAACCGAAGCCCTGAAAGCGGGCGGAGAACCAACGGAACCAATGGGGGGACACACATGAGCAGGAACACGCGTGCCATACCGGCGTTGCAGCATCGTTTCGTCCCGGGCCTGCGATTCGACACCGAAGTTCAGGTGCAGCGCGATGGGCGCTGGTCGGATCTGCCCTGGCCGACCGATGGCGATGACTCTGAGCATTTCCGGGCATGCATACGGCAATGCCTCGAAGTCCTCGGGCTATCGTCGCGGCAGCTTCCGGCGAAGGACGCTGTCGAATGGGGCGACTGGCAGCGGGACGACTTGCCTCGACCGCTTGCCTGGGCCAAACCCATGCCAGGAGCAGTCTCGATTGCCAGCTTGCCATGCAAATCGCCGGCCGAACTCTGGGCATGTGCGCATCTGGGCATTGAGGCCGGCGCTGCCGGCATGCTGCGTTTGGCGGGAACCAGCGGCGTCAAGCGATGGGTGTTGCTGACCGGCATTGAGCAGGTGGCACAAGGCAAGCACATCAAGCCAAGGAGCCTGCTCGTGCTCGATCCCGGCCTGCCGCGCCAATGGGGGTGCGGTCACAACGCTCGCCTTCACCTTCAGCCTGCGCAGGCGGCACACGTCTATCGAGGCCTTGACGGGGACAGGAGCACAGTCGCCGTCAACCGCTGCCTCATTCTGAGGCGCGAATAGGGGCCAGCCGCCCGGGTCGAGGTCCCAGCGCGCGCACTGCCCTTCGACGGCGCCGTCCTCTCGGCGAAGTCAGGCAGGCCTCGCCAGCGTGGGGTCCAGCAGCACGCGAGCATCCACGCCAAGCGCGTCGGCGATCCGCTGGATGTTGCGAATGCTCACGTTGCGACGCTTGCGTTCGATGCCGGAGATGTAGGTGCGATCAAGGTCGCACAGATCGCCCAGCGCCTCCTGGGATAGCTCCCGCTGCGTCCGCACCACCCGCATGTTCTCGGCGAAAAGGCGCAGCAAGCGATCCTCGTCCGGGGGAGCTGGCACGGCACCCCGCCCCCTCGGGCTGAGGGCCTTGCGCGCCGGCTTCTTCGCAACAGCCGGTGAGGATTTCGAGGCAACTTTCACATCGCCAATCCTCTAAAACTGCGGACGATAAGACTACGGACTATGAGTCACGTATGCTTGGAGTGCTGGCACCCCTGCGGTGCCATCTTCTTGGCGTTCAGGGTGACTCAAAGTCGACACAAACCATTCAAACCGACGAAAGACCAACATGAAGGATCTGAATTTCACCGGCCTCATCTCTGCCATCACTCTCTCGGCCGCATTGACTGCCTGCGGCGGCGGCGGTGGCGGTAGCGATACAAGCTCCACCTCGACTCCGACCGCTCCCACCACCCCGAGCGCGACGATCTCCAGCTTCTCCGCGACCGGGCCGACGGCCAACACACGTCTCGCCGTGGTTACCGGGCAGTCGATTTACCTGAACTGGAGCTCGGCCAATGCCAACACGTGCACGCTCTCTGGCGCGTCGTCTGGAAGCGTGGCTGGATCTGGCCAGCAAGTGATCACGGCCCAGTCGGTGACTGCTGCGACCGTCAACTCGTATACCCTGACCTGCGGTAGCGCCAGCGCTTCAGCCAGCATCACGGTCCTGCCGGCTCGCACCACGATCCCCGACACCGGCCTCCAAGCTGCCCTGACCGCCATGGGCATGACCGTCTCCTCCGATGGCACGATCGACACCACGGCTGCGATGGCCGTGACCGATCTGGAGATCACCCAGAACTACGGCATCGTCAACCTGACGGGTCTGAGCTCGTTCCAAGGTCTGACCAAGCTGGTGATCCAGCAGAACGCCGGCCTGACCAACGTCTCCGACGTCAGCAGCCTGACGGGTCTCACGTTTCTCGATATCTGGATGGGTGCGTTCACGAGCATCGACGTCTCCAAGCTCATCAGCCTGCAGACGCTCGGCATTTCCCAAATCGTCGGTCTGAGCACGGTCGACATCTCCAAGCTGACCGCGCTGACCGAACTGGACTTCCAGAACGACAACAACGATCCGACGAGCCCCTGGGGCGTCACGCAAGGCCTGACGTCGCTTGACATCAGCCACAACGTGAACCTGCAGAAGGTCTACATCGGCTTCAACCTGCTCACCTCGATCGACACCTCGAAGAACGTGTCTCTGCAAGAAGCCTGGTTCGAAGGCAATCCCTTCACGAGCCTGGACTTCTCGAAGAACACGAACGTCGACTATGTCATCGTCTACGACTGCAAGAAGCTGAACAACCTGAACGTCGCGGGCACGAACAACGGCCAGGTTCTCGCTCGGCTGAGTACCTACAGCGATCCGATGCTGACTTTGATCCATGTCGGCACGCCTGCCACGTACAACGCATGGATCGCCACGGCGACTGCGACGCCGGAGACGCAGACCGACGGCACGACCGATACGCACTACGTGAACGGCAACGTCGGTATGTGGCTGATGACCGCCCTGACCTTCACTCAGTAAAGGCGGGGTCAATCGATTTCAGTGATTCACGGGCGGTGCGAATTCCCAACGAAGGATTCATCCGCCCCGACTCTCTCCAACCCAAGGAACAGACAACAATGACCCCAAAACCCGAACTGAAGAAGACCGCCGCCATCTGGGCTGCGGCATCCGCCGTGCTGCTGCTCTACGTGTTCAGCGCCACGCACTCGCCACTCGTGACTCAGGCCAGCTTCCTGCTGAAGGCCGCCGCGTTTGTGGTGGGTGTCGCCTTTGGCACTGCCGGCGGCCTGGCCGGCGATGGCATTCGACGATTCACCAAGCCGGACTTCATCATCACGGACGGCAAAGTCTCCAGCCAGCTGTGGGCCAAGATCTTCTGGTCGATCGGCCCCCAGACCATTGGCGCCGGCATCGGCGCGCTGGTCGGCATGGCTATCGTGATCAAGTGATGACGTTGCAGCTTTGCCGCCGCGCTGCGCTCGTGCTGTGCATGGTTGTCCTGGCCAGTTGCTCAGGTGGCGAGGACCATGCACGCCGCACCTACGTCGCCGCATGCACCAGCGGGCTTGGCAATCAAGACCTTTGCTCTTGCATGTACAACAAGCTCCGGGAAGCGCACAGCTACGGGGAGATCGAGAAGGCGACTGAAGGTGAGCCACCATCCCCGAAGCTGGCCTATGACACGGCCAAGGCACTCGAGTCCTGTCTGAAGGATGCGAAAGTCTTACCGCCGAAATGACTCGAATGCAGTAATCACCGTCGACTGGACTACAGCAAATATCTAGGTGACCTTGATTGGGGCACCGACCGTCTGATTACAGCACTTGGAATGCGCAGGCCGACGATGTGCCCAAGGCCTCTGCCCGACGATGCGCCCAGAGGCCCAATAGGCGCCGGCCCACCTCGGGCGTTAGACCATCCCACTGGCCTCGGCCCGGACAGTGCGACAACCGAACCCGCAAGGTCGATGCAGACTTTCCAGAAATTTGGCCTTTGCCCAAGGCAACTAGCCGAGACTGACGGGGCCGCCGATCGGCACCCAAACGCGAAACGCCGTGCCAACGCCCTCCGAACTCTCGATGTCGATATGGCCGCCATGCTTCTGGACAATAGAGAACGACAAGGACAAGCCAAGCCCCGTCCCCTTGCCCACCGGTTTTGTCGTGAAGAAGGGCTCGAATACCCGGCGCTTCACCTCCTCCGACATGCCGCAGCCCGTGTCGCGAACCTCCACGCAGA
>Ga0213872_10002537_pt1 | contig 10639 bp, 13 predicted proteins | sample VelepicomBERX_R2_FD_160071 | JGI IMG/M metagenome (GOLD analysis project Ga0213872, IMG submission 160071) | Rhizosphere microbial communities from Vellozia epidendroides in rupestrian grasslands, the National Park of Serra do Cipo, Brazil - RX_R2 | ecosystem: Host-associated > Plants > Roots >... | reverse complement strand
AGCGAAATGGAGTGGTCGGGATGGCGTAGAAGTCGTCCCGCCAGTTCCAGTTCCAACAGGACCAGGGACAGGGTAGAGGGTGACAATTGGCATTGGCGGAGGATTTCGTCAACCGTCACCGCTGTTACGGTCAAACTCTTTTCCACCATCTCATGCGCCGCCGAAAGCGAAGGACCATCATCGGAAACCGTTGGCGGCGCTGGTGGTTCCGGCAAAGATGGGGCGCCGAGACCATCCAGGATGTCGCCGGCGCATTCCACCAATATGGCGCCTTGCTTGATCAGGCTGTTGGGTCCGGCCGAGCGTGGATCCAAGGGCGAACCCGGCACCGCGAAGATGTCGCGCCCCTGTTCCAGGGCGAAGCGGGCGGTGATCAGCGATCCCGAGCGCAATTTCGCCTCGACCACCACAACGCCTTGGGCGATGCCGGCGATCAGCCGATTGCGGCGGGGAAAATGCTGGGCGGTGGGATGCAGGCCGGGCGGCATCTCCGAGACCACGCAGCCGGTCTCGGCGATCTGCTGATAGAGCCGGGCATTTTCCGGCGGATAGATGATGTCGACGCCGCCCGCCACCACCGCGACGGTGCCGGTAGCCAGCCCGCCCTGATGGGCGGCGGTATCGATGCCGCGCGCCAGTCCCGAGACGATCGGATAGCCCGCCTTGCCGAGTTCGGCGGCCAGATTGAAGGCGAGCTTGCGTCCATTGATCGAGGCTTCGCGGGTTCCGACCAGCGCCACCGACGGCTTGGCCAGTAGCGAGGCGTCGCCGTGTACACTCAGCAGCGGCGCGATTTCCAGGATCTTGAGGGCGGGCGGGAAACGCGGGTCTTCGGCCAGCAGCACTTCGCCGCCGATGCGGTCAAGCGCGTCGAGTTCCGCTTGCGCGGGTTCTGCGGGGCAGGGCTTTAATCTGCCGGCCAGAGCGTCCAGTGCCGCTCCGGCGCTGCCGAAGCGCTCGATCAGGCGGAAGAATATCGCCGGCCCGACATTCTCGCTGCGATAGAGCCTCAACCAGGTCAAAGTTTCCGGATGCATGTATCCAGAATGGCACGAAGCAATCCAAAAGGGAAATATTGAAGGACCGGTCCGCATCGCTGCGGACCGGTCGAAGCATCTTACTTGAAAGTCAGTTCCTGGGCTTCGGTCGAGCCCATCTGCTTGCGCAGCTTGGTGCGATCGCCGCTTGCAGATTCCATCTTGTGGGCGTCCTGCTGCAGCGCCGCTTCGATCTTCTTCTGGAGTTCGAGGCGCTTGGCAGTCGGGGCATAGTCCTTATATTCGAGCGCCAGCACCAGATCGGCTTCGCCGTTGCGCGGATTGTTCACCGCCCAGACATGATAGGACACCAGGAAGCCGTCCTTCTTCATCACATCCTGTTCTTTTTTCCAGGTGGCGTTCAGCCAGTCCATATAGTTTTCGAACTGGCCCGGCTCGGTCTTGATAAAGGAGAATTCCCAGACGGTGCCGTAATTGTAGCTGGAGTCCTGTGCCAGAGCGCCGCTACCGGCGAGGGCGGCGACGATCAGAGCGAGAAAGAACGCCTTTACACGATTAAGCATACGATCCTCCAAAGGAAAATGGCCGGCTTGGATGCCGGTTGGCGGAGTATGCAATTAAAAGTAGTTATTAACTACCTACTTTTTCCCGATCTTCGGTTCGGTTCCGTCGAGCAGGCGGCGAATATTGGCGCGATGCCTGAGAATCGACAGCACGCCGAGCACCGCGGCGGCGATCACTACCGAATCATTGCTCCAGACGAAGGCATAGACGGGAGCCAGGATCAGCGCCATCAGCGCCGACAGCGAGGAAACCCGGGTAATCACGGCCGTCGCCAGCCAGGTGAGGCAGGCGGCGACCCCCACCGGCCACGCCACCGCCAGCAGCGTGCCCAGACTGGTGGCGACGCCTTTGCCGCCTTTGAATTTGAGCCAGACCGGGAAATTATGTCCGATCACGGCGGCCAATCCGGCGATGACGCCGATTTCGGGAGTGGCGATCCAGCCGGCCAGGAGCGCCGCCGCCGCGCCTTTGCCGCCATCCAGCAGCAGAGTGGCCAGCGCCAGGCTTTTGGAACCGGTACGCAGCACGTTGGTGGCGCCGATATTGCCGGAACCAATGGTGCGGATATCGACCTTGCCGAACACCCGGGTCAGCACCAGCCCGAACGGAATCGATCCAAGCAGATAGCCGAGGATGGCGGCGAGCGCGGTCTCAATCATCGGCGACGAACACCGAACGGCCATCCACCACGGTGCGCAGCACGCGCCCCTGGATCGGCCGGCCGTCAAACGGCGAATTTTTCGATTTGCTGCGGAAATTGGCGGGATTGACCCGGCCGGCCCGGTCGGGATCGAAGATCACCAGATCGGCGGCGGCGCCGGCCTGCAGCCGGCCGGCGGCGAGGCCCAACAGCTTGGCCGGACCATGGCTCAGCCGGTCGATCACCTGCAGCAGCGACAGCACGCCATTGTGATAGAGCTCGAGGGTCACCGTCAGCAGGGTCTCGAGCCCGACGCCGCCGAACTCGGCCTGAGCGAAGGGCAGGCGTTTGCTGTCCTGATCCTGCGGCGTGTGGTCCGAGGCGATGGCGTCGATGGTGCCGTCCTTCAAGCCCTCTACCACCGCAAGGCGGCACTCCTCGCTGCGCAGCGGCGGCGACAATTTGCTGAAGGTGCGGTAATCGCTGACCGCCAGCTCGTTCAGGGCGAAATAAGGCGGCGCGGTGTCGCAGGTGACGGTCAGGCCGCGCGCCTTGGCCCGCCGGATGATGTCGACGCCGTCACGGGTCGAGACATGGGCGGCGTGATAGCGGCCGCCGGTCATCGCCACCAGACGCATGTCGCGTTCCAGCATGATCGCCTCGGCCTGCGGCGAAATGCCGGAAAGGCCCAGGCGGGTCGCCAGCTCGCCCTCGTTCATTACCCCGTTTTCCGCCATGCTCGGCTCTTCCGGGTGCTGCACGATCATCACCCCGAAGGTGGCGGCGTAGGACAGCAGGCGCTTCATCATCTGGGCGCTTCTGATCGCCTTGGTGCCGTCGGTGAAGCCGAGCGCGCCGGCTTCCGCCAGCATGCCGATCTCGGCCAATTCCTTGCCTTCCAGCTCCTTGGTGGCGGCGGCATAGGGATAGACCTTGGCGAGGCCGTTCTTGCGCGCCCGGCGGGCGACGAATTCCACGGTGGCGACGTCGTCGATCACCGGATTGGTGTTGGGCAGGCAGACCATCGAAGTGACGCCGCCGGCCACCGCGGCTTCGCCGGCGGTGAGCAGGGTCTCCTTGTGCTCTTCCCCCGGTTCGCAGATCTGCACCCGCATATCGACCAGTCCGGGAGCCAGGCAGGCGCCGCGGCAATCGATGGTCTGGGCGTCGGCGGGTATCGCCATATCGGGCCCGAAGGCCACGATCTGCTCGCCGTCGCTGAGCAGGCTGCCTTTGGCGTCGAGCCCGCTGGCGGGATCGAGCAGGCGGGCATTGACATAGGCGATCTTGCCGGGAGCGAGAACCGACATCAGGCCAGCCCTCCCAGATTGTTGGTCAGCACTTCGAGGCAGGCGGTGCGCACGGCGACGCCCATCTCCACCTGTTCGCGGATCAGCGAGCGTTCGACATCGTCGGCGAGGTCGCTGTCGATCTCGACGCCGCGATTCATCGGCCCGGGATGCATGATGAGGGCGTCCGGCTTGGTCACCGACAATTTCTCGTAATCGAGGCCGAAAAAGTGGAAATATTCGCGGATCGAGGGGATGAAATTCCCCTTCATACGTTCGTTCTGGATGCGTAACATCATAACGATATCAGCATCCTTGAGGCCTTCTTTCATGTTGTGATGGACCTCGACGCCCAAATTCTCGGCTTTCGACGGGATCAATGTCCGGGGCGCCACCAGGCGCACATGCGCACCCATGGTGTTCAGCAGATGGATGTTGGAGCGCGCCACCCGGCTATGCACCACATCGCCGCAAATCGCCACCAGCAGGCCGTCGAGCCGGCCTTTGCGGCGGCGGATGGTGAGGGCGTCGAGCAGCGCCTGGGTGGGGTGCTCGTGGGCGCCGTCGCCGGCATTGATCACGGCGCAATTGACCTTCTCGGACAGCAGCTTGGCGGCGCCCGAATCGGCGTGGCGCACCACCAGCACATCGACATGCATGGCGTTCAGCGTCATCGCGGTGTCGATCAGGGTCTCGCCCTTGGCCACCGAACTGGCGGCCACCGTCATGTTGATGACGTCGGCGCCGAGCCGCTTGCCGGCCAGCTCGAAGCTGGTGCGGGTGCGGGTGGAGTTCTCGAAGAACAGATTGATCACGGTCCGGCCGCGCAACAGCGTGGATTTGCGGTCGTTGGACCGGCTCTTCTCCACATAGGAGTCGGATTGATCGAGAAGGAAGCTGATTTCCAGAGGGGACAAGCCCTCGATGCCGAGAAGATGGCGATGCGGATAGGCGTTCATGAGGCGCGACTATAAGTAAGGGGCGAATGGCCGTAAAGGGGTGCCGTCACGGCTCGTCGAAGCCGGCATGGGCCAGGGCGGCGGGGCGGTCGGCCAGCCTTTGCCAATAGGCGCGCACCGCCGGAAATTCGCCCTTGGTCCCCGGCGTCATGACCCAGCGATTGATGCCAAGCCCGACCACGATATCGGCCACAGTGAAGTCGGGACCGGTGATGAACTCGTCGGTCAATTGGGCTTCGAGGATGGCGATCTTGGCGGACCAGTTTTTCAGGCTCGCCTCGATTTCCGCCGGATCGGTAAAGCCGGGCGTTTTGCGCACCAAAGCGTGAAAGGCGTAGCGCCAGGAATAATTGAAGTCGGTCGCCTGCCAATCCATCCATTGCTCGACCAGGGCCCGCTTGCGCGGATCTTCCGGCAGCAGTTCGCGGCGATGCCGACTGGCCAGATAGCGGCAGATGGCATTGGATTCCCAGAACGCGCCCTGATCGTCGATCAACACCGGGATCTGACCGTTGGGATTGAGCGCGAGAAATTCCGGCGTTCTGGTGGAAGCGAAGGGGCCGCCCCAATCCTCCCGCTGATAGGGAAGGCCGATTTCACCCAAAGTCCACAGGACTTTTCGCACGTTGATGGAAGAGATCCGGCCCAGAATGCGTATCATTTAGACAGAGTATGACAAGGATCGTTTCATGTCTTGTGCTCAAGACGCCATCTGGTCATGATTCACGCCGGGGATTGGGAAGGTGGCGTGATGTCACTTAGGTCGGGTTTGTTGGGATTGCTGGGTTTGGCGGCAGGATTGCCCGCCGCCGCGGTGCCGGTCACTTTCGGCATTTCACCCAATTCCACCGATATCGGTTTCGCCATCGACATATTGGGCCTCACCACCGCATCCGGCGAGTTCCGGCAATTTTCCGGCAGTTTGACGCTCGATCTCGATCATCCCGAGATCAGCACGGTGTCGATCCGCATCGACACCAATTCGGCCTCTATGGGCTGGGAGCCGGCCGAGGCCATGGTGGTCGGAGAATCCTATCTCGATGTCGAGCATTATCCCGAGATCCGCTTCACCAGCCATCTGGTCACCATCACCGGCAAGGGCAGGGTCAAGATGGAGGGGATGCTGACGCTCCGCGGTATCAGCCACTGGGAGTCGTTCGACGCCGAACTGGTCAATCGCAGCTTCGACAGCGACCGCAAGCTCGACCGTTTCGAGTTCGCCGCGGTGGGCACCGTGCATAGAAGCGATTATCAGATGGAAGGCGGCCAGAGCTTTCTCGACGACCGGGTGACCTTCACCATCAAGACAAGGCTGCTGCTCAGCCCTGCTCCAACTCCATGATGCGATAGCGGGCTTCCGCCAGATTGTCGCCGCTGGCGCGCAGTGTGCGGGTAAGGCTTTCGATCACCAGCAGCATGCCGTCCGGCGCGCCATCCAGCAAGCGGCTGAAGCTGTCGCGGGCCAGAACCGCGCAGGTGGTGTCCTCGGTGGCATAGGCGGTGGCCATGCGCGGGGACGAGTCGATCAGCGCCATCTCGCCGAACAGGCCCCATTTCTGCACAAAGCCCAAAGTGACGCGCCGGCCATTGATCATCTTGAAGATCTGCACCGCGCCGCTTTCCAGGATATAGGCGCAATCGGCCTGTTCGCCCTGCTTGAAGATGGTGCTGCCGCGGGGGAAGGTGCGCCGTTCCGGCAGATCCTTCTTAGACCCCTTCGCTTCCCAGTAATCGCCCAATCCGCTCATAGCAACCCTTTGTCCCAACAGGCCGTATGTAAACATAATTTAACTCCGCCTTGATTGGAAGCGAGCCAGTCAATTGGGCGGTCGGAAAAAGGCGGGAATGTGGCGGGTTCAGGGAAGTTTGGAGGCGTCCAACGCACCTTGCAGGATGTAGGCGGCGGCAAGTTTGTCGACCAGTTCGGCGCGTCTTGCCCGCGACGCATCGGCCTCGAGAAGGGTGCGGGTGACGGCCGCGGTGGACCAGCGCTCATCCCAGAACGCGATGGGAATATCACGCAATTTCAATAGATTGGCGGCGAAGGATCGGGTCGATTGACAGCGCGGTCCTTCGCTGCCGTCCATGCTGACCGGCAGTCCCAGCACCAAGGCGCCGACCTCGTGCTTGTCGACCAAAGCCAGCAGCGCTTCGGCATCCTGCGTGAATTTTTTGCGATTGAGCAGCTGCATCGGCGAAGCGATGGTGCGGCTGACATCGGATAGGGCCAATCCGATGGTCTTGGTCCCCAGATCGAGGCCCAATATGCGTTGATCGCGGCCGAGGCCGGCGACCAGGTCCTTGAGCGGCATGACTGTCATGCCGCCACCATAAGCGGAATTACGGAAACAGCAAAATCCCGCAGACGATGATGGTGGTCAGCAACAGCGCCAGATTGAAGGTTGGATTGGCGACCAAAGGCTTCGTCATGATCCTGTCCTCCAGTAAGAGAAAAGCGCCGATCCTCGCGGATCGGCGCTCGCTAGTTAGTTGCCGGGGGAGTGCAGCAAATTGCTGCCGGCGGGGGTGAACATCGCCGCAGCCTGCTGCGGGTTGTTCAGGGCGTAGCGCTGAGAAAGCGGCAAGCTGGCCACCAGCATGCCCGAGATCAGTAGCGCAATGGCCAATTCCATGTTGAATGCAACGGCTTTGGAAATATTCTTTTTCATCACCGATCCCCTGACGCATTCACGCGATGGGACCGTTCTAACGATAAATGCAAGACACTCTTATCCCCATTTGGGGACAATCTGCGTTGCGCACCCGAGATTTCGGGTGCTAATTTCCGCCTTCCTTTTTTCCCCGAGGTTTTCCCCGCATGTCTCTCGACAAAGACACCGTCAAGAAACTCGCCCATCTGGCCAGGCTCGACCTGCCGGATGACGAATTGCAGCACCTGGCCGGCGAACTGTCGCACATCATGCAATTCGTCGAACAATTGGCCGAAGTGCCGACCGACGGCGTCGCTCCGATGGCTTCGGTGGCGCATATGAACCTCTATCGCCGCCCGGATGAAGTGACCGACGGCGATTATCCCGACAAGGTTCTGGCCAATGCGCCGGAAGCCATGGACGGCTTCTTCCTGGTGCCGAAGGTGGTGGAATGAGCGATCTCATCAAACTCTCGATCGCCGAGGCCAAGGCGCGCCTCGACAAGAAGGAAATCTCCGCCGTCGAGCTGACCGAAGCGCATCTGGCCGCCATGGAAAAGGCGCGGCATCTGAACGCCTTCGTCACCGAAACCCCGGAACTCGCGATCGTCCGCGCCAAGCAGGCCGACGCCGCCATCGGCAAGGGCGAGGCGGGGGCTCTGTCCGGCATTCCGCTCGGCATCAAGGATCTGTTCTGCACCGAAGGCGTGCGCACCACCGCCTCTTCGAAGATTCTCGGCAATTTCGTGCCGACCTACGAATCCACCGTCTCGGCCAATCTGAAGAAGGCCGGCGCGGTGATGCTGGGCAAGACCTCGATGGACGAGTTCGCCATGGGCTCCTCCAACATGACCTCGGCCTTCGGTCCTGTCATCAGCCCGTGGAAGCGCAAATCCAACGCCAATATCCAGCTGGTCCCCGGCGGCTCGTCGGGCGGGTCCGCCGCGGCGGTCTCGGCCCGTCTGGTGATGGGCGCCACCGGCACCGATACCGGCGGCTCGATCCGTCAGCCGGCCGCCTTCGTCGGCATCGTCGGGTTGAAGCCGACCTATGGCCGCTGCTCGCGCTGGGGCACGGTGGCCTTCGCCTCGTCCCTCGATCAGGCCGGCCCGATGACCAGGACGGTCAAGGACGCCGCCATCATGCTGGGCGCCATGGCCGGCTATGATCCGAAGGATTCCACCTCGGCCAATATCAAAGTGCCCGACTTCGCCGCCGCCATGACCGGCGACATCCGCGGTCTCAAGATCGGCATCCCCAAGGAATATCGCCCCGAAGGCCTGTCGGACGAGATTGCCAAATTGTGGGATGACGGCGTCGAGATGTTGAAGGCGGCAGGAGCGATCCCGGTCGAAATCAGCCTGCCGCACACCAAATATGCGCTGGCCACCTATTATATCGTGGCTCCCGCCGAATGTTCCTCCAATCTGGCCCGCTATGACGGCGTGCGCTATGGCATGCGGGTCGAAGGCAAGACGCTGGACGAGCTCTACGCCAAGACCCGCGCCGCCGGTTTTGGCCGCGAGGTGCGCCGCCGCATCCTGATCGGCACCTATGTGCTGTCGGCCGGCTATTACGACGCCTATTACACCAAGGCGCAGAAGCTTAGGACCCTGATCGCCGAGGATTTCGCCAAGGCTTATGAAAAAGTCGATGTCATCCTCACCCCGACCGCGCCGAGCGCGGCGTTCGGTTTGGGCGAGACCGACGAGGATCCGGTCACCATGTGGCTGAACGACGTCTTCACCGTGCCGGCCAGCATGGCCGGTCTGCCGGGCATCTCGGTGCCGACAGGGCTTTCCAAGGAAGGTCTGCCGCTCGGTCTGCAATTGCTGGCCAAGCCGTTCGACGAAGAGACCTTGGTCAAGGTGGCCGGCGTTCTGGAGGATGCGGCGAAATTCACCGCCCTTCCGACCGGCGTGGAGATCTGAGATGGGTTACATTATTCAGGGCGAGACCGGCGATTGGGAATTGGTGATCGGGCTGGAAGTGCATGCCCAGGTCACCAGCAAATCCAAGCTGTTCTCGGGGGCCGCCACCGAATTCGGGGCCGAGCCCAACACCCAGGTGTCGCTGGTCGACGCCGCCATGCCGGGCATGTTGCCGGTGATCAACGCCTATTGTGTGGAACAGGCGATCCGCACCGGTCTGGGTTTGAAAGCGCAGATCAACAAGACCTCGGTGTTCGCGCGGAAGAACTACTTCTACGCCGATCTGCCGCAGGGCTATCAGATCAGCCAGTTCGACCAGCCGATCGTCGGCGAGGGCGAGGTGATCCTCGACATGCCGGACGGCTCCACCCGCAAGGTGGGGATCGAGCGCCTGCATCTCGAGCAGGACGCCGGCAAGAGCCTGCATGACCAGCATCCGTCCAAGAGCTTCATCGATCTCAATCGGGCAGGGGTCGCTCTGATGGAGATCGTCTCGCGCCCAGACATCCGCAGCCCGGAAGAAGCGGCGGCCTATGTCACCAAGCTGCGCTCGATCCTGCGCTATTTGGGCACCTGCGACGGCAATATGGCGGAAGGCTCGATGCGCTGCGACGTCAATGTCTCGGTGCGCAAGGCGAATGAGCCCTATCGCACCCGCTGCGAGATCAAGAACGTCAACTCGATCCGCTTCCTGCAGCAGGCGATCGAATATGAGTCGCGTCGCCAGATCGACATCTATGAGGAAGGCGGCACCATCCATCAGGAAACCCGCCTGTTCGACGCCAACAAGGGCGAGACCCGCTCGATGCGCAGCAAGGAAATGGCGCATGACTATCGCTATTTCCCCGATCCCGATCTGTTGCCTTTGGTGCTGTCGGACGAGGAAATCGAGGCCATCCGCGCCAGCCTGCCGGAACTGCCGGACGAGAAGAAGGAGCGCTTCATGCGCGACTATCAGCTTTCGTCCTATGACGCCGGCGTTCTGGTCGCCGATCAGCCCAGCGCCTTCTTCTTCGAAAGCGTCGCCAAGGGCCGCGATCCCAAGCTCTCCGCCAATTGGGTGATGGGCGATTTCTTCGGTGCCTTGAACCGTACCGGCGGCAGCATCGAGAACCCGCCGGTGAGCGCCGCCAATCTCGGCGCCCTGATCGATCTTATCAGCGACAACACGCTCTCGGGCCGCCTGGCCAAGGAAGTGTTCGAGCTGATGGTCGAGACCGGCAAGGCGCCCGGCGACATCGTTGAAGAAAAGGGCCTGCGTCAGGTGACCGACACCGGCGCCATCGACGCCGCCATCGCCGAAGTTCTGGCCGCCAATCCCGACAAGGTGGCGGAATATCGCTCCGGCAAGGACAAGCTGTTCGGCTTCTTCGTCGGCCAGGTGATGAAGGCTACCGGCGGCAAAGCCAACCCGGCGATGGTCAATGAAATATTGAAAAAACAACTGGGCTGATTGGCGTTGACGAGGGCCGTCGGATTGTTTAGAAACGGCCCTCCAAGCCAAAAGGACGCCTTTGCGGAAGGGTGGGTGAGTGGCTTAAACCAACGGTTTGCTAAACCGTCGTAGGGGGTAAACCCCTACCGAGAGTTCGAATCTCTCCCCTTCCG
>Ga0213872_10002536_pt1 | contig 10640 bp, 9 predicted proteins | sample VelepicomBERX_R2_FD_160071 | JGI IMG/M metagenome (GOLD analysis project Ga0213872, IMG submission 160071) | Rhizosphere microbial communities from Vellozia epidendroides in rupestrian grasslands, the National Park of Serra do Cipo, Brazil - RX_R2 | ecosystem: Host-associated > Plants > Roots >... | reverse complement strand
CGTTACTCTCGCATTCATTCACGTATTCATTCGCGCATTGACGGCTAGAGATCTCTTTGTGTCTGATCGAGTTAAGACAGGCGGCATCGGCCGGGTATTCCCTGACACAAGACAAGCACATCTTGGAAAATCTCGTGCGGAAACATCGTTTCAAGCTCATCACTTTGGTCTTTCTTGTTCAGCTTGGCTTGGCTGGGGCAACCCGCCCGGCAGCAGCGCAGGCAGAAAAGGCGCCGTATCCGGCCATGGCTACCGTTGATGAGTATTTGATCCCCGACGAGAATACTGAGATCGCGCTCGCCCGCAGCGCTGCTCCGGCATCCATTTCAGATCGAGCCGAGGTGATGATCCTGGGGCGGAAGGGATTCGCGACCGCAGCAAGAGGCACGAATGGTTTTCTTTGCATGGTGGAGCGATCATGGGGCGCCTCCACCGATGCTCCGGAATTCTGGAATCCCAAAATCCGCTCCCCCATTTGCTTTAATCCGCAGGCCGCACGAACGTTTGCTCGCATCTTCCTGATGAAGACCAAACTGGTGCTGGAAGGAAAATCGAAAGCGGAGATTGTAGCGGCGACCGCTTCGGCACTGGATAAGAAGGAACTGCCCGCGCTGGAGCCGGGAGCCATGTGCTACATGATGTCGAAGCAGCAATATTTAAACGACCAGGGCGCGAGCTGGCACCCCCATCTGATGTTTTTTGTGTCGGGCGACGCGGCGAAAAGCTGGGGAGCCGATCTGCCGGGTTCGCCGATTATGGCTGCGAATGATCCTGAGGAGCGGACCACAATCCTCATGGTCTGGGTCGGCAATTGGTCCGATGGGTCGCCTGCTCCGCCGATGGAGCACTGACGCCGCGTCAATCGTTGAGGTGGGCGGCCCGCGTCTGGCACGCCGTCGCTTGCGGGCCGGCATCAATGAGTACATGGCCCTGATAGCACCAATTGAGAAAAGCGATGTGTCATTGGCTCAATTTAGAACCGAGAGCTGCGCAGCGAGTTTTTTCATTGCTGCATTTTCGCGGATAACTTCACCGCCCTCTCGACTGTGCAAAGCTATTTCTGCGGCGATTGAGCGAGCGAGAATTCGCTGATCAATATTGCCAAACGGCCCAGGCACGAGGCTTCCCAACAAACCGACCCAGGCCGGGGTATGAGGGTTGCCGACAATGATGCCGGGTCGAAAGATGGCGAGGCGGGTAAAACCGATGTTGCGCACGGTGTCTTCCTTCATGCCCATTACTCGGACATAGCGAAACCGGCTGCGGGCTGTGCTTCCTACCGCTGAAAGTAGGCAAAACTGGGCGATTCCCGCGTCATAGCAGCCACGCGCAAAGGTACCCACGACGCCGAGTTCAAGTCGTTTCAAGTCTTCTTCGCTCCAGCGCCTCCATCCAGAACCGACACCTACACAGCTCACAGCGCTCGCGGGACCGTGACTCAAAACTTCGCGGGCAAGGGCGGCAGTGCGCTCGGCAAAATCAGCAGCGCCGGTATCCAGAACGACGTTGCGTACCCGCGATCGCGCCGCAATGGGCTTTCTGGTGACCATTACCATTTCCCGACATTCCGGAATTGCTAGCAACTCCGTGACGGCTGCACCACCGACTTGCCCGGTACCACCGAGGATAATTGCGGCGAAATTCTGGTTCATAAAACAGGACCCTGCTTAATGCTTCTTATGATCAAAAGCGCTAAGCGGTCACCTCCGTGCAGGCCGTCCGCCACCGCCTCTTCCGTACTACACGCCGCGATCGCCAGGGCACTCGCTAAAGCAATGGAAAATGTGGTGACCCGGTATCGGCGAGTCATGCGGGGAAAGTTTATCGTCGACGCTTTGCGTCTACGCGCTTCGCGGCCACCTTGGTCCCCGATGGGGCGGCGATTTGGCAACTGCGAGTTATGGGGTTTTGAAAGCTGCTCTGCTTGCGAGGACGCTGGTTGTGGATGGTGAGCCGGGCAGATTGCCTCGCTCGGAGTTGCTGTGATGGTGGAACTGGTTCCAATCGCAAGCATCCACGGGCAGGCAGCGGGCTTTGCGAGTGCGCAAACAGGCACGTGCGCACACGTCTAGCGCGCCGCGCCGTGAAGCACGTCCGAGAGCCGAAACTGAATCATGGTTAGGAACTGTCAATAGAGGTGACTATCCTGTGTTTGTGCGTGAGGAGATCGATCGCGGTGAAGCGCTCGACGACGCGCATGATGTGGTGACAGCGCGGACACGGATGACCCGATGTGGCTGGAGCAGTCGTGCCGACCACCGGAGGCGATATGGCAAGCAGCCTACAGCATAACGGAAGCAACTCTCTGCCGTTACGGTTGGCAAGGAAACCGAAGTAGCGGATGCGCGAAAAACCCGTCGGAAGGACATGTTGGATGAAGCGGCGCAGGAACTTTTCGTGACTGAGTGTCATCGCGCGCGACTTGCTGTGATGCGCTGCGCTCGGGCCGTCGCGCGCAACGAGCAGGGGTGCGATGTAGTTGCTGGGGAGTTGCTGACCGGCTGGTGGCTCCCACGGAACGGCGCGAACGCGATCAACCGTGGACGCCCTCAGAGCTCGCTTGAACACCAAAGAAGCCTGAGTGACCACCCGAACCCTGGAAATCGAACAGAGTACGTGGACAAAGAAATTGCTACGTTTGTGCCACGTCCGAATTACGTTACTACCAGCGTGGCCTTCCAGCGGATCAAAGTGCAGGTCGCCAATATGCACGCGTACACTGCGCGCGAGCTCTCCTCGGTGCCTGGAAAAACCCAAAGCCCGAACCGCCCGGTCAACACAGGCGCAAACGAAGCAGTAAGCGAGAATGCAGCTGCGCCGGACATGAATACTACGAGTGCATGGAAGGAATTCCGCGGTTCCGAATTCACGCTTATGATTCCGGTGAACTGCACCGGCTATGGTAATTCTCTGGCCGCGATGTTCGCTCCGCCCGGAGGGTTCGGCAGGTCCCCAGATGGCCGCATTGGCAATGTGATTTACGGAATGCTGACGGACCGCTATCGATCGCAACAGAACCTCCGCGACGATGCGGCGCTCGACGAACTGATCCGCGAAATCACACGCGATAATCCTGGCATCCAGCCGAGTGCTCAAACGGCAATCACTGTGAACCGGCGTGCACGGGCGGAGACTGGAATCCGAGAACCCGTCCGCGAACAACGGCAGGGGCGAGCACGATTGGATGTTGGCGTTCCCGCTGCGCGACGGCGGTCTAAGGTACTTCGTTTTTGTGGCGCCCACCCCCGAGTTAGTGCAGTTGCGGCCCACATTTCAAACAATTTCAGAGCCTGAGAGTGTAGAGCTGAACGATTCGAATTTTCGGCCCAACGAGAGCACCCAGTCTATGCGCCTTGGCGCGAGATCTGGAGCGCCGCGCCGGTTGGGGAATCTACTGGCAATCTGCCCTGCCTGGTCGCCCATGTCTGGGCTTGGTGTCGCCTGCCAGAGTGATCCGGATTCAGTTAACATACATAAGCTGGATAGTTCTGTGCGTCTCTGATTTCTCGAACCGGACTTCCTGCCGGCGCAAAAGGCATCGCACAAATTGACGTTGCGCTTTTTTGTTACTTTCTAAGGCGCCGCCTGTTACGGTCGAGATCCGCAGCACAACAACTTCGAAGGAGGCTTATGCGTCCGGATAAGCGCGGTTTCGTTGCCGGCAGAACGCTATTCCTCGCGTCACTTGCCTGGACGGCGTTTGCCTTAGCGGCGCCACCCGCCTCTGCGGCCGTGAACAACTTTTATGTTTCCACGAGGGGTCGCGACTCCAACGACGGAATAGCCCCGGAAAAGGCCTGGAGAACCATCTCCCATGCTTCGAGAGCCATCAAGCTTGGCTCGGCGGGCGCGATTATCCATGTGGCTCCGGGAATCTATGAAGAAAACGTCCGCATCAGCAATTCGGTGCCGGGAACGCCAGGTGCCTGGGTCACGTATATCTCGGATGTCAAATGGGCGGCGCTGATACGCCCGCCTTCCGCCCGCAGCCCGGGCATTTACAACAATGCCGCCTACTCCATCATCGAAAACTTTGATGTGGGCGGGGCTGAGTGCACCGGGATTCAGCAGGACAGCCATCATCAGATCGCGATCGGGAACAACGTCCATAATTCCGCCGCCGGCTGCGACAACTCGAGCGGCGGCGGCGGAATCGTCGATTCCGACTGGGACGGAAGGGGAAACAGTCTATACGCCAATTTCGTACATGACGTCGGAATGGTGAACGCATCTTGCGAAAGTCGGAGAAACAGTACGATCCAGGGAATCTATCATGAGCATGCGGGCGGGACCATCGCCAACAACGTCGTGGTGAACGTCTGCGACGCCGGTATATCGCTGTGGCATGCGGCAAGCGCCACGATCATAGTCAACAATACGATCGTCCACAACCGCGAGGGCATTTTCGTCGGCTCCGGGAATGCTCCGTGCGACACCACCGGCTGTTCCGGCAACGACTACACTTCGGTCATCAATAACATTACGGCGTTCAATACGGAGGCGGGGATCGCGGAGGGCGCGTCCGATGGCGGCCGTCTTGGCGCTCACAACCGATATCGGAACAACTTGACGTATTCCAACGGCGCCAGTTTCCGTCTCGAGCCCGCCTGCGACGCTTGCGTCACCACCGGCAATCCGCTGTTCGTGAACGACACCGGCACGGCCTCCGGCGATTATCAACTGCGGTCCGGCAGCCCCGCCGTGGGCGCGGGTACGGTGGCGTACGCTCCGAGCACCGACTACGTCGGCGAAGCGCGGAAGGCGCCGATCACCATTGGCGCCTTCCAGTCGCCGAAATGTTGTTCGCGATGACGCCCGGTTTTTCAAACCGGCGCCGCTCAATCGTTGCGATTCAGGACTGGAACTTCAATGCAAATTGCAGCTTACGTTCGACATTTCGAGTGGAAGTGACTACACCGAAATTCGGGTTCCCCAGCGGCTCTGGGGTTGGGCAAATACCGGCGTATTGGTCAGGTTGAACGACTCGGCCCGGAATTCAAACGCATAGCGCTCCTTGAACGGTTCCGAACGTATAGTTAGGCGACGCTGCGAAAGCAGCCGGATTGATCCATTCCGTAGCTCCCGCCTTGTGTAGTCACAACACTGATGGTGAGACTCGCATACTGTCTAGGGCCGGTCGAGAGTGTTAGCACTACAAGACCTTCTCCGCACGCTGAAAAACCCTATCAATGTTCTATGCGCCAGCGCCTTTTGCGAAACCGGGTCGCTCCGGTTCGAGCGCCTGAAGACGAAGGTACTCCGTAGCCCGTTTTTTGCTCGACAGATCTCTCCAGACACGGTCGACTTGCTCCTCCGTTAAGTGCATGATGCGAGCTGCCGCCGAACTCGAGACACCATTCTCCATGGCGTACCAAAGCATGTCTAATGTTTCGAAGGGCAGACGGAAAAAGAACTCTTCTTGGGATGAGGGTGCGCTGTATGTGTCGGTCGTCGGCGTCCGGTTACGGATCTGTTCCGGTATTTCGAGATACTCGGCCAGCCCATAGACCTGCGTCTTGTAAAGATGGGCAATTGGCATAACGTCCGCACCGCCGTCGCCGTACTTCACAAAGAAGCCCAGGTCCCGCTCATTCTTGGGAGCTGTGCCCATAACCGCGTAATTGTTCACTTCGGCGTGGTAGTAAAGCTTAGCCATTCGCGTGCGCTGCTTGAGGTTCGTGGCGGCCGTGATTTGCCGGAATTCCTCGGCAGGAAGCGGCTTTGTCATGGAATGGCCCTCCGGAGTCAAAATGGTTAACGAAAACGCGTTGAAAGAGTCTTGGTCGAGAAGATTGCCCGGGAGCACGATTTTCGAGCGGTAGCCGCGTGTGGCGTCGTATTCGGGAAACAAGCGGCGAATGGCCTCGTCTCTCCGCTCGTAGCATCCGAAACTCTCTAGAACCGAGGCGATGTTTTCGACTATAGGGACAATTCCAAAATGAGCCGCGACTTGCCGGGCGAACAGCTCACTTTCGCGCTCTGACTCCTTTTCCGGCAGAATCAGTGCTCTGACACGTTCGGCGCCAAATGAACGGGCGCACAAGCCTAACACAACAGACGAATCGACGCCGCCGCTAATGCCTACGACGGCGCCCTTTCGCCGGAGTTCTTCTGTAACCGTGCGTTTTAAGAAGGACGTGATGCGTTCGACTTCGATTGGTGCGTCCAAATCGAGCGAATGCTCTTGAAACGTCATTTGTTGATCTCCTAAGTTCTTGAACTTCCGGGCTATGCTGCCATGCTGAGGCTACGGAATTTGATGCGCTCATCGGGCAGAGGCTGTGGAATGGGGAACTTTCCGATGAATTGATGATGCACTAGCTGAGTCGACAGGATTCCAGCAAGCGCCATGCTGTCCGTTTCCCCAATCGCCTCTCCTCGGAGCAGACGCGCAACGAGCGACGCGACGGCAAGCGCGTTAAACAATCCGGTACGTTTTATCTCGTGTTCGGAGAGCAGATCGAGGACGTAATCAGGAACAGGCCGCGAAAAGAAGGTGCGGAAAACAGGGGCGCGATAGGGACGTTTCAGACGCTGCCCGATTTCTGGGGGCAAAAGACTCTGCGCGACGCGTCGCAACAGGTATTTTTCTTGCAGTCCACGCAGTTTGAGATTACTGGGCAGGTGACAGCAGAATTCCACCACCCGGTAATCGAGGAACGGAAGCCGCGACTCTACCGAGTGGGCCATCGCCATGCGGTCGCCCTGGGAGGACAGTAGATATTGAGACAGGAAGATGGTGGTCTCTAGGTATTGGGACTTTTCGAGACTACCCCAGGTGGAAAATTCGCCTGGAACTTCTGGAGGTGTTCCGATCTCACCGTTAACCATGGCCAACAGTTCGGCCGAGAAGAATCGGCGTGTTCGTTCATTATTTCGCCAACGCACCATATGGGAATACATTGGCGAGTCTACGTTCAAAAGCCCCATTCTGAAAAACTCGGCCTTAAACGCCGCGCTGGCCGTACCAAACCCGGGGATGTCGTCGTATAAACGTCGAAACAAGAGTGGCCGGATCCTGGATTCGGGATGCCGAGCCCAGAAACGTCGGATCGCTGCCTCCTTGAAAATGTCGTAGCCGGCCAGGATCTCATCGGCCCCCTCGCCGGTCAGGGCGACTTTAAAACCGCAATCCCGTACAAGGCGGGAGAGCAAAAACATGGGAGCCGGCCCGGTGCGTACCAGCGGCGACTCGGTGTGCCAAATCACTTGCGGGAAAACCTGCGCAATGTCCCGATAGGTCGCGCAAACCACCTCATGTCGCGTTCCCAAGAGGCGAGAAACCTGCCGTTGAAACAGACTTTCGTCGAAAACGGGGTCGTCGAAGGTGATCGAGAATGTTGCCAAATCTTTCCGGGATCGATCGGCCGCCATGCGCGCAATGAGAGAAGAGTCAAGACCGCCACTAAGGTACGCGGCTACGGGAACATCGGAGCGTAGCCGGATCCGCGTAGCATCCCCCAACAGTTGCGCCAGTTGCTCGGCGCGTTCGTCGGCCAATCTGTGGTCCACTTGCCCGGAGGCGCGCTCCGCGGACGGAGGGAAAGAGAGAAACCAATAGCGTTGAAGCGTCACATTCCCGTGTGAGTATTTCAGAAAGTGACCCGGCGGAAGCTCACTGATGCCACGAAAAATCGTCCGCCCGGCGAGCGGACACCAGTATCGAAAAACCTGATCAAGCGATACAGGATCGAGTTCGGCTGCTATAGCGGGATCAGACAGGATTCCCTTAATTTCGGATGAGAAATAGAACGCACCATGCGCTTCGGTCCAAAACAGCGGGCGGATTCCGAAGCGGTCGCGCGCCAAAAAAAGATGCTGCTGTCTGGCATCCCAGATGGCGAAGGCAAATTCACCGTTGAGCTTTGGGAGGCAATCAGCCCCAAGGTCCTCATAAAGATGCAGCAGGACCTCCGTATCGGTATTTGTCATGAAACGATGGCCCCGCCGTTCGAGATCAGGACGCAGTTCGATGTAGTTAAAGATTTCCCCATTGAAGACGATCCACACGGTCTCGTCTTCATTGCAAATGGGCTGCTGGCCGGTGCTAAGGTCTACGATGCTGAGACGAACACTGCCCAAAGTGGCATGTTCGTCCTGGTAGATACCAAATTCGTCGGGTCCGCGATGGCGAATCGTCCCGAGCATAGTACGCGCCTGCTGCTGCCGTACCGCCGGCGAGCGGCAATCCGAAACAATGCCGAGAATTCCGCACATCAGCGTAGCAGCCTGCGAAGCAGTTTCCCGGAGCTCGTCTTTGGAAGTTCGTCCCGAAACTCGATGTATTTCGGCATCGCATAGTCTTCGACGCGAGATCGCAGGTAAGTAAGAACATCGTGATGGTTAAGACCGAATACTTTGTCTACGACCAGCACGACCTTCACCGCTTCTCCGAGAGTATCGTCAGGAACTCCCAAAACCACAGCCTCCAAAACACCCGGAATTCGATGGAGAATGTTTTCTATCTCGTTTGGGGCTACCTTCTCGCCGCGGGTCTTGATAACATCGTCCTTGCGGGCGACAAAGTAGAAATAACCCTCTTCGTCCGTCCGAAACAGATCACCCGTATAGTAAATCCGCTCGCCGGGAACCGTTCCCGGGCGGAATCGGGCGGCGGTGGCTTGCGGATCCTGCCAATAGCCGCGCATGACGTGGCGTCCGCGGACTACGAGTTCGCCGACTTCGTTCGGCCCCAGGCGGGAGCCATCCGGACCTTCGATCCAAACCTCCGTGCCCGGGATGGCAATCCCAACCGAGTCCAGGCGGTTCCGAAGCTGACTGGGCGGTAAGTAGAGCGTCCGTTTCGTTTCAGTTTGCCCATACATCGAATAGATCCGGACGCCTGGAAGCTTCGTAATCAGTTGTTCGATATGGCTAGGCGGGAGGGCTGCCGCGGCATTGGTGATGTAGCGCAAACTGGATAAATCGAAACCTCGGAGATCCATCTGAACAAGAACGGAATACATGGTTGGCACTCCCGCAAACCCTGTTACTCCTTCTTCGGCGATCCGCTGGAGAATCGCGACCGGATAGGCGAATGAATTCTCCAGAACCAAAGTGCCCCCAAATGTGAACGTCATGAGCACTTGATACAAGCCATAGCTAGCCGACAGCGGCAGGACATTCAGGATGACGTCGGACTCCACGTTTTCGAGGTAGCTCATGACAGAGTTCGAGACGAAAACCATGCTGCTGTGATCGCATATGACCCCCTTCGGTTCGCCGGTACTCCCCGAGGTGTAGACAAGACAGGCAATATCCAGATCGATGGTTGAGATTGATGGCTCCTCGCTGGAAAAGCCGGTCTGAATCGAGTCGAAGCTGCATACGTGCGTTCCCTCCGTAGAATCGGAGCCTGTTGTAACGAAAAACGACAAATCCCGGCACTCGGAGAGCAGTTTCCCGGCGGTCCCATGCGCGAATGCGTTTCGACCTGTGAGAAGCCCGACCGCTTGGCAATTTCGAAGAATAAAGGACAGTTTGTCAACTTTCGTGGATTGGTTTACTACCACGAATGTCCCGCCGGCCTTAAGAATTCCGTAGATACCGATGACCGCTTCGACGCTATTGTCAAGATAGATACCGACGCGGTCTCCTCGCTTGAGGCCACGCGCTATCAACGCATGCGCAAACCGGTTTGCCATCGCATCCACAGCGGCGTATGTGAAGCGCCTACGCTCGCAAATGAGCGCAATCTTATCGGGACGACACTTGCCGTTGTGCTCTAGCCCGTCCTGGATTAGCATATGTGCTCGACTGGGACGACCCAGTCTTTCGGTTAATAAACGCGACCAATTTGTTGACAGAGTCGAAGTTGTCGGGAATGACGTCGTCTTGTTCAACCGTAATGCCAAACTGCGAGCTCACGTAGCCGACCAGTTCCATCACTCCCATAGAATCGATTAATCCTTCCCTGATGAAGGAATCATCATTGCCGAATTTAATGGACTTGTCAAAGATCAGATTTTCAGTGATATAAGTACGTATTTGTTCAACCAGATTCATTCCATCCCTCCGATGCCCAGTGGTGGGGCAATTATCGACCGTAAAATTCTGCAATCGTCCGGACCACAGCGACTTGATGTTCGGGAGGAAGCTCAGGATAAACAGGGAGTGAGAGGACTTCACTACAGGCGCGTTCGGACGCAGGATAATCCCCCGGCCTATGGCCCAGATATGCAAACGCTTGCTCTAGATGGAGTGGGGCCGGGTAGTAGACTTCGGTCGGGATCCTGCAAGAGCTCAAGTGCGCTCGGAGAGCATCACGGCTGAGGGTGCGAATCGTAAACTGATTAAACACGTGATACGCATATTCCGGCACCTGGGGAAGCCGCACATGACCCTGAAGTCCGTATTCCAGGAACAATGCACGATACCGCTCAGCATTGTCGCACCGTGCTTGGGTCCAACTATCTAAGTAAGGTAGTTTGACACGCAGGATAGCGGCTTGCAAAGCGTCCAGGCGGCTATTCATCCCCACTAGTTCATAGCTGTAACGCCGCCGACTTCCATGTGTACGCAAGATACGCAGACGATCAGCAATTGCCTCATCATTGACCGTGATCAGGCCGCCATCGCCAGCGCACCCAAGATTCTTTCCAGGGAAAAAGCTAAAGCAACCGACAGCACCCCAATTCCCT
>Ga0213872_10002535_pt1 | contig 10642 bp, 6 predicted proteins | sample VelepicomBERX_R2_FD_160071 | JGI IMG/M metagenome (GOLD analysis project Ga0213872, IMG submission 160071) | Rhizosphere microbial communities from Vellozia epidendroides in rupestrian grasslands, the National Park of Serra do Cipo, Brazil - RX_R2 | ecosystem: Host-associated > Plants > Roots >... | reverse complement strand
CTCGAATTCGCACCATCCCTCCTCCAGCTCGCCCCGCCGCAGCAAATCCATGCCGAGATTGAGATGCGCCGCCGCGTAATTGGGGGCCAGCCGGATAGCGCGACGCAAAGCGGGACCACCTTGCTCCAGCAGCAGATGGCCGAGATTGTTCCAGACGGGCGGTGCCGAAGGATCGAGGGTCAAAGCGGTTCGGATGGCGGCCAGCGCGGAAACGACCTGCCCCGCTTCGTCCAGCGCGTCGCCGAGATTGATCCAGCCCAGCAGATGTCCGGGGTGCAGCAGGACGACGCGGCGCAAACAGGCCGCGGCTTCCTGCACGCGCACCCGTTCCTTGAGGATTCGCCCGAGATTGGCGTAGCCGTTGGCATAGGCCGGGTTCAGAACCACAGCCCAGCGCGCCGAGGCGGCGGCCTCGTCATGGCGCAGCTGGTCGCACAGCGCCAGCGACAGATTGGCGCGGGCTTCGGCTTGAGTTGGCCCGCATCGCACGGCGCGGGCGATTAGCCTTTCCACCAGGGCGGGCGCCGCGACCGGCTGCAGGACCAGGGCCAGGTGATGGTGCGGCTCGGACTGGTCGGGGGCCAGGGCGACCGCCTGGCGCAGCAGCAGGGCGGCGTCGGCGGGCCGGCCGCTCTGCTGCAGCTGGCGCGCCCGGCCGATCATCTCGATCACTCGCCGCACCTCAGAATGAACACGCAGCCGGGATCATTGTCGCCGATCTCGAGGGTGAAGCCGTGCAGCTTGGCGATGGCGTCGACCAGGCTGAGGCCCAGCCCATAGCCTTCGACGCTGCGGCTGGCGTCCGAGCGGAAGAAGCGCTGGAACACCGCGTCGTGCAATTCGGGCGGAATGCCGGGACCGGTATCGGCGAGGGAGAGGCGCAGAACGCCGCCCGGCTCGACCTCGAGCGACAGAACGACGCTGCCGCCCGCCGGGGTGAATTTCAGCGCATTGTCGACCAGATTGGAGATCAGTTCGGACAGCAAATCGCGGTCGCCGGCGATCAGCGGCGCCTCGGCCAGGGACAGGCTGAAGGCGACCTCTTTCTCCTCGGCGATCGGCTCGTAGAGTTCGGCGATCTCGGCGGCGATCTGGTGCAGCGCCACCGGCTCGAACGCGGCGCGGCGCCGCCCGCCCTCGATCTCGCTGATGCGCAGCAGGGCGGTGATCAGGCGCAGCGCCTGGTCGAGGCCGGCGATGGCGCGGTCGACCATCTCGTGCCATTCCGCCTGGGTGGACGCGCTGTCGCGGGCCCGTTCGAGGCGGGCGCGCACCCGGGTCAGCGGCGTGCGCAGATCGTGCGCGATATTGTCGCCCACCGATTTCATGTCGTCCATCAGGCGGGCGATCTCGTCCAGCATATGGTTGACGCTGGCCGCCAGGCGGTCGAGGTCGTCGCCGCCGCCCAAGGTCGGCAAACGCTCGCGCAGATCGCCCTTCATGATGCGCTCGGCGGTCTCGTGCACCTTCTGCAGCTGCTTGCGCGTGCGCTGGCTGGCCAGGCCGCCCGCCGCCAACGCCAGGAAAACCGCCGGAACCAGCCCGAGTTCCAAAGCGTGGATCACCACCGTCTGCAGATTGTCGAGGCTTTCGACATTGCGGCCGATCACCAGCCGGGTGCCATCCGGCAAAGGCAGCCCTATAGCGCGGATGGTCAGATGCGCCGAGGGCACTTCGGCGCGGTGGACAAGGCCGTCGAGCATCAAGGTGACGGGCAGATCGGGCAGATTGCCGGCGATGCGCGCCCCATCGGCCGAGAATAATCCGGCGTGGGCGACGCGGCGGAAATCGGGCATCAGCCGGTTGTCGATGGTGTCCTTCAGCTCGGTCGGTTTCAGATGGCCGAGGAATTGCGCGTCATGCATCAACTGACCGTCGACGCGCTGGGTCTCGACCACCGCCGTCCGCCAATAGATGAAAGCGAACAGCACCAGGGTGGAAAAGGCGAACAGCGCCGAATAGAGCAACGCCAGGCGGAACATCGGCAAGCGCGTCAAGGAAAGGACTGGCGACGTCGGCATCAGCCGTTGGCGACCAGCATGAAGCCCGAGCCGCGGACGCTTTGGATCATCGGCGCCTCGCCGGGCGCGTCGATCTTCTTCCTGAGCTTACCGACGTGAACGTCCACCAGATTGGTCTCGGCGATGAAACGATAGTTCCATACATTCTCAAGCAGCATGGCACGGGTCAAGACCTGCCCCGGCCGGCGCATCAGATAGTCGAGCAGCTTGAATTCGCGCGGCAGCAGCTCGATCTCGCGCGTGCCCCGTCGCACCGTGCGCTCGATCAGATCCATCTCCAGCGATCCGACCCGCAGCACCGCCTCGCGCGTCAAAGCGGGCCGGCGCAGCAGCGCCTCGATGCGGGCGCCCAGCTCGGCCATCACGAAGGGCTTGGTCAGATAATCGTCGCCGCCGGCCTTGAGGCCGCGCACTCGCTCGTCGACGTCGCCCAAGGCGCTCATCAGGATGACCGGGGTCGAGATTTGCGCCTGGCGCAGCGCGCCGAGGATGGCCAGCCCATCGAGGCCCGGCAGCATGCGGTCCATTATGATAAGATCGAAATTGCCCCCACCGGCCAGGGCCAGCCCTTGCGGACCGTCGGCGGCGTGCTTGACCTCGTAGCCGGCCTCCGAGAACTCGCTGACGATCTCGTCCGCGGTTTCCTGATCGTCCTCGATCACCAGAAGTCGTACGGGAGCATGGGATTCGGCAGTCATCATGATCCTTGAGATATAATCCACACCAAGTGTGTCACGACTAAATAATCTTTTAGGGTACCTAAACCCACAGTAAAATTCATTTTAATTCATCTCATTGTTTTGCGGCGCTAGAGGTCTTTCAGTCTGCCTATTGGAGACCTGTGCTTCATGTCGCTGGTAAGCTTCGTTCTAAAGCGCCCCTACACCGTGGTGTCCGGCCTGATCCTGATCTGCCTGCTCGGGATCGGCGCCGCCTTCCGCATGCCGGTCGACATCTTCCCCGAGATCAACATCCCCGTCCTGTCCGTGGTGTGGACCTATAACGGCATGTCGCCGCAGGACATCCAGAACCGCATCCTGTCGCTGCATCAGCGTTCGATGGCGTCGCTGGTCGACGACATCTCGCGCATCGAAGCGACCTCCTATCAGGGCATCGGCGTCGAGAAGATCTATCTGCACGAGGGCGCCGATGCCTCGGCCGCCGTGTCGCAGGTGATCGCCTCGGCCCAGGTGGTGCTGAAATATCTGCCCCCCGGCATCACCCCTCCCCTGGTGCTGCGCTATTCCGCCACCGACGTGCCGATCATCCAACTGTCGCTGTCCTCGGACACCCTGCCCGACACCAAGCTCAACGATCTCGGCCAGAATATCATCCGCCCCAACCTCGCCGTGGTGCATGGCGCCGACGTGCCGCAGCCTTATGGCGGCAAGCCGCGCGTGATCATGGCCGATCTCGACCAGCAGGCGCTGAACGCGCGCGGCCTGACCCCGGCCGACGTCGCCGCCGCGCTGAACAACCAGAACGTCATCCTGCCGGCGGGCGACGCCAAGATCGGCAGCAAGGACTATACGCTGACCATCAACAACAGCCCGAGCGCCATCATGGCGCTGAACGATTTCCCGATCCGCCAGGTCAACGGCAAGACCGTCTTCATGCACGACATCGCCCATGTCCATGACGGTTATCAGGTGCAGACCAATTCGGTGTCGGTCGACGGCAAACCGGGGGCCCTGATCACCATCCGCAAGAGCGGCGGCGTCTCGACCCTGGCGGTGATCGATGGTATCCGCGAAGCGCTGCCCGACATCGAGAAGGTGATTCCCAAAAGCGTGTCGGTGAAGGCCCTGTTCGACCAGTCGGTGTTCGTCAAAGCCGCGCTCGACAGCGTCAAGATGGGCGGCATGATGGCGGCCGGACTGACCGCCCTGATGATCCTGCTGTTCCTGGGCAATTGGCGCCTGACGCTGATCATCCTGGCCTCGATCCCGCTGGCGATCATCGCCGCCATCCTGGCCCTGTATGCCGGCGGCCAGACGCTGAACACCATGACCCTGGGCGGCTTCGCGCTGGCCGTCGGCATCCTGGTCGATAACGGCACGGTGGTGATCGAGAACATCGAGCGCCACGTTACGCTGAGAAAGCCGCTGGCCCGGGCGATCATCGACGGCGCCGGCGAGGTCGGCGTTCCGACGACCTTGGCCACCTTGTGCATCTGCATCGTGTTCATTCCGGTGTTCCTGCTGCAAGGCACCGCCAAATATCTGTTCTCGCCATTGTCGCTGTCGGTGATCCTGTCGCTGATCGCCAGCCTGGGCTTGTCCTTCACCGTGGTGCCGGTGCTGTTCAAGTTCCTGATGCGCACCATCACCGCCTGCGAGCATGGCGAGGGAATACACCGCTCCTCCCATCCGCTGATGAAGATCCATTACGGCTTCATCGAGAGGTTCGAGCGATTCCGCGAGGATTATCGCAACATCCTGGCCTGGGCGCTGTCGCAGCCGCTGGCCACCATCGGCTTCTTTGTCGGGTTGATGCTGGTGTCGATGACGCTTTTTCCCCAATTGGGCCGCGACTTCTTCCCGCAATCCGACGCCGGCCAGATGCGCCTGCATGTGCGCGCCCCGCCCGGAACCCGGCTTGAACAGACCCAGGCCTATTTCGCCCAAGTCGAGCAGGCGATCCGCGAGATCGCCGGCCCCGGGCAGATCGACACCATTCTCGACAATATCGGACTGCCCTATTCCGGCCTCAACATCGCCCTGTCCGACTCGGCCACCATCGGCCCGATGGATGGCGAAGTGCTGGTATCGCTGAAGGAAAAGCATACGCCGACCGCCGACATCGTGGCGCGCTTGCGCCGCGACCTGCCCCAGCGTTTCGCTCAGCTACAATTCTTCTTCCAGCCGGCCGACATCGTCGACCAGGTGCTGAATTTCGGCCAGCCGGCGCCGATCGATATCCGCGTCTCCGGCCCCGACAACGTCGAGGCCTATGCCCTGGCCTCGCGGTTGGCGCGCGACATCAAGACCATCGGCGGGGTCGCCGACTCGCACGTCTTCCAGGTGCCGGACGGCCCGACCGTCAATCTCGACATCGACCGTTCGATGGCGGCCGAACTGGGCCTCGACCAGCGCGCCACCGCCGCCAATGTGCTGGTGACCTCGAACGGCAGCGCCCAGACCTCGCCCAATTTCTGGGTCGATCCCAAGAACGGCGTATCCTATCCGCTGGTGGTGCAGATGCCGACCTATCGCCTGAAGGATACCGGCGATTTGCGCACTTTGCCGGTCTCCGCGCCGAACGGCGGCATGCCGCAGCTTTTGATGAACGTCGCCAAATTCAGCCGCGGAACGGTGCCGGTGGTGATGTCGCAGCTGAATATCCGTCCGGTGTTCGACGTGCATGCCGACGTGCAGGGCCGCGACCTCGACGGCGTCGCCAAGGACATCCAGAAGGTCATCGCCAAGGACCAGCCCGACGCTGCAAAGGCGATCAAGATCAGCTTGTCCGGCCAGGTCGACACCATGATCGAAAGCTATAACGGCCTGTTCGGCGGCATGGCCCTGGCAGTGATCCTGGTCTATCTGTGCCTGGTCATCAATTTCCAGAGCTGGCTCGACCCCGCCATCGTGCTGATGGCCGTTCCCTTCGCGCTGGGCGGCGTCATGTGGATGCTGTTCCTGTCGGGCACCCATCTGTCGGTTCCCGCCTTGATGGGCACGCTGATGTGCATCGGCCTGACCACCGCCAATTCGATCCTGGTGGTCTCCTTCGCCAATCAGCGCGTGACGGAAGGCGACGATCCGCTGACCGCCGCCGCCGCCGCCGGCTATACCCGCCTGCGCCCCGTACTGATGACGGCGGGCGCGATGATCCTCGGCATGATCCCGATGGCGCTCGGCGTCGGCGAGGGCGGCGAGCAGAACGCGCCCCTGGCCCGCGCGGTAATCGGCGGCCTGCTGTTCGCCACCTTCGCCACCCTGATCTTCGTGCCCACCATGTTCCGCCTGCTGCGCCGCCCGGCGCCCGCCACTCATAGGGAAGTTGCCTCCCATGTCTGACAGAACCGCTGATCGCACTCCTCCGACGACCATCCGTCCCGGAACCGGGCGCCGCCTCAAAGGGATGGTGGGTGGCCTGGCCCTGGTGCTCGCCGTCGGCTTCCTGACCATGCGGGTCGCCCGGTCCCATCACGACGGCACCCTGTCCGACCAGGCGCTGAAGAATGCCGCCGCCCCGATCCCCGTCGAGGTGGTCACCGCCCAGGCGGGCAAGGCCGGCCTGCCGCTGACCCTGCCGGGCCAGAGCGCCGCCTGGTACGAAAGCACGATCTATGCCCGGGTGCAGGGCTATGTCGCCAGCTGGTCGGCCGACATCGGCGACCATGTAAAAAAGGGCCAGGTGCTGGCCACCATCGACACCCCCGAACTCGACGCCGATCTGCTGGCCGCCAAAGCCAAGCTGCGCGCCGCCCAGGCCGAGCAGCAGCGCCGCCAGGCCGAGGCGGAATTCGCCGACACCACCTATGCCCGCTGGCGCGACAGCCCAAAGGGCGTGGTGTCCGACCAGGAACGCGAGGACAAGAAGGCGCAGGACGCGAGCGCGCGGGCCAATCTCGAAGCCTCCAAGGCCCAGGTCGCGGTCGACCAGGCCGCCGTCGATCGCCTCAACACCTTCCAGCAATTCAAGCAGGTGACGGCGCCCTATACCGGCACCATCACCGAACGGCGCATCGACATCGGCGATCTGTCGACCTCGACCACGCCCTTCTTCCGCATGGCCAAGGCCGATCCGATCCGCATTTTCGTCGACGTGCCGCAAAGCGCTTCATCCGATTTGATGAAGGCGGGCACCGAGGTCGACGTGCTGGCGGGCGGCAAGCATATCGCCGGCAGGACGACGCGCACGTCCGAAGCGATCGACACCCATGCGCGCACCTTCCGCGCCGAGATCGACCTGCCCAACCCCGATCTTTCCCTGTTGCCCGGCATGTATGTCGAGGCCGCCTTCCAGCTACCCGGCCAGGGCGCCGTGCAGGTTCCGGCCTCGGCCCTGCTGTTCCGCGCGGACGGGCCCCATGTGGCGCTGGTCGACGGCCAGCAAAAGGTGCATTTCGCCGCCGTCGCCATCGCCCGCGACGAGGGCAGCGTGATCGAGATCGGCACCGGCGTGAAACCGGGCGACAAGGTGGTGCTGAACATCAGCAATCAGGTGGCCGAGGGCGACACCGTCCGTATCACCGCCATCGACGGCAAGCCGCAATCATGAGGCGCGTCTCCCTGCTGCTGCTCGGCACCCTGCTGTCGGGTTGCGCCGTCGGCCCCGATTACGAAAAGCCTGACCTGCCGGCACCCGCGAAATTCGAGGCCGCGCGGGCCGGCGACGCCCAGCCGTCGGTCGATCCCGCCGCCTGGTGGAAGACGCTGAACGATTCCGAACTGGATAGCCTGGTCGAGCGCGCCGTCGCCGCCAATCCCGACCTGACCGTCGCCCTCTATCGCCTGCAGGAGGCGCGCACCCAGGAAGCCGTGCTGCTGGGCTCCGCCTTGCCTAGGGGCGACTTCGCCGGCGGTGCCGGCAACGGCACCGGCAGCGACGCCACCCGCGGCCGCGTGCCGTCGACGCTGACCTCGGCCAGCAACACGGCTGACCTGCCGACCAAGCAGATCCGCCAGATCGGCGGGTTCGACGCGGTGTGGGAACTCGATCTGTTCGGCCAATATCGCCGCGCCATCGAAGCCGGCATCTACGACGCCCGAGCCGCCGCCGAAGCGCGCAACCAGGCGCTGGTCAGCATCATCTCGGATCTGGTGCGCGCCTATGTCGATCTGCGCGGGCTGCAGATGCGCCTGGCCGTGCTGGACCAGGACATCGACGCCGAGACCCGCTCGCGCAACTACGTGAAGATGCGCTTCGAGCATGGCCTCACCAACGAGCTGGACCTGACCCTGGCCGAGCGCGAACTCTCCAGCCTCAAGGCGGAGAAAGCGCCGCTGGCGGCGCAGGCGGACGCGGCGCGCTATGCCATCGCCGCCCTGATCGGGCGCTATCCGGAAGATCTCGCCGGCGAGCTGGCCGACGTCAAGCCGATCCCCGCCTTGCCGGCGCGCATCGAACCCGGTTTGCCGCTGCAGCTGATCGAACGCCGCCCCGATATCCGCCAGAGCGAGGCCCAGCTGGCGGCCGCCAATGCCCGCATCGGCGTCGCCATCGGCACCCTGTTCCCGCATATCGGCCTGGATGCCAGCGTCGGCACCGAATTCGACCAGACCGGCTTCAATCCGGCCCACGGCACCCATATCTGGTCGGTGGGTCCCGCCGCCTATTGGTCGATCCTCGATTTCGGCGCGCTCGACGCCCAGATCGACATCGCCGACTACCGCACCAAGGAGCAGCTGGAGCTATATCGCCGCGGCATCCTGACCGCCGTGCGCGACGTCGACGGCGCGGTCGAGGCTTTTTCGGCCCAGCAGGACAGCGTCGCCAATCTCGGCGATGCCCTGGCCCAGGCGCAGCGGGCGGTGATGCTGGCCAGCGAGCGCTACAATCGCGGCCTGACCGATTATCTCAATGTGGTGGACGCCGAGCGGCGCCTCTACGAGTTGGAAGCCCAGCTGATCACCGCCCAGCAGGGGGCGGGTGAGGATTTCGTGACGCTGTTCCGCAGCCTGGGCGGCGGTTGGGAAGGGTTTCAGGACACGCCGGACATCCGCCTGCCCCATCCCGCGATCGCGGCCATGGTCGAACGGCTCATGACGCCAATTCATGACAGTTCGGTTAAATGACCCCCTCCAACCCGGCCCGATCTGCCTTCATCCTATGCAGAATTGCCACAGAGGCAGGCATTCAAGAATCGCTGAATATGTTGCACAATTGATACAGTGACCCCTGTCACACGGTGAAAATGCCTGGTCCCGGCCGATTCTCCGGGAAGTTTGCACTGCATCAAAATGCGCAATAAAAATGTCACAGTGTGCTATACTAAAATAAATTTTAATTTCGGTCGCCAAGGCCGATTCGTATCTTACCGCCGAACAGTCCGCTGACTCTTCAAACCCCGGGCCATTTGTGCATTCGCACCGGTCCGGGCGGCAGGATTGCATCCATCGCTCTGGCATTGGCAATCAATGCCGTACGCTTCGCGGGAGAACCATTTTGAATAAATTCCTCACCTCGGCCGCCGCCGTCGCCCTGCTTGCCGGCGCCGCCGCTGCTCGCGCCGACGACACCGTCACCGTCAACGGCATCACCTTCTACGGCATCCTGGACGTGGGCGTGACCTACGACACCCACGGCGCCCCGGAAAACACCAGCGGCTCGGTCAACGACCCGCACGTGATCCAGAAGTTCGGCAACCGCTCGCAGTGGAACCTGTCGAACAGCAACCTGAACCAGTCCCGCATCGGCCTGAAGGGCGCCGAGGATCTCGGCGACGGCTGGACCGGCCTGTTCAAGCTGGAAACCGCCGTCAACGTCTCGGGCGGCAACATCGTCGACGGCCTGAAGACCATCACCCAGAACAACGGCGTGGCCCAGCAGAGCCAGAACGCCTACGCCGATTCGAGCCATGCCGGCGAGGCCTTCAACCGCGCCGCTTATGTCGGCATCAGCAACGACAAGTTCGGCACCCTGACCGCCGGCCGTCAGACCACGCTGAACGCCGACCTGATCGGCACCTACGATCCGCTGTATAACGGCTACGGCTTCTCGCTGATCGGCTATTCCGGCACCGCCGCCGGCTCGGGCTCGACCGAAGACGCCCGCTGGGACAACTCGGTGAAGTACCTGTACTCGTACGGTCCGTTCCGCATCGGCGGCCAGTACCAGTTCGCCGGCACCATCACCCGTAACGACAACGGCGAAGCCGTCGATGTCGGCTTCGACTATGCCGGCCTGTCGGTCGACGGCGTCTATGTCCACAAGAAGGACGAGATCTCGGCCTCGCCGCTGTCCGCCGCTCAGGTGCTGACCGCCGGCGCCGCCGGCTTCGACATCACCCACACCGTCGCGGCCACCGCGTTCGACGCCGACTCCTACACCATCGCCGGCCGCTACACCTGGGACAAGTTCAAGTTCTTCGCCGGCTTCGAGTACATCAAGTCGCAAAACCCGGCTTCGCCGATCGCCCAGGGCAACGTCGACATCGGCGGCTACTACATCTACGCCCCGAACAACACCGCCTACACGCATAACCGCGAGCAGGAAATCGTCTGGGGCGGCGCCCGCTACCAGGCCACCACCAAGTTCGAGATCGATGCGGCTTGGTACTACCTGCACCAGAACTCCTTCGCGACCGGCGCCAACCAGGGCTGCAACGACACCCGCGCGTCGAACTGCGAAGGCGAGCAGCATGTCGTCTCGCTGCTGCTGGACTACCACTTCACCAAGAAGTTCGACGTCTATGGCGGCGTGATGTACTCCGACGCCCTGAACGGTCTGGGCAGCGGCTTCCTGCACAACAACAACGTCTCCCCGTCGGTCGGCCTGCGCTACACCTTCTAAGAAGGTCCGCGTAGTCCGGTTTTCGGACGACCAGATGAACGCTCCCGGGGCAACCCGGGAGCGTTTTTTGTTTGAGGAGCGGCACCCTCTCGCAGCCGCGAGAATCCTTGACATTGCGACAGAAATACGACACTATTTTGGCAACGGACATGAAATAC
>Ga0213872_10002533_pt1 | contig 10645 bp, 5 predicted proteins | sample VelepicomBERX_R2_FD_160071 | JGI IMG/M metagenome (GOLD analysis project Ga0213872, IMG submission 160071) | Rhizosphere microbial communities from Vellozia epidendroides in rupestrian grasslands, the National Park of Serra do Cipo, Brazil - RX_R2 | ecosystem: Host-associated > Plants > Roots >... | reverse complement strand
ACATACCGCACCTCAGTCTCCATATGCACAAAACGGGGAAAAATGAGGAGAGGGCTAGAAACTTTTCCTTAAGTTTTTTCTTGTGTGGTCCTGATGAGGACAGAACACCGCCCCAGAGCGGACCTGTGAATAACAGCCCTCTATCTTAATAAATAAGGCATTTTGGTGGTTCACTGTGCAACGAGATTTTTACAATTCCATTTCAACCCGACGCGCACGATCGGTAGACCTTCGTGGGATTTCGGCGGCATAGCGATCACATCCGCGGTAAGTCGCTTAATTTGAGAATGGCTCTTTCATTCCGCTTCTTTGGGAAAAGACCCGCGATCACGCTAGAATCGACTCATCACCGCGGGCCTCGGCCCGTTCGTCGTGCCAGAAAGTGTAAGCCAGTATGCAGAGTTGTCATGGATTCCCGGCCTCCCCTATCAACTGGCGGACCGCAGGCAGGGAGTAATTCACATGTGATTCACCGGCTCTCCCTTGATTTAGCACGTAAAGCCCTTCTCTCTGTGCGGTCCCGGCCTAGAAGCTGAAAGAGCTTCCGGGTCAGGTATTGAGACAATTACAAAAACGAAGAGGAAAGCATAGGGCTTATGAGGCTGGGGCGGCGAGAGTTCATTTATTTGTCTGGGTGTACGGCGGCTGCGCAATTGGCCAAGGGCGAGTCCTACACCACTGAGGGAGACAGCTACAAGCCGATTATTGCAAATCTGCCAGCGCGTCCGGCGGAGAAGCCTCTCGACTGGCGCGAGCGCGCGGACGCATTCGACTCGTACGTGATGAATCCGGCGAACAAGATCCTGCAGACACGGGCCGATGGCTCGCGGTATTTCGCGTCGGCACTGGAGGGAACCGGCGATGGCGGAATGACGACGTTCGCGCCTCTCGTGCTGGGGAAAATTCTGCGGGGCGAGGCGGTGGATTCCCTGGTCCCTTCAATGTCAGCGTACTTCAGCGATGAGGCGGGGATTTTTCTGGACGGGACGCATGCTGATCTCTGTGAGTACTGGTACCTGATGAATGTGAATGCGCTTGCGAATGGGATAGTTCGGACGCATCTGCCGCATGATCCGATCTGGACGGGGATGGTGCGCAAGAGCGCCGACAGGCTGATCGATCTGGCGCACCAGATCAAGTACAACTTCAACGACCAAGGCTACCGCTTCAACACGCGCGTTCCGTTCACTAACCAAGATATCTACCGGCAACCGGATGCGATCGGCGGATATGCGTACCTGATGTTGTTTGCCTACGAGATGTTCGGCGATGCGAAGTACCTGGAAGAAGCGAAGAAGGGATTAAGCCTCTACCAGGCGTTCGCGAAGAATCCCTGGTACGAAATTCCGAGTGGCGCGATGTCGTGTCTGGCCGCGGCGAGGCTGTCGGTGCGTGATCCGCGGATTGACGTGCAAAAGATCGTCAGTTTTGCCCTCGAGGGCAATGGTCATCCGATGCAGACCGGCGACTGGGGCGGCAAAGAGGTAAATGGCCTCATGGCAGGCTTTAGCACGGAGCCGGCGGGCGAAGCGTATAGCATGGAGTCGCTGGTGACGTTGCCGTATCTTCTGCCAGCGCTGCGATACCGGCCGGAATTTGCGACCGACATCGGCAGGTATTTACTGAATACGGCTGCGAATATGCGACTGTTCTATTCCGACTGCATCGCTCGTGAAAACCAGAGCCGACCGGAGCTTACTTCAGCGATTCCTTATGAACGACTGACGAACGAGGTGAGTGGGAAGGCTCCCTTTGCGTCGGGCGATTACGGAAGCCACCGCTCGATCTACGGCGGCGCGTACGCACTGTGGTGGGGAGAACTGGTGAAGGCTACGGAAGACCCATACATATTGCAGATGAATCTGTCGCGCAGCGATTTTCTTTGCGCGAAGGCCTTCCCCTCCTACCTTTATTACAACCCCTGGGGAGAAGCGAAGCAGGTGACGCTAGCTCTGGAGAGCGGAAGCTTTGATCTCTACGACCTTTCGACGCATGCCTTTATCGGCGAACGAAAGAGCGGCCAGGCTTCGGTGGAAATTGTGTCGAACGGATCACGAGTGATCGTCGTTGTTCCTGCCGGAGCTCGGCGGCGCGTGGAGAAAGGAACACTCCTCTGCGATGGCGTGCCGGTCGATTACCAGGCGCACACTAAAAAATGATCTCAGGGAAGCAAACGGGCAGCCACGATGCTCGTCGCGTTGGGCGCTCCTGCGACCGCGCGGGTGCTGATGAGCACTTCGAAATGGATCGGTTTCGCGGGGCTTTCGGTAATGCCGAGGGCCTTTCTCAGCTGCGCGCGTGACTGTTCGTTGGCAAGAAAGAGGCCCGCGGCTTCCGTGGCTTCCTGCTGGAGTCCCTGGAGGATCAGGACTGATCCGCGGCCGTTCGCGGTGGGTAAGAGGGAGATGGTGGCGTAGTCCTGCCCCGCCGATCCGGTGAACTCCAGACCCTGATAGGTCTGTTGCTCGCCGGGATTGGGGTGTTCGTTGACAAAGTACTTCATGCTTTCGCCGACGACGCCTTCGGCTTCCCTGAAATTCAGCTTATTTTCGTAAAGCACGACCCATGGATTCGAGCTTGGACTGCCGACGAAGATATAGTTGCCGTCTTGAAGGTCACGCAGGCGCAGATCCCGCGCTGAGCGGACAGAGACGAGTCCGCGATGGCTGGGCACCATGTTGGACAAAGTCGTGATGACTACAACATCTGCGTACGAGGTGAGGTTGGAGCCCGCGATGTAGTTCATGATGCGCGCTTCGCGCGCGCTCAAATGGTCGGGAGTCAGGGTGTGCAGCATGTCGGGGCGCAGGTACTCTTCGAGCGAACCCTGTTGCTGGCTGGCGATGCGCAACATGCCGTAGTTAACATCAGCAATCACGATCTGAGTGCGGTTCACTCCATCGAAGACGGAGGAAAGTGGCCAAGGAACCGGGGCTGGTTGAGGCGGCGCGTTTAGGAGGCGGACCGAAAGGAAGACACAGGCGATCGCAAGAAGGGCAGCGACAGCCCAGGGAATGAACCCGAGAAGATCGTGTCGTTCTTTTGGGGTGGAAACTGACAGCGCCGGAGCAAATGTGGTAAGGGGTTCGGCGGAAGGAGACTTCACACTGCGAAAGACCGGGACATAAGAGCCCTTCGGAATTTCGACAATCATCCTTTCGCCACGGCCCTCGCCGTCGAAATACTCGTGGAGCTTGAGGCGCAACTGGCGTGCGTGCACGCGCACTGAGCTGTCTTCCACCGGGCTGTAGTCGGGAGGCTTGCCGAAGACAGCGACTCCAATGTTGTGCTCGGTCAGTTCATGGCTGTGGCCGTGGATGGCCCGTTCGGCCATATAGGGCAGAAGTTCGCGAAGGCGTCCGGATTTTTGAAACGGCCCCGTGGCCAGGATGCGCTCGATAAGCTGCCATCGCGCATCTTCTCTCAGCCCATTCTCCACTTCGGTTGTTTGTACAGAGGGGGACACCCTGACCGCCCTGAAACTCCCTGCGCCTCCTTCTTCAAGGGAGGCCAAATTTGAAACACCAACGATAGCACATCACAAACGCGCCTGAATACGGAGCGGCAGCGGCCATCCTGAAAACACTTTTGAGGTGTTTCACATGTAATTAGCCACAATTCCGGAAGATTTAGCCTGTATTTCCCTTGCGAAGCCTTAGAACCGGCGAGGATTCTGGATCGCAACTCGCGACTCGCCTTTTCCTGAGTTGTCGAGGCAAAACCCGGTGAGATCACGCAGACCTCAATGACAGATATCGCAAAGAGATTCAGGCAGAATCCGCTGCTGACGCCGTCTGACATCCGGCCCAGCGCAGATGGGATGGAAGTGACCTGTCTTCTCAACCCCGGCGCGTTCCGGTTCAGAGATCAGACATACTTGGTACTCCGCGTCGCAGAGCGTCCCGTTCAGAGGTCGGGAAAGACGTCATTTCCGGTCCTCGACCCCCAAGCAGGTGTCAAGGTTTTGGAATTCGATAATTCCGATCCGCGGCTGGATCTATCCGACCCCCGAGTGATCAGCTACGACGGGCGCGATTATCTCACCACCATGTCCCACCTGCGCCTTGTCTGGAGCGAGGATGGCATCCGCTTTTGCGAGCCTGAAGACTGCCGCCCGATTCTGGGCGAAGGGGAACTCGAGACCTTCGGGATTGAAGACTGCCGCGTAGCGATGATCGATGGGCAGTACTGTCTCACCTATACCGAGGTGTCAGAAAACGGTGTGGGCGTGGGCCTGAGGAGCACCCGCGACTGGAAGTACCTCAAAAAGCATGGCATGATCTTTCCTCCGCATAACAAAGACTGCGCGCTCTTTGAGGAGAAGATCGGCGGCAGCTATTACGCCCTGCATCGCCCAAGCAGTCCGGAGCTGGGCGGCAACTATATATGGATCGCCGAATCGCCGGATTTGGAGCATTGGGGCAATCACCGCTGCATCGCCCATTCGCGAGATGGATGCTGGGACAGCGCGCGGGTAGGCGCAGGAACTTCTCCGATCAGAACGGACGAGGGATGGCTGGAGATCTACCACGGAGCGAACCATGAGAATCGCTACTGTCTTGGCGTGTTGCTTCTTGAACTGGAGCGGCCATGGAAGGTGATTGCACGTTCGAGGGAGCCGGTGATGGAGCCGCTCGAACCCTACGAGCGCGAGGGATTTTTTGGAGAGGTCATCTTCACTAACGGACATGTGATTGATGGTGATGAGGTAACCGTCTACTACGGGGCCGCAGACAGCGTGGTTTGCGCGGCACGGTTTTCTATCAGCGAACTGCTGGCTTCTGTGCTCGGTGAGCTAGGTCGCGGACGATGAACCGGTTGGCTAGGGAATACGCAGTTTTCCTTGCGTGTCCGCGTGACATGAGGGTGTTGCTGGTCACGAACATGATTTATGCGTTCGTGCTGCCGGTGATCGAGATCTTTGTGGCGGCTTACGTCATGAGGAATTCCCACGATGTGAGCAAGGTTGTGACATACCAGCTTGCGATCTACGCGGGAGATCCCCTGGCGTTCTGGATCAACGGCGTTATGCTCGGACGGATCAGCACCAAACGCCTTTATTCCGCCGGAATGATTCTCAGCGCAGTCGCGATGCTGGTCATGATGGCATCTGACGTAATAACACCTGTGGCCATTGCGGTATCGGGGTTGCTCATGGGAATCGCTTCCGGGCTGTTCTGGGCAAATCGAGGCTTTTTGGCGCTCTCCACCACAACAGATGAAAACCGAAACTACTACTACGGGATTGAGACCTTCTTCCTCACCATTACTTCGGTGTTGGTTCCGGCCGCGATCGGCTGGTTCATCGCTGCGACCGGCAGGTACGGGTGGGTGGGCGGAGACCGCAACAACAGCTATCGCATTATCGCGATGTGCGCCCTGGTGCTGACCGTTGCGGCCTCCATCGTGATAAACACCGGCTCGTACAGGAATCCACCGAGGACGCGATTTGTCTTTTTCCATTTTCATTCCCTGTGGAAAAAGATGCTGTCGCTGGCGGCGTTAAAAGGGCTGGCGCAAGGGTATCTGGTGACGGCTCCCGCCATGTTGATCATGATGCTGGTGGGACAGGAAGGCACGCTTGGACTGGTTCAGGCTGCAGGAGGTATCGTTTCTTCCTTCATGCTCTACGCCGCTGGCAGGGCCTCGCGGCCTGAGCATCGCGTGGCCGTTTTCAGCGTTGGCCTGCTGCTCTTTGCTGCCGGGTCCATCGTCAATGCCGTTCTGTTCGACGCGACAGGTGTGCTGATCTTTATGGCGTGCCTGGTACTGGCCAAGCCGGTCCTCGATCTGGCTTATTTCCCGATTCAGATGCTGATCATCGACACGGTCTCGGCAATCGAGGGCCGGAACCAGTATGCCTACATCTTCAATCATGAACTCGGTCTGTTTGCAGGCAGACTGTTCGGATGCGGTCTGTTCATCCTGATGGCGGCGTATGTGTCACGCGTGGCGGCGCTGAAGTACGCTCTGCCAACGATTGCAGTGCTGCAGGTGGCATCCATCTGGGTTGCTCGGGATACGCTGTCGTCCGCCGCCAGAGTAACCAGGGCGCCTGCGCGAAGCCATGAAGAAATTGTCGAGGTTGTTACGAGGTTCGAATAGACGTTCGTATCAGGCGGACATGGATTTAAGCGGGACTTCTAAGGAGGTAACATTATGGGGACGTTCACACAAAGTACAAAGCATGTATTGATGTACCTGCTGGCTGTGCTCTACCTGTTCGGTATGACCTTGTCGTGGGGGCAGTCAGGACGTGGGAGCCTGACCGGATCGGTGAAGGATCATACCGGGGCAGTTATCCCGAATGCCACGGTTGTTCTTACTGAAGCAAATTCCGGAAGTCAGTACAACACGCAGAGCAATAATGACGGGCTATATAGTTTTCCGGAACTTCCACCTGGAACGTATAATCTGTCGGTTTCCGCTTCTGGGTTCAGTCAATACGAGCAGACCGGCATCAATGTAACCGTTGGGACACCGGCAACGGTCAACGTAGCGCTTACGGTTGGCGCATCCACACAGTCGGTCACGGTGAGAGCCGATGCATCGCAGCTGCAGACGGAATCGTCGGATATCGGGACGACGGTGCCAACGAAACTTATAGAAGATCTGCCTTTGCAGTTCAACGGCCAGGTTCGCAACCCTCTGCAATTCGTTCAACTCACACCAGGATATTCGGGAATCGATACAAACTCGCCGACTGTGCAGGGCGGGTTTAAGTTGAACGGAGGCCAGCAGGCCGGGACAGACATCCTTCTCGACGGCGCAACCATCGAGCTCGCTTCGGCAAATCTGCAGATGAATTACGGGGTAAGCGTCGAAGCTGTGCAGGAATTCAAGGTAATGACCAATACCTTCGATGCGGAGTTTGGCCGCATGAGCGGAGGCCTGGTCAATCTTGTTACCAAATCCGGTGGAAATACACTGCACGGATCAGCCTATGACTTTCTGAAAAACAGGGAACTGGACGCTAATAGCTGGATTAACAACTACAACAAAGTTCCGAGGCCAATCGATACGCAGAACGACTTTGGCGCGATCATCTCCGGCCCTGTGTACATCCCCAAACTCTATGACGGGCGCAACAAGACATTCTTCATGTTCAACTATGAGGGCTTCCGCTTTAATACGGGTGGAAACAGCCTTCTCTCGGCTCCGACTCCGGCCATGTTGAGCGGCGACTTTTCGGCACTCCTGCAACCGGTAACGATCAACGGCAACACATTCCCGGCTCACATCCTTTACGACTACTCGACCTGCACGGGAGTGAATCAGGGCAAGGTGTGCCAGCCTTATCCAGATAATAAGATCACCCAGCCTGCTGATCCGATATACACGGCGATGGCGGCGCAGCTACCCCACGCAACCACAAATTCACCTTATCTGAATTTCGTGCAGAAGTCGACGAACCCGGTAGACGCCAATCTCTGGGAAATTCGTATCGATCAGAATATCGGCACAAGACAGAAGCTGGCCGGAAGCTACGATCATGATAACCGGCCGAACACGGTCTATTACGCCGATAGTCCCCTTGAAACCAGTGCGACCAACCAGTGGACCAATTATGCCCGTCTCGGCTATGACTTTATGTTCAAGCCGAATCTCCTCAATCACTTTAACTTCGGCTTCAGTCGTAGGTACCGCCAGGAGTTCAGCGGAATCGGCAGTTACGGCGGGAACTGGCCTTCTAAGCTGGGCTTGAAGGGTGTAATGGATACCACTTTCCCAAGGGTGTCCTATAACTATCCGCAGGGAATCAACCTGCCGAGCGATGGAGCCAATACTTTCGTTGATAACACGTATCAGTACGACGATATTGTCTCCTGGCAGCATGGACGCCACAACTTCAAGTTTGGCGGCGAAATTCGCGCCCAGCAGTTTAACATCAGCATCCTGACCGGAACGTCGGGTCAGTTCAACTTCACCAGCGGCCCAACCAGTGGACCGTCGCCTGCAAATATAGATCCAAACTCGGGATTTGGGTACGCCAGCTTCTATCTGGGCGCTGCATCTAACGCGTTCATCGCGTTGCCGGAGGGCCTCGGATGGCGCGTGAAGTACTATGCCGGCTTTGTGCAGGACGATTGGAAGGTCGACCCGAAGCTTACTCTCAATCTCGGCTTCAGATATGAGGTTCCGACGCCCGTGACAGAAGCTCACGATCGGCAGTCGTTTATCGATCCTACACTTCCGAACCCGGGAGCGGGCGGTATTCCCGGCGCTTATGTATTTGCGGGGCATGGACCGGGCAGACTCGGAGTAAGTACGCCTCAGGACACGTTCCATAACTCCTTCGGCCCGCGTATCGGATTTGCATACCAGGTGCGGCCCGATACAGTAGTGCGGGCGGGCTATGGCATCTATTACTCGAACCTGAAGATTGGTGGTTTTGGCGAGAACGATAGCCAAGGATTCTTTGGGAGCTATAACTATCCAACTCCCGCGAGCCAGCAGACTCCAACGGTTGTCCTTTCACAGATACAAGCGTACCCTGGACCGCCACCTCCGTTCATCGATCCGACTGTGCAGAATGGCCAGCAGCCGACCTTCATTCTATCCAAGACCGCCCGACCGGGGACTCTACAGACGTGGAGTCTCGATATTCAGCAGCAGCTTCCAGCACAGATGGTTCTGGACATGGCATATGTAGGTGATCACGGCGATCATCTTCAGGCGTTTATGCATGACCCGAACCAGGGCAATCCTGTCGATCAGGCGCGGGGGGCCTGCCTGGAGGTGAATATCGCGAACCAGGCGGGCAATCCCGCGTGCGCAGGTCAGACCCCAGTGTTGGCACCCTACCCGGGTTTCAATGGCACGGTGGCGCAGGCGCTCAGACCATTTCCACAGTATGCAAATGCGCAGGTTGACTCTGTGACAATGTCCGATCCGTTTGGGGTGTACACCTACAATGCGTTACAGGTGCAACTGCAGAAGCGCTACTCGCAGGGCCTCACGATTCTGGCGAACTACACCTGGTCGAAGAACATCACGAATGGCGATTCGGAATATCCGTTGCAGGCTGCGTGGGAAGGCAATGGAACTTCCGGAGCGCTGAATACCTATAACCTCAAGGTCGAAAAGGCGCTAAGCCAGTTCGATGTCACGAATCGTGTCGTTCTCAGTTATACCTATGAATTGCCATTCGGCAAGGGGAAGCCATTTGCCAACAAGAGGGGCGTAACTAACGCGTTGGTAGGCGGGTGGCAGGTGGCTGGAGTGCAAACCTACCAAACCGGATATCCGCTCGCAACATCGTCGCCGAACTGGGATTCCGGAATATTCGCGGGAAATCTCTGCTCAGGCTGCAGCCGTCCAATCGTTGTTCCAGGACAGGATTTCAATGGTTTCCACGGCGGCTCGTTTGTGTACGGACAGAGCCGAAGACTGAATCCCGCTGCTTTCGCCCCGGCGCCGAACTTCACTTTCGGTGACGCTCCGCGCGCGCTCAATGTCAGGGAATTTGCTACCCTCGACGAGGACCTGAACTTCTCCAAGCGAATTCCGATGTTCACAGAAAAAGTGAATACCATCTTCCGAATGGAGTTCTTCAATGCATTTAATCGACACCGATTTACCGGCTTCAATACGGCGGCCGGAGAACCAGGCTTTGGGCAGGCCTCGACAACAACCGCAGGCCGAAGTATCCAGGCAAACCTGCGGGTGAGCTTCTGATCCTCGCTACTCCCGAGTCCAATGCATTCCCGGGATTCGGGGGCTATCATTAGCTTTCGAAGCTATGCTCGCCATTGTGCATCGCCAGCTGTTGTGGGTTGCCGCTGCCTCCCTTCTGGTGTTACAGCCATGCGGTGCACAACAGGCGAACCCGGGTGTTGAGGAACACTTTCGTGCTGCTCAGCAGGATCAGCAGGCAGGCCAGCTCGATGCGGCGGCGCAAGAGTATCAAGCTGTCCTGAAGCTCGATCCCCGGCTCCCGGAGGCGTATGCGAACCTCGGGCTGATTTATTACGCACTGACGAAGTTCGAGGATTCAGTAACGGCTCTCAGCAAGGCGAATGAGCTGAGGCCGCGTATGCGTGGCGTGAGTCTCTGGCTCGGAATCGATTATGTGAAGCTGAATCAGCCAGCGCGTGCGATTCCTCTGCTGCGTGAGGCAGTATTGCTCGATCCACAAGACAAGCAAGCGCAAAGCTGGCTGGGGACCGCTCTGTGGAATGCGGGCCACACTACCGCTGCGATCGATCAGCTCATCAAAGCAAATGCTCTTTTCCCTTCTGACACTGACCTCTTGTTTGTGCTGGGCGAGGCGTATCGCAAAGCGGCCAACCAAGAGATTGAGAGCATTCTGGCGGCTTCGGCAGGGACGCCGATGCTCAACCAGGTCTATGGAGACATCTACAGGGACGAGCGGTCATGGCCGAAAGCAATGGCGCATTACCAACTCGCGCTGAAGAAAGATGCGCGGTGGAAGGGCGCCCACCTTGGCACCGGCGAGATTTATCTTGCCCAGGGAAAGCTCAACGAGGCGCAGACCGAGTTTGAGGCGGAGCTTTACGTGGATCCGTCATCTGCTGCGGCGCATGCGCTGCTCGCAGAGACAGAACTTCTGCAGGGAAATGTGAAGCATGCTCTGGAGGTGCTGGCGGAGGCGATCCGCGTTTCTCCGGATGAGGCGAGCGCG
>Ga0213872_10002532_pt1 | contig 10647 bp, 6 predicted proteins | sample VelepicomBERX_R2_FD_160071 | JGI IMG/M metagenome (GOLD analysis project Ga0213872, IMG submission 160071) | Rhizosphere microbial communities from Vellozia epidendroides in rupestrian grasslands, the National Park of Serra do Cipo, Brazil - RX_R2 | ecosystem: Host-associated > Plants > Roots >... | reverse complement strand
TCATTGTTCCGTCGCATGGTGGAGGGGACTGGATTCGAACCAGTGTACTCTGAGAGAACGGATTTACAGTCCGTCGCCTTTAACCACTCGGCCACCCCTCCGCGAGGAACCGCAGAGTATGAAGCAACTAAATTAATCTGTCAACCCCTGTACTGCTTTCGGATCTTGCCAGAGCAATCGTTCGCTTCGGGGCGAGATTGTAAAGGCCCGACTGTAAATCTGCAAGTGTTGTTTTTAGGTCGTAAAAATCTTATACAATCGGCACACCCCCACAGGACGAACAGGAGTGCTGGCGTTGGAGAATCGGAACGGAGACGGTCGCAACCGGCCCACCCTACGCACCCTGGTGCTGGGCAACCTGGCCCTGTGGCTGCTGTACTTTGCCATCGGCCGCCTCGGCCTGCTGCTGGCCCTGCCGCCCGGCTACGCCTCGCCGCTGTTCCTGCCTGCCGGCATCTCGCTGGCGGCCTGCGCCGTCTACGGCCCCGGCCTGCTGCCCGCCGTGGCGCTGGGCTCGCTCAGCATCAACCTGGTCTACCCCTATCTCAGCCCGGAAGGCATTACCTACGCCAAGCTGGCCGGCGCCCTCGCCGCCATGGCCGGCGCCGCGCTGCAGGCCTGGGCCGGCAGCGCGCTGTTCCGCCGCCGCATCGATCCGGCCATCGGCGCGGGGCGCGATGTGGTGCGCTTCCTGCTGCTGGCGATTGGCGTCACCCTGGTCAGCAGCACCGTCTCGCTGGGCGGCATGGCGCTGGCCGGCGTGGTCGACTGGAGCGAGCTGCCGCTCGACTGGCTGGCCTGGTGGATGGGCGACACCATCGGCATCCTGCTGGCCGCGCCGCTCAGCTGGATCGTGATCGGCCAGCCGCGCGCCCTGTGGTGGCGCCGCCGCGGCCTGGTGGGCCTGCCGCTGCTGCTGTCGGCCGGCGTCTTCATCGCCATCTACCTGCAGGCCGACCAGTGGGAAAACAACCAGCAGCTGCAAGCCTTCCGTCTCAAGGCGCAGCAGGTGGGCGACGCCTTGCAATCGCAGTTCAGCGAGCATGAGCGCTTCATTGCCGCCATGGCGCGCGCCCTCAACGATCCGCACCGCGTGCTCAGCGCCAGCGACTTCGGCAATATGGCGCACGGCTACCTCGACCAGCGCTACGAGCTGCTGTCGATGGCCTGGATGCAGCCCGTGCTGCGCGACAACCGCGCCGCCTTTGAAGCCTGGGGCCGCAGCAATCTCGAACCCGATTTTGAAATCCGCCAGTTCGACGGCCACGGCCAGCTGGTGCGCGCGGGCGAACGCGAGCGCTACTGCGTCGCCACCTATATCGAGCCGGGCGAAAAGCGCCGCTATATCGGCCTCGACTTCATGAGCGACGCCGAGCGCAACGCCACCCTGCAGCTGGCCCTGCGCACCCACCAGCCCACCGCCAGCGCGCCTTTGCCGCTGGCGCGCGGCAAAGGCCTGGGCCTGCTGTTGCTGCAGCCGGTCTTCCCCGGCGGCGAGAGCAAGCCCATGGGCACCCTGCTGATCGCCCTGCAATACGACACCTACCTGGACGGCATTCTCAAGCGGGTCGACTTCCCCCACTTCCTGGTGCGGCTGGAAGACCTTGACGCCGACGACGCCAAGGGTCTGGTGCGCGACAGCCTCAAGCGCGCGGCGCGCTACGACGACTACCAGCGCATCGTGCACTTCGGCGGCCGACGCTTCGCCCTGACGCTGGCGCCCACCGCCGACTACCTGCAGCAGCAGCGCGGCTGGCAAAGCTGGACCGTGCTGTCCTGCGGCCTGATGCTGACCAGCCTGCTGGGCACCCTGATGCTGCTGATCAGCGGCGAGCGGGCCCGCATCCAGACCCAGGTGAAAGACGCCACCGCCCTGCTGCTGGAGCGCGAAGCGCGCCTGCAAGCCATGCTGGACGAGCAGCAGCGCGCCCAGGAACACATCCACCGCCTGGCCCACCACGACGCCCTGACGGGGCTGGACAACCGCCTCTCGCTGAACCTGCGCCTGGACCTGCTGCTGGCCCAGACCCGCCGCAGCGGCGGCACGGCAGCGGTGCTGTTCATCGACCTCGACCACTTCAAGAAGATCAACGATTCGCACGGCCACGCCACCGGCGACCTGCTGCTGCAAGCGGTGGCCAAGCGCCTGCACGAGCTGCTGCGCGAAGTCGACACCATCGCCCGCCTGGGCGGCGACGAATTCATCGTGGTCACTTCCGGCACGGTGACGCCGGACGAGGCCAGCAATATCGCCGTGCGCATTGTCGATGCGCTGGCGGCGCCCTACCAGCTGGGCGAGAAGACCGTACACAGCGGCGCCAGCGTAGGCGTGGCCATGTTCCCTTCCGATGGCGAAGACGCCAGCACCCTGCTGCGCCACGCCGACACCGCGATGTATGCGGCCAAGAGCCAGGGCCGGGGCAATTTCCAGTTCTTCTCGCCCGCCATGAACGCCGCCACCCATGAGCGCCTGCTGCTGGAAAACCGCCTGTGGCAGGCGCTGGAGCAGCGCGAGTTCGAGCTGTACCTGCAGCCGCAGATCCGCCTGGCCGACCAGGCCATCATCGGCGCCGAGGTACTGCTGCGCTGGCACCATCCCGAGCTGGGCATGGTGGGGCCGGACCGCTTCATTCCGATCGCGGAAGAGTCGGGCCTGATCCTGCCGCTGGGCGACTGGGTGCTGCAGCAAGCCACCGCCCTGCTGGCGGACTGGCGCGAGCGCGGCCTGGGCCATCTGCGCCTGGCGGTCAACCTGTCGGCGCGCCAGTGCCATGGCGCCGGCCTGCTGCCCCAGCTGGACCAGCTGCTGGCCCTGCAGGGTATCGATCCCGCCTCGCTGGAACTGGAGATCACCGAATCGGCCGCCATGCAGGATCCGGAACGCAGCCGCGCGCTCCTGCGCGAACTGCGCGCGCGCGGCATCAAGGTGGCGATCGACGACTTCGGCACCGGCTATTCCTCGCTGAGTTATCTGAAGCTGTTCGAGATCGACCGCATCAAGATCGACCGTGGTTTTGTGAAAGATATCGAGACCGATCCCAATGACGCCGTGATCGTTGCAGCCACCATCGCGCTGGCGCATTCGCTGGGTCTGAGCGTGGTGGCGGAAGGTGTCGAGACGGCCGCGCAGCGCGACTTCCTGCGCTCGAAAAACTGCGAGGAAGCGCAAGGCTATCTGTTTGCCCGTCCGCTGCCACGCGCCGAGTTTGAAGCCCTGCTCACCAGCCATGCGAAAACTGCATAAACTGTTTCTTGCCACGGCCTTCTGCGCGGGTTCCGCCCATGCGGGCATGATCGACTACCTCAACGGCGTCTCGCTGGGCGAGCCCTTGCCGGCGCACCAGATCCGCTATCTCGACAAGGCGCCCGATCCGCAAGCGCGCCTGACGCTGATCGACTTCTGGGCCACCTGGTGCGCGGGCTGCATCGCCTCGATTCCCCAGCTGAACGGCTGGCAGAAAAAATTCGGCGCCGACGGCCTGACCGTGATCGGCGCCACCCAGGACGACGACAGCGACGGCGCGCTGGCGCGCTTCCTCAGCAAATTCCCGATGGAGTACCCGATCGGCCTGGAAGGCAGGCCCAGCCTGCACGAGCTGCTGAAGATCCGCGCCATGCCTTACGCCATCCTGGTCGACAGCAAAGGCATCATCGTCTGGCGCGGCCAGCCGGAGCTACTCAGCGACGCGGTGATCGCCCACTACCTCAAGCGTTCGGCGTCAGCGCAATCAGCACCTGGCCCTTGAGGGCGCGGATCAGGGAAGCTTCGTCGGGCGGCACGCCTTCCGGCGCGGGCTGGGCGCGGTCGGCGTAGAACAGGCCCAGCTGCACGCCCTGCACCACCAGCGGCAGCACGATGAAGCTGCGTGCGTCCGGCAGCAGCGCGCGGTGCCAGGATGGCAGCAGCTCGCGGATCTTCGGTGCGGTGGCGTCGGCAATCATCAGGTCGGCATCGTTTTCCATCGCCAGGTGGAACAGGTCACCATCGCCCACCAGCGGGAACACAAAGCCGGCCTGGCGCGCCGCGTAATGCTCGCCAAACGAAATGCGCGCGCGGTACTGGCTGGTGCGCACATCCTTCAGGCAGACGGTGGCAAAGCGGAAGCCCATGGCGCGGTATAAAGTCTCCAGCACCGCCTGCACCACGTCGTTGACCTTGCTGTTCGGACTGGCGCGCATCTGGGTGACTTCCTGCACGCCCGCCAGCAAAGCCTCGCGCGCGTTGAAGGGCTTGCCGCTGGGCCAGCTGCCTTCCTGCTCGGGCGCGCCGGCGTTCATGGTGGCCAGCAGCAGCACATTGGGCAAGCCTTCGGCCGGCTCGTCCTCCACCTCGGTCTGCGGGCCCATGTGCATGCTGTCCAGCAGCGCCGCCATATCGCGCCGCACGGTGCCGAACAGGGTCTGCAGGCGCTCGCCGTCGAAGTTCAGGGCGCTGCCGAAACGGTCTTCCAGCGCCTGCACTTCCGGGCTGTCGGCGTTGAGCTTGCGCGCCACCATGCGCGCCGCGTCGATGCTGAAGTTGACCACCTGGCGCATCCATTCCTGGCGGTTGATGGGCGCCTTCTGCTTGCCCGGCGAAAGCGGGCTGAGCGAACGCACGATCACGTCCGGAATCTTCCACTCGTTGAGGATCGCCGCCGACAAGGTGTCGTAAGTGGAACCCAGGATCATCTGCGAGGCCTGGGCCTGGGTATGCTTGCCGCCCGCCATCAGGGCGGCGATTTCGCGGAAGCGCTCGTGCTCCTGCGAAGCGATCACCAGCGGGCCGATGTTCTTGAACAGGGCGCCGATGGCGGCTTCCTCCGCGCCCTGGTAGGCGCTCATGCGCGCCAGTTCGCGCCCCACCAGGCTGGCGCACAGGGCCGCCTCCAGCTCCACCCGCACCGATTGCGCGTGCTTGCTGTTGGACAGGGTGTCGACCAGCAGCATGGCCAGCGCGGTGGTCTTGACGTTGTCAAAGCCCAGCAGCGAGATGGCGCGCGAGATGGTGGTGACGGCCGCGCCGCCCGCCGTGCGGTAGGTCGGCGTATTCGCCAGCCGCAGGATTTTCTGGGTTAGCGCCACGTCCGACAGCACGTAGTAAGCCAGGCTCTGGGTGCCCTGGTCGTCCGAATCGACCAGCTGCACCACCCGCGCCACCGAAGCGCCGAGCGCAAACATGCCCTCGTCGCTGCATAGCTTTTTCAGCAATACCCCGCGCACCGGGCGGGTATCGGCATGTGAGTCGTGCTCCATCGGGCGTGAGAATCTGCGAGTTTCTGAGATAAAACCCATTGTAGCCCCGGATGGGCTTACAGCGCTGGCAGTTTGGCGTTCTCGTTCCAGCGCTGGCTGCGGATGTTGTATTTCTTCAATATCTGTTGGTGCAGGCCGGACAAAGCGCCCAGTTTGGCGTTGCCGGGATCGAGCTGGCGCACCCGCTCCACCAGCTGCAGGGCGTACTGGCCCAGGCGGTCGTCCCAGCCCTGGTTTTCCAGGCACTTCAGCACCGCCACGGCGGCGTTGAACACCACCTGGGCGTTCTGCGGCAGCTGCTGCACCGCTTCCAGCATCAGCTCGACGGCGCCCTTGTAGTCGCCCAGGCGGGCCTGGGCCGCGCCGGCCGCCACCAGGTCGATCACGTCCTGGCGGCTTTCCTCCGCCAGCCGGGTGGCCAGGGCGCCGTGGCCGGCCTGCTCCAGCACGGCGGTGGCGCGCTGCATCACCGCCGCCCCGCCCGCATGGCCGCCGGCATTGCGCATCACTTCGCGCATCACCTGGGTGCCCTGCTCTTCCTTGCCGTGCTCCAGGCAGTTGCGCGCCAGTTCGATCTTGAGGTCGTCCGACAGTCCCGCCGCCCGCCTGGCGCCCGCCAGCGCGCCTTCCAGCGCCACCTCCAGCCGCGCGCTGTTGCCGGTGTACTCGTGCAGCATGGCCGAGGCGATCGCGCTGCACACCTCGGCGTTGCGGCGGCCCATCATGGTCTTGTCCAGCTCGTTGATGGCGCCCGCCGCCGCCACCGGATCGCCCTTCAGCACCAGGGTCTGCACCAGGCGGGCATTGTCTTCCGGGTCGCGGAATTCGGAATGGCGCGACTTCAGCACCACCTGGCGGAAGGCGCGTTCGGCGGCATCGGTATCGCCCGCCGCCAGCGCCACCTCGCCCAGCTTGCGCAAGCGCCGCACCACATGGGGCGACAGGCTGATCGCCTCGTTGAGCACGTTCTGCGCTTCCGGCAGCCGGGTCTGCGCCTCGTGCACCTTGGCCAGCCAGTCGTAGGCGTCGAGGAACTGGCGCTGCTGGCCCACCAGCGCTTCCAGCATGGCCTGGGCCTCCTCGTGGCGGCCGCGCAGGTACAGGGTCTTGGCCTGGCCCAGCCGAGCCCAGGGAATGGCGCGGCCGTCCCACAGCGCCGCGTAGATCGGTTCGGCCTGCTCGAATTCGCCCAGCAGGATGTGCAGCTCGGCGCGCAGGCGGTCGAAGTCGGCGGCAAAGCGCGGCAGCTTCAGCGCCCCCGCCGCGCAGAAGGCAATCGCGCTGCGGTGGTCGCCCTGGTCGATCATCTGGTAGGCCGGCATCAGGGCGCCGCGCTTGTCCAGCGCGCGCGCCAGCCGCTCCAGGATGCGGTCGGCGGCAAAGGGCTTGAGGATGTAGTCGTTGGGCTGCAGCTCGGCGGCGCTGACCACCTTGGTGAAGTGGCCTTCGCCGGTCACCATGAAGAACAGGCTGGAGGGATGCATCAGGCGGTGGCGGCGCAAGTCTTCCAGCATCTGCTGGCCGTCCTGGCCGCCTTCCAGATCGTATTCGCACAGCACCAGGTCGTAAGCCTTCAAGCCCAGCAGGCGGATGGCCTGGCTGGAGCTGGCGGCATCATCGATCTTGCTCAGCCCGCACATGCTGAGCATATTGTGCAGGCTGGCGCGCATGCCTTTGTGCGGCTCAATCAGCAGCGCGCTCAAGCCCTGGAGGTCGTTCATGGTCGGGTGCGGGGCCAGCCCGCCGTAGTGCTTACCGGCGCATTATGCCGGAGTCTGGCCGATGTCCTGGTTGCCCTCGATCAGGTCCAGCAGGGCCGCCACGATTTCCGGATCGAACTGCTTGCCGGCGCGGTCCTTAATGTAGGTCATGACCTCGGTATGCGGCCAGGGTTCCTTGTAGGGACGCTCGTGCAGCAGCGAGTCGAACACGTCCACCACGGCGACGATGCGCGCCGAGATGGGAATGTCCTTGCCCTTGAGCTGGTTGGGATAGCCGTTGCCATCCCAGTGCTCGTGGTGGCCGCCCGCGATCTCCACGCCATAGGTCAGGTAGCTGACGCCGTCCACCATGCCGGCCGCCTTTTCCAGGATGGTCTTGCCGACGTGGGCATGGGTCTGCATCTGCACGCGCTCTTCCGGCGTGTGCAGGCCCGGCTTGAGCAGGATATGGTCCGGCGTGGCGACCTTGCCGACATCGTGCAGGATGCTGGCCAGGCCGATCATGTCGATCAGCTGCGGGGTCAGCTCGTCGCTGTAGACGCCGCGCTCGTGCAGGCGCTGGGCCAGCGCGCTGGACAGCATCTGCACCCGGCGCACGTGGCCGCCGGTGCCGCTGTCGCGGAACTCGGCCAGGTCGGCCAGCGCCACCACGGTGGCCTCCTGGGCCTTGCGCAGCTGGCCGAACATATACAGGTTGTCGAACGCGGCGGCGATGCGCTGGCAGAACACTTCCAGCAGGTCGCGCTGGATCTGCGCCAGCGGCCAGGGCGGCGTCACGGAAATCGCCACTTCGCGGTTTTCCTGGGTATGGATGAACAGCACATTGGCCGGATGCTCGAACTGGCTCTTGCGCTCGGCAAAGGCCTTGGCAATGGTCGGCCACAGCGGATGGTTGACCGGCATGGTCTCGGTGTCGCTCAGCGGGGCATAGCCGCCGGTGGCCGCCACCACGGTGGTGACGCCGGTGTCGCCCTGCATCAGGCACAGCACGCCGTCGGCGCCGACGTCGAGGATGGCCGAGACCTGGTTCAGCACGCCCGAGGCGAATTCGCGCAGCGAATGGATCTGGTACAGATTGGTGGCGCCGGCCAGGATCTTGCCCAGGCCGATGCGCGAACGTTCCAGCATGTTCAGCGATTCATACGCGCGCAGCGCCGAGATCACCGTGGTGAACAGCTTCTGCGTGGTCAGCTCGGTCTTGGCCTTGTAGTCGTTGATGTCGTATTCGATGATGACGCGCTGCTCCGGCGCCTGGCCCGGCTGGCCGGTGCGCAGCACCACCCGCACGATCGAGTTGTGCAGCTCTTCGCGGATGCGGCGCGCCAGCAGCAGGCCGGCGTCGTCGGTTTCCATGACGACGTCCAGCAGCACCAGGGCAATGTCGGGGGTGTCGCGCAGGATGTCGTAGGCTTCGCGCCCGCTGTAGGCGGAAAACAGTTCCAGCTCGCGGCCCTTGAAGCTGACATTGCGCAGGGCCAGACGGGTGACGGCATGGACATCGACATCGTCATCGACGATCAGCACACGCCACAACCGCTGATCGGGGGCGCCCAGACTAGTTGGCGCGACGCTCTCGTCTTCCTCGTCGATCAGCCAGTTGTCGTCTGCAGCGTTGGAATCCGTCATACCATCTCCTGAGTTGCGCCAGGGGCGCGAGTTTGCAGACTAGTTGAGTCCTAGCATAATCAGATTCCTTCCCAGTGACAAGCCCTTGACGTGCCCTTTGCTAGTGACCCGGCCGGAAATGCAAAAAGACCGGCTGCCACCTCGTATTCCGCCCCTGAGTCTGATACTCTTTTACGACACCACTGTAAGCTTCCTTCAGGAGTATCCGACCAACCTGCTTGGCTTTTTTTACACTGAGGACCAATCATGCAAGAGACCGCCTCCGGCTCTATTTCTTCGTCCGACAATCCGGACATCGCCGGCCGGGAGTTCCTGGCCTTCACCCTCGGCTCGGAAGAGTACGGCATCGACATCCTCAAGGTGCAGGAAATCCGCGGCTATGAAGCAGTCACCCGCATCGCCAATGCGCCCGAGTTCATCAAGGGGGTGATCAACCTGCGCGGCATCATCATCCCTGTCGTGGACATGCGCATCAAGTTCAACCTGGGCGAAGTCAAATACGACCAGTTCACCGTGGTGATCATCCTCAACATCGCCGGCCGCGTGGTGGGCATGGTGGTCGACTCGGTGTCGGACGTGACCACGCTGACGCCGGAACAGGTCAAGCCCGCGCCCGACATGGGCACCTCGTTCAGCTCGGACTATGTGATCGGGCTGGGCACCATCGATGAGCGCATGCTGATCCTGGTGAATATCGACAAGCTGATGTCCAGCCCGGAAATGGGCCTGATGGACGTCGCCACCGCTTCCGCATCCTGATGGAGATTTCATGAAACTGACCGATGTAACCATCAAGACCCGGCTGGTGGCCGGCTTTGGCGTGCTGGTGGCCCTGATGCTGATCATGATCGTCGCCAGCCTGAACCGTTTTGGCGCGATCAGCAGCGGCTCTCAGGCCATCGCCCAGCATTACTGGCCTAGCGCCAAGGCCGCCGCCGTGATCGACTCGGCCGCGCGCGAAGACGCAGCGCGCACCCTGGCCCTGTTCATCCTCACCGACCGGGCCCAGCGCGCCAAGAGCTATGAAAAGATTGACCAGGACAAAAAGATGGTCGATGCCGCCATCGCCACGCTCACCAAGCTCGCCGAAATGCCAGATGAAAAAGCGCTGCTGGCCAAGATCCAGGAAGCCCGCACCACCTATAGCAAGGCCTTCATCAAGGCGGCCGAACTGATCGAGTCCGACGACCGCGAACAGGCCACCACGGTGATGACCAACGAAACCTTTCCCGCGCTGGAAACCCTGCTGCAGCAAACCTCGGCCATGCTGGAGCAGCAGAAGGGCGCCATCGACACCGGCGCGGCCGATACCGCCCACCACATCGACTTCTCGCGCACCATGATGATCGTGCTGGGCGTGGTGGCCCTGCTGGCCTCGCTGTGGCTGGCGGTGGCGATCACCAGCTCGATCACCAAGCCGCTGGAAGAAGCGGTCAGCATCGCCCAGTCGGTCGCGGCGGGCGACCTGACCACCGATATCGAGGCGCACTCGGGCGATGAGACGGGCGAGCTGCTGGACGCCCTCAAGCACATGAACGAAAGCCTGGCGCGCACCGTGGGCGAGGTGCGCCGCAGCACCGGCACCATCAGCCAGGCGTCGCAGGAAATCGCCACCGGCAATATGGACCTGTCCGGACGCACCGAATCGCAAGCCAGCTCGCTGGAAGAGACCGCGTCCTCGATGGAAGAACTGACCTCCACCGTCAAGCAGAACGCCGACAACGCCCGCCAGGCCAACCAGCTGGTGATCTCGGCCTCGTCGGTGGCGACGCGCGGCGGCGAACTGGTGGCCCAGGTGGTCGACACCATGGGCTCGATCAAGGCCAGTTCCAGCAAGATCGTCGACATCATCGGCGTGATTGACGGCATCGCCTTCCAGACCAATATCCTGGCGCTGAACGCGGCGGTGGAAGCGGCCCGCGCCGGCGAACAGGGACGCGGCTTTGCCGTGGTGGCGCAGGAAGTGCGCAGCCTGGCGCAGCGCTCGGCCACGGCCGCCAAGGAGATCAAGCAGCTGATCGACGACTCGGTGGAAAAGGTCGACGGCGGCGCCGCTGTGGTGGAC
>Ga0213872_10002531_pt1 | contig 10654 bp, 8 predicted proteins | sample VelepicomBERX_R2_FD_160071 | JGI IMG/M metagenome (GOLD analysis project Ga0213872, IMG submission 160071) | Rhizosphere microbial communities from Vellozia epidendroides in rupestrian grasslands, the National Park of Serra do Cipo, Brazil - RX_R2 | ecosystem: Host-associated > Plants > Roots >... | reverse complement strand
TCTTCGGACCGCACATGGGCATCGTCTACGGGCGTGAGTCCTTGCTTGAAGATCTCGAGGCGTACAAGGTCCGTCCCGCAACCAACGACCTGCCGTGGCGTTTTGAACTCGGTACGCCGCAGATCGAACTTTTCGCAGCGCTCGGCGCAACCATCGCCTACTATGACTGGCTCGGCGAAGAACTGGGCGAACAGGGCGATACGCGGGCGAAGATGCGTGCGGCGTTTGCCGCCTCAAGGCAATGGGAAGAGCAGCTTGCACGACGCCTGATCGAAGGTTTGCAGCATCTCGAAGGAACGACGATTTTCGGGATCACCGATCCCGCAAGCGCGGAAGATCGCGTGCCGACGGTGTCATTCGTGCACGCTGCGATTTCGACCGATGACATCGCCAAAGCGATGGCGGACCGGAATATCTTCGTGTGGAGCGGCAACAACTACGCGCTTGAACTCGTCCGGACGCTCGGTTTGAATGAAGAGGCCGGGGTCGTTCGCATCGGCGCGGCCCATTACAACACGGCCGCCGAGATCGACGCGACCCTAGAAGCATTGGAGGAGTATGTTCGTTCTCGCGCTGCTCTTAGCAGTCGCTAACCCACCTCCACCGCAGCCGGTCGCGCTCGACGACCGGCTGAGCATGGTCGCCGGGGAAGCGATCGATTCACAACGTGCGCCCGGCGGCGCGGTCGCCGTCGTTCGAAACGGACAAGTTATCTACGCGAAGGGCTTCGGAGTTCGCAACATCGGGTCCGATGTGCCGACAGATATGAACACCCGCTTCGAAATCGGATCGGTGACCAAACAGTTCACGGCGGCGGCAATCCTGCAATTGAAGGAGCAAGGGAAACTCTCGCTCGACGACAGCCTCGCCAAATACGTCCCGGTCTTTCCGCACGCGCACGAAGTCACGCTGCGCCAGCTGTTGAATCAGGTAACGGGCCTCCCAAACTACACGGACGTCGATCACTTCATCTCGATCGCGAAGCGTCCGGGAAGCTTTGAAAAAATCGAAGGGTTGATTGCGGCGCAGCCGCTGCATTTCAAGCCGGGAACGAAGTGGGAGTACAGCAACACGAATTACATCGCGCTCGGACGCGTGATCGAAATCGTGTCGGGTGAGTCTTACAGCGAATACATCCGCAGACATCTTTTCGCGCCGGCGGACATGACCCACAGTTCGACACTCGCCGGCGAAGCTTCGGTCAGTGACTTTGCAACGCCATACTGGCGCGGGATGACCAACGGCGAGAAACTCTCACCCGCGGAGCCGCTCTTTGATTCCTGGGTAACCGCCGTGGGCGACATCGTATCGACCGCTGGGGACTTAGCGAATTGGGATATCGCGTTAGAAAGCGGCAAGATCGTTTCACCGGCTGACTTCGCGCTCATGACAACAGCCGGTAAACTTGCCGGCGGCGCGTCCGATGGCTATGGATTCGGACTGCAAATCGACACCGTCGACGGTCGCAAACGCGTCTGGCACAACGGCGGGACATTCGGATCGTCATCGAGCAACGTCACGTTTCCACAGGACGGCGTCGACGTCATCGTGCTCGAAAACGAGGACGGAGCAGCGACGGCGGCGCTGACAACCAAGATCTACGAGACGATGTTCCCCGATGTCGCGCTCGCAGCGATGAGGCCGGGCGACGGTGAGGATCCCTCCGTAACCGCACGCTTGAAATTGTTGCTCGGCGCCGCCGTCAAAGGCGCGCTCCCGCCCGATCAGCTCTCACCGCTCGTGCGTCAAACCATTTCACGAAAGCAGCAACAGCAGATCGGCGAACAGCTCGCGACGCTTGGCACCGTGAAGAACGTGATCTTCAAGAAAAAGTACGCAACGGGTGACGACGATACGTACGTCTACCGCGTCGAATTTGCGACGGCTACGGTGAACTTTTTTCTGTGGATCAACAAGAATACCAATCTCGTGGACGGGATCCGGTTCGGCCCCAGCACGTAACTACATCGACATCGCGTTCGGCATCTTGTCCATGTCGTCGATGTGAACGATGAGCGCGTTCCACGCTTCGGGCTTGATCCCGACATCCGTCCGGAACGGGAGCTGGAGTTCGAAGAGCAGGACGAACATCGTTGCGATCAAGATGGCGACCGAACCCGTCATTAGCATGTGCGCATTCAAATGCGACACGCTGAACAGATAGCAAAACGCCAACACGACGGCGGCACCGATCCAAAGCACGGCCCATTGGAAGGCCGGGACACCATCCGCATTCGACGCGAGACGGTTTCCGCGCGCATCGTGTAACTCGTTCACGCGTTCGATGATCGACGCTTGCGCATTACTCTGCGCCAAATCCTTGGGGACGAATTGCCCGACGGTGGTTGCCGCGTCCATGATGAGCGCATCTCCGCGCCGGCTGAATCCGCCGCTGCGCATCGCGGGCCACTCGTCCTGAATCATCGTGTTGGCATAATCGAGCATGTCGCGGCGAATACGGCTTTGCAGGGCCGCCGGCAATCCCACGGCGTTGTGCCAAATATCCGCGACGCTGGCGGTTTCGTCCCAGACGCGCAATCGAGCGCTATCGTAGTGGTTCCAAACCATCACGGTCATGAAGCCCAAGAGCACCGCATAAAGCGTTCCGACCACGGCGATGATGAATCCGGCGACGTCGTTATCAACGAAAAACGTGCGAAGTTTCAGCTTGCTGTGGACGAGCAATTGCCCACCGACCGCGACCGCGGGCGCGACGATCAGCGCGATGACTAAAAGAAGAAATGCCGGTATCGCGTAGAGCGCCACAATACGGTGAACGTTGCAACGGCGCAGTCCGTCCCCTCTCGATATGCCGAGCGCTAGGCCGCTTTAAGAAACGCCTCCCAGATCATGGTACAAACGAGACCTGATAGAAAGGCCGCTGAGATTTCAGCGGCCCTCTGTTTCATGACTCGGGTCCGTTTATTTGTTTTTGAATTTTGCGACGCGCTTTTCGTTGTAGGCGGCGATGCCTTCTTTTGCGTCTTCGCTCTTGAAGAGGAGCGATTGCAGTTCGCGCTCCAGCGCGAGCGCGTCGTTGAGCGGAAGCTCGGCCCCGGTTTGGACGCTGCGTTTGATGTGTCCGACGGCCATGGGCGCTTTGTTCGGCGTGCAGAATTGACGCGCATAATCCGTGATCTGCTCGCGAAACTCTTGAGCGGAGCCTTCATAGATGTCGCTGACGACGCCCCAATCGAGAGCCTGCTCGTAGCTGAACGTCTTGCCGCTGATCATTAATTCCATCGCACGCGCTTTACCGACGAGACGGGCGAGACGCTGCGTGCCGCCCGTGCCCGGCAGCACACCGAGCGCGACTTCCGGAAGACCGATTTTTCCTGAATCTTGGCGCGCGATGCGGATATCGGCCGCCATCGCAATTTCCATTCCGCCGCCGACGCAGTGGCCGTTGAGCGCGGCGATCACGAGTTTCGGCGTCTGCTCTAAACGTGAGAGCGTCTCGTTCGCGTGCAGGCAGAACATATATTTGAACTCCGGCGTTACCGAGTTCAGCATATTGATGTTCGCGCCCGCCGAGAAAAATTTCTCACCGGCACCCGTGAGCACGATCACTTCTACGTCGCCGTCGAACCGCGCATCGAGAATCGCTTCGTCGAGCTGGCGCATCATTTCGTGCGTGTAGGTGTTTGCCGGCGGATCGTTCATCTCGATGAACGCGATGTGGCCGTCTTTCCAATAGTTAATGACGCGCTTGCCGTCAAAGGCGCGCGCTTCGCGCCCAAAAGGCGTCGCTTGCGTTGCAGTACCGTTTGCTATCGTGCTCATGCTCTCACCTTCGATATCGTAAATGGGGGGCCCCACGCGCTTTGCGTGTGGGGGGCGCGGAGCCGAAGGCGCAGCGCCGGTTAAACTTCTCGGGGACCCGAAATTAGCGAAGCTAATTTTGGGACAAGTTGCCTTTAGGTGCGATCCAGTTGGAATCTTTGAAGTAGGCCTTTAGAGTTTCGTCGTCGGCCGGCGTCGGAAGGACGCTCGGCATGTATGCATCCCACTCGTCTTTCGTGAGTTCGCGACCGTCGACGGTGAAGAATTTGCCGGCGTAATCGCCGATGTGGCGGTTGAATTTCATGTCGGGAACGTAGAGCTTCGTCTCGCTCGGATTGACTTCGTTCACCCGATCGACGGTCGCCTGCACTTCGTCGTGGAACTGCCGGCGCGCGCGCTCGTTTAGGTGTTCTTTGTCGACGGTGTCCTCCGTCTTGTCCTCGTCGACGCGGCCCTTGATCCCCCACGTATACGCCCACTGCGCCGAACCCGAGTGATCCGTTCCGAAGAGGTCGAGCGATCCGGAGATCCACTTGTTGTAGTACTTCTGTTGAATCTCGACGGGGATAACGCCGGCCTTTGCAATGCGGCGCAGGCCCGTGATTCCCGTGCCCATGTGGAACGACTCTTCACGCAGCATCGGTCCCATCGACTGCGCAAGCGGCGCGAAACTCGAGTGCGAGAGCATCGTCAATTGAAACTTGCCGTCGCGATCCATGAAATTCGTGTACGCGAAGAAATCGAGCCAGTGCGTCACGTCGTCATTGAACGCGTTGAGCAAGCGATTCTTCTTCCCGAACGCGCGGCGCTCGAGCATCTTCTGTGCTTCGATTTTGCCTTCACTACCGAAATGATTCACCAGCAGATGGCACATCTGATAACCGTGCCGCGTCTCTTCGACCATGATGCGCACGAGCGAGGCCAGGTCGTATTCCGACGGCGCGTTATTGACGAGAAAACGCTGCTGCTCGTTGGACGCAAATTCCGTGTCGCCCTGATACACGATCATATTGAGGACAGCGTCGCGCATACGTTGATCGGGGATCTCTCGGACCTTCTCCCACCGGCGATCGCCTTTGAAGTCGCCGAAATAAATCTCGGGCGTCGCGAGCTCGCCGTACTTGGCTTCGAAGGTGTATCCGGGCATGAACCGTTCGATGAGCTCTTGGTCCAAGCCGATGTCGTGCTGCCAGTCCTTGAGCAGGTCGATCCAGTCGTCGAAGGTGCTGATGCGCGCCATGGTGCAACGCCTTTCCGGGGAGAGCCCGTTTGTGACGGATTTAATGGTTTCCGTGAGAACAGTGATATATTAGCCACAGATGCGACAAATAACAAGGCCCAACTCCTTTATTTTTACGCTCTACGGCGACTTGGTCCACCGCCATGTGACCGATGGGTCGCTATGGATCGGCAGCCTCGTCCGCCTGATGGCGCCCTTCGGTTTGTCAGAAGCGGCCGTGCGCCAGGCCGTGTCGCGCATGTCCCGGCAAGGATGGCTTGCGGCACACCGTTCGGCGAACCGCGCCTACTATGCCGTGACCGAGCGAGGGCGGCGCCGGATCGAAGGGTTGAGTCCGCGCATTTACGGGCCCGTCGTCGAGTGGGACGGACGGTGGCGCATGCTGACCTACAGCGTTGCCGAGGCGCAGCGCGAACGCCGCGACCGCTTGCGGAAGGAGCTGACCGTCCTCGGCTGGGCGCCGCTCTCGTCATCGACCTGGCTCTCGCCCCGCGATGCAATGGAGGAAGTGCGAGACATCGCCGAGTCGTCAGGTGTCGCCGAGAACATCGATCTGTTCGTGAGCGACTACGCCGGGCCGAGCAGCGACCGCGACTTGCTGAGCAAATGTTGGGATCTCGAAGCGATCGCCTCGGCATATCGCGAGTTTATCCAAACCTACGAGCCTCGCTTGGTCAAGGAGCGCGAACGAGGAAGCCTTTCTGAAGAAGACGCGTTCGTCGAGCGACTGTGGCTCGTGCACGACTATCGAAAGTTTACGTATGTCGACCCGGGCCTTCCGAGTACGCTGCTTCCCGCGCATTGGCCGGGTACGACCGCGGCAGCGCTTTTTCGTGAATATTATGGCGAAATCGACCGTAAATCGTTGAAATTCTTCTTCGATGCGAGCGGCCAGGCGGCATCGGCGTAAGCGTCGAAGCCACCGGGCCATGTCCAAACGTATTCTTGCGTTCGCCTTTGCTGCAGCAGCGATGGCGCTTGCCGCTTGTAACAACGGCAACGTCAACAATTTGTACGGCTCCGCAACCGCAACGCCGGTTCCGACGTCGACCTCATCGCCGTCGCCGAATCCAACTGCGTCGACCGCCGTTGTAAGCGTGTACTACGCAGGTTCGCCGCTGCCGAATCAACCGGTGACGCTTTCGACGTCGGTAAACCAATCCGTCGGCACCCCGATTCTGACGCAGAATACGGACAGCACGGGCAAAACGACGTTCAGCAACTTGACCCCGGCAACGTGGTATTGTTTCAGTTCGACGTACCAGCCGCCGTGGTCGTCGCCGCCGCCGACGCCGCTGCCGCAATATCAGCCGCAGTGCTCCCTTTACTGGGGAACGGTCGGCGTTACCATCGACTTCAACCCGTAACGAACGACGCACAAAGAACGAAAGCGCCTCGCACATGCGAGGCGCTTTTGCTTTGCCCTAATCCAACGAGCAACTACGGGACGTCGTGGAAGTTGAGCTGCAAACGAATCGTACGCGGCTCGACCGGAATGATCGGCGTCGTGTAGGATCCGTACTGTCCGAGGTTGTTCTCTCCGACCACCGGAACGCCGGCGTTCGGAACGACGAGATTGTTGTACGCGCCGTCGTTGAAGATGTTGTCCCCCGCGACTTGGAGATCGAAGTACTTGTTCATCGGGTGCCGGTACGTCATGTTGAAGATCGTAACCGGTCCCTGATTGTACGAGTTGTTCTTCCCCTCGAAATCCGCACCCAATAAGAACAACGAGCGATCGGTGAACGTATACTGCAGCGATCCGTACGCCTTCAGGTAGGGAACGCAGAGCGACGTTGCGGTGCCGCATTGCTGTACGCCGTTTGCCGGGACGGAGAACGACGACGTGAATGCCGCGAGCGGGATGCCGTTGATGATGGAGCGTTGCACCGCGCCCGATACGTAGTACCCCAGACCGAAGTTCGGCAGGTACGAGTATTTCAGCGTGGCGATCTGCGCGGAGAGATTCGCTGCGTTGATCGGCATGTTCGTATACGCATACACCTGCCCCGTGACGGGAGTCGACAGCGTTTCGAACACGTTGTTGACGTTGGTGTTGATGTAGTCGAAGCTCAGAACGCCGCCGCTGTGAAAGCGTTTGTCGACGCCGGCACCCCAGGCATGCGCCACCTCAGGCTCGAGCGCGGGATTTTTCTCCACGAGCGTCGTGCCGTTCGGCGCCGTTGCCGTGGGAAGTTGAACGTAAGGAATGCCGCTGACATTTCCGGCGTACGGGAAGTTCACGGAACTGCCGAACGACAGGCGATACGATAGGCCGTTCTCCGGCGAGAGCGTGAACGCGACATGCGGATCGAAGTGGTTGACGCTGCGCGCTAGCGGAACGTTCACCGGATTGGTTGCGGCGTTCGGTTGATACGCCTGCCAGCCGTTGAGTTGCCAATTGGTGTTGTACAGGCCCGCCGCCATCGACAAGGCCTGCGTTAAGGCGAAATTGCCGGTGAGCGAGAAAATGTTCGTTCTCGCCATCGTGTTCGGAACGACGACGGGGAACGGCACGGCGGTCGGATTACCGGCCTGCGCGTACGTATCATCGCTGTGATAGTCGTACGTTGCCGTTACGTCATTGTTGCCGAACGGGTGGATGAACGAGACGGTCGTTCCGTGGAGACGGTCTTGTTCGACGGTCGTGTACGGCGACTGCGGCACTTCCACGCCCGCTGCCGTGTAGTAACTGGGATAGAATGCTTCGCCGCCGCCGTCGATGTCACGATACACGACGCCGGTGTACGGGCGAATCAACAGCGTATTGTCGCCGATTGCCGTACGGAATTGACCTTCCCAAATCGGCTGATCGTTGAAGACGTTCGACCCCGGATAGAAGATATAGCCGTTGATCGTTTTTCCGACGTACTGCGAGTAGTTCGGGTTGGTGCATTGTTGTTTTGCACCCGCACCGATACACGGAACGATCGTCATGTTGCCGGCCCATTGTCCGTAAGACGACGCCTGCGGATAGAAGCCCGACTGCGAACCGACGTATCCGATTTGAATCGACGTCGACGGCGAAAAGTCGTACTCGCCCTTGATCACTTCGCCTTTTTGGAAGAGCGGCGCGCCCAAGCTGCCGCAGAACTGAACGATTCCGGTGCTGCCCGGGAGATTGTCTTTGCTCGCGCTTGCGGGCGTAACGACGCAACCTTGGCTGTCTTGATACGGGCCATTTTTGCTGTTGTACCCGACACCGAAAATATAGGAGAACTTGTCGCCGAGCTTTCCGGTCTTCAGGAAGTTCGAGTATTGCGACAGATAGTTGTCCATACCGACGGTAAACTCGGTTCTCGGCGTACCGTTAAAGGACGGTGTCGTCAGGTTCACCGTGCCGCCGATCGCGTTTCCGGCGAACGGCGTCGTATTGCCGGGGCCGACTTCGACTTCCATCCCGCCCAGCATGAACGAGTTGAAGTACTGCGAGATCCACGACCCATAGCGACCCGTCGAAAGCGGATGGCCGTCGAGCAGCACTTGCGACTCATACGGCTGCACGCCGCCCACAGAGATCGCCGTGTTCGGCGCGCTTCCCGTGCGCTGCAGATTTACGGCCGGAACGTGCTGTAGCGCTTCATTGATTTGCGGATTTGCAAGATTTTGAATCTGCTGCGCGCTCACAACCGTCTGTGCCGCTGCGCTGGTGTTGATCGAGCTGTGGCTCGACGTCGAAACGGCAGCGATCGTGCGCAGCGACGAAAGGTCGGGTTGTTGCAGGAATACCTTTTCGGTAATCGAGCTGCCGGATGTAACGGCAACGTCCTGGGCCGAAGCGGGCAGATACCCGCCTTTGGTCACTTCCAGCTGATACAAACCGGCGGCCAAATTCGTAAATGCGAATAGTCCGTTTGCATCCGTTGATGTGTGTTGAGCGCTCGCCCCGGTGAGGACGACTTGAGCGCCGGCTACGGGTGCACCGCCGGCTGTGTAGACTGATCCCGTGATTGCGCCGGCTTTGCCGATGCTGAGCGCCTCGTCCGAACGAGCGGCGATCGGCGAAAGAGCAATAGCGAGCGCAACAAACACGAGAGCGACTCGAGAAAACACTCGAAACCTTCTCCGTTCTTGCTAGAAAGTAAAAAAGAATCGCGCACGTTACCGTGCGCGATTTTACAGTAGCAATGACGACTTTAATTACTCTTTAAGGTTTGAGAAAGAACATTAGTCATCTTCCTCATGTAGATGTAGATGGCTCCCGTCTTCTGCATCTGAGAGCACCGCACGCGCTTCGCTCAAGACTGCGCGAGAGATTGGCTGCGGTGGTTGCACGCTACCTTCGTCTGCAAGAAACGATGATTCGCTCCAGTCTTCCCAGGTTTCCAGCGGCTCACCGTCGACTTCCGCAGGGAAGCGGACGCAAAAGCCTTGATCGAGGTGTACGCCGACGACGAGCACATGCGTCCCGCGCGGAAAGTACGTACCGTCCTTCCACAGCGTCCCGTAGGTCGTGTCGTAGTACTCGCCGATTTTGATCATAGGCCCAGCGGGTTCATCGCTTTCTCACCGACATACGTCAGAACGCTCTTCGTTTCGGTGTAAAGCCGCATCGTCTCCATGCCGAGTTCGCGGCCGTACCCTGATTGCTTATACCCTCCGAACGGGACCCCCGGAAAGACCGCGTAGGGCGTGTTGATCGCGACGGTGCCGCTGCGGATCGCGCGGGCCACCCGGTTGGCGCGCCCGATGCTGTTCGACCAAACGCTCGCGGAGAGGCCGTAGTCGCTGTCGTTCGCAAGTGCGACCGCTTGCGCTTCGTCCTCGAACGGCGTGAACGTAACGACCGGTCCGAAAATCTCCTCGCGCGCGATGCGGTGTCCGGGCTCCGCTTCGAACGCCGTCGCGGTCCAAAACAAGCCGTTCGCACATTCACCATCGAGCGAGGCCGGAATTCCGCCGATTAGCGAGCGCGCACCTTCGCTGCGTCCGATCTCACAATACGACTTGATCTTCTCAAATTGTTCGGGAAGCGTAATCGCACCGACGTGCGTCTGTGGATCTTCGGGATTTCCGACGCGAACGTTCTGCGCACGCTCGACGAACGACGCGACGAAGCGGTCGTAGATCGGTCGATGAAGCAGCACGCGTGAACGGGCTTCGCACGCTTGACCCGCATTGTAGAAAATTCCGTAGAGCGCACCCGCGACCGCCGCGTCGATATCGGCGTCGTCGAACACGATCGTCGGCGATTTTCCGCCGAGTTCGAGTGTGACGCGCTTGATCGTGTCTGCCGCGGTCTTTGCGACGAGCTTGCCGGTTGCGGTACTGCCGGTAAATGCGATTTTGTCGACGAGGGGATGTTCGACGATCCACTGCCCGAGTTCGCGTCCGGACCCGGTAACGACGTTGAGAACACCTTCAGGAACACCGGCTTCCAGCGCGATCTTTCCAAGCTCGATTGCGGTGAGCGGGGTGGACGGTGCCGGCTTGAGCACGACGGTGCATCCGGCCGCGAGCGCAGGTGCGACTTTCCACGATGCAAGCAACAGCGGAAAATTCCATGGGATGATCGCGCCGACGACCCCGACCGGTTCGCGAACGGTATTCGCGAGATACGTCGGAAGCGGAGGCGGCATCGTTTCACCGTATGTCTTCGTCGCCGCACCAGCGTAGAACTCGAAGCAATCA
>Ga0213872_10002530_pt1 | contig 10655 bp, 12 predicted proteins | sample VelepicomBERX_R2_FD_160071 | JGI IMG/M metagenome (GOLD analysis project Ga0213872, IMG submission 160071) | Rhizosphere microbial communities from Vellozia epidendroides in rupestrian grasslands, the National Park of Serra do Cipo, Brazil - RX_R2 | ecosystem: Host-associated > Plants > Roots >... | reverse complement strand
CGGAACCTTGGGACCTGCGCCCCAAACCCCCGAGGTCGTCGCCATGCTCCTCCGAGCGCGCGGGCATCTCGTGGTTCAGACTAAAGGCTGCGCGCTCTAATCCGCCAGCGCTTTTTCGAACGCCGCCGAGAAGTCCTCGGAGACGAGACGGCGCAGCGCCTCGCGCAGCGGGCCGGCGGTGGTTGCGCCGATCGCCGCTTCGAAGCCGCGATGCGCCTTTGCCCACAGGGGATCGGTCTCATCGAGCTTCGCCATGCCCTGCGGCGTCAGCGCGACCAGACGGCTGCGCCGGTCTTTCGGATCGACCGAGAGGCTGACCAGTCCGTCGCGTTCCAGCGGTTTCAGCGTATGAGCCAGCGCGCCGGAATCCATCACCAGCGCCTCGGCCAATTCCCCGACCGGCACCGGGCCGGAGCGACGGATCTGCCCCAGCAGGGCGACCTGGGTCACCTTTAAACCGCTCGACGCCAGAGCCATGTCATAAAGCCGGGAGATCCGGCGCGAGGCTTTGCGCAGGGTGGTGCAGTGGCACTGGCTTTCCTGAGTGTTCGTCATTGCAATTATCAGCATATGCATATATCTTCCGAGATGCAAGCATATGCAGATGTTTCCGGGTCTCAGGAGAAAGCGCATGTCCTCAGTGCAGGCCGCCTTGGCGGCGCGGGTCGGGAAGCGGTTCCATTACGCCTGGGTGGTGGCGGCCGTCACTTTCGTCTCGCTGTTGGTCGCGGCCGGTGTGCGCAGCATGCCGGGCGTGCTGCTGGTGCCGCTCGAGAAGGATCTGCACTGGGATCGCGCCACCACGTCCGCCTCGGTGTCGGTCGGCATCATGCTGTACGGGCTGATGGGGCCGTTCGCCGCCGCCATCATGCAGAGCTTCGGCATCCGCCGGACGGTGATCGCGGCCTTGGCGCTGATGGCGGTCTCGGTCGCTTCGACCACCCAGGTCACCGAGCCGTGGCAGATGATGCTGAGCTGGGGCGTGCTGGCCGGTATCGCCACCGGTACGGTGGCCAATGTGCTGGGCGCCACCATCGTGTCGCGCTGGTTCAAGGTGCATCGCGGACTGGCGATGGGGCTGATGGCGGCCAGTGTCTCGACCGGGCAATTGGTCTTTCTGCCGTTGCTGGCCTATCTGATCGATCTGGTCGGCTGGCGCAATGCCTCGCTCGTCGTGGCCGCGGCCAGTCTGGTCGTGCTGCCGCTGGTGCTGTTCCTGCTGCCCGAGCGTCCCGCCGCCTTGGGGCTGCGCGCCCTGGGCTCGGATGAGGACGACCACGCGGTGCGGCCGGCGGTCAATCCCTTCGTCAATGCGGTGGCGGTGCTGTGGCGCGGCATGCATGTGCCGATGTTCTGGCTGCTGTTCGCCAGCTTCTTCATTTGCGGCCTATCGACCAACGGGCTGGTCGGCACCCATCTGATCGCCTTTTGCCTCGATCACGGCATCCCCGAGGTGCAGGGCGCGGGGCTGCTGGCGGCGATGGGCATCCTCGACCTGTTCGGCACCACCGGCTCGGGCTGGCTGTCCGACCGCTTCAACAACAAGGTGCTGCTGGCCTGGTATTACGGGCTGCGCGGCCTGTCGCTGGTCTATCTGGTCTATTCGGATTTCAGCTTCTGGCAGTTGACCCTGTTCGCCGTGTTCTACGGTCTGGACTGGATCGCCACCGTGCCGCCGACTCTCCGCCTGACGGTGGACGCCTTCGGCGACCGCGACGCGCCGATCCTGTTCGGCTGGATCGCCGCCGGCCATCAGATCGGCGCGGCGACGGCGGCGATGGGCGCGGGTCTGCTGCGCACCGAACTCGACACTTATTGGCACGCCTTCCTGCTGGCGGGTGCTGCCTGTGTCGGAATTGCCGTTGTGCTGTTGGGATCGGCGGTCAAAGGGCGCGGCCAGCCGAAGCTGGCCGAGGCCGTTACTTAAACATCCTGATCCCAGGGGAAGACCAGCCACAGATGCTGGTCGACATTGATCGCGGTGGTGTCCACCAGGTGCATGCCCTTCGGCTTGGCGTAGACGGTGGCGAAATGCGCCTTGGGCAGCATGTCGCGGACCATCTTCAGGGTGGCGCCGGAATCGACCAGATCGTCGACCACCAGCCAGCCATCGCCGTCGCCGTCGATGCCTTTCAGCAATTCCGGCTCGCCCGGACGCTGGACGCGGTCGTCATAGCTCGAGATGCACAACGTATCGACCAGCCGCAGATCGAGAATGCGCGACAGGATGCCGGCCGGCACCAAGCCGCCGCGGGCGATGGCGATGATGCCCTTGAACGGACCGCGGCCGGACAGATTGGCGGCGAGAAGCTGAATGTCGCGATGGAACATGGCCCAGTCGATGGTGAGGTGGCGGTTGGTGGTGTAATCCTGGGTCATGGAAACCTTGTGACTGATTTGGGGCGAGGCCCTACATTGGTACAGAAGATGCGCTCCTGACAAGGACGCAGAGAGTCGTAAGGCGCCGATTGACAGGCGGCGCGTCTCGCCCGAGCATCGCAGCCCATGCAGCACACTCCGATGGCTTTGCGCGGCATGGTGACCTCGCCGCATCATCTGGCGTCGCAGGCGGGACTGGCTGTCCTGCGCGATGGCGGCAATGCCGTCGAGGCGGCCTTGGCGGCCTGCGCCGCTTGCACCGTGCTCTATCCGCATATGAACGGCCTGGCCGGCGACGGTTTCTGGCTGATCCACGAGCCGGGCAAGGCGCCGGTCTGCATCGACGGCAGCGGCGCGGCCGGAGCCCGGGCCAATCTTGCCGATTATCGCGCCCGCGGTCTGAAGCGGATGCCCGATGCCGGTCCGCTGGCCGCCGCCACCGTGCCCGGCATGGTGTCCGGCTGGCGGGCAGCGCTCGATCTGTCCGAGCGCTGGGAGGGGCGGCTGCCTTTGTCGCGCCTGTTCGAAGAGGCGATCCACCATGCGCGCCACGGCGTCGCGGTCACCCGCGTGGTCGCGAAATCGCTGGAGGCCCGCCGCGCCGTGCTGCGCCGCCAGCCCGGCTTCGCCGACAGCTATGGCCAGTGGGACAAGCCGGGCAAGGTGATGCGCCAGGAAGGCGCGGCCTCGGCGCTGGAGCGCCTGGCCGCAACCGGGCTGGACGATTTCTACCGCGGCGCCGTCGGCAGCCATCTCGCCGAGGAGCTGCGCAAGCTGGGCAGCCCGGTGACCAGCACCGATCTTGCCCACCATCGCTCGGTGCGGCGCCGGCCGCTATCGCTGGCGGTGAAAGGCGGCACGCTCTACAACACGCCGCCGCCGACCCAAGGATTGACGGCCCTGATGATCGTCGGACTGTTCGAGCGCCTCAAGCTGGGGCGCGGGGCGAAGGCGGCATTCGGTCTCGACGCCCTGCACGGGCTGGTCGAGGCGATCAAGCCGGCCTACGAGGTGCGCGACCGCCACATCACCGATCCCGCCCATATGGCGGTGCATGCCACCACTTATCTGCATGATCCGGTGCTGGACCGCATGGCGCGCGACATCAGCCTGGGCCGCGCCCGTCCGTTCGGCGCTCCGGCCCGACCGGAGGGCGACACCATCTGGCTTGGCGTCATCGACGGACAGGGCCGCGCCGTCAGCGTGATCCAGAGCCTGCGTCAGGCCTGGGGTTCGGGTGTGGTGGTGGGGGATTTCGGCCTGCTCTGGCACAATCGCGGCATCGGTTTTTCGCTGGACGAAGCCGACGCCAATCCGCTGACACCGGGGCGCAAGCCGTTCCACACGCTGGCACCGGCCTTGGCCCGCTTCCGCGATGGGCGGGTGATGAGCTTCGGCACCATGGGCGGCGACGGCCAGCCGCAGACCTTGTCGGCCCTGTTCGCGCGCTACGCTTTGTTCGGCGAGGAATTGCAGCAGGCGGTGACCGCGCCGCGCTGGCGCCTCGATCCGGCGCCGCTGTCGCCGGTGGGAAAGCTGTTGCTGGAGGACCGCTTCGGCGCCGATATCGAGGTCGGGCTGACCCGCCTCGGCCATTCGGTCGAGATGGCGGAGGCGTTCGACGGCCGCATGGGGCATGCCGGCGCCCTGGTGCATCATGAGACCGGGGTAATCGAGGGGGCCGCCGATCCCCGGTCGGACGGATCCGTGGCCGGATTCTGAGCCGCCAAAAGAAAACGGGCGGGGAAGCCCCGCCCGTTTCGATCAGATATCTCTCGCCGATCAGCGAACGAAGACGCGAACCTCGGTGCCGCTCGCGTCCGCGCTGCTGCTGGCCGACACGCGCATACGATCGCTCGGCAGGCCCATCTGGGTCAGGCTGCGCATCACGGTTTCGGCGTTGCGGCGGGCCGAGGTCTCGCCCAGAGCGGTGGCGCCGGGGGTCGAGGCGACCGGGGCGACGCCAACCAGCTCGAAGGTGGCGCCGGGACGGCGGTCGAGGGCGCTCTTCACCGCGGTGTAGAGGGCGTCCTCATACGAGACCTTCGGGCGGTCGAAGCGGATCACCACCAACGGACGGTCGGTGGCGACCGGAGCGGAGGTGGCCGGCGCGGTGCCGGTGCGGCTGAGCGACAGCGAGTTGCCGAGATACTGGCCGCTCTTGATGGCCAGAGCGAGGCCGTTCAGGTTGCTGCGCTCATTGGCCAGATATTGCTGCTGGCGCTGCACATCGGTCGACAGCTCGGTCAGCAGGCGCTCGATCAGCACGGTGGTGCCGTTGGTCTGGTCTTCCAGGACGCGCAGATTGCGATGATCCTCGTCCACCGCGCCGGACAGGCTGCGGGCGGCGCGGATCGATTCCAGCAGATAGGCCGCCATGCCCGAGGTCGAGGCGACGTCGGTGGCCAGGCGGCTCATCTTCAGCACGTCCTCATTGACCGCGTCGAGCGAGGCCTGGGCGTCGTTCCACTGCTGCACCAGGATCGGATTGCCCGGGGTGGTGCCCAGCTGCAGGCGCGCCTCGATGGCGGCGATGGTGCCGTGATAGCCCTGCGAATCGTGAACGATCTGCTCGCGGATCTGGTTCAGCGAGTCCTTCTGGGTGCCGAGATTGCCCTGCAGCTGATGCAGATCGTTGCGCAGGCTGTCGACCTTCTGGCCGACGAAGGTGCCGGTCTCGGAGATCGGAGTCTCGCTCGGGCCTTCCTCGGACACCAGGGTCGCCTTGCCGGAACCGGCGCCGCCCATCGGGGCCAGCGGGGGAAACATGGCGTTGTCGGCGAAAGCGCATCCACCGAGAAGCAGCGTCGCGACGACAGCGACGGACGGAATATTCTTTAAAGCCATCGGGCGAAGCACCTTGCAGAGTCGCTTGTTATGGTTTTGGCAACCGGGGGTGTTCGCATAAGACTTTGGCCGTCAAAGAAATTTGCTCCCCCAGCAAATAGTCGATGGGAGTGTACCGAATTGGTATAGGGGCGACAAGCGGCTTTCCACCGCGCAATTTCTTGATTTTCCGCGGCAGGATCGCCCTTCGGCATGGCGGATTCCAACAGATTTTCATCGCTGATAATTTTGGCTTGCCCTGACCGGATTGTTTGAGTATGTTCCCCGCCTCTTCACCGGGGGTCACCCCGGCGCTGCGCGCCCGTAGCTCAATTGGATAGAGCACCAGACTACGAATCTGGGGGTTGGAAGTTCGAGTCTTTCCGGGCGCGCCATTCTCTTTCGCAGAAATCAAAGAGTTCCAGCGGATCGCGGTTGCGATGCCGCTCGCGCGCGTTTTTCCGTCCCACGCCAGTCCCACGAAACGGCGAACTCGGACAGTGAGCGACAATGACCCCCAGGTGCCCTCAAATGTCCGCAGATGGCCCACGAGTGTCCCATGCGGCGTGCGCGACCTCTCCGGGGGAAGTGCCGAGCTGACTAGAAAAAGAGGGGGGGCGCCAGTCGGCATCCCCCCTTAAGTCGACGGCATCTGTCATCCCGCGCGGGGGGCGGGTGAGGGCAGCAGGTTCCAGGCCTCGGCCGCAACCGTGGCCGTGGCGACCATACGCTGGGGCGCATGGTGCACATACCGAGCGGTAGTCGAGAGGGTCTGGTGACCGAGCACGACCCCGATCTCGTTGAGCGGGATTCCCGAGTTTGCCAATGCTGAGGCGAAGGAGTGCCTGAGATCGTGAACGCGCAGACTGGGCAGGAGTCCTGCAGCCCTTTTTGCGCGCTTCCAGGCTCCCCTCACATCATATAGGGGCTTCCCGGGCTCGCTCGGGAAGACGAAGCCCGCATCCTCCGGGCGCCGTCTCTGCATCCGCTCGACCAGCACGCGGATGGCGAACGGCGAGAGCGGGATGTATCGGGGTTTCCCGGATTTCGATCTCGGGACGGTTAGGAGGCGACGCTCCAAGTCGACATACTCCCACTTGGCCTTGAGGATCTCGTTCTTCCGAGCGCCGGTTACTATTAACAGCAGTAACGCTTCAGCAGCCCCGCGGTTGGACTCCAGATCAAGGGCGTGAACCAGCGCCTGGGTCTGCTGAGCGGTGAGACGCACATCGCGATGCGTTTCCGCCATCATGCCAGGGGAAGACGCCGGGTTCGGGCCGGCGAACAGTTGGAACTTCCGGGCGACATTAAAGAGGTTACGGCTGGTTGCGAGGTGTCGGTTGACGCTGCCATTCGACAGCTTCTCGGCCACGAGGCGTCGCCGCAGGGTTGCGATGTCGGCGGGAGTAACCTCGTCGAGCGCCTTGTTGCCGAAGCAGGCGACGATCCGCCGGCAATAGGCTGCGACGTTTGCATGGCTGCGAAGCCTCTCGCGGACCTGAGGCATGTAGCGTTCGGTGATGAACGCCTCCACTGTAGGGATGGCCTTCTTCTGGTCGATCTCCGCGAGCGGATCTCTCCCCAGGCTCGTTTCGGCCCGTAGCTGCTCCGCCCGAGCCCGTACTTGTTCCAGGGTGACGTCCCCCAGTCGACCGAGCTTGACCTCGCGTAGTCGGCCGCGCTGATCCTGATATCGGAAGTACGCGGTCGAGAAGCCGCGGCGGAACTCCATGATGAACCCCTTAACCCGGGTGTCGAAGATGCGAACCTTGGATTTGCCCTCCGGAATTGCTGGGGGATTGGTGCACAGATGTTTGGTAATGGGGATGGCTGGCATCGATAGCGGTTCTCCAATGGAAAAGCCCGATGCCTTGCGGGCATCGGGCTCAACGGGGGCGATCAGCCCCGCAGTTCTACGAGGCGCTGCTGCTCGCATGTCAGGGCGTTTCCGACATGCAATCGGGCGTTCCTGACGAAGGGGTTTGACCGCTGAGCGGCGGCCACGTCGGCGTAGAGCTGGTCAAGGACGATCAGGAGCTGTTCAGGGGTGACCCCGCCTTCGCGGCTCTCGGGGTCGGGGCACAGCGGAAGGGTCCTTTCCCGCATTTCCGCAACCGTCCATGGGTAGCTGGATGCCGCGTTGCCCGGCCGAAAGTTGGGGGCTCCAGACACATCTCTTGAAGGCCGCCGCAGGCGTTCGCTGCGGACCGCCTGGGCGAGATGATAGAGCATCGCGATCGTCGGCTTCGTTGCTCGGCGCTTGGCTTCGGCCTTTGCTCTGGCCTGGACGGTGAGAAGAAGGTCGAGGGCGGTCCAGCCCTCCGCCCCGTCCGCCTCGACCAGGCGAACGATGATGCCGTGGCAATCCCCTCCGGTGTCGAGCGAGACGCCGAGGAAGGGCAGAGGATATCGGGGCGGCAGGTCGGTACGAGTGAACAGGACGAAGCGCCCGTCGTTGGTGTTCCGCTCCGCCACGATGTCGTCGGCACGTATGTCGATCATCGCGGCCTCACGGGACGAAGAAGACGAAAATGCCGTCCGACGCGATCGAGAGGGCTATGCCCTCGGCGCACTGGAACGCGTGGAGTTCCTCCTCGGTTTTGTCGTCGTTGATCAGAAGGAGATCGTCGAGGCGTGTGACCCCGATGCCGAGCGTTCGGTAGTAGGCGATAAGCTTCATCGGGTCGGCATCGCGGCCGGTCAGTATGGCCGTCAATGAGATCGGCGAGGGGGCCGGGGCGTCGTCGCAGTACGTCGCCAGCAATTCGGAGAAGGTGGGCGGAACGGCGGAGGCGCCGTCCGAAGTCGGGATGGTGGAAGTCATGGGGCTGCTCCAAAAGCAAAAGCCCCGCCGAGTGGTCCCGGCGGGGCTTTGTGGAAGGGGGAAGTAAGGGGAGCTGCTACGCTCGTCGCTCGGCGGCGACGACGGCTTTTGCAATCTCAAGGACGATGATGGCGATCAGCGGAATCAAACGTTGCATTGAGTTGTCCTGGTCTATGGAGGTGAATGTCGAGCACCACTGGGAGCCGGGCTCAGTTGGATCACATATGTTCGCGAATACAGGCTGATACGCCGCGTTGGCGATTCATCGCCGGTATCTGTCAGGCTGAATGAGCACGGTAGAGAAGTTGCCCCAGCACCGGGAATGGTGCTGGGGCAATCTGTAGGCGGTGTTAGACGCCGCCGACGGTACGTGCGGTGACAAACGCGGCAACGTCTTCGCGCCGATACCGCGTCAAGCGCTCGGAGAACGAGACGCACTTCGGCCCAGTGCCGGCCTGGCGCCACGAGCGAAGGAGACCGACGCCGACGCCGAGCAGGCGCGCCGTCTGCTTCGGCGTTAGCAACTCGTCGATCGAGCCGCTCGCCGAGTGCGAAGGCTCGGGCTTAGTCGCTGCGACCTCCGGTCCTTCGGCGGGAGTCTCGCTATCGGGATTCGCCGCGACCGGAGTGGGGGCGATAGCTGCTTGGCCGAGGGTGTGAGCAGGCTTCCTGATGAGGGCCATTTCATTCTCCATGAGGGGGTTCTGAGATTGGTGCCCTAGATCCGCGATGCGGTCTCGTCGGGTGCTCCAATCTATTGTTCGGGGAAAGTTGGCGCCGGAGGCCATGTTTTGCCGGTTAGGTCGCAGGATGGGTGCCTGCGACCTAACAACTGAGCCATTCAATGTATGGCCGACCTGACGGGAAATGGGTCCTTAGGCGGCCCTGCTGAGAGTTACGCGTCCACGGATAAACTCCTGAATGTCCGCGCGCCGATAGCGGATCACCTTGGGGCTGATGCGGACAAATGGAACACCGTCGCCCGCCACCCGGTGGCGTTCTAAGGTCTTCTGCGAGACGCTGAGAAACTGAGCGAGCTGCTTCGGCGTGATTAACTCGTCACCGGTGTTGTCCGTCAGGTGGGCGGTCAATTCCATGGTGCTGATCGGGCTCAAGACATCGCTCCGTCAATTGCAATGGGGGCGGTTATGCGGCGGGTAGGGAGTGCCTCGATGAGAGGCTCGGTCGTATTGAGGCGGCCATCATTGGGAGACGTGCCGATCCAGGCGTTTGACGCGATGGAGACCGTCTGAACCAGGCGCTGCGCCCCATAATGGGCGTAGCGGCGCGTTGTGCTGAGTTGCTCATGACCAAGGATCTCCGCGACTTCGGCCAGGTCGACGCCTCGATTGACGAGTATGCTCGCGACGCCATGGCGCAAATCATGCAATCGAGTGCACGCCGGAAGGCGGGCGTTGACCTTCACGCGAGCCCAGGCTGTTCGCAGGCCGGAAAGAGGTTTTCCCGGCTTAGTGCCTGGGAACATGTAGCCCACGCCGCCAGTTCTGCGGCGTTGAGCTGCGACGATCCGCATCGCCGGGGGCGGGAGGGGGATATACCGAGGCCGCCCATTCTTCCCTCGAGGTACCGTTAGGTGGTCATTGTTCAGGTTGACCTGATCTTCCCACCGAGCCCTGAGGATCTCGTTGCGTCGCGCGCCCGTCAGGGTCAAGAGGGCGATGGCTGCCGCCATGTGCCGGTTTGGTTCGAGCTTCAGGGCGTCGAGCAGCGCTCGTGTTTGTTCATCGCTCAGGCAATGTTCCCGATGTTGCTCGAACAGCATGCCCGGCGCTGCGGCTGGGTTGCGACCCGAGATCACCTCGTTCTTAATCGCCAGCGCGAATGTGCGGCGTAGGGCGGCCAGGTGGCGGTTCACCGTGCCGGGTTTCAGGCCTTGGTCGATGAGCCAGCGCTTGAAGTTGACCACGTCCTGGACCTTCACTTCGTCCAGGGCCATTTTGCCGAAGTGTTGGTTGATACGTCGAGCATAGGCGGCCCAGTTGTATGCTCCGCGTTGGCTCTCTCTGATCAGCGGCAGCACAGTGTCGTCAACGAACCGCGCAACGGTCGGGATGGCGAGCCGATTGTCTTGTTCCCCAGCGGGATCCCTGTCGAGGGAGACCATGGCGCGCAGTTCCTCTGCGCGCCGCCGAACCTGGGAGACGGAGGCGTCGCCTGCACGGCCGAGGTTGATATAGCGGTCCCGACCTCTGGCGTCAGTATAGCGAAACCAAAAGGTTACGCTCGGGGCTCCATTAGGAGCCTTTGACGGCCGGACTTCGGCCATCAGACCGCGAATGCGGTCGTCATGGATTTTGTACCGCCCGTCTGGCGACGGCAGATCCTTGATGAGTTGAGAAGTGATCGTGGAGACAGACATAACCGTTAAGTCCGAATCGTGATTTTTCTGGAGAAGCTGTGCTTGATCGGCGTCTGGCCGGCCGAAGCCGGCCAGACTCACAAATTAAGCTGACAACTTGTCTTCGCAGGCGGGATCACCAGGAAGGCTAGAGCTGTCGACCGGGTTGGGGCCGCGTATATACCGCCAGTCTATGGCGAACTGCATGACACGACGTAGCCCGAGGACATAGCGCCTTATTATGTACATTTGAAATCCCCGGCATTT
>Ga0213872_10002529_pt1 | contig 10661 bp, 9 predicted proteins | sample VelepicomBERX_R2_FD_160071 | JGI IMG/M metagenome (GOLD analysis project Ga0213872, IMG submission 160071) | Rhizosphere microbial communities from Vellozia epidendroides in rupestrian grasslands, the National Park of Serra do Cipo, Brazil - RX_R2 | ecosystem: Host-associated > Plants > Roots >... | reverse complement strand
AAAGACTGCGTTTAATGTTGTTTCGGTTTGTTTCGGGAAGATCCCGTCTTACTTGTTTGCGGTGGCTTCTTTAGCTTCGACTTTGGTATCCTTGGCTTCGATTTTTGCATCGACCTTTGCTTCAGTTTTGGCTTCGACTTTCGTCTCCACCTTCGCTTCAACTTTTACTGGCTGCGGTGCAGCGGCAGGTGCTGGCGAGGTTTGCGCGAATGCGGCGGTTGCGAACAGGCCGGCGATCAGGGAAGCGATTACTTTGTTCATGGTTGTATTCCTTTTCTGGGTTTCGGCGTCGGGATCATTCCCGTGTCGCATGAGCAGAAAACGGGCGCCGGGACTGCCCAGTTGACGGGTATTACAAGGTCTTACGGAGTCTTACAACTGCTTACAAAGCTGCCCAAAACTGTAAAAATAAAAAAAGACCGCCAAGCGTCTCCGCAGGCGGTCTTTGATGAAGCGGCTTGGTTCAGACGTGCGGCTTGACGTCGTCCTTCAGTGCGGCCAGCGCCATGTTCTCCACCAGCCCCGGCGCGATCAGCTTGAGCCAGCGTCCCAGCTTGCCCTTGGCCGACATCACCACTTCGCGCTGGCGCGCGTTCATGCCGTGGATGATCAGGCCCGCGCACTCCTCCACGCTCATGGCCTTGTCCTCTTTCAGGCTGCTGCTGCCCAGGGTGCCGCCGGCCGCGTTGAAGCCGCGATGGCGGATCTGCGTCGCCACCACGCCGGGATAGGCCAGCGTCACGCTCACACCGGATGGCTTGAGCTCCGTACGCAGCGCCTCAAAGAAGCCGCCCATGGCGAATTTGGTGGCGCTGTAGGCCGTCCGTCCCGGGACACCCACCAGCCCCGCCAGCGAGGACACCGCGACCACGCCGCCGCGCGACTGCTTCAGATGCGGCAGCGCCGCGTGGGTACACCACACGCTGCCCCACAAGTTAATCCGCATCAGTTCCTCGTACCAGCCCAGGTCCGTCACTTCTTCCAGCAGCGCGTGCGCCGAGCGGCCCGCGTTATTGACCAGCACATCGATGCGGCCAAACTGCGCCACGGTGGCGGCGATCAGCGCCTCGCACTGCGCCTGCTGCGATACGTCGGTCGGCACCACCAGCGTCTGCGCACCGGCGGCGCGGCATTCAGCCGCCACTTGTTCCAGCTGGCCGGCATTGCGCGCGGCCAGCACCAGCGCCACATTGGCCCGCTCGCTGCGTGCCAGCTGGCGCGCCATTTCGGCGCCGATGCCGTCGGAACTGCCGGTGATGATGATGACTTTCATACGTCCCCTCGTTGTTATAGGAATGACCAGATGCTACCGCAATCACCCCGCCCCGGCACATCATGCAGTAAGATATTCGCCGCACTACAACACCAATCACACGGAGTCTTTATGCGTCTCACCCGGATCGCCCTTGCCGCCAGCCTCGCCCTGATGGGTGTACACGCCCAGGCACAGCCACAATCGCAGCAGCCCACCATCACCGAAACGCCGCTGCGCGCCCACCTGTCCTTCCTGGCGGACGATCTGCTGGAAGGGCGCGGCACCGGCCAGCGCGGCGGCGACCTGGCCGTACGCTACCTGGAGACGCAAGCCGCCGTGGCCGGCCTGAAGCAGCTGCCCGGCGGCGGCTACCGCCAGTCCGTCAAGATCGAAGGCAGCAAGCTGCTGGCCGGCAGCTCGGTGCACTTTACCGCCAACGGCAAGACCATCGCCGCCGAAACGGGCAAGGACATCGTATTCGGCACCGCCAGCGGCAAGACCGAGGTGAAGCTGGATGCGCCGCTGGTCTTCGTCGGCTACGGCGTACGCGCGCCCGAGGAGCGCTGGGACGACTACAAGGGCATCGACATGAAGGGCAAGATCCTGGTCATGATGGTCAACGATCCCCAGCCCACGGCGGAAGAGCCCAACCGCTTCGACGGCGCCGCCTATACCTACTACGGCCGCTGGCTGTACAAGTATGAAGAAGCCGTGCGCCAAGGCGCGGCGGGCGTCCTGCTGATTCACACCGTACCTTCGTCGTCCTACCCGTGGAGTGTACCGGCCAATGGCTTCAGCCACGAGCGCTTCCACCTGGCCGGCGGCGGCAACCCGATGGAAGGCTGGATCACGGAAGACATGGCGCGCACGCTGTTTGCGGCGGGCGGCCAGGATCTGGACCAGCTGCGCGCCCGCGCCGAAACGCGCGAATTCCGCCCGGTCGAATTGGGCGTGAGCGCCCAGGCCGAGCTGCATAGCGCGATCCGCCAGATCGACCAGTACAACGTGGCCGGCATCGTCCCCGGCAGCGATCCGCAGCTGAAAGAGCAGGCGGTGATCTACTCGGCGCACTGGGACCACCTGGGCATCGATGAAGACGCGCCGGCCAACGACAAGGCCCGCCACATCTGGAACGGCGCCATCGACAACGCCTCCGGCGCAGCGGCCCTGCTGGTGATGGCGGCGGAAGCGGTCAAGCATCCGGCGCGCCGCACCCAGATCTTCCTGTGGCCTGCGGCCGAAGAACAGGGCCTGATCGGCAGCCAGGGCTACACCCAGCATCCGATCTGGCCGCTGGCCAAAACGGCGGCGGACCTGAACCTGGACAGCATGAACTTCGTCGGCGTCACCAAGGACATCGGCGTGGCGGGCGCAGAGCGCAGCAGCCTGTACGCCACGGCGGGCCAGGTCGCGGCCAAAATGGGGCTCAAGCTGGCGCCGTCGATTCCCGACCTGTCGGGCGCCTACTTCCGCGCCGACCACTTCAACTTCGCGCGCGCCGGTGTCCCGGCCTTCAACGTCGGTTCGGCGGTATTCTCGGGCGACGGCCACTTCGAATTCGAGCATGACCAGGATGCCTCGCTGGCCAAGCTGGTGGCCTTCAAGAAGGACTACCACCAGGTCACCGACAAATACCATCCCGAGTGGGACTTGTCCGGCATGGTGCAGCAGGCCCAGTTCACCCTCAACCTGGGCTATGCCGTGGCCAACGCCAGGGACATGCCCACCTGGCGCAAGGGCGAGGCGTTTGGCCTGATTAAACGATGATCCGGCGGCACAATGAATCGGCCTATAATTCGTTCAGACTCACACTGGTGGAATTATGACTTTTTCATTGTTGCCTGCCTTCCTGCGTAGCCGCCCTGCGGCGCTTGGCCTGGCGCTGCTGCTGTTCTGCGGCGGCGCGCAGGCCGCCGACACTTTCAACGGCGGCGCAGTCAGCAACTGCACCTATACCAGCGCCACCCAGTCCTACGCCTGCACGGCGCTCTCCACCAGCAACGACATCACCATCGCCGACGGCTATACCGTGGTGCTGACCGGGTCGATCCACTTCACTTTCAACCAGCAGCTGAACATGAGCGGCAGCGCCAAGCTGCAGACCACCGGCTCGCTCGATATCAGCGACATCAAGACCACCAATCTGAATATCACCGGCGGCTCGCTGGTGGCGGGAACCTCATTCAGCATCGGTGATCAGGTGCAGACCATCACCGCCAACGTCACGGCGGCCAGCATGAGCATCGGCAGCGGCTCGGCCACCCAGATCACCGGCACGCTGACCTCCACCGGGCCGGTCACGCTGGCCTCGCACGCCACCATCATCGGGCCGATCTCCGGCACCACCGTTACCACCAACTCGCCGGTGTCGATCACCGGTAACGTCACCGCCAGCACCTCATTTACGCTGGCTTCCGGCAGCACCATGAACGGCAATATCACCGCGCCGACGGTGACGCTGTCGCCGTCCTCGGTGAGCGTGACAGGGAATATCGCCGCCTCCACTTCGCTCAGCATCGGCTCGGGCAACCAGGTCACGGGCAGCGTTTCCGGCGGCGCGCTGACGATGTCGCCATCGGGCACCGTCATCACCGGCAACGTCAATATGACGGGCGACGTCGACATCGGTTCGGGCGACACCATCAACGGCAATCTGACGGGCCACAACGTCACCACCGAGAGTTCGGACGGCTACATCAGCGGCAATGCCACCGTCAATTCGCTGACGCTGAACTGGCACGGCCGCGTGGGCGGCTCCATCACCTGCAGCGGTTCGGGCGCATCGGGCTGCAGCTGCGTGACCAACAACAGCGGCTATACCAGCGGCCCCAGTGCGCCCTCCTGCGTCGCGCCGCCCAGCCAGCCTGACCACATCCTGATCACCCATTCCGGCACGGCGCTGACCTGCCAGCCGCAGACGGTCACCATCACCGTGTGCGCCAACGCTGCCTGCAGCGCGCCCAATTACAGCAGCGCCGTCAACGTGACGCTGACACCGGGCGGCCAGACCTTTGCCATTACCGGCTCGGGCAGCGGCACCGTACAGCAGAGCAGCGCCAGCGCCACCAGCATCAGCGCTTCCAGCTCGCCGGCCGCGCTCAACCCCAGCACCTGCCTGCGCACCAGCGATAACAGCAACAGCTGCAGCATCACCTTCAGCCAGACCAACTTCGATCTGCAGGTGCCAGACCAGGTCTCGATGACGTCCACACCGCCCAGTGGCACCGCCCTGCCCGTGGCGGTCCTGCGCGCGCTGCAGCAGAACGGCAACTCCAATACCTGCTCGGCCGCGCTGACCGGCACGATTCCCGTCAAATTCCTCTGCTCTTACAAGAACCCCACCACGGCCAATCCCAACGCCACGGCGTCCACCGTCTCGGTCAACAGCGTCGCGCTGGCGGCCTGCGACGGCATGACGCAGACCTCGGTCAACGTCGCCTTCGATAACACCGGCCAAGCCACGCCGGCGGTCAATTATCCCGACGTCGGCAAAGTCAATCTGCGCGCCGTCTACACCACCGGCACCGGGCGCACGCTGGACAACAACGACGACTTCGTGGTGGCGCCGTCCGCCTTCCAGATCACTGCCACCAGCGCCAGCGGCGCCAACTGCAGCAGCTCCAGTAGCCTCGGCGGGAATATCTGCCCGGTCAGCGACCAAACCGGCGCCGTCTTTACCGGCGCGGGCCAGCCCTTCACCACCACCATCTCCGCCGTTAACGCCAACGGCAATGTGACGCCGAACTTCGGCCGCGAATCCAGCCCGGAGAGCATCGACGTCACCGAGTCGCTGTACGCACCCAGCGGCGGCAACTTCACCGCCTCCTCGCCGGTATGGGGCGCCATCAGCAATGGCGCACAAAGCGCCAGCAATATGTATGTGGACGAAGTGGGCATCGCCAAGTTCCAGGCCATTCTGCATAACGCCAGCTACCTGAGCGCCAATCCAACCCAGCGCCCATTGACGACATTGAACGTGGGGCGCTTTGTGCCGGACCATTTCGGCATCGTCTTCAGCACGCCCGCGCCGGTCACGCTGATGGCCTGCACCTCCGTCACCGACAAGCGCTGCCCCGCGCCCAATAACGGCGGCAGCGGCAACGTGGTCTACACCTACCAGCCTTTCGACTTAAAGGTGACCGCCTACGCGCTGGCCCACAGCCCGAACCCGGCGGCCGTCACCACCAACTACGCAGGTACGTACGCCAAGACCGACAACACCAGCGTCACCCTGGTCAGCGCACCAAGCGGTGCGGCGCTGGACTGGAAGAAGACCAACGGCACGGACGCCAGCGGCAACGGCAGCACCGCCAACGACGGCATCCCCGCAGCCATGTTCAGCGCCGGCGTGGCCAACACCAGCGCCACCGCCCAGCCGGTCAACGGCGTGAGCTACGACAGCCATCCGGAGATCGACTTCCCGCCCACCGTCACGCCCAGCGCGACCACGCCGCTGACCGCTCCGGCCAGCTTCTACGTCAAGGTCAAGGACAGCGACAACGTCAGCAGTCAGGCCCTCATCAGCCTGATCAGCGGACGCCTGCTGGTGAAGAATGCCTTCGGCTCGCCCACCTCCTACATGCCGGTCAACGTGGAGGCGCAGTACTGGACCGGCAGCTCCTGGGTCACCAACGGCCTGTATGCCTACGGCAGCCCCGGCGTCAGCCTGACCAATACCAATGTCGTGTTCAGCAACTGCGTGCCCAAGGCTGGCGGCAGCTGCGCCAGCCTGCCCACCCTGCCGGCCGGCAGCGTCCTGGTGATCAGCAACGGCGCCGGCAGCTTCAATATCGCGCCGATCAGCTTCTCCGGCGCCACCGACGTCGTGGTCAGCCCGCTGATCTACCTGCCCAGCACCACCGGGCGCCTGACCTTTGGCGTCTACAAGTCCGGCCCCGTGGTCTACATGCGCGAAGTATTCTGAAGCGGATCGGTACAAAACAGCGTAGCATGCCGTTTTTTGCACTCCCTACCTGGAAGGAATGACCATGGAAACCAATTCGAGCTGGATCGACATCGCCGCCGACGACGGCCACTTCGGCGCCTACCTGTCGCTGCCGCGCGGCGGCAAGGGTCCGGGCATTGTGCTGATCCAGGAAATCTTCGGCGTCAACCAGCACATCCGCAACGTGGCCGACCAGTACGCCGCCGACGGCTACGTGGTGCTGGCCCCGGACATGTTCTGGCGCCAGGGCGCCCGCATCGAGCTGGCCTACGACGACGAAAGCTGGAAGCGCGCCGTCGCCCTGATGCAGGCTACCGACTTTGCCAAGGCGCAGAGCGACATCGCCCGTACCATCGCCACCCTGCGCGCGCACGAAGGCACGGCGGGCCAGAAAATCGCCTCGCTGGGATACTGCTTCGGCGGCCGCCTGTCCTACCACACCGCCGCCAACGGCATGGTGGATGCGGCAGTGTGCTACTACGGCGGTGGCATCCAGAATTCGCTGGACCGCGCGGACCAGATCAAGGTGCCGGTGCTGATGCACTTTGGCGCGCAGGATAGCCATATCCCGGCCGAAGCGGTGAAGTCGATCGCCGAGCGCTTCGAGTCCAACGAGGACGTGGAAATCCACGTCTACGAAGGCGCCGAGCATGGCTTCAACTGCAACCACCGCGGCAGCTACAACCAGCGCGCCGCCGCGCAGGCGCACGGCAACTCGCTGCTGTTCCTGGGCGAGAACCTGTAAAAGCGATGATGCACCGGCCTTCTCCGCGCTGGCTTGCCGCCCTGCTGTGCGGCCTTGCCTTTGCGGCGATGGCCGCGCCGCTCAAGGTGGGAGGCTTTGTCGTCGCGCCGCTGGTGATGGCCGATACCAGCAAGCCCGCCGCTCCGCTCACCGGCGCGCTGCGCGACTACATGGAGCAGGAACTGGTCAGGCGCGAAGGCCTGGCGCTGGAATGGGCCGAGCCGACTTCCTACAGCCGCGCCATCGAGAGTCTCCGCAGCGGCAAGATCGACGTGCTGCTGATGACCAGTGTTACGCAGGACCGCGCCGGCATCGCCAATTTCAAATGGTCGTATCTGCGCGTGAGGCCGCACCTGGTGGTGATGAAAGGTTCGCCATTGCAGCGCGTGGATTCGCTGCAGCAGCTGGCCGGCATGGAGATCGGCTGGGTCGCCAACTCGCCGCTGGTGGAAGGGCTGGACCAGATTCCCATCAAGTGGCAGCTGCTCTCCGCCGCCGACTGGCAGCAGATGAACCTGCGCAAGCTGAAGCTGGGCCGCATCCAGGCCGTGTTCTATGAAAACGAATACTCGCCGCAGTACTACGCCCGGCGCGAACAGGTCGACATCCAGCTGATCCGCCTGCCGATGCCGGAGCGCGCCTTCATGATGGCCTATTCGCTGAAGAGCGATCCTGCCGCCGTCGCCCGCTTCGACAAGGCCGCCGCAAACGCCTTTGCCGGTGAGCGCTTCCGCCAGTTCCTCGATCAGTACATGAAGAAGTAAATCAGCTGCCCTTGAGCAGCGCGCGCCCGGTGTAGAATCGCCATTTACGCACCGCACAAGAAAGTTCCCCATGGCCCGCCTATCCCTCGCCTTCCCCGAACACCAGTATTGTTTTTCCACCCAGCTGACCGTGCGGGTCACCGACATCAACGCCGGCAACCACCTGGGCAATGACTCGATGATTTCGATGCTGTCGGAAGCGCGCGCCCGCTTCCTCTATGACGTCGGCGTGGAAGAGACTGGCCGCGACGGACTGGGCATCATCGTCACCGACCTGGCCACCCAGTACAAGGCCGAGGCGCATGCGCGCGACCAGCTGCTGTTCGAGGTCGGGGTGATGGACTTTAACAAGTACGGCGGCGACATCATCTTCCGCGTGACGCGCCCGCGCGACGGCCAGCTGATCGCCATGGCCAAGTACGGCTTTGTGTTCTTCGACTACAAAGCCAGCCAGGTGGCGGCCATGCCGGACGCCTTCCTGGCCAAGTTCCCGATGGTCAACCGGGTTTAATGTTTCGCCACGGTGGTCGACAGGAATTCCTTCTGGAACCAGTCGTCCATCATCTGCTTTTCATAGCGTAGCGGATCGCCGCTGGAATAGCGGTTGACGCGGTCCTGGTACGCCATATTGGACAGATGGTCCTCGCCGCTGCGCAGCACCTTGCCGTCCTGCTCCAGGGTATAGCGCAGGTGCATGGTGGGCCAGTCGGCGCCGCCGCGCATGATGCGGATGTCGTCCGGGCTGAAGCGGCGCGGATAGGTACGGCCCGCCAGGTCCACATCCAGCACCTCCACTTTCAGGCTCTGCCCGGCCGGCAACTGCTTGGACATATTGGCAAAGTGGGCCGACAGATCCTTCAATAATTGCTCGCGGTCGCGCGCGTTGAACGGCACGTCGCTGAACTCTTCCGGCTTGACATAGCTGACCTCGGCCTGGGCCCAGGAACTGGCCGCCGACAGCGCCAGCAGGGCCGCCAGCAGGGATTTCGTCATCAGGCGCATGACATACTCCTTCACATTAATTCATGGTTTCAATATAGCCCCTTTTCTCTCTGGCCGCCCGGCGTGAAAATATTTGTTACCAACAAGCGACCTGAAGACAAAAAATTTCTCGCAAAGATAGCAATATTGCCAAAAACGAAGTATTGTTTCAGGAGATCGCCGGGCCTGCCTGGGTGTTGCATGTCGTCTGCGGAATCTTTGTTGCTTGTTGTTAAGAGCCGCCGGTGGGTCTACAATCGGAAGTCACCCCAAGAAACCGGTGGCTTACTTTGCCGTGCCTTTAGCAGCGCCATTTAGCGGAACTCGTTCTTATGTCTTTTTTGTCTTCTGCCTCGCCCAAGCTAGCGCCGTGGAAAATTCTGCTGGTCGATGATGAACCCGATATTCATGACATCACCAAACTGACGCTGAACCGCTTCCGCCTGGACGGCCGCGCCCTGAGCTTCGTCCATGCCTACAGCGGCGAAGAAGCCAAGGCCGTGCTGGCGCGCGAAAGCGACATCGCCCTGGTGTTTCTCGACGTGGTGATGGAAAAGGAAGACAGCGGCCTGGAAGTGGCGCGCTGGATGCGCGAAGACCTGGACAACCAGTTCACCCGCATCGTGCTGCGCACCGGCCAGCCGGGCCAGGCGCCGGAAGAGCGCGTGATCGTCAACTACGACATCAACGACTACAAAGAAAAGACCGAGCTGGACCGCACCAAGCTGTTCACCACCACCTTTGCCGCCCTGCGCGCCTACCGCGACATCATGAAGGTGGAAGAGGCGCGCCGCGCCCAGCACAATTACCGCGAAGGCCTGGAACGGGTGATTGCCGCCTCGGCCCACATCTTCCAGCAGCGCAATCTGAAAGACTTTGCCAACGGCCTGCTGCAGCAGGTGGTGGCCCTGCTGCGCCTGGAGCACAGCATGCTGCTGCGCCTGCGCGGCGCCACCGCCATCACCGGCGAAAACGATTTTGAAATCCTGGCCCAGATCGGCGAGGAAGACGGTCCCCTGCTGACGCCGGAAGTGCTGGCCCAGCTCAACGATGCGCGCAGCAACCGCATCTCGCGCGTGCAGGGCGACACCTATGTCGGCTACTTCCCCAACTCCAGCGGCAAGGCTTCGCTGCTGGTGCTCAAGGGCGTGGCCGAGATTTCCGACATCGACGCCAAGCTGCTGGAAGTGTTCTGTTCCGGCGTGGCGATCGCCTTCGACAATATCCTGCTGAACCAGGAGATCACCGACACCCAGGCCGAGCTGATTCTGCGCCTGGGCGACGTGGTCGAGTCGCGCTCCAACGAGGCGGGCAACCACGTGCGCCGCATGTCGGAAGTGTGCCATCTGCTGGCCCAGGTGTCCGGCATGAGCGAGGAAGAAACCGCCGTGCTGCGCCACGCCGCGCCGATGCACGACATCGGCAAGATCGCCACCCCGGACGCGGTGCTGCTCAAGCCCGGCAAGCTCGATGCGGCCGAGTGGGAAATCATGAAGCAGCACCCCACCGTGGGCCTGTCGATCCTGGACGGCTCGCAGCGTCCGATTCTGAAGGCGGCCGCCGTGATCGCCCACCAGCACCACGAGAAATACGACGGCAGCGGCTATCCGCAGGGTTTGAAGGGCGAAGACATCCACCTGTACGCGCGCATTGTCGCCGTGGCCGACGTGTTCGACGCCCTGATGCACAAGCGCTGCTACAAGGAAGCCTGGCCGGTGGATCAGGTGATCGCCCACCTGCGCGAAGTGGCCGGCCATCACCTGGACCCGGTCTACGTCGAGCACCTGTGCGCCAACATCGACAAAGCGCTGGCCATCAACGAGCGCTTCCCGGACTGATAAATTCGGTGTCAGATACCGTCTTGAATAGCAAGCCCTTTGACCAAGTAATTCGGGTCGAAGGGTTTGTTATTGTGGATCACCCCATAGATCAAGTGCGCCAGTTTATGCATGACAGCGCCGATCACTGCCT
>Ga0213872_10002528_pt1 | contig 10666 bp, 16 predicted proteins | sample VelepicomBERX_R2_FD_160071 | JGI IMG/M metagenome (GOLD analysis project Ga0213872, IMG submission 160071) | Rhizosphere microbial communities from Vellozia epidendroides in rupestrian grasslands, the National Park of Serra do Cipo, Brazil - RX_R2 | ecosystem: Host-associated > Plants > Roots >... | reverse complement strand
CGGACTGGCCGCTTTTCCGGCGGAACAGGTTGTGGCGATGTCGGTATCGAAACACGGGCTGGATCATGACCAGATGTGGGAACGAAAACGCCAAGTTATCGAGCAGACGCCTGGTCTGACGGTATGGCGCGGGGGCGAAACGTTTTCCGATATCGGCGGGTGCGCCAACATCAAGCGTTTCCTCGAAGCGATTCTGAAGGGAATCGATCCGCCGCGTGTCATCGTATTCTGCGATGAGATCGAAAAAGCGTTCGCCGGCACGGGCACGGACCTCTCCGGAGTGACGACAGAGATGACCGGCACCATTCTCACGTGGATGCAAAACCGTGAAGCGGAAGGAATCGTACTCATCGGGCCGCCTGGAACGGCCAAGAGCATGATCGGGAAGGCAGCCGGGAACACGGCCGGAATTCCCACGATCGCATTCGATCTGGGTGCAATGAAGAGCGGCATTGTAGGCAGTTCCTGTGAACGTCTTCGCGCGGCTCTCGGCATCATCGACGCGGTATCGGGCGGGAGAAGTCTCTGGCTGGCGACCTGTAACTCGATCGCGACACTTCCACCGGAGCTGCGCCGGCGTTTCACCCTGGGAACGTTCTTCTTCGATCTGCCATCGGCGGAAGAACGCGAGTCGATTTGGCGGATTTACACCGAGAAATATCAAATCAGCGGAACTCGCCCGCAGGACGATAACTGGACCGGCGCTGAAATCAAAGAGTGTTGCCGGAAATCGTACCGGCTACGGATGTCCTTGCAGGAATCGGCAGCGTATATTGTGCCCGTCGCGCGGTCCGCGTCCGAGCAGATTGAAACTCTGCGGCAACAGTCGTCGGGCAAATATCTCAGCGCATCCCAGCAAGGCGTTTACGAGTACAGCAAGATCGTCGGAGCGGCACCGCGGGGCCGAGCCCTTCGTCAGCTCGCTGCGGAGTAATTTTGAATTTATCCTGTCGGATCAGCGCTTTTGTCAGAACTCTGACTAGAGTCTTCTCCGTGTTTGCTTATTTGCCTTGGAAGAGATTCTTTGGGCGACGGTTTTGCGCAGCGCTCCCGGCGGAATTAATTGGTAACTGCCTGCAACCAACGCGCGGATTTCCGCCAATTGAGGGATGCGGCGTGGAGTTTCATGGAACCCATCCGCGACGCCCTCTGTAGGGCATGCGATAAAAGCGGTTGTCTTTGAGCAAAAGGCCTTGGGTCTCGTGGCCGACATTCACGCAGAACGACAGATCGCCTCGGTATTCCTCCAGGACCACAAAGATCCCCTTCTTGTTTGAAAATGCCTGCTGTCCATGGCTTACAATCTTGTGAAATCCGGGGAGAGCTGCGCAAATTTGTCTAAGCTGCTCCAGAATCTGCTGTTCGATTATGTCTTCTGCTGCCATACTGCCAGTGCATCCGCTGGACAGTCATTCTTTCATTGCTGCATCAGAGCGCTTTGCAGCGAACTTCTTGACCATCTTCACAAACGGCTCACGAATGATAAATGGGCGTACCCTCCTGCCGTCGATATCGGTAAATCCGTACTCACGGGCCAACTCACCTACGTGGAACGCTTTTCCTGATTTGCGCATCACCCTCCATCAGCGGCTAGGGCCGCCACCGCTCGTCCGAGATATTCCGGCGGTTCGCTGTCTTTCAGCCACGGAATTTTCTTCCAGTCCGTCTCTCCATTTGCGTGTGACATGACCCGCTCGGTCCGCATGAATCCTGGAGCTAATGCGCCCGCGGCGATTCGGTACTGACGCCCTTCCGCGGCCAAACCCCACAAGAATCGCACGATCGAGTGCTTGGCAACGTCGTAGAAGTTGCCTATCCAGTTGTCGTGATCCCATGCTACGGTGCTTACGATTAATCCCGGCAGACGCGAGCTCTTGATTCGGGCTGCTGCGGAAGCGGATTCGATCATTAATGGAATCGCAAAATAGGTCGCGAAGAGGTGGGCTTTAAGACCCCGCTCGAACATCGCATCCCAAAGCCGCAGCGAAGCATGCCAAAAGTAGGCATGCATTAGCCGTTGCCGCTCGTACCCTCCCCATGCATTGTGAACAAGAATGTCAAGTCTGCCTTGCCCCTCGCGAACCCTTTGAAAGAGAGCCTTTACCTCAAGTTCATTTGCGTGATCGCAACGCACGGGAACGCCGTCTCCACCGCGCCAAGTGACTTCTTCGGCTGAATCCTCAATCGTGCCAAGCAGGTTATCCGTGGTGGGCTGCCCACGTACGCTGCGCCGATCACGTAAACAGTTGCGCGGTGTTCACCGAGTACAGCCGCGACAGCTCGCCCAGCCCCACGGCTAGCACCTATCACCACAACGACTCGGCCCTGAAGATTTCTCGAATCATGGTTGGGCTTTGGCATTCGCGTGCGCAAATCCTCTCGTCCCAGCGGACTGGATCGATTCTCATCAGTAGCCAAATGGGTCCTGTACATCGTAACTGAAGTGGAGAAACCGGCACGGTCGAGGAATGGCTGCGGAGATCAACGTGACGAATGCGGAGTCTTGACCCTGGCCCACTGGCGAGTCACATACAAGATCGGCGTGCAGGCGAAAGAAGGAAGAAATCATTTTGTCTAAATACGAAGAAACAGCTACCGAAATCCGGCACCCAGCCCACCTGGTCGCGGCTCTCAAAGAGCTTGGCTTCCGGCCTGAATTTCATCCGGCTGGCGTCAACTTGGTTGGATACGAAGGCCGCGAGCGGCCGGAGCGCGCACAGGTGATTGTCCGCCGGGATCAGATCGGGACCGCCTCAAACGATATCGGATTTGCCAGGAAACTGGATGGGACGTTTGCTGCTTTGCTCAGCGAATACGACCGGTCGATTGGCTTCGATGAGAAGTGGCTTGGCCGGGTTCACCAGCTCTATAAGGAGAAACAAGTGCTCGCCGATGCCCGAGCCAAAGGTTACATCCTGCGTTCCCGTGAGGTCGTGAATACGCCGGCAGGTCCCCAGATCCGGCTGCAATTCGTCGCGAGGTGAAATATGCGCGAGAAGACGATTACCGTTACGCTGGAACCGGACGGGACAAGCAAGATTGATCTGGAAGGATTCCGAGACAATGCCTGCGCGAAAGTCAGCGACGATTTTCGCGCTGGCGATCGGATCCTGATCGAGCGAAAGAAGTCATCGTTCTATAACGCCGTAAACACACCACAGCGTCAGAGCCAGCAATGAGAGGCAGTCATGCTCGTCCACGCGATCTTGCCGATGAGCCGGGCAAACGGTCCGGGGCGCCGCGCGGTCGTGTTTGTCCAGGGCTGTATGTTAGGTTGCGAAGGCTGCTGGAATAACCGGACTCACGCCTTCGTCGGGCCTGAAATTTCGATAACGGATGTTCTCGCCAACGTGGTTCGGCACGTTTCTGAGCAACAGCTCGATGGCGTGACGCTCTCGGGAGGAGAACCCATGCAGCAGGTGCACGATGTCGCCGCGCTGCTGGAGAGCCTGCGTGCAGCGATTCCGCAGATCAGTATCGGCATGTTTACCGGGTACAGCCGGCGTGAGCTCGATGAAGGGCGATTCTGGGCTCGCCAACAAACTGACACTGACAGCGGCATCAGCCTGTGGGCGTCGGTCCGGAATCATTTGGATTTCGCCGTCATGGGCCGCTATAACCGGCTGCAGCCGTGCGCCGATCCGCTGCGCACTAGCAGAAACCAGAAGCTCCACCTCTTTACTGCCCGCCATTCACTCAAGGAATTCGCTGAACAGAGCGTGGAAATTGCAATCTCGGCGAGCGGGTTGACGACCATTACCGGATTCCCGACGCTTGGCACCCCGGCCTGAGCAGTCCGGCAAACAACCCGAACAGGAGGCAGAACATGGAAGCCGCTCAGATGGTGAGGTGTGCGCATGCGGTCATGCGCGCGATGACGGACGATCTTCAACAAACAAAGAGCGTAGAACCGGTATTCGTACTCTTGCACGAATACGGATGCGACTTCGTTCGTTTCGATCCTTCGCTGTTCAATAGCGCGCTCGGCAAAGCGGCTGTCGCGCGCACATTATGCCAACGGGCGTCCGATACCCAGGCTGCTGGCGCAGTAATTGGAATCGACGGCTACGCCTTTATACCCGATATCGAGGCGATCGCTACCGCCAACGATCGGCTCGTACGTGCGGCAGCCGCAAGTGGAGTCAATGCCCTGGTCCGTTCCGGGCTGGGATGCAAAAGCGAGGCTATCGCGGTGGCCCTCCAAACCAATGAATTTCACTTTCTGCTTCAACAGCTCTATGCGCGCGATTCCGGCGACATCGTGTTCGGTGATCTGCTGACCATCGATTCGCGCGAATTCGTTGGTCTCCCGGTGATTACAACGGGGCTCTTCAGCATATTTCCGCTTGAGAGCGGATGCGGACCTAGATCGCAAATCAGCAGAAATCAGTAGGAGGCGAACATGGCAGCACAAACTCTGCCGATGCTAGCGATTCGTGACGCCGGCGAGGACCTGGCGCGCAGAACGGTCTGCGTCAAAATCGAGCGGCACCGGCTCGGCAATTCGAAGAAGGTCAGCGCGTCACAGATCGAAGTGGATACCGACAAGGCGCTGATCCGTGTCAGCAAATTCCTGTGGGAATCCAAAGAATACGCGGCGATTCGGAACTTCGATGGCGAGATCGCCCGTTATCTGGGAGACACCTGCCTGCCGTTCGAACGCGGCATTCATTTGTGTCCGTTGCCACTTCTGAAGCAAGTGGACCCGAAGATGCGCGAATTCGCGGAGCGCAGGCGCGAACTTGTCGATGCGTTCGTGGCGGTCTACCCGGATTTGTGCGCCAATGCTCCTGGGAAACTCCGAGCGTTGCACAATCCGCTGGACTACCCTCCCGTGGAGCAGGTTCGGGCGGCCTTCTCGTTCACTTGGCGATACGTGAGCTTCGGTGTTCCGGACCAGTTGCGCGAGATCTCGACCGAGATTTGGGCGGAGGAACGCGAGAAGGCATCCCAGGTCATGACGGAGGCAGTCAGCGAAGTCCAACAAGTCATGCGCACTGCTCTGGCCGAACTCGTCGAGCACATGCGCGACCGGCTTCAGGACGGCTCCGATGGCAAACCCGCCCGGTTCCAACAGACCACGGTCTCCAAATTGGTCTCGTTCCTCGACACGTTCGACTTTCGCAACGTCACGGACGATGCCGAACTGAAAGAGTTGGTCGACCGCGCCAAGGCGTTGCTTGCCGGAGTTACTGTTAAGGATCTGAAAACGATCGCCGAATTGAGGAGTCACGTTCGCGCTGGCATGGCTGGCGTTGCAGCACAGCTCGACACGCTGATCGTGCGCAAGGGCAGCCGCAAGCTGCGGCTGGAAGACTGAGGCACCGACTTACGATCGGCACCGTGCAATCTGCATGGCGAGCAGCGGTTCGCGAAGTCGGCGTGATCCACAGACAGCGAGCACAGTTTCTGGAATTTTCAACAACAGCGTTTAGAAGCGCGTTTGTGATGTTCCAGAGTTTCGAAGAGAGGAGCAGTTGATGAGTAGAGACTATCATGCGACGGAATTGATCGGCCGGCTTGCTGTAGATCCGGTCGTGGCCTACACGCAGAACAACGGCACGCCGATCGCCCGGCTGAAGGTGCTGGTGAACGAGCAGTGGAAGGATCAAGGCGGTAAGGAACAGAAGCACGTCGAATCTTACGCCGTGATCGCGTTCAACGGCCAGGCCGAAGCGTGCGGGAGTTACCTGACCACAGGACGAAGGGTCTTTGTTCGGGGACGGAATCGCACGCGTAGCTATCAAAAGGACGGCGTGAAGCGGTGGGTGACCGAATTGATTGCCGACACCGTTGTGTTCCTTGACGCGGCGAAAGGCGGGGACCACGACCAACGTCCCTCGCCCGGCAAGCCGCAGCCGCAAGACAACTCCATCACGGACGATGACGTCCCTTTTGATTTGGGCCCGCGCAGCGCATAGCTGACGCGGGCCGCCTCCTTGCAATCAGAGCTATTGAAGTGAAGTGTTGCTGTGGCGAAGCTCTTCGGAACAAGTTCCGCTTTGCGCGCCTTCCAGGAGCAATTCGGACGCAATCCGTGTCTGTGGCCCGTGAGCGGAACGTCTACGATGACCGACTCTTCGGGCGTGATACCGGGTTGTGTCCGAAATTGATTTGCCCTACTGGAGGATTGCCCAGAGCCGGAAGAGGTGCAATTATTCGAAGCAGGCCGAGTCAACTCAATCACGGAGATTGTTGGTCTCCACCACCGCTATGAGCGCCGAGTTGCCTGAAGAAGAGTGGTGCGGGCATCACTACATGGTTATCCCATTCGCTTTCACTTGATTCGCTCGATGTGTGAAAGATCCGTGTAGCGGCAATTTGGAAGAACTGCTGATTCAGGCTGCAGCAATTCCCTTCCCCAAAACGCCTTCGCTCAAATAACCGCCTCGTTTTTCACCGGCCTCTTCCCTTCCCTGCTTGAATTTCCGAGAACGACAACGAACTTGCTAACGGTGGTCTCGCCGACATCAATGCCGAGCTTGAGCAGTTCGCCGTGAGTGCGGGGAGCACCCCAGAGTGGGTTTTCTCTGCTCATCGTGCGGATCAATGCGCGAACCTCTTTGGGCACCGAAAGGCGCGCTCCGGCTTACCGCGCCGAATCTTCTCCAGAACAAGCCAAAGCCTTTGCGATGCCAGCCGATGACGCTGAAATGCGGTAATCGAGGCCGGAACTCTGGTTTGTAAACACAACCTGACTACCCACGGTTAATGGAAGCCGAAGCCGGTGTGTGCAGAACGCGACAGGAACAGCGCGGATACAATGCTGGACGACTACTCAGTTTCCGACAAGGGGACTTCTCACTCATGTGAACAGTACCCCCGGACAGCCCACAAATGGTCGCCCCGAACGTTCACTGTTAGGGCCGCCGAAGAACGGAGCCATTTTGGCCGACGTAAGCCGGCGCCAATGAGACCGCAGACGGAGACGTTGGCGGGGACGCGGTAAGAAACTCTAAATCAGATTCTAAATTCTTGATTGCAAATTTCCGTAATCTCTCGCAAAATGCCGGCAGCGCTACTTGCTCATGCTCACGTTGACGAACGGCTGGTCGAACGCCCCAGGTGTACTTGAGTGGATCACAGGCAGCAAATGGGCCGTTAGTGCCGCTGGCCTGAAATGACCCGATCCCCGACACTAAGGCCCACCCGCTATTCAGCGTTCTCGCTCTCGTTGACAGCGCTGGAGGGTACCGTCTTGTCGCAATAACTGTATCGTTCAGTTTATAGCGCGCTATGTCCGGATCACCGACGTTTACGCGTCGGGTGCAGTTGGTGTGTTTCGATCGTAAAAAAAGCCCGAATGGTACCCTCCCAAACCGGCGAAAGTGGCTCCCTCTTATTCCGGCGCTAACAGTTCACTGGTCGGAAGTTGCCAGGTGGCGTTAGGTTCCCTATTGACCGGGAGGCGCGGACCTATTGCACGACAGAATGGCCCAGAATGACGGCTTGCCCGACCCGCCCGACCACTAAGATCTCAGCCTGAAGGTGTTTGTTTGGATAGAATCTTAAGACGATGTCTGTGCAATGGAGGTTAAACGGCGGCTACTTTGAAGCCTGCAACTGCGACGCCGCCTGCCCCTGCGTCTTGCTCGGGCCGCCAACGAACGGGGAATGCACGGTTCTCGTTGCCTGGCACATCGACAAGGGGCATTTCGGAACGACCAATCTCGACGGCCTCAACACCGTCCTGGCAGCTTATTCGCCCGGTCATATGTTGCAAGCGAAATGGAAGGTCGCGCTCTACGTCGAAGAGCGAGCCTCTGAGGTCCAACGGCAGGCTCTCACCAAGATCTTCGCGGGTCAGGCGGGTGGTCACTTGGCTAACCTTGCGCCGTGCATCGGTGAAGTTCTCGGCATCAAGGCCGTTCGGATCGACTATCACGCTGAAGGGCGACGCCGGAGCATGACGATGGAAGGCATCGGCAGTATGGAGATCGAAGGAGTGGCAGGCCAGAACGGAGGTGATGTCACCCTCGCCGGCATGCCGTTCTGCGTTGTTCCCGGAATCCCGGCTGTTGTCGCCAAGTCCCGCGGTTTGAAGTACAACGACTACGATTTTCGCTGGGAGATCAACGACAAGAACGGTTTCTACTCCGCCTTCTCTTACGAGGGATGACCGTAGCCACCTTGCCGAAGCGGGACCGTGTCGTAGTGCTTTCATCTCTCGCGACCGTCACGATGCTCTCGTGGGCATACTTATCGGGTATAGCTCACGATCCGATGGCCATGTGTATGGTGAACATGCGTCCGTGGACGGTGGGAGATTTGAGCGCCCTGTTCGGGATGTGGGCGATCATGATGATCGCTATGATGATTCCCGCGGCATCGCCCATGATCTTGGCGTTTGCGCGGGTGAATCGGGCACGTCGAAAGCAGTCTCTGTCCTACGTCTCAACGAGCGCGTTCGTATTAGGGTATGTGGGCGCGTGGACGATCTTTAGTCTGGCCGCGACACTCGCGCAGGAGGCTCTGCATGGCGCCGCCCTTCTCTCGTCGATGGGAACTTCGACCAGCAACACGGTGGGCGGCGCCCTACTGGCCGGCACCGGTGTCTTCCAATTTACGCCGCTTAAAAACACCTGCCTCCGGCACTGCCGCTCGCCGTTGGGTTTCATTCTGACCGAGTGGCGCGATGGGACCTGGGGAGCCCTGCAAATGGGACTGCACCATGGTCTTTATTGCGTCGGGTGCTGCTGGTCGTTGATGGGTCTGCTGTTCGTCGCCGGCGTAATGAACTTGTGGTGGGTGGCCGCCATCGCTGGGTTTGTGCTGCTTGAGAAGGTCGCGAGCGCAGGGCTGCGAATCGAGCGCATCACAGGCCTCCTCCTCGTTGTCTGGGGCGGATGGGTGCTCGCGCGGGCGTTCGTCTGATTCTGGTTCTTCGTCGCGGGTGTAGTCGTGGGAATGTGTTGAGGTTCGAAAGCGCTTGAACGTTCGGTTAAGACGTCCACTTGACGGGTAACGGGCTAGCCGTTCAATGTCAGCAACGACAACGCGCCCAAGTGGATTACTCTACACTGGGCCGTTAGCGCGGATCTTTCCGCAGCTGCACTTTCCGATAACCGTTTTCTGGGCATTGTCAGAGAGCAGTGCCGCTATATCCAGATTGGGGGACAACTTTGCCCAAAAAATACCAGCAAGGCCGCATGAGACCGCTCTCGCAACCCAGATCAAGCTATTTCTGCTCGCCACTTTGGTCTACATCGCGGATATCGAAACGCTGGATCAATCCGTCTCGCACCTGGAAGACGTGGATCACCAGTCTGTCGGCCAGGAGATTGCCCTCGAGGTCACTCACCACCTGATGAACTTCGACACTGACTTCCCCTTTGCCGTTGGGCGAGATCGCGACGGGCTCGACATGCGGATCGATGATCGCCCATTGACGTTTCCAATAGCTGCGCACCTCGTCACGTCCGTGGACGTGGCCACCTTCCATTCCATTTGCCCAAACGACGTCGGGATGCATGGCCGCGAGAACGCTCTCGATGTCACGGCTATTGAAGAGGGCATAGACTTGCCTCAGGAGTTCCACGTCATTCGCCATTCAGTTCTTCCTTTCCTGGTTTAAGGCTCCTCGATCAGACGCTGGCTTCCCTGTACTGCGGACACATTTTAATGTTGCAGAAGAATCCGGAAAGTTAGTCCGTGCGTGATCAGCAGCAGGGGAACGATGAGAGTCGGAATGAAGTATGCGGCTCCCAACTGCCCCGGCAATAGCCCGGCGTGATTGGCCTGGTAGAAAGCATTGAGGAGATCGGCTGAACCCCAGATGCTGAAGATCCATGCGATGACCACGCCAGCCGCACCGGGCAACGATATCAGCGTCAGTACAGCGAGTATAGCTGCAATGATGTCCCCGTAGGCCGCGGATTGCGCGGAGATAAACGGCAGGTCAGGCGATACGACCCCTGGGACCAGAAATGCCAGCCCAATGAAGCGGAAGCTGTGCAGCATGAGCAGAGGCCGCAACGCTTCGGCCCGTGGCCGGAGGCGGAGTTCCGGCCAGACATAACGAGCGGTAATGATCCCCCACGCGATGAAGCTGAAAACAATGCTGACGAAAAAAGAGAGTTGTGACTGCATAAAGACTCCTATTGAGATTCCGACCAGTGAGGGCGCCCGGTGTTAGAAGTGGCCATCTTGTGAACTGACCGTGCAGACTTGGCAGGGTCGCTAATGGCGTGCTCCTGCCGCCACACCTCGGACTCGGGCGCAAACTGCGGCTCGGACGGAAACGGACGGCGCAGTTCGCGGTCGTAGCGGTCGAAATTGTACCCAGGGATGAAGGGGGTAATCAGGAACTGGGCAAACTCGCGAAGCCAGTTGCCGAGGGTCCGCTGGTTGCGCGACAGCGCCGCATAGCGGCGCGCTATCGCCTGGAAATCTTCGGCGGGGCGGCCGGTCACATCCAGAACATCAGTTGTTGGCGCCCCCAGCTCGAAGGCGCCGCGCCTGTGATCGTCGATGTAGAACCGAACGCCCCTGAGGATATCGATCGGGATACCAAACATTCGGGCCGCCTTCAGGAACATCCAGGCCGGCGTCGGCACGGCCCTGACCGATCGTCCGACGGCTCGGCCGATCGCGTTGGCCATATCCTGCCCGCCGAGAAGCTCCGGCCCAGTGGGGCGGTAGCTCTTTCCGGCGTGCCGCGCGGGAT
>Ga0213872_10002527_pt1 | contig 10667 bp, 8 predicted proteins | sample VelepicomBERX_R2_FD_160071 | JGI IMG/M metagenome (GOLD analysis project Ga0213872, IMG submission 160071) | Rhizosphere microbial communities from Vellozia epidendroides in rupestrian grasslands, the National Park of Serra do Cipo, Brazil - RX_R2 | ecosystem: Host-associated > Plants > Roots >... | reverse complement strand
AGCGCGAAGTCGTTGCGGTTCTCGGATATAACATTAAGAAGAAAAAGTACTGGACTTGAGAACGTTCGTTCGTTATCGTTTCGCGTGTTTGGCCTATCATGTTCGGCATGAGAGGTCCGCGCGTGTTGTTTCCGCTACTCGTGGCTGCAATCGCCACGCTGATCGCTTGTAGCGGCGGATCGCGCGCCATGATTCCAACGGAGAAGCCGGCGACACTCCAACCGCAGTCAATCGTAGACGTGTCCGGCATTCCCAAGCATCTTCCGACCATGGCATTCGATGAATACAACGGACAAGGCTCGGCCGGAACGCAGACGATGGCGCGTACGTACTTGACCTATGCGGAGAGCGGTCGCGGAAACAATAAATCCGTGGATGACTGTCGCGGTTCGAATGCGTGTTTCTCGGTGTTCTATTTCCTTGCGAATTTCGTGCTTACGAACGGCGCATGTACCGGCGTGTTCGAAACGGGCTTCCTCAAAAGCGCGCGCGAGTCATGGTACATGCATCAACCTGGACACACGGATGCGGCGCATCGTCTGATCGGGCATCGCGTATTGGCTTGTAACGGCACGATTGCCTCGCAGCCCGTTTGGGCAGTCAATAATGCCAATCCGGCGGTCCAAGCGTACACGCGATCGTACTTGCGAACGTATGCCGATTCTTACGACTACTATCTCATGGACGAGACGAGCGCGCACAATATCAATCAGTTTTACGGGCCGGGTGCCGGCATGTGCCCCGAAAATCCGAACTCGATGCCGGCGCCGGACCTCTGTCCGTCAACGGAAGAAACTCCGACGGACCCCGCGCTCGTTCAAGCGCACGAGGCGATGTTTTCGGCCCTGACTCATACGAACGGCTCTGCGATGAAGCTGTTCTTCAACGGCGTGACGTTTCGCGGCGGGGAGCCGACGGATCTCGACCTCATTGCGGAGGGAACGAACGTTTATGCCGGGATGTGTGAAGACTGCGTGGTCAGCCACGGAACGTTTCGCCCCAGCACGTATCCAAGTGAGCTGAACGCGATGGCGGCAATCGATGCGATTCCAAACGCTTCGTTCATTGAACTCAATGTCGGGAACGCGCCCGCAGGAAGCGCGCTGCAGGTACAGGAGCGTACGATTACGGCGGCAATGGCGTGGCTCGGATATAGCCCCGGACACACGATCGTTTTTCCCAATTTAGAATACAGTAGTAAGGGTCTTGCGATTTGGCCGGAGTTCAACGTCGTACCGGCAAATCCGATCGAAAGCATGCATACGTCGTATGCGGACGTGCAAGTGGGAGCGCGTGTCTTTCGCCGGGAGTTTGCTGCGTGCTACAACTTCGGCACGCCCATCGGTCAGTGCGCGGCAATTGTAAACGGCCAGACGAGCGGGTCGATTACCGTGAATCGGGCGTGGCTGCGTCAATCGTATGGCCACGTGCTCGTGCTTGCCGGCGGCGATATTGCTTCGGGCGGCAAGATATCGCTAACTGCGCAAACGTTCAATCCGCCGGCCACGTCGATTCCGGCCGGCCACGCGGTGTTGCTCGTGCGTTGAGCCGTTATCGCCAAGAACAAAGGAGGCCGGGATACTCATATCCCGGCCTCTTTGTCGACAGCTAGCTTGTCAGTTTTTATCGGAACGGTTAGTGACATCCGTTCGTCGTTAGGAGAACGTACGCATCGAAATTCGCGACGTTGAGCGGATTGGAAACGGGCCGTCCTTCGAGATCGCGATATGCGTGGCCGGCAGGAAGCGTTGCGGCTTCGCTTGCACGCGACGATCCGCTGTTTACGACGACGATCGCATTGCTGAAGCGGCGATACCAAATATTCGGACTTGCCGACGAACCACCGTAGTAGTCGCCGCACGCCGTTCCGTAATTGACGGCGTATTCCGAATGGTACTGCTCGACTCCGTAGCCGTTGCGGTTGCCGGCGAAGAGGCCTTCGCCGCCTTCGTTACCCATAAGGTACGTGGCGATCGAATGTTCGATTTCCGTGCCGGACAACTCGCCGCTTTGGACGTACTTGTCGATAACGAGCGGCGCGGTGCCGTGGGATTGTGCGAAGCGTACCCAGTCGAGCGTGAGTTTGAAGAGGGTCGAGCTGCTCTTGTACAGGCCGTAGTCCGAGTAACCGGTTTCATCGACATCCGCATCGACGTTGGAGAGCATCTCCTGTTCGTTCGGATTGTTGGGGTCGCCCGCCGGATGATTGACGATCAACTTGAGACCTTCCGACTGAGCGATGCTGTGCGCGGTTCTGGCCCATGCGACGGTGTCCGTCGTCCACTGCGGATCCGATTTGCTGCTATAGCGTCGCACGAATGTGCCGTTCTGATAGACACCGCAGGCATACGCGCCTGCGCCGGCGGTCGCGCCACCGATGTTATAGAAGACGACTTCGTCTGCGGCGAGGGCGTTGTAGCCATTCGCCTTCGCATATGCAGCGGCAGCACGGACTTGGTAATCGACGACTGCCGGATTATGAAAATCGAGCGGGATGTTCGTCATGAGGCCCCCGACGAATGCGGGGATCCTCGTTGGTGTTCCGCTCGCTGTACAGGAGTATAGAACCCAATCCGGGTGGTTTGCTTGCCACCACGCGAGATCGTGTCCCGCACCGCCCCAAGAGATGTAGCTCAGATCCGTTTCTTGCGGAAAATAGTACGAAGCGATGATCTTGGAGTTGCCCGCGCGCCATGCGGACGCCATTCCGGGCCGCGCGCCCCAAACGATGCCGTAGCGCTTGGCATCGGCTTCGGCACCTGCTGCGGAAATTCGCGGCGTTCCCATTGCATCAAAGACTTGGAATAACCCCACGCCAGTCTTAGCCTGTGGCATAAGCGACGTCGCTGAAACCGTCATGGAAGACGTCGTCGTTGAACCGGTCGTTGCAGGCGCGGCCATGACGCTTGTCGGTGCGGCGAGGGTTGAGGTTGGAGGAGATGACACAGGAGCCATCATTGAACCGGCTCCGGGACCGCCACTACAGGCTGCGAGCGAAGCCGACAGTATCGCGAAAAGCGCGAACGCTGAAATATGGTTCTTGTTCACGCTTAGGTTCGTCGGACGCAAATGACGTTTATGTTAAGCGTTTTGCTATTTTGTTACCGACTCAAAATCTTTGATAAACAAAACGTACCGTCAATTTGACAAGAGGATGCTAGGTTTGTCCATGGTTCAGCGACTTTTGACGCAGTAAAATACGACGTATAAATAAGAAACGGCGACCGGTTCGGTCGCCGCTTCCTTTCTCGCGCGCCTCTGGAGACTTAGCAGCCGCCGGTACCTAAGAGTATGTACGCATTGGCGGGGCTGACGTTGAGCGTCGTACCGGTGACGCCGCGTCCCATCACATCACTATAGATGCCGTTGAGCGTAAGCGTAGCAGAGGTGGTGCTCGGATTCACGACGACCATGCCGTGGGAGAATTTCCGGACGTACGCGGAACCCGCATTGATGTACCCGCCGCACGACGTACCGAGTTGAGAATTGATCGTCGCAATCTGCGGGTAATTGTAGACGGCTCCGTACGGACCGGGAGTTATAAAGAGCGACGCGTTGCCTTCGTTGCCGATCAAGTAGCTGCCGATCGCATAGGCGACCTGCGATGCTGTGAGACCGTTATCGCTCGAGTCGCCGTTCAAGCTGCCGCTGAACTTCGCGGTCATGAGAATTGCCTTGCTCTGCCGTTGCACGTATTCCATGTAGGCAAGTGCCGTCGGGAAGAGGCTCGGAACCGATGCGTAGTTGCCGTAGTCCACGAAGCCGGTCTCGTCGACCATGCCGTCGACATTTGCGATCAGTTTTTGCTCGTCGGCGTTGGCCAGATTGCCGGCCGGGTGGTTCACGAAGAGCTTCAGATGATGCGCAACGTACGTCGGGTTCGTGTTCAGAATTTGCTTCGCCGTTGCGGCCCAAGCCGATACGTCGTGGTTCCACTGCGGATCGTGATTCGGGAACCCGCCGCCCGACGCGCCCCAGCGGCGCACGAACGCGCCGTTTTGATAGATGCCGCAGCCGTAAAATCCCGGCGCCTGCTTCCCGTCGTAATCAAAGAACAACGTTTGATCCGCGCCGATTGCGTTTGCGCCGTGCGCAATCGCGAAGTCCGCGACGGTTTGAATTTGATATTGCACGACGTCGGCGTTGTGAATATCGAGCGGTACGTCGCTCGGCAGACCGGGTTGATAGGCGACCACGTGCGTGGGTTGATTGTTTGAGTCGCAGTCGTAAACGACCCAGTCCGGATGGTTCGCTTGGAACCACGCAAGGTTGTGGTGCGAGATCGGATTGTAGTCGGTCGGCTGGACGAAGTATTGGATCGCCGACAAGTTCGGATTTCCGGCGCGCCACGTGGCTGCCGATGCCCCTGCGTCTCCGTCACCCGCGCCCCAGACGGCGGTCGTATTTTTTGCCGCGGCGGTCGATTGGGCGCCCGTCGTCGAGTAGTCGAAGATTTGGAACATGTTGACCGCGCCGGCAACTCCGCTTCCGCCGGAGGGTCCCGGTGGGAACGTCGGCGCGGAAGTCGGCGCCGGCGATGATGTCGGACCTGTGCCGGACGTAGAAACGATCGACGCGGTCGCGGCTTGGAAATTACCAAGGGAGTTGTAGTAGCCGACGGCCTTGACGACATTGCCGACTTCTGCGTTTTTGAGGAAACTCGAATAGATCGAAACGTTGCCTTTTCCGGTGATCGTCGCTACCACGTGGAAGTATGGCGCGGTCGAGATACTCGTGACTGGCCCCTGGATCGTTACATAGTACGACCTATCCGCTTGTGCGGTCAGCGTACCGGCGCCGGCCGTCACGCTCGGCGCGGCTCCGGATGCAGCGGCGCCCGCATCCGGCACCGGAGGCGTGGCATTTGATGATAGGCCCCCGGAGCACGCGCTTACGGAGAGAGCAAGAAGCAATAGCGAACTAGAGCGTTTGAACAAACGTCTCACTTGATATATCCCTAATTGACGGCGGCGGATACCGAAGCTAGGACGGGTGGTGCTTCCGTGCAGCTATCGAAGTGTTGCTCGGCATCTCTACTTGTAAACGAGAGGCACGTCCGTGCCTGACACAATTTTTATCGGCGGTTAATTAAGAGAAATGCGCGAGTATTGTAAAGATACCGCCATCGACGTCGCTGACCGAGTTAGCGATCGTATGATTGTGCGTTACGCCAGGGGTTGCCTAGTTCGCCGGTAATGACATCGCGATGCCGGATGTAGATATTGTGATCGTCGGAGCGGGCGCCGCAGGACTCGCATGCGCGCGCCGCCTCGCAATCGCGGGGCTGCAAACGGTCGTACTCGAAGCGCGCGATCGCGTCGGCGGTCGCGTGGTCGAAGCCTCGAAGGGTGCCGTCAGCGCGGAACTCGGCGGCGAATTCATTCATGGGCCCGCGCACGAAACGCGTGCACTGCTTCGCGAGATCGGTCAACGTGAAGTCGAGCCCGACGGTGATGACTGGGTGCGCAGTTCAAAGGGTGCATTGCAGCGCCGCGAAGATGAATTCCGTTCGGCGGTTTCACTCTTCAAAAATGTCGATAAGCTCGAGGCTGACGAAAGCGTCGAACGGTTTCTCGCGCGTTATGCAAACGGTCGTGCGGATGCGCAGCGAGTCGAAGATGCGCGCGCGTTCGTCGAAGGGTTCGATGCTGCCGATCCGGCGAAGGCGAGCGCGCGCGGAATCGCGTTCGAATGGGAGTCGGGTGTAGATTCGCAAGCTGCGCGGCCCGTCGGCGGCTATCGACCGATGTTTGACTACTTATACGAGGACTGCGCGAAGGCCGGCGTTCGTTTCGAGTTCTCGACGATCGTCGAGCGCATCGAATGGCAACCCGGTTCGGTAACGGTCAGCGCGCGCGACGGTTCGCAAGCGGTGCGTGCATTTCGTGCGCGCGCTGCGATCGTCACGCTACCCATCGGTGTTTTACGCAACGGGGACGTGCGGTTCGAGCCGGAACTCCCGTCGCTAAAACGTGAAGCGCTTGAAAAAATCCTAATGGGTGACGTCGTGAAGGTCGCGTTGTTTTTCCGCTCGCCCTTTTGGGAGGACGTCGCCGGCGGCCGCTATCGCGGCGCAGCTTTCTTTCGTGATTCTAGCGCCGTGTTTCAGGCGTATTGGACGCAACTTCCGTTACGGCAGCCGCTCGTTATCGCTTGGGTCGGCGGACCCGCGGCGACAGAATTGCGCCGCCGCCCCGGCGACGAAATCGTCGCGCAGGCGCTCGATGGATTCGGAACGTTGTTGGATGCGAAAGACCGCGCGCATGAAGAGTTCGAAGGCGGCATCATGCACGACTGGGGCGGCGATCCATTTGCGCGCGGAGCGTACAGCTATCTCGCAGTCGGAGGTGGGAATGCCCGTTCGCAACTCGCATCCGCGCTCGACGGCACCTTGTTTTTCGCGGGCGAAGCGACATCGGAAGACGGGCAAGGCGGGACGGTCAACGGCGCGCTCGCGACCGGAGAGCGAGCGGCCCGCGAAGTAGCTGCGCGCTTCGCGACAGATCGGCGATCATAAATGGAATCTCCGTCGTCGGTGTTTTCGGAGTGGGCCGCCTTTTACACGCTCACGGGGAGTTCGGCTGCTGCGTTGACGGGACTGACCTTCGTAGTCATTACGCTGCTGCGAGATAGCCAGCGGCGTGCGGGTACCGGCGGCATCGCGCGCGTCAGTGCAGCGACCGTGGCGCATTTTACGGCGGCATTGATGATTTCCGGCATACTTCTCGCGCCGTGGCCGATGTTGCTGGTACCGTGCACGCTGCTCGCAGCAGCGGGCGCAGCCGGCGTTTCGTATCAGTGCCGCTTACTCGTCTATTCCTTGCGATTTTCTGAGTACACACCCGATGCCGAGGATTGGACGTGGTACACGTTTCTTCCAATGTTTGCCTACGCCGTTATCTTAGGCAGCGCGGTCGCACTATCGATTGCGCCGCAGCACGCGATGTATGCGCCGGCCGCCGGCGTCGCTCTGCTGATTTTGGTCGGCATTCACAACTCATGGGACATCGTGACGTACATCACGATCAGCGATCCGGCGAGCGGAGACAAACCGAGCTAAAACGCTACGCGGCCTTCTTTCGTGGAAGCAGAAACACGAAGGGCGCAAGCGCCGCGGCAATGATGCCCGCAATCAGCAAGGCGTCGCCATACGCGAGTACGGTCGATTGCTGCTCGACGAGCGCCGATAGCTGTACCGCGGAGTGCGTTCGCAAGAACTGCGCGACCGCCGGGTGGGAAAGCGTCATCGAGCCCGCGAGCGTCGTCTGATGGAAGATAGCGCGGCGATCGAGCAGCGTTACGAGTGCGGCAGCAGTGATCGACCCACCCATTTGAAACGAGAGAATGATGAACGACGATGCTTTCGCAGCCTCTTGCGGAACGGCGCGCAACGTGGCAACGAGCAGCGGCGAATAGACGAGCGCGATGCCGACACCGGCCAGTAGTTGCGGCAGTACGAAGGATCCGAAGCTCGCTTGCGACGTCATCTGATGGCCAAGCCAGATCGCGCCGGCGCCGTTGCCGATCAGCCCGCAGGCAATCAGGAACCGCAGATCGATGCGCCGGTTGTTCGTAATGCGTCCGAGAGGCAACGTCAGAAAGACGACCGGCAGTGCCCGCAAGCCGAGCAAAATTCCCGTTTCGGTCGACGTGAAGCCGAGCTGATCGACGGTGAATTGCGGAAGCAAAAGTGCGCCGCCGAAGACGCCCACGGCATTGGCGATAATTGCAAGCGACGCAATGCTTACGGCGCGATGACGAAGGACGCGCAGATCGACGATCGGCGCTGGGTTGCGCAGTTCCCACCAAACGAAGCCCACGGCTCCCAGTGCTGCGATGATCGCAGCGGCCGTGATCCGTTGATCGGAGAACCAGTCATACTGTTGTCCTTGATCGAGCACGAACTGGAACGGCGCGATCGTCAAAATGAGCAGCGCGATTCCGACGGCATCGACGGGTGCTCGCGCCGGTTTCGAATCGTCTCGCAGGAACCGCAGCAGTAACAGAAACGAGATGATGCCCGGGACGATGTTAACGTCGAAGATCCACGGCCACGAGTAATTATCGGTAATGATTCCGCCGATCGTCGGGCCGATCGAGGGTCCGAGCACGGTCGCAAATGCGAAGATCGATTGGCTGAGGCCGAGTTCTTTCGCTCCGAACGTATCGCGCAGAATAATCTGCGCCGTCGCCAACAACCCGCCGCCGAATGCGCCCTGCAGGATGCGGAAGAAGATCAACGCATCGAGCGACGTCGCCATGCCGCAGAGCAACGACGCAATCGTAAATCCGGCGATCGAGACGAGAAAATAGTTCTTACGTCCGAAGCGCCGCTGAAGCCACGGCGTGATCGGGATGACGACCACGTTCGCGACGACGAAGGCCGTGACGACCCAAATCGCTTCGTCGACCGTCGCGCCGAGATTGCCTTGAATCGTCGGCAACGACACGTTGACGATCGTCGTATCGATCATCTGCAGCAGCGCAGCGAGCATGACACCCGCAACAACGAGCGCGCGCCGCAAACCGTGTTCTACGAGCGGCTCGGCCGGCGTTGCCGGCGGCAGTGAAATCGCGACGGGCGCTTGTAGTGGCGCCGCCGGACGCGCAATAGATAGCATGATTGCGCTGCAAGACTATCGCGCGCATAAAACGGTTGCTAGACATTTGCGGTCCTAGCACCGACGATGCTACGATACTTTGCTGTTATTGCGCGCCGTTAACAGTGAACGTACGTCGTCGTCCGAAACTTCTGCGAAATCATCGTAATGCAATCCGACCGCGCCGAAATGTTGGAATTCGTGCGGACAGATGACGCGATCGGCGACACCGCGCAGCCACTCCACGGTTTCGGCAGGAGCGACGGGAACCGCGACGATGACGGCAGCGGGATCGCGCGCGCGAATCGCGCGCGTTGCGGCGAACATCGATGCGCCTGTCGCAAGGCCGTCATCGACGACGATCACCCGTTTCCCAGCAATTTCGGGCTCGGGCCGGTCTTCGCGATACGCGGCGCTGCGCCGGCGCAGTTCGACTGCTTCGCGTTGCAGCGTCTCCTCCAGCGCCTCGCGATTCACCCGCGCCATTTCTAGTGTGGCGGGATCGACGACATAGGTGCCGTCCGATGCGATAGCGCCCATCGCCAGTTCTTCATGCCCGGGGACGCCGAGTTTGCGCACGACGTACACATCAAGCGGCAGATGAAGCGCCATAGCGACTTCATAGCCGACGGGAACGCCGCCCCGCGGGAGTGCAAGAACGATTGCGCCGGCGTCGTCCGTATAGTCGTGGAGACACACGGCAAGCTGGTGCCCTGCCTCCGCGCGGTCGCGTAATAGAGCCATCCCTTAAGTATCAGTACCCGAACGCTCACGACTCATTCACAATTGCTGCGCACGGCCGTAATACGCTCGCTACAACGAGAGGGGCTTACCGCAATGGGTATCTTGACTTTCACCTCCCTCACCGATGCGATACGCGCCGGCTATCACGTATACGACCGCACTCCCGAAGGTTTTCTTGTTCGCGCTCGTACGGCCGCCGGCTGGGCGTTGGCCATCGTCCGCTTCAGGTGATCCTTCGAGGCGGCAGAACGCATCGATTGCCGTGCGCAATCGTTGCAACGCTGCCGCCGGGACACCGGCTGCGCTTACTTCACGGTCATGCGCACGCGCGAGCGTGCGCGCGGAGGGAAACGCGCGGTAAATCGCGCCGTCGCGCACGATCGACGTACCGAAGCGTTTGAGTAGGCGCTGCTTGACGCAGCGAGCCGCGTGAGGTGGAAGAAACGGGTCGAGAATCGACGCGCAAACGCGTTCGAACGGGGTTGTGCGCTCGTCACCTCGGCGCAAATACCACGCGACGCGGCGGTGCGCGGCGACACATTGCCGTTCGCTGAGGGCGACGTCGGCGTCCAGCCACACGTCCACGGTTGAATCGTCGACCGCGTAGCAGGTCGCGAGCGCGCAGACACCGTCGATTTCGAACGCTTCGCGGATCGTTTCATCCGGCGAGCGGAAATGGCGCAGAGCGCGGGTCCGTACGATCATAACGACAGCCTACCGCGAGAAACCTGACAGCCTCTGTCAGGAATCAAACGAGCCACAAAACAATTCGCTGGTCTCATATCCCTACGACGAACGAGACCAGCAAAAAGAGACGTCGGCGCGGTCCGAGGTTAGTCGTCTGTGGTGACGTTGCCGCCTTGGTCGTCGAAGAAGAAGCGGGTGTCGTAGGCTTTCACTTCGCCGGTCAGCTCGTCGCGGACGCGCGAATGGATCGAGAGCCGGTGCAGCGCTTTTCCATTGCGTTTGATGACGCCGCCGTACGAGTACTGCACGAGCGGCGTTTTCTCGTCCATCGGCGCGAGGCGGCCTTTGCGCACCAGCAGCCCGAGCATCTGGTCTTGCAGTTTCTTCGGGATCAGCCGCGCGACGTCGTCGGCTTTCAGTTTGACGAGTTCGAGCTCTTTCTGCGCCTTGTTCTCGACGGTGACTTGGTCGTTGTTGCAGAACCTGATGACGGCGTCCCAGTCGTCGGCGCTGATGCCGGTAAAACTCAACCCGTACCGCCACGCCGGCTTTCCTTGGGAGGTTCCGGGTTGCTGCCAGATGCGTTTCGCGCGAATGACGATATTCCGCGACTCGAGTCGCACCCGCAAATTCACT
>Ga0213872_10002526_pt1 | contig 10668 bp, 4 predicted proteins | sample VelepicomBERX_R2_FD_160071 | JGI IMG/M metagenome (GOLD analysis project Ga0213872, IMG submission 160071) | Rhizosphere microbial communities from Vellozia epidendroides in rupestrian grasslands, the National Park of Serra do Cipo, Brazil - RX_R2 | ecosystem: Host-associated > Plants > Roots >... | reverse complement strand
GCGAGGCGACGACGATCGTCTCGGCGCCCTTCTCGGCCAGCCAGGCCGCCGTTTCAAAGCCGAAGCCGCCGGCGCCGCCCACCACCAGATGGCAGCCCGGGCCGGGCCGGAAGGTCTCGCGCGCCACGCTGGTGGCAACCGGCTTGGCGGCGGGACGCACGACGATCTTGCCGACATGGCCGGCCGCCTGCATGAGCTGGAAGGCCTCGCCAGCCTCGAACCAGTCGAAGCTGCGATAGGGCAAGGGCGACAGGGCGCCGCTGGCGAAGTGGCCCATCAGGTCACCCATCAGCTTCTGCGACAACGGCAGATTGGCGGCCAGCAGCTGATCGAGATCGACGCCGAAATAGGTCAGGTTGCGCCGGAACGGACGCAGCCCCATGGCGGTGTTGAGGACGTAATCCCGCTTGCCCAGTTCGATGAAGCGGCCGAACGGCTTCAGGCACTTGACGCTGGCCAGCATGGCGTCGCCCGCCAGCGAGTTCAGCACCACATCGACACCGCCGAGATCCTGACGGATTTCGTCCAGGAAGGCGGTGCTGCGGGAATTGTAGATCCGTTCCGCGCCATAGAGGGCGGCCAGGGCCCGCTTGTCCGGCGTGCTGACGGTGGCCGCGATGCGCGCGCCGTGCAGGCGGGCGATCTGCATCGCCGCCAGCCCGACGCCGCCGGCGGCGCCATGGATCAGCACCCATTCGCCGGGCTGGATGCGCGCCTGATGCACCAGGGCGTACCAGGCGGTGAGGAAGGCCACCGGGATCGTCGCCGCCGCTTCGAGCGGTACTTCCGCCGGCAGCTTGGTGAAGACGCCGGCATCGGCGGTGGTGTGGGTGGCGAAGCTCTGCCGCCCGAACCCGGTCACCGCGTCGCCGATGGCGAGATCGGTCACCTCGGACCCGACCGCCACCACGCGTCCGGCGCATTCGAAGCCGAACACCGCACCGGCCAGCCCGTCATCCAGCACGTCATCGTCGAGCAGGCCGGTGGCCAGCATGATGTCGCGGAAATTAAGGCCCGACGAATCGATCGCCACCTCGACCTCGCACGGACCGGGCGCCCGGCGCTCCAGCTCGACCCAGTCGAAATTGGACAGCATGCCCTTGGTGCGCAGTTCGATGCGCGCCGCCGGCACTTCGGTGTCTGCAGCGTCTCGGCCGAGCCCGGTGAGAACGCGCACGGCCGTCACGCCGGCTGCATCGATCGACACTTCGCTATCGACGGGTGGCGTCCGCAGCAAGCCAGCCAGCCGCGCCGCGGCGAGCGTGGGATCGAGGCCGGGGAACAGGTCCACCAGCTTGATCTGCAGGCCGGGATATTCGTTGATGGCGACGCGAACGAAGCACCACAGCGCCTCGGCGCGCGGATCGATGAAACCGGCCTCGGCCGCTTCGCGCCCTTCGGTCACCACCCACAGGCGGGTCTTGCGGCCCTGGGCCGCCTGGAGAAGAGCGGCGAGATCGGCGATCGACTTTTCGAGATCCGTCTTCTCGTCGAACATCGCCGGAAAAACCACCTCGACCGCCTCGTCCACCGTTGCGATATCCGCCGGCGCAATGCGATGGGTGATCCCTTCCAGGCGCAGGATGTGGGCGAGACGTTCCGTCCCCTCGGAAGACCGGTCGATGATCGCCACCGTCGATCCCGCGACCGCGGCCGTGGGCTGATCGGCGGAGGCCAGCAGGATCGTGCCCATGCTGTCGGCCAGGTCATGGCTGTCGATCTCGGCGAAGCCCGACGTCACCAGAAGGCGCGCGCTGTCGCCGCCCGCGCGGGTCCGATCCTCGGACTCACCCAGGAGCAGGTCGAAGCTCAGGGCTTCCGGCGGCTGGAACACGCAGAGCAGCCCGCCGGGAGCGAGCCTGTGCGCCATGGCGCGGCCCAGGGCCGCATCGCCGTCGAGAACCGGGCCGAAGGCAAAGGCCAGCGCCACATCATATTGGCCGGACGCGGCCTGATCGGCGTCGCCCTCGATCGCCTCGAACGTGACTCCGTCGACCTGGCCGCGGCGGGCCTCGGTCTGGCTGAGGCGACGGGCATTGGTGCCGAGCACCGTGACAACCGCCCTGCCCTCGCGCACCAGCGGGGCGAGAGCGCGCAGCAGGCCGAGGCAGGAGGGCTCGGCCACCAGGATTCGCAGCGGCTCGGAGGAGATCCGCTCGTGCAGCGCCGCGCACAGGGCGTGCCCGGAGGACAGGAGCGGCGAGAACAGAATCGAATAGGTCTCGAACTGGTCCAGCAGCGCCGGCCGGATGGTCCCGTCGAAGCCCGCCAAGGCCTGGGCGGCGAGAACGATCTCGGCGCCGGCGCCGGGGAATTCGGCGGCGAAGCTGGTCAGGATGTCGGCCGACGGCGGCAGGCCGCTCTCCTCGGCCAGAACCCAGCCTTCGGGCGCCTCATGGGCAAGGTCGACCGCGTGCAGATGGCCGAGCAGCGCACGCACCCGCGGCGTCGCGGCAGCGGCGTCGATGGCCTTGCCGCCAGACAGCGTCCGCACGAAAGAGTGGGCCTGGGCCCGCGAGAAGGCTTCGAGAATCAGCCACGAATCGGGGCGCGTCTCCGGGGCCGACTGCCGCATGGCCTCCAAAACCACAGACCGGGCATCGCCCACCTCGCGGGACAGGCGGACCGGACGGTCATGGAAGAAGACGTTGGCCTGCTTGCGGCGATCCAGCGTCACCGCCCGGAACAGGCCGCCGCCGAGACCGGCGATGAAAGCGCCATCGGCATCGAACAGATCGACGGTGACCAGCAGAGAATGATCCGTCTCGCGGTCGACATAGACCACGGCGCGGGCCGGCACGGCCCCGTCGCGGTCGACGCGCAGCCGCCCGAAGCGCACCGGCAGGAAGGCGTAACGCTCGCCCGCCCGAGCCTTGATGTTCTCGAACATGGCGTGGAAGGCGGAATCGAGGGCGATCGGGTGCAGCACCTGCGGCCGCTCCGCCAGGCCGGCATCGGCGGCGAAGGGCGACAGTTCGACCTCGATCACCTTGTCGTCGCGCCAGGCGCGGGTGACGCGGCGGAACATCGGGCCATACTCGACCCCGGCGCGGGTGGCGGCGTCATAGACCTGTTCGGCAGACAGCTCGATCGGCAGGTCATGCCGGGCCGGCGCCGCCGGCGTGGCCGAGGCGACACGGGTGATACGGCCGCGGGCGCAGAGCGTCCATTCGTCCTCGCCCAGGCGCGGGCGGCTCCAGATCTCGACCACCTGGGTGTCGCCGCTGAAGCGGACCGACACTTCCTTCATCGCATCGGGCGCCAACGGCAGCCATTGCAGCAGGTCGAAATCCTCGAGGCCGATCGGGCCTTCCGGATAGATTTCGCGCGCCACGGCCAAGGCCATTTCGGCAAAACCGGTGCCGGGCACGATGATCTCGCCGTCGATGCAATGGTCGGCCAGATAAGGAACCTTGGCGGCATCGAGCAGATTGCGCCATTCGGGCGCACCCTCGGCCAGCCGCGCGCCGATCAGCGGGTGGCGCGGAACGGTCCCGTAGATGTCCAGCGCCTCGCCGGTCTGATGCTGCTTGTAGGCTTTGTGCTGCCAGGCATAGGCCGGCAGTTTGAGCCGTTCCGCCGGCCGCGCGCCGAACAGGCCCGCGGTGTCGAACCGGCAGCCGAGCACCAGGGCCCGCGCCGCGATCGCCACCAGCGGATCGGCATCCGGGGTTTCCTTGTCGGTCAGGCTGGCCAGGGCGGTGCCGTCGAAACCGCCGTCGCGCAGGGTGTCGGTGATGTTGGAGGTCAGGATCGGGCGCGGCCCGATCTCGACGAACAGGCTGGCGCCCCTTTGCGCCGCCGCGGCGACGGCGGCGCTGAAGCGCACCGGCTCGCGGACATTGTGCCACCAATATTCGGCGTCGAGCAGACCGCCATCCATCTCGGCGCCGGTAACGGTCGAGAGGAAAGGAACCGCGCCGGCTTGCGCCGTGACCTCGCCCAGCGAGTCCAGCAGAGGCTGGCGCAAGGGCTCGAGCAGCGCCGAATGGAAGGGGTAGGCGAGGTCGAGCGGACGCACGGCGACGCGGCGCTTGCGGGCGAATTGGGCGAAGGCCTTGATCGCCTCGACCGGGCCGGACAGGGTGACCGAGCCCGGGCTGTTATAGGCGGCGATCTCGATCCCCGCCTCTCCGCTGTCGGCGATCAGCTTCGCGGCGTCGCCCGGCGACTGGCCAGCCACCGCCATGGTGCCGAAGCCGAAGGCCGCTTCCTGATGCTCGCTGCGGAAATAGATCACCCGCACCGCTTCGGCCAGGCTGATCGCCCCCGAAGCCTCAGCGGCGGCGACTTCGCCGACCGAATGGCCGAGAACCATGTCGGGCCGGATGCCCCACTGCGCCAGAGCCGCAGTCAGCGAGGATTGCAGCGCGAACAGGATGGGCTGGGCCACCCGCGTCAGCTTGAAGCGCTCGCCGAGATCGGCAGCGTGCAGCGCCTCGGTCAAGGACCAGCCGGACAACGGCGCGAACAGGCCGTCGATGGCCTCGAAGCGCCGGCGGAAGACCTCATTGTGGGCAAAGGCGGCGCGGCCCATGCCGACCCACTGCGCACCATTGCCGGTATAGACGAAGCACACTTTCGGCGTCGCCGACGGCGCGGTGCCGGCGGCGCCGTCAGCGATCGCGCCGGTTTCAGCGAAATTCCGCAGCGCCGCGATCTGGGCGGCGGAATCGCCGAGCGGCAAGGCCAGGCGATAGGCGCTCAGTTCGCGCTGCCAGGCGAAGCCGGAGGCGATTTCGCCGCCGTCGCGGCCGGCCTCGATCAGGTCGGCCGTGGCGCGGGCGGTCTCGGCCAGCGCCGGCTTGGAGAAGGCGGACAGCATCAACAGGCGCGGCGTCAGGCCGCGATCCGCCGTGCTCTGCGGCAGGGTGGGAGTCTCGGGCTGGCTGATCACCACATGGGCGTTGGTGCCGCCGAAACCGAAGGAGGAGACACCGGCCAGCCAGGTGCCGTCCTGCGGCAGCGTCACCGCCTCGCGGGCGATGGCCAGGTTGAGGTCGGCGAAATCGATGGCGGGATTGAGTTCCTCGGCGTGCAGAGACGGCGGCAGCATCCGGTGCTCGAGCGCCAGGATCGCCTTGTAGAGGCCGGCGAGGCCGGAAGCCGGTTCCAGATGGCCGATATTGGACTTCACCGACCCGATCGGCAGCGGTGCGCTGCGCGGACGCCCGAGCGCCTCGCCGATGGCGCTGGCTTCGGCGGGATCGCCGACCCGCGTGCCGGTGCCGTGCGCTTCGACGAAGGCCAGCCGGTTGGGATCGATGGCGCTGTTGCCCTCGCCGCCATAGATGCGGTTCAGCAGCTCGCGCTGGCCTTCGGTCGAGGGCAGCGAGATACCAGAGGTGCGGCCGTCGGAATTGATGCCCGACGCCAGGGCCATGGCGCGCACCGGATAGCCGCGCTCGGCGGCGGTCGACAGGCGGGAGAGGACCATCGCCACGGCGCCTTCGGCGCGCACATAGCCGTCACCGACCGCCGAGAAGGGGCGGCACAGCCCGGTGGGGGACAGCATCGAGGCCCGCGAGAAGCCGATGAACGAGCTGGGCGACAGCAGCATGTTGACGCCGGCGACGATGGCCATGTCGATGCGCCCCGCCGTGATCGCCGCATGGGCCTCAGCGAAAGCCACCAGGGAGGAGGAGCAGGCGGTGTCGACGGTGAAGCTGGGGCCGCGCAGATCGTAGATGTAGGAAATACGGTTGGACAGAATCGACAGGGTGTTGCCCGTCATGAAATGGCTTTCGATCGCGGCCGGATCGGTGGTGTGCAGATTGCCGTAATCGAGACTCGAGGCGCCGACATAGACGCCGACATTGGCGCCGGCCAGGGCGCTGGGCGGAATGCCGCTATCCTCGAGGGCGCTCCACACCACTTCCAGCAGCAGCCTCTGCTGCGGATCCATCTCGGCCGCCTCGCGCGGGGAGATGCCGAAGACCGACGGATCGAAATCCCACGGATTGTCGAGATAGCCGCCCGAGAAGGTATAGCTGAAGCCCGGCTCGGACGTACGGGGATGGTGATAGCGGTCGGCGCTCCAGCGTCCAGACGGCAACGGCCCCACGGCGCAGCGCCCCTCGACCAGCATGCGCCAGAACTCTTCTTCGCTCGACGCACCCGGCAGGCGCGCTGCAATACCCGTAACAGCTACGCGCGAGAACTCCACGCGCGACGACTTCACCAAAGACGACATGAAATGCTGTACTTTCTCTTGTGGAGGCCCCCTGGCAGAAATTTTCTGTAACAGAGTCGCCACGGTTTTAGCAGCGATAAATTTACCTTCAGGGAAAAGAAATGTTCCGCGTCCGCGAGAAAAAACCAGAATACCTCAGCTTTTCAGGTCTTTGCGCAATGATTTTGATGGCCGCGGCGAACAGCGCCGCAGCGGTGGAATCCTCGCCCGAAGGCCTGTGGAAAACCTATGACGACCACACCGGAGAAGCCCGCGCGCTGGTTCGCATCTATCGGCAGGACGGCAGCTTCTTCGGTCGCGTCGAGACCAACCTGGTTCCCGCCGAAGCCGATGCCCATTGCACCGCCTGCACCGACGAACGCAAGGATCAGCCGGTGGTCGGGATGGTCATCATCCGCAATATCAAGGCCGACGAAAACGAGTTCAGCGGCGGCGACATCCTGGATCCCGAATCTGGGTCGGTCTACCGCTGCATTCTGCGCCTGGCCGATGACGGACGGCAACTAAAGGTTCGCGGCTATCTCGGCCTGTCCCTGTTCGGCCGGACGCAAATCTGGAAAAGGGAAGAGTGATCAGGAGGCGTCGAGCACGGTCCGCACCAGCGGAACGGTGACGGCCCGCCCCTCTTCCAGCGCCGCCTTGTCGAGTTTGCCGACCAAGCCATGAACCGCCGCGAAGGAACGGTCCATGCGCGGCAGCGCGTAAGCAATCACGTCCGGGCCGATGCGAAGCTGGCGGTCGGCGAACAGTTTCACCAGCAAGGCTTCCAGCAGCGAATCATCCGGGCTGCCGATCTCGGCCACCGGCAAGGTGGCGAGGCGCGAGCGCAGGTCCGGCAACGCCACGCGCCAGCGGTTGGGCGCCTCGCGGGCGGTCAGCACCAGGGACCGCCCCTGTTCCTTCTGCAGGTTATAGAGATGGAACAGGGCGGTTTCGTCGACGCCGCGATCCGCGTCCTCGACCACCACCCCGTGATCGCCGGCAACGTCGGGAATGTTGTCGGGCGTCAGCATCTCGGCAGGAACCACCAGGCTGCCGCTGCGCTCGGCGAAGATATGGGCGAGATGGGATTTGCCGCTGGCGGCGGGTCCGACCAGGGCCAGGCCGAACCCCGGCCACTCCGGCCAGCGGTCGATCCAGCCCATCGCCTCCTCGTTGCAGGGGGCGGGCAGGAAATCGGCGGCGCTGTAGGCGGGAGGACGGGTAAGATCGAAAACGAGCTGGGACGACTTCTTCATCCCGGAGACACCGGATCTTCGTAGAGGGTGCTGTTCCGATATTGCAGGGTCGCGAATTTGACCAGCACCCCGATCACCGCCGCCACCGGCAGCGCCAGCAGAATGCCGAGGAAACCGAACAGGGCGCCGCCGGCCAGCAGGGCGAAGATCACCCACACCGGATGAAGCCCGATCTTGTCGCCGACCAGGCGCGGCGCCAGCAGATTGCCCTCCAGCAGATTGCCGATCAGGAAGACGCCCGCCACTTCACCCGCCAGGGCCAGATCCTTGGACTGGGCAAGGGCCAGCCCTACGCCGATCACCAATCCCGACATGGTGCCGAGATAGGGAATGAAGGACAGCAGCCCGGCGCACAGCCCGACCACTAGCCCGAGATCGAGACCGACGATGGACAGGCCGGCGCCATAGATGACGCCGAGCGTCAGGCAGACCATGGCCTGGCCGCGCACCCAGCCGGCCAGGATGCGGTCGATGGCGCGAAACTGCTCGCGGATGGTCGGGGCATGACGGCGCGGCAGCAGCTCGTCGATATGGCGGGTCATACCGGCCCAGTCGCGCAGCAGATAGAAGGTCACCATCGGCGTGATGAACACCAGCGACAGGAGATTGGCCAGCGCCAGCGACCCGGTCAGCAGCGTTCCGATCAGGGACGCGACCCAGGCGACCACCGTTCCCGCATAGTCTCCGGCTGCTTCGCGCAGCTTGGCGAGGTCGCCGGGCGACAGATAGCTCTTCACCACCCGCCAGAGCGGCGCCGCGCGATGCAGCAGCTGAGTGACATAACTCGGCACGCGCTGGGCGAACCCGACGAGCTGGTCCTGCAGCAGCGGGGCCAGCAGCACGATCACGGTCACGGCGGCGACGAAGAAGAACAGGGTGATCGCAACCGTCGCCAGGGTCCGCGACAGGCCGAGCTTCTGCAAGCGCAGCGCCAGGGGATCGAGCAGATAGGCGATCGCCATGCCGGCGACGAAGGGCAGCAGGATGCTGCGCAGCAGATAGAGCGCCAGGATGAAAACGGCGAAACCGCCGAGCCAAAAACGCAGCCTGAGATCCCGCGTCATATCCGCCATCGTCGCTTCCTTCTTATTTCGTCTTGGCGCCGGTGGCGCGCAGGGCCCAGTGCTCTTCCTCCCAGGTCAGCACCAGGCCGTTCTGCATCAGGGTCGATTCAAGTTGGCCCTGGTCGCCGACATAATGCAAGACCAGCGCTGCCTCTTCCTTCGACAGGGCCGCCAATTCATAGGAGCGGACGGCGGTCGCGCTGTTGAGGCGATCGCGCACCGTCAGCCAGCTCTCGAATCCGGTCAAGGGAGCCAAGGCGGTCAAGGTTCCCTGCTTGTCATATTGCAGCAGGTTCCCGGACTTCCATTCCTCGTCGAGCCCATGTGCCAGCTCGTTCGCCGCGCGGAGCATGAGCTGCGCCTCGGTCTCGCCGACATCGCCGCCATAGCCGCGTTGGCCCGAGAGCCGGCTGGCCAGCGGCCCCTGCCCGGTGATCGTGAGGTCCAGCTTCAGAAGTCCGTTCTCGCCCTTGCCTGGGCCGGCCGTCACGATCAGCACCTCGGGGGATTCGAGACGCGACGACAGGTCGGCCAGCACATCGGGGCCACCCGCGGCCAGCGCGGCGCCATTCAGCCCGTCGATCTGCTGCGGCGACGGCACCGACAGCGCCACCAGCCCTTCGGGCGTTCCCGCCCGCCACAGATCGCGCCACGGATTGGGTCCTTCGGCATAGGCAATTCCGGTTTCGGTCTGCCAGACCGGCAGGATCATGACCGGCCGGCCGCGCCACTCGGCATAGGCGATGCCGGCGCCGCGGAGAAGCCTCCGCACCCCGTCGGCCTTGAAGCGCACGGAGAGGGTGGCGATCAGCCGCCCCGGCCCCTGCTTCTCCTGGTCGATGCCGACATCGAGAACCAGATCCTCGAGCGCGGCATCGTCGAGCTTGGGAACCCGCGGCAGATCGCCCTGCGCGACGATGCGCTGCATGAGGGTCTGATAGGCCTCGCGCTGCCCCTGCCGCAGCGCCTGGTTGCGCGCCTGCACCAGATTGGTGTCGCGAATGTCCTGCACCAGATTGCGGACGATGAAGGGATCATGGGTCTCGGCCGCCCGCAGCGTGACGGGAAGCAAAGGGATCAGAAGCAGCAGGATGCGAAGCAGAACGGGCATTGAAAACCGTCGAGGAATGAGTATGTTCGGCCAACCGCACCATATATATGCAGTTTACCTTTAGCGAGGAAGCCATTAGCGACTCCCAGAAGCCCGGACTCAGCTACAAGGACGCCGGCGTCGACATCGACGCGGGCGAGGCCCTTGTCGACGCCATCAAGCCGTTGGCCAAGTCCACGGCGCGCCCCGGCGGCGCTGCCGGCCTGGGCGGTTTCGGCGCCTTGTTCGACCTGCGGGCCGCCGGCTTCCACGACCCGATCCTGGTTTCGACCACCGACGGCGTCGGCACCAAGCTGAAGATCGCCATCGAGACCGGCATTCATGACAAGGTCGGCATCGACCTGGTCGCCATGTGCGTCAACGACCTCGTGGTACAGGGCGCCGAGCCCTTGCTGTTCCTCGATTATTTCGCCACCGGCAAGCTCGACGTGAAGGCCGGGCGCACCATCATCGAAGGCATCGCCGAAGGCTGCCGCCAGGCCGGCTGCGCCCTGGTCGGTGGCGAGACGGCGGAGATGCCCGGCATGTATGCCGATGGCGATTACGATCTGGCTGGTTTCGCCGTCGGCGCCGCTGAACGCGGCAGCCTGATCGACGGCTCGGGCGTGACCGCCGGCGACGTGCTGCTGGGCATCGCTTCGACCGGTGTGCATTCCAATGGCTTCTCGCTGGTCCGCAAAGTGGTCGAGCGGTCCGGCCTGACGTTTGCCTCGCCCGCGCCCTTCGCTCCCGGCAAAACGGTCGGCGAAGCGCTGCTGACCCCCACCCGCATCTATGTGAAGAGCTGCCTGGCCGCCATCAAGGCGGGTGGCATCAAGGCCTTGGCCCACATCACGGGCGGCGGGCTGATCGAGAATGTGCCGCGGGTCCTGCCGGACAATGCGGTGGCCGAGATCGCGGCATCGGCTTGGCCGCTCCCCCCCGTCTTCGCCTGGCTGAAGCAGGAAGCCAATATCGAGGCGCAGGAACTGGCCCGCACCTTCAATTGCGGCGTCGGCATGGTGGCGGTGGTGTCCGCCGATCAAGCTGAGAGCGCGGCCAAGATCCTGCGCGAGCATGGCG
>Ga0213872_10002524_pt1 | contig 10670 bp, 10 predicted proteins | sample VelepicomBERX_R2_FD_160071 | JGI IMG/M metagenome (GOLD analysis project Ga0213872, IMG submission 160071) | Rhizosphere microbial communities from Vellozia epidendroides in rupestrian grasslands, the National Park of Serra do Cipo, Brazil - RX_R2 | ecosystem: Host-associated > Plants > Roots >... | reverse complement strand
GCGACAGATCGATGCTGTCCATGATGTGCTTGCGCGAATGGCCGCTGGCATTGATGCCGGGACGGGTGCCGTAGCCGACCTTGGTCGTCACGACGATATCGTCGCGGCGCACCAGGCGCTTGAGGATGCGCCCGACCACCTCCTCGCCAACGCCGGCTGAATAGAAATCGGCCAGATCGATGAAATTCACGCCCTTGTCCAGCGCGTGCTTCACGATCGGCTCGGACTGTTGTTCGTCGAAGATCCAGGGCTTCCATTTCGGCGTGCCCATATTCATCGTGCCCAGGCACAGGCGAGACACTTCGAGGCCGGATCGGCCTAGGCGCACGGTCTTCATGGCGGGGTCCCTCAGGCTTTCGGGGTGTAGAAGGGGTTGCTGACCTTGTTCACGACCTTTTCCAGATCGGCGCGCAGCGGCAGCCCGTTCAGCGCGGCGCGGATGGCGGTGCGGCAGGCGTTGTAATTGTTCTTGTAGACCTCATCGAGATTGTCGCAATTGGGATTGACCCAATTGGCGGTGACGACGGCCCAGTTATCCTCGGCTTCGGGCGGCAGGGTTCGGTCCAGCAGAGCCTCGGTCACCGCCTTGGCGATGCCGGCCTGCGAGGCGCCCCAGGTGGCGTTGTCATGCATGTCGCTGACGCCGACGGTGGCCTTGTTGACATAGAGCGTCACCGGTTTCACCGGAATATTGGGCTGAGCCACCACCATGAAGGGGATATGTCCCGGGCTCGGCGAGGCGAGGGCGCCGGCGAAGGCGTTGCCGGCCGGACCCGAGCGCGGGCCCATGACGATATTGATATGGGCGGCGTTGACGCCGGGACCTTCGAAACCTTCGCCGATATAGACGTCGAGCAACTTCATAATGTCATCCATGCACGAGAGTGAGTTGATTGTTGGAGCCGTCGGGCGGATTGGGCTTGCCGAAGCGCTGGATCAGCCAGGTGCGGAACACCGCCACCGCATCGTCGCCCAGACCGTCGGGGTGGGTGATCAGGTAATAGCCGAAGCCGTCATCGAGGCTGGCCTCGAACGGCTTGACCAGCGTTCCGCTCCCCAGTTCATCGGCGAACAGATAAGTGTCAACCAGCGCCAGCCCTTCGCCCGACAGGGCGTATTGGACGGCGAGAGTCGCCGTGTCGAAGACGATGCCGCGATCGACATCGAGAGCGCTCATCCCTTCCTGGCGGACGAATTCCGACCACATGTGATGGCGGGGCAGCTTGTTGATGCGGACATGGATGATCTCATTGGCGGCGATGAATTCGGCCATGCTCTTGCCCTCATGACGGCGCGCCAGATCGGGATGGCAGAGGATGGAAAGCCGCACCGGCCATAAAAGATCCGTGACGAATTCGCTGACGGCGGGCTTGGAATAGACCACCGCCACATCGACGTCGGTCGGCGGCGCGCCGACGCCATAGGGGCTGACCAGATCGATCTCGACATCGCCGATCTCATTGCGGAAATCGCGCATGATCGGCACGGCGAAATGGGACGCGAAGCTGGGCGGCATCTGCACGCGCAAGGTCCGCTTGGCCGGCGCTCCGTCATTCTTGATGTCGTCCAGCGCATATTCCAGCCGGTCGAAGCTCTTGCTGACCGCGGCCAGCAGATGCTGTCCGGCCTTGGTCAGCACCAGCGCGTGCGGCTTGCGCTCGAAAAGTTGGGTGTCGAGCAGCTTCTCGATCGACAGCACATGGCGCGAGAGGGCGCTCTGCGAGATGAACAAGGCGTTGGCGGCGGCGGTGAAGCTGCCATGCTTGGCCACGCCTTCGAAGGCCCTGAGCGCATTGAGCGGCAGCCAGCGGCGGCCGAACTTGGCCTGCTCCTCGGCTTCCCCGCCAATCTCGGGATCGTTTCCCACTTTCCGTTCCAACCCCAACTCCCCGGCCTTTTGGCCTGTCTAGAGAAACAAGTGTCACTCCCGGCGGACGAAATCTTCAAATGCCTTTTTGCGATAGGGTCATCGATTTTCTCCGCTTCGGCATCGCCAAGCTTTATGGAAAGACTTTAGCTGATAACGGATAGCCGGCCCATGATGCCGGACCAAGGTTAGGCCAAGCTGACCTTCAAACAATACGAATATCGCCAAGAAAATATTTGGCGGAACAACAAGGGGAGAGACGTTTATGTCATCTGGTAACGGAAATACTTTCGCGCGCCTGCTGCTCTCGGGAGTGGCGATGTGCGCCTTGTCGATTCCGGCCGCGGCGCAGCAGGTCCAATCGGACGATCTCGGCCTGCAGGAAGTGGTGGTGACCGCCCAGCGCCGCAGCGAAAATCTGCAGGATGTGCCGATCGCCGTGCAGGCGATGACCGGCGATACTCTGGCCCAGCTCAATATCGAGAATTTCGACGATATGACGCGGCAATTGCCGAACGTGACCGTCTCCAGCTTCGGTCCCGGCCAGTCGAACATCTATATGCGCGGCCTGTCGGTCGGCAATACGGGCGGCCAGCAGGGCAGCGGCGGCACCGGCTCCTTCCCGAACGTATCGGTCTATCTCGACGATCAATCGGCGCAGGTTCCGGGCCGCAATCTCGACATCTATGCCGTCGATCTCGAACGCGTCGAAGTGCTTGAAGGCCCGCAGGGCACCCTGTTCGGCTCGGGCGCCCAGGCCGGCGTGGTCCGCTATATTACCAACAAGCCGAATGTCGACAAGCTGCAGGCCAAGGTCAATGTGGGCGCCTCCGGCACCGTCCATGGCGATATGAGCGAGAATGCCGACGGCATGCTCAATATACCGCTGGTCAAGGGGACCGCGGCGCTGCGCGTGGTGATCTATGACGACAGCCGCGGCGGCTATATCGACAATGTGCCCGGCACCTTCGTGCGCCACGCCTCGGACGCCACCTATGTTCCCGGTTACGCCCAGGCCATTTCCAATTCGCCCAGCGGGATCGATTCGGCCAATAACGCCGCTTTCGTCGGCAAGGCCATCAATCCGGTCGAGTATAAGGGCGCCCGCGCCTCGCTGCTGTGGAAGCTCAATGATGATTGGGATGCGCTGATCACGCAGTCCTTCCAGCAGATGAAGGCCGACGGCGTGTTCTACGAGACGCCGGTCAGCTCTGACGGCCAGAAGCTGCCCGATCTGTCGGTGCAGCTCTACAACCCGACCTCGAACAAGGACAAGTTCGAGAACACGGCCTTCACCGTCAATGGCAAGGTCGGCGACCTCAGCCTGGTCTATAGCGGCGCCTATCTCGAGCGCACCGTCGATCAGGTGCAGGACTACACCAACTATTCGCGCGGCCTTTACGCCAGCTATTACCAGTGCACCATCACCGGCGGCAAGGCGACGCAATGCTATTCGCCGGCCGCCTATTGGCGAGATCATGAGAAGGACACCCATCTCAGCCAGGAACTGCGCGTCAGCACCCCGTCGGACTGGCGTCTGCGCGCGCTCGGCGGTTTCTTCTGGGAGCAGTTCGACGTCCAGGAGACCACCGACTTCAATTATGGCAGCCCGCAGACCGGCTTCGCCCAGATCGCGCCGCCGCCCGGCGCCGACGTCAATAATCCCGGCCTGCGCAATCCGGGCGACGCCTTCATCAACGACATCAAGCGCGGTTACACGCAGGATGCGCTGTTCGCCTCGGTCGATTACGACATCATTCCGAAAGTGCTGACGGTCACCGCCGGCACCCGCTGGTACCGCTTCGACAATTACGAGCATGGCGCAGCCGGCGGCGGCTGTATTCCCTATTGGGGCTGCAGCACCGTGTCGCCGCATTACGTGACCAATCTCGGCAATTTGAAGAGCAGCTATGAGGGGGCGAAGAGCCGCGCCAACATCACCTGGCACGTCACCCCCGACGCCATGGTCTATTACACCTTCTCGCAAGGCTTCCGTCCGGGCGGCTTCAATCGTCTGGCCAAGACCACCGGCGCCACCTTGCCGACCGGCGGCAAGTGGGTGACCCCGCTTGGCTTCTCGCCCGACACGCTGATGAACAACGAGGTCGGCTTCAAGACGCAATGGTTCAACCATCGCATCGAGCTGAACGGCGCGCTCTATCAGGAAGACTGGAAGCATGTGCAGACCTATGTCTTCGATCCGCAGGCCAGTTTGGGCGACGTGTCCTTCACCTCGAATGCCGGCGATTACCGCGTGCGCGGCTTCGAGCTGCAGGGATCGGCGCGCATCACCCACGAGCTGACCTTGTCGGGCGGCGGGGCGATCAACAGCAGCGAGGCCACCACCTCGCCGGCTTTGATCGGCAGCGATACGCTCGGCCATAGCGGGGTGGCGCTGCCCTCGAACTATGCCAGCCCGTTCGGTTCGGTGGGCGATTCGCTTGCCCTCTCGCCGCTGTTCAAGGGCAATTTAAGGGCCCGTTACGAGTTCGAGGTGGGCGATTATCTGCCCTTCTTCCAGATCGGCGTGGAGCATTCCTCGCACACCCATTCGGCGACCGGCGTCTATAACAATTTCTATCAGGACCCGGTCACGATGGGCGATCTGTCGGCCGGCGTCTCGAAGGACGCCTGGAGCATTCAGGCCTTCTGCAGCAATTTCACCAATGCGAAGGGCGTGCAATTCATCAGCAACTCGCAATGGGTGAAGGGCTATACCGTCGCTCGTCCGCTGACCGCGGGCGTGCGCCTGTCCTACGAGTTCAACTGAGGCGAAGCCGGCGCCGCCAATGAGCGGTTTGTGATCCATTTGAATCGCGAACTGCTCACGGCGCCGACTGGCGCCGCGCCGGTCGTCCGGCGGAATCGCCGAGCCGGAGGCGAGGTGTCATACAGACTCCATGCGCCGGTCTGTCCAAGTGTTATCCGTTGGTTTTCGATAAAATTTCATGCAATTTCAGTATAAAGCCAAATGTTCTAAAGCATATCTGCCATGCGGCGCTAATTACTGGTTGCAATACTTCGGCGGTTACCCCATTTTGCGCCCAACGTTCCAGGCGGGAAGCGCTAGGAACAATGATTTCATCACTGTTCTAGAGGTAGCTGTCATGTTTTCACATGTGTTGAAGGCCTCTGCTTTGGCCGCTGTTGTTGTTCTCTCCAATTCCGCTTTCGCCGCCGATGCTCCGGCCACCTACACCAAGGCCGTGATGGAGCAGGTGTCGAACAAGGTCGAATATCCGAAGATGGCCAAGATGCGTAAGCAGGAAGGCGCCGCCGTGGTCGCCATCCAGGTCGACGCCAAGGGCGCCGCCACCAACGCCACCATCGAGAAGTCCTCGGGCTATGAGTCGCTCGACCAGGCCGCCATCGCCGCCGTCAATGCCGCCGCCCCGTTCCCGGCTCCGGCCGAAGGCGGCGCCACCGTCCGTGGCGCGATCCGCTTCTCCGCCGAATAAGGTCGACGGGGTCCAAGTAAAAGGGCCGGTGGCGAAAGCCACCGGCCCTTTCTCTTTGCGCGTTTTACTCTTCTTCGCCGATCAGGCTGCTCAGCAGGTCGGCGAAGCAAAAATTCGATTTACTTTTGCCTCGACGCCTCAGGCCCGCCCTCGACCCGGTAGACCACCTCGCCATCGAGCAGGGTCATCAGGCACTTCATGTCCTTGAGCTGTTCGGGCTTGACCTTGTAGGGATCGCGGTCCCACACGGCGATGTCGGCGCGCTTGCCCTTTTCCAGCGATCCGGTTTCATTTTCCAAGAACAGCAGCGGCGCGGCCCAGCTGGTGTAGCTGCGCAGCGCGGCATGGATATCGACCGCTTCCTTGGTGCCGAAAGGCTGCTTGCCGTAGGTGCCTTTCAGTGTTTCGCGCTCGACCGAGGCCCAGATGCCGTAGCGGGCCGCCACCGGCGTCACCGGGAAGTCCGAGCCGCCGCCCCATTCGATATGGCGGGTCAGGAAGCTTTTTAGCGGCACGACATGCGGCGCGCGCTCCGGGCCGTAATTGCCGGCGTAATTGTCACCGATCCACCACAGGAATTCGGCCTGCGCCTCGGGATAGCCGGACTGCCAGTCGCGTTGCAGCAGCGCCATCTGGTCCAGCGCGTGCGGGGTGACGAGATTGGCGTGGATGATGGTGTGGCGTAGGCCCTTGGCCGGATCCTGCTTCTCCAGCGCGACATAGGTGTCCACCACCCAATCGACCGCCTTGTCGCCGATGGCATGGGTTCCGATCTGGTAGCCCTTCTCATGGAACATCCTCGCCATCGTCCGGTAGGTCTCGGGATCGGTGGTGGGATAGCCGTGATTGCCTTCGTCATGGCCCTCCCAGCCCTTGTTCCAATCCTGGCTCATCCAGGCGGTACGGGCGCCGCCGCTGCCATCCATGAAGATCTTGGCGCCGCATGAGACCAGCCGCCCATCGCCCAGCGCCTTGGGGGCGTGGGGCGCGTTATCGAGTTGGGCCAGAGCCTGCCGGGCCGTCTCCAGCGTAGCACCCGCCGCCCACAGCACGCAGACCCGCTCGGTCAGCGAGCCGGCGGCCAGCAGGGCGCGATAGGCCTCCCAATCACGCGGGCCGATCGCCGGATCCTTGATGGCGGTGATGCCCTCGCTGTGCAGCACCTCGAATTCATGCAGGATGCCGGCCTCGATCTGTTCGACCGACAGTTCTGGCATCAGATGGCGGACCAGCGCCATGGCGGCGTCCTCGCGCAGCACGCCTGTGGGCTGTCCGACGGCATCTTTGTCGATGGTTCCCGCCGTCGGACTGGGCGTCTGCGCGGTGATGCCGGCCAGTTTCAGCGCCGCGCTGTTGACCACGGCGTAGTGGCCGGTGGTGTGCAGCAGAAAGACCGGATTGTCGGGCGAGACCTTGTCGAGATCCGCTGCCGAGGGCATCTTTCCGTCCAGCTTTCCCTCGTCCCAGCCGCTGCCGGTCAGCCATTCGCCCGGCTTCAGATCCTTCACCCGCGCCCCGACGCGCCCCACGATGTCTCGGATGCTGTGCGCGTCGTTCAGCACCACGGCATAGAGCTCGGCGGTGCCGCCCTCGGCCACATGGGCATGCGGATCGATCAGGCCCGGCGTCGCCGCGCGTCCGCCCAGATCGATCACCTGGGTGCCCTTGGTGGCCAGGGCCCGGATCTGCCTGTCAGTCCCCGCGGCGATGATGCGTCCGCCGGTGACGGCGACGGCCTGAACCACGCTGTCCTTGGAATCCATGGTGATGATCCGCCCATGGGTCAGGATCAGATCCGCCTTCTCGGCGGCAACAGCATCAGCGCAGAGAGCGAGCGCGAGAGCGCCGCCCAGCAGACCGTTCCAATTCATGCAATCCCCCCGAATTACAGATGGTCAGACCAGCCCGAAGAAGGGCGGTGTCTCTGAGTCGCTATTGTAGCCGGAAAGAAACGGCTTGCGAGCCGAAACCGGCTTTTCGGGCGGATATATCCAGCGGCTGGATCAGCGCCACCCCGTAATCGGCCAGGCGGTCATACACCGCATGACTCATGAAAAGGGCCGGCGGCGAAAGCCACCGGCCCTTTTTACATTAGGGCGTCGAAGAAGGGCTTACTCTTCTTCGCCGATCACCTCGTCGGCGGACAGCACGGACACGCCGCTGCCATCCTCGTCTTCGACCAGAACCACGTCGCCGGTGATGCGGCCTTTGTCTTCCGGCAGGCTGTTGAAGTAATGCCAGATGAAGGCGACCGAAATGGTTTGATCGATCTGGTCGTCCTCATCCATCTCGTCCTCATCCAGCGACGCGGTGTCGCGGATGATCTCGAGAGAATCGTCCAGCATTTCTTCGAAATCGGTGCCGTCTTCCAGGATATTCTCGATCACATTCTGAAATTCTTCGTCATCCAGCTCGTATTTCCATTCGGCGTCGCCGGACTTGAAGTAGACGGTTTTCATAGCTCTCTCCTGTTCGGATGACGAAAACTGAGCGATCGGCGCGGAAAAAGCAAGAACCGGCTTGGTGACTTTTTTTACTTGAGTTAGGAAGGTGCCGTTGCAAGGAGAGTTGGCCGTTGCAGAACAGCATCATTTTGACCATCACCTGTCCGGTCCGGGTCGGAATCGTGGCCGCCGTGTCCGGTTTTCTCACCGCGCATGAAGGGTTCATCATCGAAGCGGCGCAATATGGCGACCCGGATTCCCAGCGCTTCTTCCAGCGTATCGTGTTCCGCCGCGGCGACCATTCGCCGAGCATCGAGGAGTTCCGCCAGCTGTTCGGGCCGATCGCCGAGCGATTCGGCATGGATTTCCAGATGCATGACGCGGCGCGCAAGACCCGCGTCGCCATCCTGGTGTCGAAATTCGGCCATTGCCTCAATGACCTGCTGCACCGCCATCAGAGCGGCACGCTGAATGCCGAGGTGGTGACGGTCATCTCCAACCATCCCGACATGCGCGCCCTGGTCGAATGGCATGGCATCGATTACCACCATCTGCCGGTTACCGCCGTCACCAAGCGCGACCAGGAGCGGCAGATCGAAGCGGTCCTGCGCGAAAAGGGCGTCGAGCTGACGGTACTGGCCCGTTACATGCAAGTCCTGTCGCCCGAATTGTCGGCTGCTCTGTCCGGGCGCTGCATCAATATCCACCATTCCTTCCTGCCCAGCTTTAAGGGCGCCAAACCCTATCACCAGGCTCACGCCCGCGGGGTCAAGCTGATCGGCGCGACCGCGCATTACGTCACCGACGCTCTCGATGAGGGGCCGATCATCGATCAGGAAGTCTCTCCGGTCGACCATACCTATACGGCGGACGACTATGTGAAAATCGGCTCCGACATAGAAAGCGTGGTGCTGGCGAGAGCTCTTCGCTACCATACCGAGCATCGAGTTCTTGTTAATGGTATGAAAACCGTGGTTTTCAAATAATAATAAGCGACAAATAAATCCGGCTTGAGGGGAATAGCCGATCATGGCGCACGAGACTGCCGCCAATCTTGATGGCGTGCCGCTGTTGAGGGAGCTGACGCAAAAGGAACGCGACGATCTGGCCCGCCAATGCCGCTTTCGCCGTTATGCCGAAGGGGAGCACATCATCGACGGCCAGAGCGGCGGTCGCGACGTATATTTCGTCGTGGCCGGCACGGTGCGGGTGGTCAATTACTCGCATTCGGGCCGCGAGGTCGCCTTCGACGATATTCCGGCCGGCTATTTCTTCGGCGAACTGGCCGCTCTGGACGGCGGACCGCGTTCGGCCTTCGTCCAGGCTCAGTCGTGCGGCGCCACCGCCGCCGCCATGCCGCATGAGGTCTTCATCGATCTATTGATGCGCAATCCCAAGATCAGCCTCGATATCATGAGGCGTCTGGCCCGAATCATCCGCTTTTCGACCGAACGCATCATGGATCTCAGCACCGTCGGCGCCAATAACCGCGTCCACGCCGAGCTGTTGCGACTGGCCCAGGCGGCGGGCAGAACCGGCAATAATTCCATCATCTCGCCCATCCCGCATCATGCCGATATCGCCAGCCGCGTTTCGACCACGCGCGAAACCGTGGCCCGCGTCTTTTCCGAGCTGGCCAAGGCCGGCATGCTGGAGCGCAACAAGAATGCGCTGGTGGTGCGCGACGTCGATCGCCTGGAGGAGTTGGTCGAGGATTTGCGCGGCAATTTCTAAAAATCCGCCATGAAGTGACAATCGTCACAGACCTTGCCGAGGGGACGAGTATGATGACCTCAGATGCCGGCGATTATCCTGTTAATCTCCAGTATCTTTTTCCCTCAAGAGAAACTCGGCCGGGCTTGTCCCGGCCATTTTTATGGTGATCCGGATGACAACCGTTCGCTGGCGGCGGATTTGCGTGTTTTTGGCGGGGGTGAGCGGGGCGATGGCTGTCGGCTTCGCCGCCCTGGCTGCGCATGGTTTCGAAGACCAGGCGGCGAAATGGATCGAGCGCGGATCGCGCTATCAGCTGATCCATGCGGTCGTGTTGCTGGCTTATGGGCTTGGGAGAGGGCAGGGACGCTGGCTGAAGGCGTCGTCGCTGCTTTTCCTGCTGGGGTCGATCCTGTTTTCCGGATCGCTCTACGCCATGGCCTTGGCGTCTTTACCCGTCGTCTATCTGGTGCCGATCGGGGGAACCTGCTTCATCCTGGGCTGGGTGGCGCTGGCGGGCAGCGCCTTCAGCCCAGGATCACGACAAGATCAATAATTACTTGATCTTGGCTTCCTTGAACTGGACATGCTTGCGCACGACGGGGTCGTACTTGCGGAATTCCAGCTTTTCGGTGGTCTTGCGCGGGTTCTTCTTGGCCGTGTAGAAAAAGCCGGTATCAGCCGTGCTGAGCAGCTTGATGAGAATGGTGGCGGGCTTGGCCATGGTCGCGAAATCCCAAAAGATAAGAGAATGAATCAGGCGGCGGAAAATACAGGGTTCCGCCGCCATGTCAAGAAATAAACCAGTCCGCATTCGGGGATAATTCAATGCGATGCGCCATGTTATGAATTTGGGCATGCGCACTCGCATTGCCTTTGGCCATGCGCAATTCGGAGAGAAGCAGGCAAAGCCTGTACAAGCTTGGGGCGGCGATGGCGCGGTGTTGTCGATAAATTTTACAGGGGCGGAACGCCTTTGTGCCGGAAATGGCCGTTTTGTTGAGTTGTTAGGGTTGGCATGAATTTTGCTTTATAGATTGGAACGAATATGTTTCATTTTGGCGTGGAGTCTGGCGGCATGAACCGTCTTGTGAAAAGAGCGGCGCTGAGGGGGATTTGTGTCGGTCTTGCGGCCGGCGCGATCCAGTTCTCGGCATCAGCCAGCCTCACGGCCACGCTGAACGACAC
>Ga0213872_10002523_pt1 | contig 10672 bp, 9 predicted proteins | sample VelepicomBERX_R2_FD_160071 | JGI IMG/M metagenome (GOLD analysis project Ga0213872, IMG submission 160071) | Rhizosphere microbial communities from Vellozia epidendroides in rupestrian grasslands, the National Park of Serra do Cipo, Brazil - RX_R2 | ecosystem: Host-associated > Plants > Roots >... | reverse complement strand
TCTTCTTCGACGCTGGTGCTCCAGCCTTCAAACTTGGACGGGTTGATAAGCGCGATCGCATCGCGGAGGAGACCTCCAAGATGTTCGAACGGGATTTGCCCGAGAACCCTGAAGGAATCCTCAACATCGCATTCCTTGGCATACTGTATGAGAGAAGGGAAGAATGCGGGATTCCGATAGTCCTTTGTAGAGCCTGTGGCAAGTACAATGACCGACTTGCCTCGCTTCTTAAGGATCTGCAGCGCCGTGAGCACAGCTCTATGGTTCTTATGCGCCCAGAATTGATTCGGGAGAATGAAATACGACCCTTCGAAGTGGTAGATTCGCTGCAATTCATTCAGGCTCGTGCATTCGGACAGCGGCATCGGATTAGCTACAAACCGGAGCAGTTCTGCCTTGTGAGCATATTGTGGCAAGAACGCTCTCAGGTCAGCCCCTGCGCATTCGCTACTTACAATCACTTTGTCATACAAGGTGCAAGTTTGTGCGAATTGCCGATCGCGCCGAGCCCGTTCCTCCGCCGTGAAAAACTCGGGAAAATGGACATGCTGGAAATCCGGTATCCATCCGATGGTCTTGACGGTAGACTGATTCCCCAAGGAAATCGAATGGGACAGAACAGAAATGCCGCGACGCTGCAAATCGCGAGTGAACAGTAAGTCCTTCCTCGCCGCTTTGGCAAGTACCTTTCTCATCAGCCAAGCCGGCGTCTTCCGATCAAACATCGGAGTGGTAACGAACTCGATCGTGCCAAAATCAACACGAGCTTCTGTTTGACGCTCCCCTGCGAAAAGGACCGGTGTGAGAGGCCTATTCGGTAACACATCTAGACTAGCAAAGAGATTGCGCAGGTAGGTCTTGCCACCGAGCCAATCTCCTGCTGGCAAGGTAAAACCGATTCGTATCATCTTGTCTGTCGCCAATTATGCAATCCTCATGCCGAGTGGCGAATCGGCTGGTTGCCCGTGGAAGCCACGCCTCTCGCTTCATCCAGAATGTCCCGGATGGTCTGTGCACCTGCGGGCGAGGGAGCATATCCGATCAACTGCTTGAGGCGATTCGTCGTTCCGCAGAGATTGTTACGCTCTGCCGTTCTGGTTTTGGCCGGATCTGTGACCATGTGGATGTGCTGTCCTGACTCAGCAAGAATCAGGTCAACCATCTGTGCGACTTTGATCGACACGCCGCTGCTGATGTTAACTGTTTCAATGCCTTGCACCGCGAAGGTAGCGTCGACGATGGCGCGCGCTTGAGTGATCACATCGACAAAGTCCCGGGTCGGAAACAGGTTGCCAAGCCGCAGCTCACATACGCCTTTGGCAATTTGCTGAACAATCTCTGGCACCAGATGTGGATTCGTCTCGCGTGTTCCAACCGCATTGAATAGTCGCCCGATCAGAAGATGGGGTTGCCATCCCCAGTCGATCGTCCCTCGGCAGATCATCTCGCTGATGAGTTTGGTCCGGCCATAGACTGTGAACGGCCCAAGCGCATCATCTTCCATATGAGCCCGCGGCGATGGAGCGTAGACATCGGCGGTAGAAGCAACGAACACCCTCTGGACACCTGCAGTCTTGCACTCATTCAAAACGTTGATCGTGCCTACTACGTTCAGATCGTAGGCGGCGGCGTGCTCCCTTTCACAGAATGGAATATAATGATGGGCCGCAAGATGCAAGACGGCTTCAGGCCGGTGCGCTGCAAAGGTTGCAGCGAGGGCTTCTCGATCAAGGATGCTAACGTTTGCAATCTCAGGCCGAGTTTCCTGACCTACCCAGTGATCCCGCCCCGAGAAGAAGTTATCGACCACCACCACCGCGTGGTTCATAGAAAGCAGATAGTCGACAACATGGGAGCCAATAAAACCGCCGCCCCCGGTGACAACAACTCTCATTGCGCGCTACCTCGCGTCATGTCTTAAGAAGCTACTCCGCAGCAAGCGGGCGCAGTCAGCCACAATCAGGATGAAACGACAGCCTGGGAAACGTCGACTAGCGGGAGTTGGTTCAGGATATCAGCTTCCTGCTCTGTCGTGAGAAACGCGAGTGCGCCTTGCGCGGTGCGGGACTCGCGAAACTTGAGAGGTACGAAGCCTTCCGCTGCAGTCAGTTCCGGAAGCGCAGATGGCCTCAGGTCTTCACGTACAAAAAAGGCATTCACCCCCGCGGTATTGCATCCGACAAAGCAATAGCCTTTGCGCTTTGCGAGCAAACAGAGCGCGGCGAGCGAAGCGCCGTAGTAAATGTTCGAGTAGTGCGCAGTTGTTCGAACGAAGGCGGGATCATACGGTACGGTAAGAGCACGCCCTGGTCCAAAGCGCGCATTATATTCGATAACTACAAGGCTTGGGGTGGCAACATCAATAGCTTCCCACACCCAGTAATCATTGCCGTCAATGTCGATTGAAAGCAGGCCGATTTCGCCCGCGATGCCGTTCTGGCGAATCAGGTCGTTAATGTTCTCTCGAGTGATGAAGGCGCAATCGGCCTTCAGGTTGTATCGCCAATAAATCTCATCCTGCCGGATGAAATCGATGTTTTTCGCGCTCCCATCAATCACAAGGCCAGCCCAGCTTCCATTCACCAGCAGAAAGCGAGTATTGCACTCCGTGTAGTTCTCGACACCAAACTCAACAAAGACTTTTTTCGAGATCGGGACGTGCCGGAGAAGATGCTGCAGCACGCCGTCTTCTCCCCACTGCGAAAACACACGGAACTCGGCCCCGTGGATGTCTGCTACAGGAGTATCGCGCAGCTGTCTAGCTTCTATTCTCCCGAGAGCTTCCTGAATCTTCTTCGTCCGTTCTTCGATAGAGCGAAGACGGCCTACGGCGTTCTTGAGAGTAGAAAGAAGCATTCAGATATACTCCAGCAAGGACAGAGCGAGTGCGACCACGAATCGATCCTAACAGACCGGCTGAATTCTCGCGTATCTCGCCCCGTAGATTCCCACTCCCGCAGCGCACTAGGATTGGTTGTGACTCTTCAGAACACCTACGTTGCCCGGTCGGAACGCCTTCCTCAGCCGTCCCATCGCAGTCCTGACTGGCAGAAGTCGGTCAAGCCCGCTCAAACTCATGGAGCCCTCACGCCAGTAGCCAAGATTCCTGGACCGTTTGAATAGCTCCATCGGGGATACGACCTTGCACACCGGGCTCATCTCGGTACCGGTTTGGCCGTCTACGAATAGGAAATCCTCGAACGCTTTGCCGTCCATGCGAGTCGGGCGGCTCAAGAACCTCATGAGGTTCTCCACGACCGATCCAGTCGATGGCTGGATCGGTCGGCCAAGAGCATCGGAGACGGTCAATAGGTTCTCGATGAAAGCATTCACGGAAGCGTGCTGTAGCAGAATCTTCTCCCTGGTCTTGGCGGGATATGGAGCGCCAAAGCAAGGTACAGACTTTCCCTCGCGGTACAAGAAGCGGAGAGTGGTTGGGTGATCCGCACTCAGCGCAGCCTCAAAGACATGGCGATACTGATCGAAGAACGATGCGGAACTGGGGCGCTCGGGATCCGCGATGAAGCCGCGGAGTTCGTCTCCCCGGCCGCTACTAAGCCTGTGTGATAGGCAAAGATAGAGCCCTAGGATCCGCTTTGGAGTTAGGCTGCTCTTTTCCAAAAGAGATCGGAAAGAAGACTGCATTCGTCCATTCCACCCCACATCCACGATCGCAAAAGTATCCTTCGCCTGTAGTCCCTGAGCGCGGTAATAGTCGAAGGCAGGCTCGTAGACACGGCGAATACTCTCATTGAAAGCCGCGAGAAAGGCCGGGTTGCGAATCACGCGCTTGAGAACCGGCCTTTCGATCATCGGAATGTTTGCCTCGGGCCCGACAGCTAGGACCGGACTCGCTGCATCGACGACGCATTCGAGGGGCACACCGGCGCGATCCGCGACCACACGCAGCGAAAGGTGGGGAGTGTTCTCTAATAGCCAGCTTTCGGCGTCATCGATAGACTTGCAGCCCGGCAGATGCAATGCTTGCCGCGATGCGTAGATATAGTGACATTCAAGGTTGCTTCCTAAACTGACCGTGAGCCGCTGACAGATTTCAAATGGAAGTTGTCCATCCCGAGCCAAAAAGTAGACATTATTGATTCCCGCATTCTCGCAGGCGCGAATAATCCAATCGGCAAAAGCATAGAGAAGCGGGCCAAAGACGGAGGAGAATGCCTCTACGGTAGCAACTGCCGACGGGGAACTCTCAGCGCCGATCAAGGAGAGACGAGTGGACTTGCTCACTCCCGCCATCAATGAGCCGTCGAGCCCATTGCTTGCCAGTGCCGCCTCGTAACGATTGAGGGATGCCCAATGGTAATGACTTGCCCGAAGTCCGTTCTGTTGCGCTCGTTTAACATCGGCTAAGGGGTTGTCGCCGACATGGTTCTGCAGATCGGGATATTCGGCGATAACTTTCTTCCACAACTTTCCGGAGGCCTTGTTCAATCCGACCGAGCCGGAGACGATCACGGCACCGGGCATAACGTCTGGCGCGAGTTTCTTCAGTATCTCCCGATACAAGTCTGCCCGATGGTACATGTCTGACACGATCAGATCTCCCGACCGCATCTTTGACAGCACCGACGTAATGGGACGGACGAGAGTGCGCTCAAGCTCAATTTCAAGCAGCTGAGCTTGCCGCTTCAATTCCACTGGAAGGGCAAGATATTCATATATCTGATCGAATGTGACTTCAGCGCCCAGGCTCTTCCTGGCTCTAACCTCTGCTTGAATGCGGAGCTCCGCAAAACCTTGAATAGTTAATCGCTCTCCGACGATGGCGAATATATCGGATGGTCGTCCCGCCATCCGCGTAATGAGCGTTTCGTAGAAATCGAAACTACGCATCGGTCTTTACGCATTCAACAAGGAGATTCAGCGAGAGCGGAACCCTCCAGCCCTCAGGTCCCAATTCTGCCACTGCTTCTAGCCTTCTCATCAATCGAAAGATTTTGAGCAAAACCCAAAACAAAACTGCCTTGCGCGGGATGAAGGCCAGCCGCGGACGAGTTCGAAACTCGAATGGCAGAAAGGTCACCTCTCTAAAGTTGGAGTTGAGTAGCACGAACTCGATGCTATGTTCGGTGAATGCCGTCTCGTGAGTCCAGTCTATATAGCGCCATCGGAGCCCGAATGATGCATTTGCGTTAGGAACGCTAAGGATTAGCTTTCCTCCAGAAGACAACAAGCAATACATTGAATGAAGAATTCTTACCTGCTCGTCTTTTGCAAGATGTTCTAAAACGTCCATGAAGAAAATCACGTCATACTTTCCAGGGTAAGTTTGCGCCAAACTGTGAATATATTCGACATCAACTGCCTTACACGGAAGACCTTGCTCTAAAGCAACGCTCACTTGCTGTTCGCTCAAGTCAATCCCGTGAACATCTTGAAAGCCGTAGGCAAGGAGTGCGTGGACCAATAGGCCTTGGCCGCAGCCTACATCCAGAATGCGCGCGCGTTTCGGGATTGAGGCAAGTACCGTATCGCCCAAAAGCGTTCTGTAGAAGGCTGACATCCGGTCATAATGTGCCTTCGATCCGTCATGCCACTTACAATAATGGATTGTGTAATCCAACATGCCTCCATCCTCATTGATGATGAGCGCCTGCGAAAAGGTCGACGCTTCGGGCACAATCAAGAAAGCTGCAACATGCCCGATTTGGAAGGCGTCTCGATCTCAAACTCGCGCCTCCCGCTTCTTCCACAAGCTCAAAATGCCACTCGTCGCATAACCCGGCGAACCTTGCCGGCGATGCGCCTACCCGTCGGTTCGAGGTTTAGTGCAAGTATGCGCCGATCGACGCTACGGAGTGGTAAAAAGCTGGCCGGATGCTGAAGGGGGAATTCGATCGACTTTGCGAGGGGAGTGAGGCGGAAATCTGGTTCCATCGTGTGCGTACCGTCCGCACCAAAGCCGATATTGGACACGAGATTGAAATGCGGAATGATATTCAAGGAGTTGTTCTTTAGGCGTGTGTAAAACCATTGGTAGTCCCAGGTGTCAGGCCCGGTACCATCGTGCATGCCATCAAATACTCTTGTCCAATACGAAACCGCTCCGGGGTGATCGAACACCTCACTCAGCATGTTCTCACGCTTGAGTCTGGGCCAATCAGCAAGCGTCCTATCGAATTTCTGCCACTGCAATTTCCAGGTTGCCCATCCCCATATACCACCCAGTTGTGAAAAGAAGTAGCTGTACTCGGTCTTCACATATCGCTCTCCAAGATTGCTTCCCGTGATTGAAGCAATTCGACAGTCACCTCGGTACCTTTCCAGCAATTCTTGGCAAAAAGGGAAGAACGAGAGATCTGGCAAGCAATCATCCTCCAGAATGATCGCTTCGTCGACCAAAGAAAAGACCCAATTCAGCCCACTGATGACGCGCTCGCCGCAGCCGAGATTGTGATCCGAGAAGTTGCTTGCCACCTCACAGGGCCAATCCACTCGAGTGACGATCTTGCGAACTTCTTCGCAGGCTTCAGCCTCTCCCGCCCGTCCGTCTCGGGGTCCATCGGCGACCAGCAGGAGCCTTGCTGGCCGAGCTTTCGCGATTACTTCGAACACGCGGCGGGTCGTGTCGGGTCTCCTGAAGACGAAAAACGCTACCGGAGCCTGTAAAGCATTTGTCTGCATGATCGAGGGTTTCCAACATAGAGCTTATAATATTCTAGCGCGACACTTGGACCGGAGTGCTCCACAAGTGGAGAGGTGGCTGGCGTCGGTCGCAAAATGGCCACGTCACCATTTATAGAAAGGTACTGCTCATTTGGGCAACAGTAAGCGAACAACTGCTCCATCTCAAACGATTCTTGCCGGTCCATCCTTTCCATCAAAGCGAGGCCTTCGGTTTTTGAGCATGGCCTACGTTATGGAGTCCATTCGAGCGAAGCTCGCTGGCCGTCAGAACCTGAAGGCTGTTATCGGAAACAGCTCCTGGATCTTTTTTGACAAGATTGTCAGGATGGGCATGGGGTTGGTTGTCGGAGTTTGGGTTGCGCGTTATCTCAAACCCGAGGGGTTTGGTCTCTTAAACTATGCCATCGCCTTTGCTTCGCTCTTCGGTGCTTTAGCGACCTTCGGAATGGACGGCATCGTTGTACGTGAGCTGGTGAAAATACCGGAGCACCGAGACGAAGTTTTGGGGACTGCATTCGCGCTGCGTTTGGTGAGCGGAGCGCTCACCTTCTGCATTGTACTGGCCGCCGTATCCATCATGCGTCGGGGAGAGCTGCTCGCTATCTTCATGGTAGGTCTCTTGGCAGCCCAATTCATCTTCCAGTCTCTCAACGTGATCGACCTGTATTTTCAGTCCAGGGTCGAATCGCGATTTACTGTCTACGCGACAAATAGCGCATTTCTCGCGATGGCGTTGCTGAAGGTCGTTTTGATTTTGAGCAAGGCTCCGCTTCTTGCTTTTGCTTGGGCCGCTTTAGGGGAGGTCGCTTTGGGATGCCTACTCCTACTTGTTATGTACAGGGCGAGACGTCTGACTGTCGGGAACTGGCGCTTTAGCACCAATCTGATGCGGAGAATACTCGCCGACAGTTGGCCGCTTGTGCTCAGTGGCATCTCCATCATGATTGCGATGCGGGTCGACCAGGTTCTCATTGGCCAGATGCTGAACGACAAGCAGGTAGGCATTTATTCGGCTGCAACCAGAGTAAGTGAGATCTGGTATTTCATCCCTGTTGGGATCGCCGGCTCTGCCTTCCCCTTGCTGGTTGCAGGCAAGAAACAGGATGAGAAACTCTATTACACGAGATTGCAGAAGCTCTACAACGTGCTCACCATGCTCTCCGTGTCGATCGCTCTGTTGATGACTTTTCTCTCTGGGCCCGTCGTGCACCTTCTCTATGGATCTACGTATGCCGCGTCTTCGGGCGTCCTGAGCATTCTGATTTGGAGCGGCGTGCCTATGTCCATCGGATGCGCCTGGTCGAATTGGATGCTGCTCGAGAACCGTACAAAGATGATGTTCACATTCCAGGTCATCGGTGCGATGATCAACCTGATCATGAATCTCATTCTGATTCCGCGTTTCGGAATCCTAGGTTCTGCCTATGCAACCCTCATCTCATACTGGTCATGGGTCGTCGTCCTCTGCCCAATGGTCAAATCCCAGCACAAGGCTCTGGCAATGATCGTCAGATCGCTCTTCCCTTTTCCTCTGCATCGATGATTAATAAAGGCAGCTTGTTCAGGTATCTCGATCCGCGCCTGCGTGTAGAGGGAGAGGATGGGGAACCTTCAACCTTATGAAAGCATCGAGAAGATGAACGGCTGATATGAATGTCGTCTTTGCTTCCAATACGGGCTATGTTGAGCATCTTGGCGTGGCCATCTGTTCGCTCCTCGACCACAATCGCCAGGAGCACATCCGCGTCTATGTCGTCAATCAAGATATTCAACCAGGAACATGGAATCAATTGCGGACGATCACTTCGCACTATGACTGCGACTTGGTTGATGTGAAGATCTCCGATCGAGACATCGGGGGCCTCGCGACACCTCATCATCTTACACGTGAGACTTATTATCGTCTTTTCGTCCCGGAGAAATTGCAGCTTTCGAAAGCCCTGTATTTGGACGCTGACATCGTGGTAAACGGGCCGATTCGAGAGTTATACGATATCGATCTCGATGACTGCTGCCTCGCCGCTGCGAATACACCTGGATTCGTTGCGCACCAGGATCTGGAAATGTCGGTAGGAGGCAGATACTTCAATGCCGGTGTGATGCTGATCAACTTGGACAAGTGGCGCTCCGAACATATCAAAGAGCGAGTTATCGACGTGGTACGGCGGAAGCCATGGGCAATTCAGTTCGCCGACCAGTGCGGCCTGAATTCAGTCGTGAACGGGCAATGGAAGGAGATCCATCCTAAATTCAATGTGCAGAGCTTTTACTTCGACGTTGGGATTGGACCCTACGCTTCGTCCTTCCCGCCGGGAGAGTTGGCCTTTGCCGTCGAACATCCGATCATTCTTCACTATTCTGGTTCAGTAAAACCGTGGCATTTTGGCTATCGACATCCATACCGAAAGACTTATTGGAAGTATTTGCGGAAAACGCCTTTTAATCGCTGGTTTTCGAACGATATCTCTTTCGCAAAAGTCGTAAAGGCATGCATCCCAAGGCGACTCAAAGAATCGGTCAAAGCTACATTCACGCCTGCAAGAGAGAGCAAATAGCGTTCGAAGGTCCATTTCGCATGTCCAGGTCATAACATCATCAGCCTGTGTAAAAGGAGTGCTTTTTCAGCAGCCTGCTAGAGAATGAAGCGGCCGCCACGGTAGAGATGTATCGGACCGCACGGATCAGGCGCGTCGGAGGGTTGAAGAAAGTAGGCGAGGCAAGCCCTCTGTCTCCCAGGCCCAAGCCGTGCGAAGAATAGATTCCAAATCGAATTGAGGCGTCCATTGAAGGATCTTTGCTGCCATCGTTCCATCCGCGAACAGCGCAGGCGGATCTCCTTGGCGACGGGGCCCAAACTGATAAGGAACTTCTCGCCCGGCAACCTTCTTCAGTGCGGCTAACAGAGATCCAATCGAAGTCCCCTTGCCTGTACCAAGGTTAACCGAGATGGATTGGCCACCGCGGACAAGATGGTCCAGTCCCTTCACATGGGCTACTCCGAGGTCGGTTACATGGATGTAATCCCGAATGCAGGTCCCATCGTCGGTAGGCAGGTCATTGCCAAAGATGACAAGCGGCGCGGCTGTGCCAAGGGCTGCCCGCATCGCGAGGGGAATCAAGTGCGGCTCTGGATCATGGAATTCGCCGATGTCGCCAGCAATGTGTGCCCCAGCTGCATTGAAGTAGCGGAGACAAACGGAACGCAGGCCATGCGATTCGCGATACGCCGAGAGGACATGCTCCAAAAACAGCTTGCTTACCCCGTAGGGATTGATGGGCTCTCTGGGAAAAGACTCTGCAATTGGAAGGTGGTGCGGGGTGCCATACACCGCACAGGTTGATGAGAAAACAAAGAAACGAACATGGCTGGCCAGGATCGCGTCAAGTAGTACCAGCGCGGATTCGACATTATTCTGGAAGTACTTGCGTGGATTCTTGATCGACTCCCCGACATAGGCAGATGCGGCGAAATGCATTACCGCATCGACTCCATCAAGAGATCTCATGACGAGTTGATAGTCGCCTATGTCTCCCACAATCAACGGAAGGCCCGCCGCAAACTCTCGGTGTCCCGTCGATAGGTTGTCGTAGATGACTACATCATGACCAGCGGACAACAATTCTCTTACGGCGTGAGAGCCGACATATCCGGCGCCGCCAGTTACCAAGACCTTCATCGGCAGGCCCTCCGGCCTAAACAGCCATCGATCTGTTGCCTAGATAACAGGAAGTTCATCAGCGAATTACGCGCAGGTCGGCGAGAGGGGTTAGTAGTCCGCGGGAGTTGCGCTCGATACGAAGATCGCGATACTCCGCCAGTGCACCGCGTGTCTTGGCGCGCAGCGCTTTGCGCGCAAAGTGGACCGCAGATCGCAGGGGCGGGATGCTCCTGAGAACTGATCGCAGCTTTGCTGAGAGCGTTAAGTCCGAGTGCTTGAGCGCACCGGATGTTCCAGAGTGCTCATCCCACAGACGGACGTAATCACTTTGCTGAGGCACGAAATCCCGGGTAGCTTGACCTATTCTT
>Ga0213872_10002522_pt1 | contig 10672 bp, 13 predicted proteins | sample VelepicomBERX_R2_FD_160071 | JGI IMG/M metagenome (GOLD analysis project Ga0213872, IMG submission 160071) | Rhizosphere microbial communities from Vellozia epidendroides in rupestrian grasslands, the National Park of Serra do Cipo, Brazil - RX_R2 | ecosystem: Host-associated > Plants > Roots >... | reverse complement strand
ACCAAGACCAGGTTGAACAGCGACAACCACAGAAGTCCCGGTCGTGCGCTCTGGGCCTTGCTTTTCAGATCTTGAGTGCGGCGCTGCCGAGCTTTCATTTACTCCCAGGTCTGTCGAAAATTTAATCCGTTAAACTGTTTAGCTAACCCAAAACTGATAGCTCATAACTCACGGCTCAAAACCCACTACCAACTATTCCGGCATGCTAAAGGCAGACAGCGCCGGAAGTCAACCAGGAGTGCGACCGGGAGAGAGCAATCAAGAACGCGGAGCAACACTGATCAGATGTAATTCAGGCTTGGATCGTGCGAACATTTGTCAATAGCTTAGGAGGAAAAGCATGGCAAAACCCGTTCTGGTCACCGGCGCGGCGGGCCGCGTTGGCTCGGTAGGACGCACGGTCACCGGACTGTTGTTGAAGCAAGGCAAAGCGGTGCGCGCGATGGTGCGAAATGAAGATGAACGCGCGCAGGCGTTGCGCGACATGGGTGCGGAGGTCGTGGTCGGGGATCTGCTCGATCTCGATTCGATGCATCGGGCAATTGCCGGCTGCGAGACGATGTACTTCGGCATGTCGGTTTCGGATGCCTACCTGGCCGCGACGGTCAATGTCGCGGCGGTGGCGAAGCATCACGGCGTGAACGCGTTCATCAATATGTCGCAGATGACGCTTTCACAGATGAGCATTACCGAAACCACCGCGAGCCCGCAGCACAAGCTGCACTGGCTCGCCGAGCAGGCGCTTAACTGGTCCGGTCTGCCGGTCGTGCACGTGCGGCCGACAGTGTTTCTCGACGGCTTCTTCCTGATTTTCACTTCGGATTCGGTCAGGAAATCAAATCAGATCAGACTACCGTTCGGCGAGGGCAAGACTTCGCCAATCGCAGCGGAGGATGTTGCACGTGTGGTCGCCGTGCTGCTTTCCAAACCGCAGCCGCACATTGGCAAGATCTATCACCTGACCGGCCCGCAGTCAGAGAACATGCATTTCTATGCACAGGAGTATTCGAAGGCGCTTGGCCGCGCGATCACCTTTCAGGACATTCCGGTCGAGCCGTGGCGGGCCGGACTGCTCGAGCGCGGCTTACCGGTTCACCTGGTTAACCACCTCGCGACGATGGCCGATCTGCACCGCGCGGGACGTTACGACCGGATGTCGGGCGACGTGCTCACGTTAACAGGGCAAAGGCCGCTGAGCGCGCAGGAGTTCGTCAGGAAGAATGCGGCGGCATTCACCGCATCCGCAAAAGAAGCCTGAGTGTCTGCGGATATCTCCTCGTTCTCGCACCACTCATCACTCCAATCAAAAGGCATACGTACCGTTGAAGCTTCCAAAAGTATCTACGCCGTGCTGTTTCCGAAATTCAGGCGTTCGCGTAATAATCGAAAAACCGAGCCGAAAACGTTCACACCAAAACAGTTCGATTCCCCCAATCAAATCGGCCACTACGACTTCCTTCACGACGCTCCTGCTATTCTGGAATGTGTTGCCATCGAGAAAAATGTTCCGTGCAACCGCGCGCCCCTGGGTTCCAAGAAAAAAGTTCCAGCCGAACCTAACCCCTGCACGGTCGCTGGCAAAGTAAGAGGTTCCAGAATATCCCGGTAGAATCATCTCCGGACCCCAATCAGCGTTTAAGCCGCGCCCCCATCGAACCAGAGATCCGGCTTCGGCGAAGGCGAAGACATTGCCAGCCGCTATTCCTGCTTCAGGAATGATTTCCCAGGAATATCCCCCGCCCAATGGATGGTTGAATCGCCATCTTCGTGTCCAGGAAGTGGTAAATCCGAATTCGTTACCAAGTTGGTGGTTCCAGCCTCTGGCTAGCTGCTCCCCAAACAAAGCGTGAACATTGTTCTGCGTTTGTCGTCCTAACGCCCAGGGTCCGACAATCCCTCCCAGGAACTGTAACGAAGTCAATTGCCGATTGTCCACGTTTTGGATGAACTCCAAGCCGGTATACAACCAAGCTGCATATGGTCTGTCATCCAGACTCGGGTTGCTCACCAAATGATCTTGTGGAGTGAAAATGCTTTGTCCGAGAATGTTCCACTCCAATCGGTTGTCCGTCTCGGCGGTCGGACGATTAAAAAGAAATGTGGAACCGCCCAGCCATTGAATCGGCAAATTCCAGAAACTGTTTTCGCTCAACGACCCCGTCGTATAGGCAAGCTTTACTCCGCTGGTATAATGCCGATCTCGTCCGTCCGGTGCCACAGTCGGAGTTTCTTCGACAGCGCTCAGCAAACCTCCGTAGCTCGGCGCCCGCACCGGGGTGGGGACGATTTCCGAACGGACTTGCTCTGTGGGTTCGCTGTTAACTGAACTGCTATAAAAACCTACCAAAAACGCTAAGCAAAATAGCCGAAAAACCCTCATCCCGTGCAAATTGTGTATAGCAAAGGGATTGAACAAAAAGCTGCAAGGAAAGCAAAGATTAATGTTCGCCTTATCCTCGATTTGTTTTGGAGGTCTAGCTGGCTTAGTTCAAGAGCCCAAGAACTGCACCCGCAGGCGAAGCATGTCTCGGTCGAGGAAAACCTCGTGTCCGAGAGCGACGGCCCGCAGCGCCTATCCACAACATCTGAATAAGACGTTATCCCGAGGTTGCGCTGGAGGACGAGTGGAGTCCACAATGCGCGCTATGGAATCCGAGATGCGGTGCAACGCGACATATGATCCGGTCGAAAAGCGATGGAAAGCAGGTCAATTCCGTGGGCTGATTATCGAAAGCGTGTCATTGCCAGTTGCCAATGACGACAAAGGGAGCCCAATAAAACGGATGAGCATATTCGCCATTGGTGTGCAGGAGCAAATCCAACTGTGCCTGGCGTAACGCTTCCGCTTTGGTAGTAGGAGCAGCGGCTGGGTGGCACTGATAAAAGCTTTGCATTAGCTTACTGGTGCTGACGTCAGCAACTTCCCACAAGCTGGCGATCACGGCCGAAGCGCCTTTCCGTTGCGCGACAACACCTTATTCTGCGCGAACGGCAACCACACTCAAACGAACGAAATGTGACGGACTTTTAACAAAAAACATCTTGACAATGATAGAAACATCTTGACGACAAAATCCATTCCTGAGACACGGAAACAAAGGAGGTTCTGGACACTCTTCTGGCTTTTTCCCCCCGGAAGCCCCAAGAGCACAAAAGTAGGATGCCGCGAAGGTTGAGAGCAGACTTTTATCTACACTGGGTTGAAGATTCAAAATTGAGGACGCGGGGCTGGAAAATCCGGGTGCCTTACTTCGATGAAGGCCGGCTGAGATACCGCCGCAAGTGGGTGTCAGAGTTTAGGTACGGGGGCACCAAGCAATCGCTGAAGGCCGTCGCCATCCGTTTGCGCGATAGGCTGATTAGGGAACTTGGAACCTCGACCTTTGGCGTCGCTAGCTTTCAACGACGAAAATCCAGTCGGAACACTTCAGGGCATATTGGTGTATCCCGAAATGTTCAAATGAAAAAAGGTAAGATTCAAATTACATGGGCGGCTCGCTGGACGGGCGCTCAGGGCAAGGTTGTCATGAGGCGGTTTTCCGCAAGACGCTATGGCGAAGAGAGAGCCAAAAGCCTGGCGATTATGGCTCGAGCTGAGGGCGTCCGGCACACCGCAGAGGTGATCTCGAAGGCTCTCTCTTCTCCACGGCTTTCGAAAGTGTAAATGACCCGATCTCTTCTCTGGCAGGTTAGGAAACGGACAAGTTGGGCGTGAGAGCCAGCGTGGCCGGCTACGATTGCCAGAGCAGCGCGCAGGGTATCTTATTTGGCTCGGCTAGACGGAGCAACTCATAACCAATTCCAGCCAAGCCCTGAAAAAAACCAAGATTTTCCGCATCTGTTCCCACTGGCCAACAGAAACCGCGCTCGGTTTCTCGAAGACGGATCGGAGCAGCCGCAATACCTCACTTCTTCTCGGGCCGGCGGGATTCGAACCCACGACCTCTTGAACCCCATTCAAGCGCACTACCAAGCTGTGCTACGGCCCGACGTCGAAGAAGCGCAAGATGCGGCGTCGACTCTGCATTTTCAAGCAGGAAAAACTCTGCGATTTCCGGGGCCGGCTCGCTCGAAGCGAGCCGGCTCTTTGTCGAAAAATCTTTTACTTTAAGTAGCCGCCTTGTTTCACGGCGCGCTGCGCTTCTGTCTGACTGGCCTTGAGCGCCTCGCCAACGCTCATTTTGCCGGCCAAGGCAGCAGAAAGATTTTGGCCAACCTGCGTGCCAATGGATTGGAACTCAGGGATACCAACGAACTGTACGCCAATATATGGCACTTTCTTGATGCAGGGATTGGTGGGATCAGCCGTTTGCATGGCCTTGAGCGTTACCGCAGCGAAAGGCGCGGCTTTCTGATAATCCGCATTGTCGTAGGTCGATTTGCGGGTCCCAGGCGGGACCGTGGCCCATCCGCCATCCTCTGCCGCCATTTGGATGTACTCCTTGGAAGTCGCCCATAGCGCAAATTTCAATGCAGCTTCCGGTTCTTTCGCGGATTTTGGGATCGCTAACGCCCAGGACCAGAGCCAGTGAGATCCGTTTGGCGTTACCGCTACGGGAGCAGATGCAAAAGCGACCTTATCCGACACCTGAGACTGGTTCTTGTCGTACAGGGGCCCCGCTCCGGATGTAGCGTCAATCCACATCGCCGCTTTGCCTCCAGCGAATAGCGTCAGGTTTTCATTGAACCCATTCGAGCTCGCTCCCGGCGGCCCATCTTTTTTCATTAAGTCGACGTAATATGTGATCGCCTTTTTCCATTCCGGCGAGTCGATGGTTGGTTTCCAGTTCATGTCGAACCAGGTGCCGCCGTAGGTATTAATCAGCGTGTCGAGATAGGCCATGTTTTCGCCCCAGCCCGGCTTACCACGAAGAGTGATCCCGTAGATGCCCTTCGCCTTGTCCGTCAGCGCAGCGGCAAATTTCGCGATGTCCTCATACGTCGGCTGTTCCGGCATCGTCAGACCTTTCTCTTCAAAGAGGTCCTTGCGATACATCAACATCGAACTCTCCGCGTTGAAGGGGATGGCGTAGAGCTTGCCGTCATAGGAAAGCCCGTCGCGAATCGACTTGAAAACGTCTTCCAGGTCATAATCCGCGGGGATGTTCTCCAACGGCTGGAGCCAGCCTCGCTTGGCAAAAATCGGCGCTTCATACAGTCCGAGGTAAACCAAGTCAAATTGACCGCTCCCCTGCGAAACATCAGTGGTCACACGCTGACGCAGGACATTCTCCTCGACGACAACCCAGTTAAGTTTGATGTCTGGGTTTTTCTCTTCGAACTTACTCGAGAGCTTCTTGAGCCGGATCATGTCCGGGTTGTTTACTACCGCGATCGTCACCGACTTCTGCTGCGCCTGAACGCCGGCGCCGGCCAGAAGAAGGGCTACAAGGGGGCACACAAATCTCTTGATCATTTCTGGGGTCTCCATTTGCCGATGGAAGGCACCGAGCAACACTCGAGCGCAACTTCAAAAATCATCGGATGCTGAGTATTTGCTCTATCCCGTAGCAAAATGTCAAGCTAACGCACTCCTTCGAGGACAATTGGAGGGCTGTCGTCTGCCGCTTGGCCCGTAACATGGGCGTCCCGTCCGTGATCTTCGCCGATCCACGGGCGAGACGCCCGTGCTACAAACGTAGCCTCCCCTGCCCTCAGCCTTTGCTCTCCATGATCATCCTCGCACAGGTCTCGTCGGTCACGAGCCCGCTAATCCAATACCCGCAAAGTGCCCCGAGAACGGCTTCGGCCTTTGACCCGCCGGCCGCGAATGCGATCACCGGCGTCTTAGGCGGGCGCCGCAATTGAATGCTTGTCACGCGTGCATGGATCGAGGCTGTGACCGGTTCGCCAGCTCGGTCGAAGGCCCAACCGAGCGTTTCCCCGACTGCCCCCGCCTCAACGAGTTCCTTCACCTCAGCTTCCGTAATATAACCATCACGATGCATCGGGCACCCCATCCCCATTTCCCCGATCCCGACAAAGGCAACGTCGGCTTGGCTTGCGAGTGTCTCCACCACCCGGTACAGCCGATGGTGACACCATTGGTTTCGCTCCTCGGGAGAATCCGCGAGGAGGGGAGCAGGCATGAGGAAATATTTGCTGCTGGTCTTTTCGGCAGTCCTGAGGGCGACATCGTAAGGATTGCTGGAGCCGTCGTGGGCGATGGCACCAACCAGCGAGACGAGACGATGTTGAGGTCGTGCAAGCGCCGGCAATTCGTCAATCACTGCTTTCATCGTTCTGCCTGAACTTAACGCGACAATTTTTGGCTGCGGCTCTCCCAGGTAGAACTCCATCACTTGGGCGCCGGCGACCGCTATCTTTTGAAGAACTTGATCCGCGCTGTCGCCGTTTGACGGAACCACTTCGCAAAAAGCCAAGCCATAGCGTTCGCGCAGAGCCGTTGCCATTTCCAAGCAGGTCGTCACTTTGTGATGAACGCGTACTTTGACGATGCCTCGTTCCAATGCGAGCGCCACCAGTCTTTGCGCAGCCGGCCGCGAGATCTGAAGCTTCTGGGCTATCTCTTGCTGCGTGTTTTTGGCAATATAGTAAAGCCAGGCAGCTCGAGCCGCCAAATCCAGCTTCTCCTCCTGCTTTGATGAAGACCGACCCATTTCATTTATTGGGCGCTGATCAACTCGCTATTAAGCTCCTCATCCGCAACAATCAAGCACGCAATGATGCCCGCCGCGATCCTGGTATACCGTCTCCTAAATCCCTTGGACTTCGCCGCAGGTCAGTTGGCTGTTTTTCAAGGCGGTCCGAGCCGGACTGGCAGTAACGACGAGCATATCTAGATCGATACGTAAGGAGCGAGCAACGCGGAAAAACAGCCAACCGGCCGCGGCCCGAAGGGTTGCGTTGAAAATGGGCCGGCGGCTGCGTTGCTCGTCGGTTACGTATCGCTTCAGATATGCGCCCTCTAACGCCAGTCCGGCTCGGACCGCCAGTCCGGCTCGGACCGCCAGTCCGGCTCGGACCGCCTTGCCGACGGCCCATTTTGATCGCAACGAAGCCCAAGGGATTTAGGAGACGGTACAATAACCGCCAAGAACTCGTCGCGGTTCGCATCCCGTGATTCTTGGGGGCTACCGTTGGTCGTTGCGGATCCTGGTCGAAGCCGCGGCAAGTTGCCGGATCCGCTCCTGTACTTCAGCGGAACTCAATGCCCAGTCCTCGAAATCCTCACCGGTTGCGAAAACGAAACGTGGAATGATCAGACAGCGAAAATCAAGCATCAAGCTGTTTGCGAGGCCCATGACGGACATATAACTGGGCGATCCGCCGGCTGCACACAAAAAGCCAACGACCTTATTCTCCCAGGAATCGCCGGTCAACTCGATGAGATTCTTTACTGCGGCGCTTACGTCGAAATTATAGATAGGAGTGGCCACTACAATCACGCGGGCTGCGGAGATTGATTTTGAGAGAGTCTTCACATCCTGGTGCTCGTAGGCGGCTTCTCCGTCGCAGAGAGGCAGCGCGGCGTCGCGAAGATCGATGATCTGCGTCGCGATGCCCTGGGCGTGATAACAATCGGCCAGGTATTGTGCCAAGACCCGGCTACGACTATTCGAACGAAGAGAAGCGGAAACGATTAGATATTCAGCCGACGAATTCATTGAGGGGAAATTCAAGCGCACGCCGTTATTTTCGCCAGCGGGATTTTCTTCCGCTGCAGCCGTCCGACCCTAGCTGGCTAGTCCCAGGGCGCAAGGCGCGCGCTCCCGTGCGATCCGCGAACGACGACGGGCGCGCTTTGGGCGGTAGGGCGAGGCTCCGCCCGAGCCGTGGCGCGTGGCGACCCGAAGGCCAAGACCGTGTCTTCTTCCCGCGGCTTGGGCGGAGCCTCGCCCTACCGCCCAAAGCGCGCCGATGCCTGGGAAAAAATCATTGGGCATTTTATGGTTGTGCGCTATTATTAGCGCCTCTTCGGAGGACGGGGCGTAGCTTAGCTTGGTAGAGCGCCTGCTTTGGGAGCAGGAGGTCGCACGTTCAAATCGTGTCGCCCCGACCAGATGTCTAAATATCTATCTGGATAGATCCCGAGCTTTTTCGTCAGCGAACGACCTGGAGCATTTGCACCTAGCCCGCAAAAATCACGCGCTGGGAGAATCGAGAAGTTCAAAGCGGGCTAGCCCGCAATGAGCTCGTCGATTCTCCCACCGTGTAATTTTTGCGGGCTAGAAGGCGCTTAAACAGACGGTGCGCGTCTGTTCAAAGCACCTGTTTTTACACGCTTCTCTTCAAAAAAAACTAAAATTTCTACAGTCATGATGATTTGTGCCGATCTTCAATAGAGAGGAAGCGGTATGAGGAAGCGATCGGGCACGATTTCAGGAGGAGCAGAGCAACCGGGCAAGGAACCAGCAAGGATGCCGTACGTTAAATCATGGCAACCATCGCGAATGGCAACCGGATTGCGGAATCGCCCCATTGGCAGAAAAGTCTCCGTCACGAAATCTGAACGGAAAGCCGTCGAAGGAACGTCCATCAGACCGTGATGCGGTGCCTGCCGGCAAACAGGAGCGCACGCTCGAATTTCACTTTCCGGGGGGATCGTCGCCCTGAGCAGATTTCAAGGTCCGTCGCCGCGCCCAAAAAAAAATTGCCACAGCCCCACTTGGCGCTTACTGTCTGCCCCCTTTTGAGATCGGGACACATGAAGCAAGGTAGAGAAAGATCCAGCAATTGGAGAGTGTTTGTGCGCCCGCAGCGTCGTTTGATGGACAGACTCGCGGCCGACGGCGCAAGGTTCCAGCTTAGGATGCATGTCTTTTGGTTCCTACTCGGTTCTGCGTGTGCTTCGCTGGGTTGCGCGTTGCTCACGATTTTGACGAGGTGATTTCTCTAGTGCACCAAGTCCGTGGCTGGTATAGCGGCGGTCCGAGCCGGACTGGCACTAATGATATTTCTGCCCCGACAATGAGTCTCGCTCCCGCTCCGTCAGGAAGCGCCGAATCTCCAGCATTGAGGCCAACATTATTTTATCATGACCGTCGAGCCATCGGTCGACCGTCGAGAGCGATACCCCAAGCTCTCTGGATATCCGCGACTTTTTCCAGGCTGACCGCTTGGCGAAGCTTCGAAAATGCTTCAAAACCTCAGCTTTCTCCCGTTCTCTCAGTTCTTTCGTGAGTTCGTGATCGTGCATCGTTGAGGGCAGAGCCCCCACTTTATTACAACTCACGAGAAGGAGTTTTATTCCGAATATTCCGACCCGAGCATGAGTCCCAAATTAGGTAAAGCGCTATTTGCAGCCTTCACAACGGCTCTGATCTTCTGCTTCCAGGGATGCGCCTCTGAAACGCCCACCGAGTCGGGTCCATTGATCGAACACCACTCCGATACGACGATTTCAGGATACATGCGTGCTGGAGTGTCAGTCCCTGGCCGTTAATCCGAAGTTGCCGTTATCCCTCTCGAAACGCTGGATCGGAGCAGATCAACTTTGCAAGCTTGCGCTGGAGGCCGCGCGGCGCAGCATAGCCGAAGCGGCGAGCCCGGGTACGGGCTAGAAGGCCCAGCACCATATCACGGAAGACTCCGGTCTTCGGTATTCCCACAAGATGATGGGATATGGTGCTGGGCCTCTTTTAGGAGAATGAATTGAAGTTCGAGGAGCGAACCTGGTTTCGCGTGTCGCGATTCATCGGGTGAACGTATAAAACAGCAGAGCAACGGCTAAAGCAACGGCACCGATTAGGTAGAAAACCGCGATAAGCCCGGCAAAAATCTGAACTATCTCCCCAGCGTCCCAAAGCGACGGGCGGATCCGGGTGAAGTTTATTGAGCTTTCTGAGCTTTTTTCTGGCTCCGTTCTGCCGGTGGATATCGCCGAAGCTTCCTTTGCAGCTAAGACTCCGGTCGCAGCGCTTATTGTTAACGTCGAATTCATATTCATGCTTAGTGGATTGGTTTACGGCTTTACCCGTAGAGCATGTCTTGATTGTCGTAAATGGAACTAAAGATCTACCGTGACCATCTGTAGATGGCAGTGCTTTGGCGGAATCGCCAACGGCGCAAGGCGCGCTGCTGGCCTCTCCCTTTGAAGCTTATCACTAGCGGGTAGTTCCAAGGGAGATAGCTCGTCTCTTTGGCGACTGAACCTGAGCTCCGGAGTCGGAATAAACCACAGTTTACACAGATTCCGCAGATTCAATGAGTCAGGTCCAGGTAAGAAGCATCAATGTTTCCACTGCAAAATTGCAATGCGTTCGATGCTTCAAGGCATTTCAAATCTGTGTAATCGGTGAATTCTGTGGTTTCTAATTCGGGATCTGGACTAAAAGGACTGTGGGCTAACGCGTCGCAGTGAAGGAGAGAACAGCAGGGACTTCTTTAATCAGCCATCCCTCTCAACCTCCGCCCGGCTTCTTCCAGAGCGCCGGGCGTGAGGTTCATATTATTCATCAAGTAGAGCATGAAAGAATCGAGCGGCACTGAGTTTCGAGTCCCGCCACCTTTTGATTTGCAATGCTGGCACTCAAAGGTGGGCATAACGACAGTCCCGGGTTGTGCGCTTTGGTTCTCCCAGGCAGCAACGCAGCCAGAGGGGTTTTCGATGACCCCGCCGCATCCGTCACACTGTATCTTTGGTCGCGCTTGGCCTTTCTCATCGAGCTGGAATATGAGTCCCATAGGTACCACGCTACCGTGAGATTGC
>Ga0213872_10002521_pt1 | contig 10674 bp, 8 predicted proteins | sample VelepicomBERX_R2_FD_160071 | JGI IMG/M metagenome (GOLD analysis project Ga0213872, IMG submission 160071) | Rhizosphere microbial communities from Vellozia epidendroides in rupestrian grasslands, the National Park of Serra do Cipo, Brazil - RX_R2 | ecosystem: Host-associated > Plants > Roots >... | reverse complement strand
CAAAATCACGCGAGGGACTGCCACCTCTTCTGCAGGATGGTCGCGATCAATCACCTGCTTGACTGCTGCGACCTTGAATTCTTCCGTGTACCGCTTCCCGCTCATGATGACTCCTTTGCCTAGAATTTTGGCTCAGGAGTGTCTATTGGTATGGTGTCGACTCACTATGCGCTGCCCGCCCAGTTTGGGATGTTCCTCCCAAGTGATAATGTGTGACTTTTCCATTTTGGCAAGATGGTATGCTTCAACCATAGACCGTGATCGGCCAGGTGCTGCGCCTCAAAGAATTGTTAGATATTTCGGGTAACTTTAGAAAGGAGGTTTGTTGAGATGCCTTACTTCACAACTACTGGAACGACAAATGCAAATACATATCTTCAGAGGGCCCGGCCGAATATTCGGTTTCACAACAAAGCAGGCTGGTGACAATCTTCCGCAAAAGTATGCGTGCAGCCGTAAACATCCGATCTCAAGCGTGATGGCGCCGGTAGCTTTATCCGTTTCCGGCACCTGGACCGAGGTCGCCACGGTGACCGGCACCAACTCGCTGGCATGCGTGGAAGTGTTTGCCACTAGCTGTCCCGCCTCGTTCAGCTTGCGCCAGGTGCCCCCCCCTAGTTCGCATTGACACCATGCTCTCGCGCCAAGCGCGACACCGAGATGCCAGACTGAAGAGCCATTTCCTCGAGCGTGCGCTTGAACTCCAGCGGGTGCTGGCGGTACTTGCCGCGTGGTCCACGCTGAGTGATTGGTAGAAAATTTATGTGCATAATCAAATTTGTGGGCACAACTGCTGTGCCAAAATTCGATCATGGCCGGCCGCGATTAATGCGTCCAGACGGTGCTGGCTTTACGCTTAATGGGATTGCTGCATCGTCTTGGCAAGATGCGTGCATATGTACCGTCTTGCTTCATATTTTTGAGTGCAGCGTTCAGTGCCGGGACCATCGACGCATGCCGCTCATTCAGATACAGATACCAGTCGCCTTCCACAAAGGTCGGCTCACAACATGCATTTCGTTCAGCCCCATCTTCTTGACGGTGTACAACCCCATCAGTTTCTCAATGACCGCAAGATCATCCCCGCCCTGTCCCAGCATCAAAAAGAGCTGTTCGCCGCTTTCTTCAGTCATTGCCAAAGTCTCGCGGGCGAATTTCAATATTCGATAAAACTTAGGTCGTGTCAACGTGCAGGAAAGTTGCATGCCAAAAGTCATGCTTAGCTAGCAGCACCGCTGCATACACACAGTTGGTTCTTTCCAGAGCGTTTGGCACGATACATGGCCGTATCGGCGCGGTTCAGTAATTCCTCAAGTGCAGTGTCGCCATGGGACTGAACGGCAATACCTATGCTTGTTGAAATCATGCGCTCCACGTCCCCCAACTTAAATGGCTCCCTCATCCGAGTCACGATCTTCTGTCCAACCGCAGTGGCGTCCTCTTCTCCTTCCACTACACATTCCAGGATGATGGTGAACTCGTCACCACCCAGACGCGCGACTGTGTCCGACTTCCTTACAATTGAGCTGAGTCTGCACGCAAATTGCTTAAGCAATTCATCGCCGCTTTGGTGTCCTAAAGTGTCATTGATACCTTTAAATCCATCTAAGTCTAAGAACATGAGTGCCAATGGCAGCCCATGGCGCCGATATCTGGTCAATGCCTCAGCTAGCCGCTCCATGAACTGTGCTCGGTTGGGTAAGCCAGTCAAGGTATCAAAGCGCGCTAGATGGTTTAACTTGAACTCGGTTTCTTTGCGCTTGCTGATATCCCGAACAATCGCCACATAGGATTGGCGTCCATGTACTGACATCGCGTTCATGGTTAGCTCTAACGGGAAACTGGTGCCGTCTAAGCGCCTGCCTGTCAGCTCCACGTTCCGTTCACCTAATATTTGGCGCTCATCACCATCAACGACTACCCGCATGGTTTCACCGCTTCCCCGGCTAACGAAAGCCGGTACGAACTGGTAGAGCGGTGTTCCCCTGACCATATCCTCTTCGACACCAAAAATCTCGCACGCTGCGGGATTGCAAGAATCAATCGTGCCATCCATACTGGCGCTAAGAATGCCTTCGCCAACATTATTCAAAAGCGTGCGGATCTGCTGCTCTTTTTCGGAAGCGCTGATTTCCGCGTCGATGATCCGCCGTGCCAGTGGCCTGATCTGCATGCGCAATATGCCCACCCCTAACAACACAAGGAACACCAGCATGAGTGTCGCCGCCATAAACTTGTCCCGGATCGGCGAATACAACTCGGCAGCATCTTGCTTGATGGCGATACCCAGCCCAGGGGCCAGTTGCCTGAAAGCGGCATTGACGTTGTGCCCGAGATAGTCAGTCGTTGCGACGGTACCATCCTTCCCACTGGCAGCCAAGGCCATCGGCAGTGGATTGCCGAAACTTCCAAGCCGCTCATGAGTGGAGACATTGGGATTGCGTCTGCTCGGCAAGCAAATCAAATTGCCCCCACTATCGCTGCAAATCAAGACTTCTCCCGAGCTTCCCAGATCGCGAACGTCGAGCAAAGCGGCAAGGACATTCCGAAGTGAACGCCTCAGTACGATCTCTCCAATGCGATTTTCTCCATCAATTACTGAGCTCACCGTTTCCGCTATCAGACCACCTTCCCAATACAGATTGGTAGGAATAGGCAAGTTCATCCTTGCCAACAATTTCCCGCCATGCCCCTGAGTGCCCAGTAGCAGAAGCCCTCGATGAGACAAATCATAAATCGCTATACTTTCTACGCCCAATTGCGTCAACAGGTCCGTCTCCTTGTGAGAACTTTGGGGACTTGCTTTACCGTGGCGACTGAGCTCTCGCGTTAGCTCAACTACGGAGTCGCGCTTGGCGTCATCCGAGGCAGAGGCGACTATCTCATCGATCGTCCGCTGAAATGCGACAACCCTCGAATCGAGATTGGACGCCATTGCCTGCTGTAGCAAATGCTCAAGGGTAGTCTCTTGCAGAGAAAAGCCACTAAGGCCGGCCGTCAGCGTCACAACAGTCATGATGGCTGCGGCGACAAATAAGATTTTGTCGTCATCGCGAAAATGCTCACGCTTGCCGTACCACTCCTTCTCGTGTAACTGGCCCCAACAGGCAAGGCCTACGAGCACGAAACCAACCGCCGTGGGAACAGCCATGCGTTCCGAACTTGCCCAATCAAACAATAAATCGGGCGACAACTGAAAGCCTATCAGCCCCGTAACGCCAATCGCCACAATTCCAAAGGTAAGAGAAAGAATCCCACGCGACTGCCAGTGCGAAGTGACCCGGTCCTGGAACACCAATACTAGCCCAGTAGCGATAAAGCCAACTGCAGCGTTGGGAGCCATCCGGCCCGGCAGACGATTCCCATTCTTGAGCCACTCGTGCAACGTAGTCCAGTCAATGCCGAGAGAGCGGCCAAGCAGGAATTCAACAACAATTGCACTTCCAAACAAGGTCAAGAGCCAGCCAATAAAAATTTGCAGGGCTATTGATTTGGCAGGCTTAAAAGTTGCGCAAAGTATCGCCACGCCGACCAAAATGAAGCCCACGGCGGCATCAAGAACCATCACGATGTTGCCACCGTTAAACGACACAATCCGCCGGATTTGAAAAATCCAACCCAGCATGACTATCACACCCATCGCAACGGTTACAGCTCCAACCATTGACCGAAAATGCTTAGAAGCGCTCATGACGAATCCGTAGAAGCTAGCTGCTGGGCTAAGGACAAACCTGTCCCTCGAATGAATCACTGTAACCATTGTAGCAAGAAAATTTTGCCCCTAGTCATCACAAGCCTGCGGGGCACCTCGAATAACCAAAAATTCTGAGCGAGGCGCGGAAAAAATGGCCAAGCACGAAACGGTGACACCGCTGATCAAACCAAGTTCGCGGCCATTCCGCTATCTGCGCGCACCTTTCTAGGTGACCCAGACGGACTTCGTCGGTTGAAACGCCACAATACCGGCCTCCTTCAAATAGAAAATCATGCCGGATTTTCTAATTTTGACCGGTACTGTTTATTGGGGGAGGGTCAGACTCTCGTTGGGAAAGTATGCAGATAGGTGACGATCGATGCCTGGAGCTCAAAACGCAGCGGAAGTGTTGTTTCGTGATCAAAGGTGCGTTGCGCGCTTGTCAGATTTTTGTAATTTCAGCGTCATGCCGCCGTCAGAGGTCCCCTTCTAAACTGTTCTTTATCGACGTAGCTGAGAAATGCAGGTTGAAGCTGCTAAACACCGAGCTAATAGGTGTTACGTATAGCCTTGGATTTAAGCAGAAAGATATTGAAATAAAGGTGATCAAGTGGATTCGATGGCAAACAAACTAAAGGCAATCACGCCTGGCATTCTTCTGTGTGCCGCAGTGACAGCAGCAGCAGTGGGGCTGGAATCAGTAGAGGCCAGGTTATTTGGCCGTGCATGGCTGGAGGCCTTGGTCCTCGCAATTTTACTTGGCACTGCGCTGCGCACTAGCGTGAAGTGGCACACTCATTTGGACGCAGGCGTTCATTTTGGAGCAAAAACCTTGTTGGAGGTGGCCGTTGTATTACTGGGGGCTTCAGTAAGCGCCGGATCTATTCTCGAAAAGGGACCGAAGTTAATCTTGGGTATTGCTCTTGTGGTGATGCTCGCCATAGTGTGCAGCTACGCGATTGGCAGATTCAGTGGCCTGCCCCGAAAGATGGCTATCCTGATCGCATGTGGGAATTCCATTTGCGGAAATTCGGCAATTGCAGCAGTTGCCCCTGTTATAGATGCCGACGGCAAAGACGTTGCTGCGGCAATCTCCTTCACTGCGGTTCTCGGTGTGGTGGTTGTGTTGACCTTGCCGCTCACCATCCCGTTGCTTTCATTCTCGACTGCCCAATACGGCGTATTTGCTGGGCTGACGGTGTATGCTGTGCCGCAGGTCTTGGCTGCAACAGGAGCGATTTCCGTTTCGAGCGCACATCTTGGTACGCTGGTGAAGTTGGTTCGGGTATTGATGCTTGGTCCTGTGGTAATTGTTCTGTCAATCTTTGGCCCGCGCCGTGCTGCTGAACGGCCACGTTTGTCGCAGCTTCTGCCTTGGTTTATCGTGGGCTTCTTGGCGTTGATGGCTTTGCGGTCCTGTGATCTTATCCCAGTCGCACTGTTGGAGCCTGCTCACGTATCGTCAAATGCGTTGACTGTGTTGTCTATGGCCGCACTGGGATTGGGCGTAGACGCTCGTTCCGTGCTGAAGGCTGGCGGACGGGTCACAATAGTGGTTATTCTTTCGTTGTTATCGTTGTCGGCAATTAGCCTCGCGTTGATTAAGTTTCTTGGCTAGCATTCCACTTCAAGGTCGAAAGCCACATAGGGCAGAGCAAGACTTTGCTTCTAAATAATCTAGTGTTGAGCCGCGCAGGTGCGGCTCTGATCGCGACCTTCAATCGTTCATCATCTTGGGGGCGCTGCGACGACCTACATTCCAGCGCTGTGCGGCACTTTGAAGACCCGACGCAACAAGCCAGGAAAATAGTCGAGCTGCACCGATTTCACCAACGCGTAGCCGGTGTGCTCGGTCGACGCTTACCAACAGGATTGAAAGAGGCACTCAGCAGCACGTTGTGGTCATCCGATACGGAGCCAGCTTCCCCGATGTTGGGCTAACCCTACTTGACAGAAAGGAGCTGTGGCGCCATAAGCGATAGAATTCGATTTGACAACACAGACATCAAACCTGGGCACGGCCAAACCATATTTAGACTACTACAAGTACTTCTGAACAATCTGAGCGAAACTACCGTCTTTTTTCATGGACACAATGGCTCTTTTCCAGCGGTTAATCGCGATATTATTGCAGGGCGCCGCGCAACTCAGGTACATGGAAATATTTTCTATAGGACGACCAAAGCGTAACGCGTGAAGGTTGCTACCGATCTTCTGCTGCGCTGCGGTAATCACACTAGGCACAGCGATCCAAGCGTCGATGCGGCCCTGTTGCAACTTCCGTGCGTTGCTGATGGCAGTAGTGGCTATTTCGATATGCTGGAAGCCAAGGCGCCGTGCGATAAGCTCCGCGGGACTGCCCAGCACCACACCAACTCGCAGCTTTTTTGCCGCGTCAATAGATGAAATATCGCCAAAGGTGTCGGACCGTGCCACCAACATTGCCGGCTCCTCCAGCAGTTTCACGATCCAAATGTACGATAGCTCCACTTCAGGTTGGCGCCAGACGGCAGCCAGCGAGTTCGGTCGCAGTTTAAGCTCTACCTCTATACGCTTGAAGGGTACAGAACTGATGCTGCTACGCACTCCCGCGCGTACAGCCATCTGCTCCAATAACTCGTAGACCAAACCAGCGTCCCGTCCCTCGTCCAGATAAGAGAACGGAGGTGCGTTGTTAATGTACAGCTGGACTTGATCAAGCGCTGCGGCGGGGCCTATCGCCATCGCGGAACAATAGGCTAGAACAGCACACCGTTGCTTGAAAAAAATGGGGTGCATGAGAGTCTCCCGTCTATCCGCCAACGACTCGCGCAATATCCTTCCGGTAAGCTGGCGCGGTAATCATCGCGGGCGGCCTGTCATTGTGAGCCAACTTGACAACACTTCGCGAACTACCAGCCAGTTTGAAAGTACTAACCACGCTGGCCAAGCTACCCGCCTGCTGCTCCAGCGCCTCGGACGTAGCAGCCGCCTCCTCGACCAGAGCAGCATTCTGCTGGGTCACCTGGTCCATCTGACTGATAGCCTGGTTGATCTGCTCGATACCAGCGCTTTGCTCCTGGCTGGCGGCAGTAATTTCCCGCATGATGTCGGTCACCTGCTGCACGCTAAGGACAACCTGCTCCATCGTAATGCCAGCGTCAGCCACTAGTTTTCTGCCAATCTCCACCTGATCTACTGAAGAACCAATCAGCGCCTTAATTTCTTTCGCCGCTGCTGCCGACCGCTGCGCCAAGTTACGGACCTCAGAGGCCACCACTGCAAACCCGCGCCCATGTTCGCCGGCACGAGCTGCCTCGACCGCCGCGTTTAACGCCAAGATATTAGTCTGAAAGGCGATTCCATCAATCACGCCGATAATGTCGACAACCTTGCGACTTGAGGCACTGATTAAATTCATCGTATCGACTACCTGTGCCACTACCGTGCCGCCCTCAGTGGCAACGCTGGAGGCGGACGCCGCCAATTGATTGGCCTGGCGGGCATTATCGGCGTTCTGTCGGACTGTGGCAGTGAGCTCCTCCATAGAGGAGGCTGTTTGCTCCAGGGAGCTGGCCTGTTCCTCGGTACGTGCCGACAAGTCGAGGTTACCGCTAGCCATTTGGCCGGACGCAGCAGCGATACCCTCGGTGCCAGCCCTCACCTTGGCGACGATATCAAACAAGTTTTGATTCATGTGCTTTAGCGCCTCCAACAACATCCCCGTTTCGTCACTGCCACTGACCGTGATGTCACTGGTCAGATCGCCCGAAGCCACGGTTTGCGCGATCTTGACAGCGTCATTGATCGGCCGTGTGATGCCGCGACCGATGAGGTAGGCGATGACAATACTAAACAACATGGCCGCCAAACCAAGCGTAATCATCAGCTTGCGGGTTGAGGCGATATCGCGATTGATCGCCTCACCGCTCTCCCCGACTATTTTCTTCTGCAACTCGACAAGGTCACTCAAGTGCTTCTGCAGGCGGTTCAGCAAAGGCAGCGTTTCACCGCTCATCAGTCGCGCCGCCTCGTCGTGCTTTTGTTCTTCTAATAAACGCGCCACTTGGCTGAAGGAGGCTACGTAGGTTTGTCTATCGCGCTTGATATCATCCAATATCACACGGCCTTCAGGCAGGTAAATAGTCTCGTCTAACGTTGCAATCAGACTAGCGATGGTTTTCTTGTTTGCGTTGATCTGCTCATAAGTACGCGCTATCTCATCTACATCACTGAGAATGAATAGTGCCAACGTGAGCCGGCTATTGCTACTGGTCAGGGCATTTATGGTTTGTGCCGCGTTGACCTTGACCCAATCCTTGTCAATAATTTTCTCGTTAAGTTCGCTAATGTTGGTCAAGCTGGTCGAGCTGAAGACGATGAGCAAAACCATCAGCAATATCACCGCCGAGAATCCGCCCGCCAGGCGTGCCGCAATTTTCATGTTAGCGATCTTCATGTCTTTCCTGTCATTAAAAGTGGTCTGTAGCCGGGAATTCCAGTCCAGCGTATGTGCACAATACAATGATAAAATTGATAATGTACTGCACTCAGCTTGGTTACCTCTATAGATAAAAGGCTTTTTGCAGTCTAAGGTCGGATAGCAAGAAAAAACAGCGGCAGTATTCCGAAAAAAACATATCAGGCAGCAAAAAGCCGAAGCCATAGCCTGCAGTGAATGTCGGGAAACTCTATGAAACGCTATGAATTGTTAGCGAGAGATATTAGCGACTCGATACTCGCTGGTGTACTGAAGTTCGGCGACAAGCTGCCGTCAGTCCGCCAAGCAAGTGGTAGCCGTGGTGTCAGCGCATCGACCGTATTTCAGGCTTACTATCTGCTGGAAGCTCAGGGACTGATCGCGGCGCGGGAACGGCAAGGGTATTTTGTTATTACTAGTCCTCTTGGACTTCCTCCAGAGCCAGCCCCTCCTGTCCAGCGAGCTGCAGAAAGCACAACGGTCGATGTCAGTGAACTGGTCTTCAAGATCTTAAAGTCTGCGGCCACGCGAGAGGTAGTGCCGTTGGGATCGGCGTTTCCCAGCCCCCTGCTATTCCCCACCGCCGCTCTGGCGCGCAGCATGAGCAGGGCGCTGCCGAAGCAAGATCCCTGGAGCACTGTTGATAACTTGGCGCAGGGTCTCCCGGCGCTACGGCGCGAAATTGCATTACGATACCTGATTGACGGCCAACAGGTCAGTCCGACGGATATCATCATTACCAATGGCGCACTAGAGGCCCTTCAACTGTGCCTACTCTCGGTCACCAAGCCGGGAGATGCCGTCGTAATCGAGTCCCCCTGCTTTTATGGAGCTTTACAAGCCTTGGAACGCCTCCGCGTGAAAGCGATAGCAGTAACGACGCACCCAAGCGAGGGTATCGACTTAACAGCTTTAGAAGTGGCTCTGCAACAGCATCACCCCACGGCTTGCTGGCTTATGACGAACTTTCAGAATCCGCTGGGCAGCTCGATGCCAACACAGAAAAAAAAGGCACTGGTCGAATTACTCGCGAAGTATGAGGTGCCGCTAATCGAGGACGACGTGTATGGTGAATTATATTTCGGAAACCGTCGCCCCTTGCCCGCAAAGGCATATGACCGGCTGGGGCTGGTAATGCATTGCGGCTCGTTTTCCAAATGTCTGGCGCCTGGCTACCGTATCGGCTGGGTACTTCCGGGACGTCAACTACAGCATGTCGCGCGATTGCAGCTGGCCAGTACCTTGTCCGCATCCGCCCCAGCCCAGGAGGCACTGGCCAACTATTTGGCGCAGGGACGTTACGATCATCACCTTCGCGCCCTACGCCGCAAGCTGGCGAGCAATCAGCAAGCAATGACATATGCAATCTCACGCCACTTTCCAGCTGGGACTGCTTCTACGCGCCCTACCGGCGGCTATTTTGTTTGGCTGCAGTTGCCTCCCAGTGTCGATGCTCTTGTGTTACACCAGCAGGCGCTGGATCAAGGCATCAGTATAGCGCCAGGCCCGATTTTTTCACCGCAGCATGGTTTCGGTAACTGCCTGAGGCTCAACTACGGCCATACATGGGATAAACGAACCGAGGCTGCACTGGCGGTATTGGGACGGCTTATTGCGACGCATGTTTAACGTCACGCGGCACATGATAGTGCCGAATTCATCAGCGGGGATGCGTTCCTCCGAAAGAGGCGCCGACACTTCAAGCTGGCCGCAAAAGGGGTAATTTTCATCCGACGCCAACACGTATTCAATGAATTCTCGGCTGAAGGCGTCAAGAATAACCGCGAGGTAAACGAAGCCGACTGCAACGCGCATCTACGTAATATATGCAACCCAGACTCGGTCTGGCTCCGTTGGGATTCTATTGTGATACCAGTTCAGAAATACCGGTCTCGACACCTTTAGCTGATTTGAGGTGGCACGTTTGATGGGCCTGCAACTCGTGGGCTTTCACTGTTGAACATTTGGAATCCCGGTCGAATGGAGCGGACCTATGGTCCTCTGACTGACTTGGTCTCGTTCCCCTTGTGAGGGCTCGACAAGCGTATCATTTCATCTCACCACCTAGCTCCAGTCCTAGGGATCAGTCCAGCGATTGATGCAAAATCTCATGCAACTTAACATGAGGACGCCGACTGGGTCATTTCTGGATGGATGCATCCATTAAAGCCTCCAAGCATTGGAAACGCCAGAGGCCGCGCAGTGCATGGCCTCTGGATTAGCTAATTTGGAATAACCGAGAATTAGAAGGAGTGCTTCAGGCCCAGATTGAAGGCCTGGTCGCCAGTACCGGCTTCGCTGTTGTTCCCAACGGTGTAGCTCGCACCGTTTTTGTTCTTGATCTTGGCGTAAGCAACGTAAGCGTTGGTGCTCTTCGACAGAGCGTAGCGATAGCCGATTGCCCACTGGTCCGCGTCACGATTGAATACTTCCTTGTCGTTCTTCTTGATGTAAGAAGTGATCACAGTGCCGTTGGTTCCGGTCACAGGAATAGTGACGCCAACCAGCAGGTCAGTGCTGT
>Ga0213872_10002520_pt1 | contig 10677 bp, 8 predicted proteins | sample VelepicomBERX_R2_FD_160071 | JGI IMG/M metagenome (GOLD analysis project Ga0213872, IMG submission 160071) | Rhizosphere microbial communities from Vellozia epidendroides in rupestrian grasslands, the National Park of Serra do Cipo, Brazil - RX_R2 | ecosystem: Host-associated > Plants > Roots >... | reverse complement strand
AGACCCTTGCTCTTTCCAAGATCGTTTCACGGACCAGCATGTTTCAGATCATCTCGCGTATTTCCAAGGATATCGGCGCCAATCCGGGACAGGTCGAGGCGGCCGTCAAGCTGCTCGACGGCGGCGACACGGTGCCCTTCATCGCCCGCTACCGCAAAGAGGTCACAGGCGGTCTCGACGACACCCAGCTTCGTCTGCTGGCCGAGAGATTGGTGTACCTGCGCGAGATGGAAGACCGCCGCGCCGCGATCGTCGCTTCGATCGTGGAACAGGGCAAGATGACCGAAGAACTGGCGGCCGACATCGCCGCCGCCGACAGCAAGGCCCGCCTCGAGGATCTTTACCTGCCGTATCGCCAGAAGCGCCGCACCAAGGCGCAGATCGCCAAGGAAGCCGGGTTGGAGCCGCTGGCAGACTTGCTGCTGTCCGATCCCAGCCAAACCCCCGAGACCGCCGCCCTGCCTTATGTCGATTCCGCGAAAGGCATAGAAGACGTCAAGGCGGCGCTGGATGGCGCGCGACAGATTCTCGTCGAACGCATGGCCGAGGATGCCGACCTCTTGGGATTGTTGCGCGATCATCTTTGGCAGGGCGGACTTCTTGTGTCGAAGATGGCCGAAGGAATGGCCGAACAGGGCGCCAAGTTCTCCGATTACTTCGACTATCGCGAGAAAATCTCGGAAATACCGTCGCATCGCGCCCTGGCCCTGTTCCGTGGACGCAACGAGAACGTACTTCTTTTGAAGTTGGAACCGGCCGACGCCACCGAGGACCGCGATACCCCGACCCAGTGCGAGCAGATGGTCGCCCGGCGTTTTATGGTGCAGAATCAAGGCCGTCCGGCCGATCGCTGGCTGGCCGACACGGTGCGCTGGGCGTGGCGCATCAAGATTCACCTGCATCTCGAGCTCGAGTTGATGACCCGGCTCAGGGAGGCTGCCGAAGCCGAGGCGATCTCGGTGTTCGGCCGCAATCTGCGCAGTCTTCTGCTGGCGCCGCCGGCTGGCATGCGCGCCACGCTGGGCCTCGATCCGGGGCTCAGGACCGGCGTCAAGCTGGCGGTGGTCGACGGCACCGGCAAGGTGGTGCATACCGGCGTCATCTATCCCCATGTGCCGCGCAATGACTGGCAGGGATCGATGGCCGAGATCGTCTCGCTGGCCCGCAAATATTCGGTCGAGCTGGTGGCGGTCGGCAATGGCACGGCGTCGCGCGAGACCGACAAGCTGATGGCCGACGTGATCGCCCGCCATCCGGAACTGAAGCTGACCCGCGTCATGGTGTCCGAGGCCGGCGCCTCGGTCTATTCGGCCTCCGAGGCGGCGGCGCAGGAATTTCCCGATCTCGACGTCACCATGCGCGGCGCCGTCTCGATCGCGCGGCGCCTGCAGGATCCGCTGGCCGAACTGGTCAAGATCGACCCCAAGGCGATCGGCGTCGGCCAGTATCAGCACGATGTCGACCAGCCGACCCTGGGCCGCAAGCTGGACGCCGTGGTGGAAGACTGCGTGAACGGCGTCGGCGTCGACCTCAACACCGCCTCGGCGCCGCTGCTGGCCCGCGTCGCCGGTCTGGGCCCCGTGCTGGCCCGCAACATCGTCGCCCATCGCGACCGCAACGGCCCGTTCGCCGACCGCAAATCGGTGCTGCAGGTCGAGCGGCTGGGCCCCAAGGCCTTCGAGCAATCGGCCGGCTTCCTGCGCATCATGGGCGGCGCCAACCCGCTGGACGGCTCGTCGGTCCACCCCGAGGCCTATCCGCTGGTCGAGCGCATCGCCGGCAGCCATAAGCGCAGTGTGCAGTCGCTGATCGGCGACACGCCGTTCCTGCGCTCGCTGGAGCCCAGCCACTATACCGACGAGCGTTTCGGCGTGCCCACCGTCACCGACGTGTTGCGTGAGCTGGAAAAGCCCGGCCGCGATCCGCGCGGCAGCTTCAAGACCGCCGAATTCAAGGAAGGCGTCGAGACGCTGAAGGATCTGCAGCCCGGCATGATCCTGGAGGGCGTGGTCACCAACGTCACCAATTTCGGCGCCTTCGTCGATATCGGCGTGCATCAGGACGGGCTGGTCCACATCTCGATGCTGGCCGATCGCTTCGTCAAGGATCCGCACGAGGTGGTGAAGGCCGGCGACGTGGTGAAGGTGAAAGTGCTGGAGGTCGATCTCAAGCGCAACCGCGTCGCCCTGACCATGCGCCTGTCCGAGCGCCCGGCGCCGCCGCGCCCGTCCGAGCCGCGAGCGCCGCAGCCGAGCCGGATGAAGGCGTCGCCGCCGTCCGCCTCGTCCTCCTCCCCGGGCGGAGCGCTCGCGGAGGCGTTCGCCCGGGCCAAGAAGAAGTGAGCGCGCTCGACAAGCGCGCGAAAGGCGTGCGACTGCACGCCCGCGGAGCGACGACGAGGCGCAGCCGAGGAGGGAAGACGGAGCGAAGCCAAGCGGCTGGAAGCCGCGCCCGGCGTTTGAGGGGCAAAATATGATCAATTTTCGGCGCTCATTGCTGGCCGGCGCCGTCGCCGCCCTGACGATGGGCGCCGCGTCGGCGGCCGATCTCGACATTGCCTTTCTCGGCAGCATGACGGGATCGAAGGCCAATATCGCCATCGACCAACTGGACGGTTTCCGCCTCGGCATCCGCCATCTCGGCGGGCGGCTGGGCGGGCTGGAATTCGCCCTGTCGGTGATCGACGAGGGCCACGACACCGCCAAGGCCAAACAAGCGGCCGAGGAGCTGTGGAAGGCCGGGCGGCTGCAGGTGCTGCTGGTCTCCTCCACGGCCGAGGCCGCCGCTTATATTGCGCAACAGGCGCCGGGCCATCATACGCTGGTGGTCAATCTCGGCGCCGCCGCGCCGTCGCTCGCCGGGCGCGAGTGCAGCCCGCTGTTCTTCTCGCTGGTGCCGCGCGGCGATCTGCTGCAGGAGCTGACCGGCGCCTATTTGTGGGGACAGGGCTTCCGCAAGCTGGCGGTGTTCGAGCCGCCGGGCCGCCCCGAGCCGGTCGCCGCCTTCCGGCGCGGCTTTAGGGGCGAGGTGACCGAGATCGTCAGCCGCCCCGGCACGATGGATTTCGCCCCAGACCTGCAGAAGTTCTCCAAGCTGACGGTCGATGCCGCCTATTTCACCCATAGCGGCGGCATGGCCGTGGAGTTCCTGCTGCAATATGTTCAGGGCGGCTACAAGGACCGCACGCCGCTGTTCGCCCCGGCCGGCACCTTCGACCAGACCATCCTGGCCGCCAGCGCGCCGGCGGCGCTCGACATGTTCAGCGTGGCGCCGTGGAGCGACGATCTCGACAGCCCGGCCAATCATCGGCTGGTCGCCGATTTCGAGAATGATTACGGCCGCCCGGTGAGCCTGCGCGCCGCCGCCGGCTATGACGCCGCCATGCTGCTGGATGCGGCGATCCGGCTGGTCGGCGGCAACAAGATCAACGATACCGATGCGTTCCGGCTGGCGGTGAAGCGGGTCGAGTTTCCCAGCACGCGGGGAAGCTTCCGTTTCGACAACGATCAGTTTCCGTTGCTGACCTATTGGGTGCGCCAGGTCGCCGCCGATTCCCGCGGCCGGCCGATCAATGAGCAGCGCGGCGTTCTGCAGAAGGACCCGCGCGACCCGCTGGCGAACGAATGCCCGATGTCGGCGGCGCCTCCGCCGCCGCCTCCTAAGAAGTGATTGTTCCGAGGCCGGGCCCGCGGCGCAAACACACCGGGGGACAGAAACCCGCTCAGCCGGCGTTGGCCAGGCCCTTCTTTTGCCGATATTCCTCGAGCTTGGCCTGGCGATAGGCGTCGGCGCTGCGTTTCGCGGCGGCGCGTTCGGCCTCGGTGCGGGCCAGGGCCTCGTTCTTGGCCGGCGCCGTCCCTTCGGCAGCTCGGGCCGGCGCATGGTCGGTGGCGAAGACGATGCCCAGCGGCAGGCGGGCGGCGGAAACCTCCTCTTCCAGCGAGGCCAGTTGCACGCGGGTGTCGGCATGGCCGCGCGCCTTGTCCCACACCGCCATCAGCTTGGCCTTGTAGGGCATGGCTTCCGACGGGGTCTGCGAATGGTAATGGGCGCCGGCCTGGCCCCAATTGCCGTCCTGGTTATAAAGCTCGTTCAGGAAACGCCCGGCATAGGCGACGTTGGAGCGCGGCTCGAAGGCCTCGTCCAGGGTGGCGAAGGCGTCGGGATGGGCCAGCAGATTGACCTGCATGCAGCCGACATCGATGTTGCGCACCCCGCGTGCCTGCAATTTGCGGACTTCGGCGATGGCGGCCTGCTTGCTCGGCAGAAAACGCCCCTCGCCCTCGGCCATCACCGTCCACGGCCAGGCAAGAGTTGCCCGGTGTTCGGCATCCCAGCGGCCGGATTCGACCAGCGAGATCGCGTGCAGCAGACGATCGGGAATCGCCTGCATCTTCTCCTGCCGCGCCGTCTCCTCGCCGCAAGCCAAGGCATCCTCGACGGCGCGGGCCGGCCGGGTGGCGCAAAGCAGCGCCAACACGGCGCACAGCAGGAAGGTCGGGAAGCGGCGAAACAAGGTCATTCTCTCATCCACGCGAAGGAAGTCGCGCGACTACCCATGCGAGAAGCATGCCATCTTAGACATGCGCCAAACGCATGCCTTGCATGAGTTTGGAACAAGTCCAGGAAAATCAAGCAATTGGTGGAATTTGCAGAGTTTTCCTCGCGCGGTACCGGTAACGCGGGATCGTTTTGTTCTTGCATTGCAACAAAAACGGACCTATCTTCCGCACTGCAGCAAATCGAAAGTCTTCGACGATCATTTGCTGTCTTTCTTGGACGTTTCCTCCCTAAACTCAGGCCGGCGGTTTTCTGCCGGCCCTTTTTTTGCGCTTTTGCCGATAGTCGGTTATCTAGGGACGGGTCACAAGGTCCAGGGGGAAGAGGATGCTCGAGCGTCTGGCGATCAGCGATATCGTCCTGATCACGCCGAAAAAATTCGCCGACAATCGTGGGTATTTTTCCGAGACCTACAAGCAATCCTGGTTCCGCGCCAATGTCGCCGAGGCGGATTTCGTCCAGGACAATCTCTCTTTGTCGCGCCATGCCGGTACCGTTCGCGGCCTGCACTTCCAGCGCCCGCCGGCCGCCCAGGGCAAGCTGGTGCGCTGCCTCAGGGGATCGATCTTCGACGTCGCGGTCGACATGCGCTATGGCTCGCCCAGTTTCGGGCGCTGGGTGGCCGCCACCCTGACCGCCGAGGGCGGCAAGCAGATGTGGATCCCCGAAGGCTTCGCCCATGGCTTCTGCACGCTCGAACCCGATGTCGAGGTGTTCTACAAGGTCACCGCGGAATATTCCCCGCAGCATGACGCCGGTTTCGCCTTCGACGATCCGGCGGTGGCGGTGGACTGGCCGGTGGCGCCGGAGAAGGCGATCCTGTCGCCCAAGGATCAGGGCCTGCCGCGCCTCGACCAGCTGGGCGAGGTGTTCTGACATGCGGGTTCTCGTCACCGGCGGAGCGGGCTTCATCGGATCGGCCGTGGTCCGCCACCTGATCAGGACCAGCGGCGCCGAGGTGCTGAACGTCGATAAGCTGACCTATGCCGGCACGCTCACCTCGGTGGCGCCGGTCAGCAATTCTCCCTCCTATCGTTTCCTCAAGGCGGACATCGCCGATCGCCAGGCCATGACCGAGGCGTTTGAGAGCTTCCGGCCCGACCGCGTCATGCATCTGGCCGCAGAAAGCCATGTCGACCGTTCGATCAACGGCGCCCAGGATTTCATTCAGACCAACATCGTCGGCACCTTCACCCTGCTGGAGGCGGCGCGCGCCTATTGGAGCGCGCTGGCGGGCGAGGAAAAGGCGCGTTTCCGCTTCCTGCATGTCTCGACCGACGAGGTCTATGGCTCGCTGGGCGAGGATGGCTTGTTTCGCGAGACCACCGCCTATGATCCGTCGTCGCCCTATTCGGCGTCGAAAGCGGGGTCGGATCATCTGGCCGTCGCTTGGCACCGCACCTATGGGCTGCCGGTGGTGCTGTCGAATTGTTCGAACAATTACGGGCCCTATCATTTCCCCGAGAAGCTGATCCCCCTCAATATCCTCAACGCGCTGGAGGGCAAGCCGCTGCCGATCTATGGCGACGGGTCGAACATCCGCGATTGGCTCTATGTCGAGGATCATGCCCGCGCGCTGGATCTGATCGCGGCGCGCGGGCGGCCCGGCGAGAAGTACAATGTCGGCGGCCGCAACGAGCGCCGCAATATCGACGTGGTCCGCCGCATCTGCGCTCTGATGGACGGTTTCCATCCTCGGGCCGAGCCGCATGAGCGGCTGATCCGTCTCGTCGCCGACCGCCCGGGTCATGACCGCCGCTACGCCATCGATGCCGGCAAGCTGGAATCCGAGCTGGGCTGGACGGCGCAAGAGAGTTTCGAAACCGGCATCGAAAAGACCGTCCGCTGGTATCTCGACAACGAGGATTGGTGGCGGCCCCTGCGCGGCAGAGTTTATGCCGGCGAGCGCCTCGGCGTGCTGGCGGAGGGCTGACGGTGCGGCTGGTGGTGACCGGATTGTCGGGCCAGGTGACGACCGCCCTGCAGCAAAGCGCCCCCGACACGGTCGAGATCGCCGCCATCGGCCGACCTGCCTTGGATCTGGCCCGGCCGGCCTCGATCTATCCGGCGCTGGCGGCGGCCGACCCGGACGTCATCCTCTCGGCGGCCGCCTATACCGCGGTCGACAAGGCGGAAAGCGAGCCCGAGCTGGCCTTCGCGGTCAATGCCGACGGCGCCGGGGCGGTGGCCGAGGCGGCGCGGCGTCTCGGCGTGCCGCTGATCCACCTGTCCACCGATTACGTCTTCGACGGCGCCAAGCCGGCCCCTTACGTCGAAACCGATCCGACCGGCCCGACCGGAATCTATGGCGCCTCGAAGCTGAAGGGCGAGCGGGCGGTCGCCGCCGCCTGGGACAACCACGTCATCGCCCGCACCGCCTGGGTCTATGCGCCGTTCGGGGCGAACTTCGTCCGTACCATGCTGCGCCTGGCGGAAAGCCGCGACAGCGTCCGCGTCGTCGCCGACCAGCTCGGCTGCCCGACCTATGCCCCCGACATCGCCGCTGCCGTGCTGACCATGGCCGGACGGCTGGTGCGCGACCAGGATCCGGCCCTGCGCGGCGTGTTCCATCTGAGCGGCGGCGGGGAAACCTGCTGGGCCGATTTCTCGCGCGCCATCTTCGCCGGCCTGGCCGAGCGCGGCGGCAAGCAGGTGTCGGTCGAGAATATCGGCACCGCCGACTATCCGACGCCGGCGCGTCGCCCCGCCAATTCCCGCCTGTCCTGCGTCAAGCTGGCGGAACTTTACGGCATCGAGTTGCCGCCCTGGCGGGACTCGCTGGCCGATTGCCTCGACCGGCTGATCGTGGCGGATTAATTATCAGGGGGAGGGGACATTTGAAGGGAATCATCCTGGCGGGCGGCAGCGGCAGCCGCCTCTACCCTATGACGCTGGTGACCTCGAAGCAGCTCATGCCGGTCTATGACAAGCCGATGATCTATTATCCGCTGTCGACCCTGATGCTGGCGGGAATCCGCGATATTCTGGTGATCTCGACGCCCCATGATCTGCCGTCGTTCCGTCGTCTGCTGGGTGACGGCGAGAAATGGGGATTGCGCCTGTCCTACGCCGAACAGCCGACGCCCGGCGGTCTGGCGCAGGCCTATCAGATCGGCGCCGATTTCGTGCGCGGCGAGAATTCCTGCCTGATCCTCGGCGACAATATCTTCTACGGCCACGGCCTGCCGGAATTGCTGGGCCACGCCAAGGCGCGTCCCAAGGGCGCCACCGTGTTCGGCTATCATGTGGTCGATCCCGAGCGCTATGGCGTGGTGGCCTTCGATTCCGCCGGACAGGCCGTGTCGATCGATGAGAAGCCGGCCCGGCCCCGGTCCAACTGGGCGGTGACCGGCCTCTATTTCTACGATCCGAGCGTGGTCGACATCGCCGCCGGCCTCAAGCCGTCGGCGCGCGGCGAGCTGGAGATCACCGACGTCAACCGGGCCTATCTCGAGCGCGGCGAGCTGGTGGTCGAGAAGATGGGCCGCGGCTATGCCTGGCTCGATACCGGCACGCCGGACAGCCTGGTCGAGGCGGCCGATTTCGTCCGCACGCTGGAAAGCCGACAGGGGATGAAGGTCTGCTGCCCCGAGGAGATCGCCTTTCGCAGCGGCTTCATCGACGCGGCGCAGCTCGGCCGATTGGCCGGTGCGCTCGGCAAGAGCGATTATGCCCGCTATCTGCGCCGCATCGCCGAGGACCCGGACGGAGGGGCCTCGTGACCCTCAGCCGCCGCCGCTGCCTCCAGCTCGCCACGCTTGCGTCCGGCGGTCTGGCTTTGGCCTCGGCGGCGACGGAAACCGTTGCCGAGGGGCCGTACAAGGAGGCGCTGGGCTGGCTCAAGCTCTATCTCGATCGGCATCTCGAGGCCTTTTCCCTGCCCGGCATCACGGTGGCGTTGGCCGACGGCAACGGATTCTCCGCCACCGTGACCGCCGGATGGGCGGATGTCGACCGGCGCCAGCCGGTGACGCCGGAGCATTACTTCCAGATCGGCTCGATCAGCAAATCCTTCGCCGCGCTGGCCGTCCTGAAACTGGCCGACGAGCGGCGCCTGTCGCTCGACGACGAGGTGACGGCGCTGCTGCCGGAGCTGCGGTTCGCCGATTACCGCAAGATCACGCTGCGCCATCTCTTGACCCATTCCTCGGGTCTCGCGGCGATGCCGCCGCTGGCGCCGCGCGCCACCGGCGGCACGCTGTGGCAGGGCTTCGCTCCCGGCAGCCAGTTCTCCTACAGCAACACCGGCTATCAGCTGCTCGGCCTCATCGTCGAGCGGCTGCGCGGCAAGCCCTACCCTCAGGCGCTGGCCGCCGACGTATTGGAGCCGCTCGGGCTGGGAGCGATCCTGCCGTCGATTCGCGCCGCCGACCGCGACCGTTATGCCGTGGGCTATGCGCCGTATTTCCCCGACCGGACCTTTCCGCGCGGCGGGCGCCTGGGCGTCGGCCCGTGGGTAAACTTCGCCAACGCCGCCGGTTGCCTGGCGGTGACGCCGGCGGCGATGGCCGGGTATATGCGCTGGCTGATCGACTCGGCGGCCGGAAGAGGGGCGCCGCTGCTGACCCCGGAATCGCGCCGGCTGTTCACCAAGCCGGCGATCGAGGCGGCCGAGTTCGGCGCCGGGGCGCGCTACGCTCTTGGGATGTCCGTATTGCCGATCGACGGGCGGCCCTGCCTGTTCCATACCGGCGGCATGCTGACGTTCAGCTCGTCCTTGATGGTCGACGAGGCGGCGGGGGTGGGGGCCTTCGCCAGCGTCAACGCCGATGCGGGGGAGGAGTACCGCCCGCAAGCGGTGACCGCCTACGCCATCAAGCTGATGCGGGCGGTGCGCGAGAGACGCGCGCTGCCGCTGGCGCCGCCGATTCGCCCGGCCACCCGCATCGACGATCCGAAGCGCCTGACCGGGCGGTTCGCCGCCGCCGACGGCAAATCGGTCGAACTGGTCGCGGCGGGAGAGGGGCTGGCGCTGCGCCGCGACGCCGCGCTGCTGCCGCTGCAGGGCGAGGGCGACGGGCCCTTTATCGTCGTCGGCCCCGGCGACGAAACCTCGATGCTGCATCTCGACGTCAAGGATGGCGCGGTGCGCGGCGTCGGCTGGCGGTCCGATCTTTATGGCGCCGGCGCCGCCGGCAAGCCCGACGAGGCGCTGCGCCGCTGCGCCGGCGTGTATGACGCCGGCGATCCCTGGATCGGCATCCTCGAGGTGATGGCGCGGCCGGACGGGCTGTGGCTGGGGGGCGCCACGCCGCTGGTGCGGCGCGCCGACGGATCGTTCCGGGTCGGGGCCGACGCCGACTCGCCGGAGTGGGTGCGCTTCGATCTGGAGATCGACGGCCACCCTCAACGGATGGTCTTCTCGGGGGTCGACCTGATGCGTGTCTGATCCTTGCCTGCGTTGGGATTCGCCCCTGGCGGAAGACGCGCCAATCGGGGTATGTTTGGTATAACTATGCTAAACCGGCCGTTGCAGAGCCGGATCAAGGTCCGTTACCGCACCATCGCGCCCAGTTTCCCGGAGATCTGATGTCGGTTATGTCCTCAGCCCAAACGGTCCTGATCATCGATGACACGCCGGACAACATTGATGTGATTGCCGGCATCCTGCGGTCCGCCTACCGGTTGAAAGCGGCGCTGAATGGAGAGCGCGGACTTGCCATCGCCAAGGCCCAGCCGGCGCCCGACATCATTCTGCTCGACGTCATGATGCCGGATATGGACGGTTACGAGGTGCTGCGCCAGCTCCAGGCCGATCCGGCGACCCGGTCGATCCCGGTCATCATCATCTCGGCCCTGTCCGAGCAGGAGGACGAGTACAAGGGTCTGGAGATGGGCGCGGTCGACTACATCACCAAGCCGGTGGCGCCGCGCATCGTCGAGGCCCGCATCCGCACCCATCTCGCCTTGCATCGTCAGAGCATCGAGCTGGAGAAGAAGGTGCAGGAGCGTACCGAGGAGCTGCACCGCACCCGCCTCGAGGTCATCCGCCGCCTCGGCCGCGCCGCCGAGTTCCGCGACAACGAGACCGGCTTTCACGTCATCCGCATGAGCCATCACGCGAGGCTGATCGCCCTGGCCGCCAATTGCGGCGAGGAGTGGGCCGATCTGCTGTTC
>Ga0213872_10002519_pt1 | contig 10681 bp, 6 predicted proteins | sample VelepicomBERX_R2_FD_160071 | JGI IMG/M metagenome (GOLD analysis project Ga0213872, IMG submission 160071) | Rhizosphere microbial communities from Vellozia epidendroides in rupestrian grasslands, the National Park of Serra do Cipo, Brazil - RX_R2 | ecosystem: Host-associated > Plants > Roots >... | reverse complement strand
GCGCTCCAGGACGTCGACGCCATCCTCGAGACCTTCTCCGCCCTGCTGCGGATCGCCCAGATCGAGGGCGGCGTACGCCGGGCGGCGTTCCGGCCCGTCGACCTGTCGGCCCTGGCCCGCAACGTGGTGGACGCCTTCGCGCCCTCCGCCGAGGACGCCGGGCAGGCCCTGGGGTTCGAGGGCGACGCGCCGGTCTTCGTCGACGGCGACGGCGAGCTGCTGACCCAGATGCTGGTGAACCTGGTCGAGAACGCGCTGCGGCACGCCGGGCCGAGCGCCCATGTCCTGGTCGCGACCGGGGAAGCGGGCGGGCGCGCGACGGTGTCGGTCGTCGACGACGGTCCCGGCGTGCCCGAGGCCGAGCGGGACCGGCTGTTCGACCGCTTCTACCGCCTGGAGCGAAGCCGCTCGACGCCCGGAAGCGGCCTGGGCCTGGCGCTCGTGGCGGCCATCGCCCGTCTGCACGGCGGCCAGGTCGGCCTGAGCAACGGGCGCCCCGGGCTTCGAGTCGAGGCGAGCTTTGCGGCGAGAGTCGGATGGGCCGCCTGATCCCGCCATGCTTCAGGCCGGCTCGCGGAACATTGGCGTTTCCCAATCTCGCGGTCAGATCGGGCACACCTCGACAAACTTAAAAATCCCAAGCTGCGCCGTATGCGGCCGGCCTTTCGAAGTTGAGCTCTGCAATCAGGAGATCTCCGTGAAGCTCGCCCCGCTCGCCCTGACGCTGGCCGCGTCCTTGGGCGCGACCCTGGCCGCCGCCCCGGCGATGGCCGCGCCCGCCTACACCCTGACCAAGTCCGTGCCGCTGGGCGCGCCGGATCGGTGGGACTACGTCGTCGCCGACCCCGAGACCGGGCGCGTCTACGTCGCGCACGGCGACAAGGTGGCGGTGCTGGACGGGCGCTCGGGCGAGCTCGTGGGCCAGGTGGAGGGGATCCCTGGCGGCACGCACGGGATCGCAGTCTCGCACGCCACGGGCCAGGGCTTCACCGATGACGGCGGCAAGGGCGCCGCCGTGGCCTTCGATCTGAAGACCCTGAAGGTTCTGAAGCAGATCCCCGCCGACCAGGACGCCGACGCCATCGCGCGCGACCCGGTCACCGGCCGCGTCTTCGTCATGGAGGGCGACCCGGGCGCGATCACGGTGGTCGATCCGAAGACCGACAAGGCCGCCGGCAGCATCAAGGCCGGCGAGAAGCTCGAATACGCCGCCGCCGACGGCGAGGGCTTCCTCTATGTCGCGGGCGAGGCGAAGCGCGACCTGCTCAAGATCGACGCCCGCACGAACACGATCGTCGCCCGCTGGGCCACGCCGGACTGCCAGAGCCCGCACGGCCTGGCGGTGGACGCCGCCAGCCATCGGGCCTTCATGGGCTGCATCAACAGCGTGATGATGGTGGTCGACACCCAGAGCGGCCGGCTCGTCGGCCAACTGCCGATCGGCAAGGGCAGCGACGCGATCGCCTGGGACGCCAAGCGCAAGCGCCTGTTCAGCTCCAACGGGATGGACGGGACGATCAGCGTCTACCAGCAGGCCTCGCCGGACCGTTACGACGCGCTCGAGACGGTCAAAACCCAGGTCACGGGCCGGACCATGGCCGTCGACCCGGAGACCGGCCGCCTGTTCGTCGCCGCCGCCGAGGCCGGCCCGCCCGCCCAGCCCGGCGGCCGTCCCCGCCCGGTCCCCGGAACCTTCAAGCTGCTGATCCTCGATCCGGTGCAGTGATCTTCGAATCGACGCCGGGACGCTCGATGGCGTCCCGGCGCCCGCCGAACGCAAAGACGCCCGCCGCGCGACCGTCGCGGCGGGCGTTCCGCTTTCGGGGCCGATGACATTCGACCGCGGCCGAGCCTGGGCGAGATCGCATTTGCCGGCGACCTTCCGGTCCGGCGCGTGGCGGCGGAACGGGAATTCGCCAATGGCCGCGCCGATCCGCTAGCTTGGAGCCACGCTCGAGCCGCCGCCATCGCTCAGGCGGAATTGAACCGGGTCGGCGCGGCCAAGGCCACGGCCCTTCGCCCTCGCCGCCGACAAACCGGCGCCGCACGCGACTGCGACCGCCCAAGCCCTCATCACAAGCTGGCCGGATCTGCCGAAGCTCGACGGATACGAGCGGGAGGCGGGGCGTCCAGTAGCGGTCAAGGTGGAATGTATCGAAACCTGGAACGGTCGCGGGCGCGAATTTGGCGGAACGAACCCAATTCTCGGTCAAATGCGATCGCCCTGCTCGATGAGAGCGAAGCGGAGCCCTGTCCGCGTGCGGCCGTGTCGGTCTGTGGACAAAAAGGAAGACGCCCGCCGCGAGGGTCGCGGCGGGCGTCCTGCTTTCGGAGGTCGGAGGCTTGCGCCGCTCAGTCCGCCGTGGACGGAACGGTGCGGCGCAGGCCGCCGATCATCTTGAACAGGGCGGGCATGACCAGCAGCACCACGGGGCCCTGGGCGATCAGGCCGGCGATGATGGCGATGGCCAGCGGCTGCTCCATGGCCGAGCCGGACCCCAGCGCCAGGGCGAGCGGCGCCAAAGCCAGGATCGCGGCCAGGGTGGTCATGGCGATCGGCCGCAGCCGGTTCACCCCCGCCTCGATCAGCGCCCGCTCGGGCGGGACGCCTTCGGCCAGCAGCTCGTCGTATTCGGTGAAGTAGAAGATCGCCACCTCGGTCGCGATCCCGATGATCATGGTGGCGCCCATCAGGGCCATGATGTTGAGCTCGACCCCGGTGAGGATCAGGCCGATGGCCACGGCGCAGACGGAGATCAGCGGGGCGGCCATGATGCAGGTCGCGATGCGGAAGCTCTCGTAGATGAACAGGAGCAGCACGAACACGGCGCCGATCGCGGCCGCAAAGACGAACGTCATGTCACGGAACGCCTTCGTCTGTTCGGCGTACAGGCCGCCCATCTTGTAGGTGACCCCGGTCGGCAGCACGCCCGGCCGGTTCAGCAGCCCGATCACCTCCTCGGCGGCCGAACCGGTGTCGCGGCCCTCCACGCGGGCGGTGACCGGGATCATTCGCCTCAGGTCCTGGCGGTCGATCTCGGCCTGGCCGGTCACGGTCTCCAGGGTGGCGATGTCGCGCAGACGGAGCATGTGCCCGTCGGCGGCCTTGAGCGGCAGGTCCAGCAGGCTCGCGTCGTGCGTGATGTCGGTGTGCGGGACCCAGACGCGCACGTCGGAAAGGTAGGCGCCGGACTGGACCTGGGTGTCGACCGCGCCGGTCATCAGGCTGGAGACCTGGCGCGACGCTTCGGTCCGGTCGATTCCGGACAGAGCGGCCCGGGTCGGATCGATCCTCACGTCGAGAGAGTCGCCCGCGACGACGATGCCGTTCTTGATCTCGGTCACGCCGCGGACCTTGGCGATCTCGTCCGCCACGTGCTTGGCGGCGGCCTGGAGCACGGCGTCGTCGTCGCCGTACAGCTGGATCTCGATGGGCTCGGGGACGGCGGTGAGGTCCCCGATCAGGTCCTCCATCAGCTGCGCCGTCTCGATTTCGACGCCCGGGACCTTCTTCTGCACCTCTTCCCGGACGTCGGTCATGACCGCTTCGATCGGCCGGCGCGGCTCCGGCTTCAGGCGGATGAAGAAGTCGCCGGTGTTGGGCTCGGTCAGTCCGCCGCCGAGCTGGGCTCCGGTGCGCCGGGAGTAGGTCTTGACCTCCGGCGTCTCGCGCAGGACCGCCTCGATCTGGCGCATCAACCGGTCAGTGTCGGCCAGGGAAGAGCCGGGCGGGGCGATATAGTCGAGAATGAAACCGCCCTCGTCGAGCTTCGGCATGAACCCTGAGCCGACGTGGGTGAAGGCGACGATTCCGACCGCCGCCAGGGCGAGGGCCGCGCAGATCGGCGCGAGCGGCGAGCCGACCGAGGCGCGCAGCGCCCGCTGATAGGCGCCGGTGATCCGGCCCTCGGGGTTCACCCCGGGAGTGCGCCGCTCGCCCTTCAGCAGCGTCTGGGCCAGGGTGGGGACGACCCACCAGGCGATCAGGAAGGAGATGACGAGCGCCGAGGCCATGGTGATCGACAGCGCCTTGAAGAAGGCGCCGGTCACCCCCGACAGGAAGGCCAGCGGGATGAAGATCACGATCGTCGCGCTCGAGGAGCCGAACAGCGGCCGCAGGAATTCGCCGGCCGCCCGCTGCACCGCCGCGCCGTCGCCGTTCGCCTGCTGCAGGCGGCGCTCGATGTGTTCGATCATCACGATGGCGTCGTCGATGATCAGGCCGATCGCCGCCGCCATGCCGCCGAGCGTCATGATGTTGAAGCTCTGTCCGATGAGCTTGAGCAGCAGCGTCGTCGCCGCCAGCGTCGCCGGGACGGCCACCACGGCCACGAGCGTCACCTTCCAGTCCCGCAGGAACACCAGGAGCACGAGCGCGGCCAGCAGGACGCCAATGATGATGGCGTCGCGCAACGCGCTGGCGGAGCTGGTGATCAGCTCGCTCTGGTCGTACCAGTTGGAGATCTTGACGTCGGCCGGCCCGAGCCGGCGGGCCTGGGCGATGATCCTGGCGGCGTCGCTGACGATCCGGACCGTGTCGCCCCCCGGCTGCTGGTAGACGTTCACCAGCACAGCGTCGCGGCCGTCTGCGGTGACGCGGATCCATTGCGGCGCGGGCGCGGCGTGGACCACGGCCACGTCCTTGACGCGGGCGACGGCGCCGTTGGCGGTGTTGATCGGGACCTCGCCGATCTGGCGCAGGTCTGAAAGACGCGAGTCGGTCAGGACCAGCAGCAGCTTGCCGCGATCCTCGAGCTTGCCCGCGGCGCTGAGCACATTGGCGTTGGCGATGGCCTGGCTGACATCGTCCAGGCTCAGGCCGAAGGCGCGCAGCTTCGCCGGATCGGCCTCGATCCGGTATTCGCCGAGCGCTCCGCCCGTGGACTCGACCCGCATCACGCCGGGCACGGTCATCAGCATCGGATTGAGCGTCCGGTCCGCGAACCGGCGCAACTCCACCAGAGAGGCGTGCGGGGAGGTCAGGCTGTAGGCGGCGACCGGGAAGACGGTCGGGTCCATGCGCCTGATCTGGAAGGTGACGCCCTTCATGTTCTGGACCGTGCGCGTCATCGCCGCCTCGGTCCGCTGCAGGGCGACATCCATGTCGGAGCCCCAGGCGAAGTTCAGGTCGGCCTCCGCCTCGCCGCGGCTGGTGGTCGTTCGCACCGACTTCACGCCAAGGATCGACCGCAGCGCCTGCTCGACAGGGCGGGTGACCGTGGCCTCGGTCTGCGCGATCGGCTGGTCGCCCGCGTCGATGGTCACCGAGATCCGGGGAAAGCGCACGTTGGGGAACAGGCCGACCGGCATGAACGCGGCCGAGGCGGCGCCGGCGATGATCAGCAGGCTGAGCAGCGTCAGCAGCGAGCGCCGACGGTGGTGGACGATATCCGAAAGCTTCATGATCAGCGGGTCCGAACGCTCATGCCGTCTTCGAGCTGGAAGGCGCCGTCGACCGCGACCGTGTCGCGGGCGTTCAGCGGTCCCTTGACCTCGTAGGTTTCGCCCACGCCGCGCACGACCGAGACGTCGACCCGGCCGGCCTTGCCGCCGGCCACGCGGAACACGTGCTCGCCCGTCTCGTCGAACACGACGGCGGCGCGTGGAACGGTCAGGCCGTCGTGCACGCCGGTCACCACCTCGCCCTTGACCGCGGCGCCGATCGGCCAGGCGCCGCCGACGGGCGCGACCGCGTCGATCATCTTCGTGGTGGCGTCGACCTGGCGGCTCACGCCACGCAGGCGCGCCGACTGGCTCGCGCCGCCGAACACCGCCTCGAGGCGCACGACGTCGCCGGCGGCGGCGGCGGCCGCGTCGCCCGGGCTCAGCCAGAGGCGCGCCACCTCCGCCGCCTGGCCCGACAGGGTCACGAGGTCGCCCGCCTCCGCGGCCCGGTCGCCCGGCGACACCGGAACCGTTGCCACGACGGCGTCGACCGGGGCGGTCAGGGTCTGGCGCGCATGGCCGGCGCCCTGCGCCGCCGCGGCCGCGAGCGCCGCCTCGGCGTCGGCCAGGGTCTTCTCCGCGGTGCTCAGCTGGTCGTTGGAGGCCAGGTGTTCCTCGGCCATGCGCCGGGTGCGGTCCAGGTCGCGCCTGGCGAAATCGCGGGCGTGCAGCGCCTGGGCGTAGATCAGGGCCGAGGCGGGGGCGTCGGCGACCTCCAGCAGGGGCTGGCCAGCCTTCACGGCTTCGCCCGGGCGGACGAACACCCGCAGCACGACCACGGACCGCGGCGCGGTGACGGCCACGGCGCCGCCGGGATCGGCCTGGATCAGGCCGGTGACCTCCACGACGTCCTCGACCGGCCCGCGGCCGACGGAAGCGAGGGTGACCAGGGCCTGACCCTTGGCCTCCTCCTCGGCCTCCCCGCCGCCCTTGCGCGTGATGAGGAAGACGGCGCCGGCGGCGATCAGGAGGACCGCGGCGGCGGCGATCCAGACGAAGGGGCGTCTCACGGGCGGGCCTCCTGGCCGGCAGGGGGAATGAACAGCGCCGTCTCCAGCTGGATCTCCGCCAGGCGCGCGGCCAGGCGGCGATCCTGGAGATCGGCGGTCTTGTTGAGCAGGTTCTGGGCGAGCGTCAGGTAGCTCGCCGCGTCGAGGTCGTTGCGGTCCCAGGCGGCCTGCGCCTTGGTCCAGACATCGGAGAGAGACGGCAGCTCGCGCTCGAGCCGCTCGGCCTGCGCTTCGGCGCTGTCGCGCTCGGCGACGTCGGCCGCCGCCTCGGCGTCGGCCTGATCGAGCCGGGCCTGGTATTCGGCGCGCAGCTGCTCGCGGGTGGCCTTCTCGATCGCGATCTGGCCCCGGCCTCCGTTGAAGATCGGCAGCGCGAAGGTCGCCGAAAGACCTTTCGAGACGATCCCGGTGTTGTCCTTCGCCGCGTAGAAGCCGAGGTTCTGCAGCGGGAACTGGGCGAGCACCGCCTTGCGCAGATTGGCCTGCTCGGCTGTGTAGCCGGCCTGCAGAGCCAGGAGGTCGGGCCTGCGCTGGGCGAGCTCGGCGCGGGCGCGGTCGAGCGCGGGCGTCTCCCAGTCCCGGGCTGGAGCGGCGACGAGCGGCAGGCGGACCTGGGGCTCGAGGCCGATCAGGGCGTTGAGGTCCAGCCGCGCCTGGGCGGCGTCGTGGCGCGCTTGCGCCAGCGCGGTCTGGACGTCGAGGGCCAGGGCCTGATCGGCGCTGGTGGTCTGGGCGGCCAGGTCGTTGCGGGCCAGCGCCCGCCGACTCGCCTGCGCGCGGGCGCCGACGACGCGGTCCAGCTCGGCCAGGGCCTCGGCCTTCGCCTCATCGGCGAGGACGGTCCAGGCTAGGATGCGCGCCTGCTGCGCGGCGCCCCACTCAGCCCACAGCAGGTCGAGGTCCGCCTGGCGGCGCTGCGCGCGCGCCGCCTTGAGCGCGGGGGCGCGGGCGATCAGGGCGCCGACGTCGAGGCTCGGGCCGACGCTGTAGTTGTTGATCGCCTGCTGGCCCGGCTTGGGGAAGTCGGCGGTGATGCCGACCTGCGGATCGGGCAGCAGGCCGGCGGCGAACACCTGCGCGGCCGCGACCCCCGTCGCCGCCCGCTTGGCCTTCAGGTCGGGGTTGTTCAGAACGGCCAGGATGGCGACGTCAAGCGGGGCGAGGCGGGCCGGATCGACGGTGCGCTTCGGCAGGGGCGTCAGGTCGAGCTTCTCGGGATCGCGTTCGAGCCGCGTGACAGAGCCGACGGTGGACGGCGCCTTGGGGAGCGGACGGTCGCCCGACGTGGCGCAGCCGCCGAGCAGAGCCGCCGCCGCGACGCCGAGAATCCAGCCGCGATACGGGGCGCGCAATGGGGCGCGCACGGAGTACGGGAAACACGTTTTCAAGGATTGGGGCCGCCTCACACGTCCTCCGCCTACGTCTGCGGCCTGCGCCGTTGTCCGTAGATCGCTCAGCTTGGGCTGAGCGATCTTCGCCAGGACATTGATAATTCCCAATGTGCCGGGCCGCCTGGATCAGGAGGTCGCGGGGCAGGGGCGGGCAGGCGCGCCTCTCGGCCGCCCGGACCGACGGTTCGGGCGGGGCGAGGGCCGGGGTCGGCGACAGCGCCGACGGCCACGCCGGTCAGGCGGGGTGGCGCGCGCTCAGCGTCGGCCGGACCGCTCGCTCGCGGCCGGCTCGGCGTCGTCGCCCCAGATGCGCTTCAGGAGGGCGTCGCGGCCGCAGCCGGCGCGGTAGGCGCCGTAGCGAGCCGCCTGGGTCACGGCGAAGCGCTGGTGCCAGCTCTCCGCCGGCCAGAAGGCCGTGCCGGGGCGGATCTGGGTGACGATTCGGCCCTTCAGCGCCCCCTTGTCGATCGCCGCCTTCGACTCCTCGGCGAGGCGGCGCTGCTCGGGCGAGGCGTAGAAGATGGCGCTCTGGTAGCTCGGGCCATGGTCGCAGGCCTGCCCGTCCGGCTGGGTCGGGTCGATCATCCGCCAGAACCGATTCGCCAGCTGGGCGTAATTCGTCTTCTCAGGATTGTAGAGGACCTGCACCGCCTCAACGTGGCCGGTTCTTTCGCCGGACACCTCGTCGTAGGTCGGGTGCGGCTCCTTGCCGCCGGTGTAGCCGGCGGTGACCTTCACGACCCCAGGCAGCAACTCGAAATCGTGCTCGAGGGTCCAGAAGCAACCGCCGGCGAATACGGCCGATTCCAGTTTGGGGGGTGCGGCGAAAGCGCCCGTTGAGGCCGCAGCGAGCGCGGCGGCGGCAAGGGCGGAAACGGTGAAGCTGCGGGTCACGGCCTGGGCCTCCTACGTCCGGGGAGAGATTACTCGTTGGCCCGCATGGGGAAAGCTCAAGCTTTCCGCCGGGGCGCGGGACGGGCGCGCGCTCGGCCGAACAGTGGCGCTGCAAGGAGCTTCGCGGACTTTTGGCGCGTTGGCGGAGGCGACGAGATGTCGACTGTGAGGCGACAGGGCTTGATAAGCGTCGCTGTCGCCGCCACACATCGCCCCGCCGTCCGCGCCCTGGCGCACGACCCGAAAGGATTCGCCCGATCATGGCGACCAGCCTCATCTGGCTTGGGGCCGTCCTGGCCGCTACCGCCGCCATCGGCGTGGTTTACAACCTCGTCGCGGCGACGCTTGTCCGCCGTTTCCTGAGCCGCCGTCCGATTCTGTCCGCGTCCCCGGAAGCCATCAGCCTGCTGAAGCCGCTGCACGGGGCCGAAGCGGGGCTGTACGAGAACCTCGAGAGCTTCTGTGACCAGGACTATCCGGCCCCGGTCCAGATCATCTGCGGAGTCCAGGATCCCAACGACCCTGCCATCAAGGTGGTGGAGCGCCTGAAGGCGAACCGCCCCGACATCGATCTCACGCTCGTGGTCGACACCCGGGCGCACGGGACCAACCGCAAGATCTCCAACCTGATCAACATGGCGCCGGCCGCGCGCAATCCGCTGATCGTCATCAGCGACTCGGACATCCGCGTCGGCCCGGGCTACCTCAGCCAGCTCGCCGGCCAGCTCGAACGCGAGGATGTGGGTATCGTAACCTGCCTCTACGCGGGCCAAGGCGCGGTCGGTCTCTGGTCCGAGCTGTCGGGCATGGCGATCAGCTATCATTTCCTGCCGAATGTGGTGTTCGCCACCTCGCTCGGCTTCGCCAATCCCTGCTTCGGCTCGACGACGGCGCTGCGCGCGCGCGAGCTGGAGGCGATCGGCGGGTTCGAGACCTTCGCCGACCTGCTGGCCGACGACTTCGAGTTGGGCAAGGCGGTGCGCAACCTCGGCCACAAGCTGGTGATGCCGCCGATGGTGGTCCGCCACCTCTGCCAGGAGCACGACTGGCCGGAGCTCTGGTCGCACGAGATGCGCTGGACGCGCACGATCCGCCTGATCGACGCCGCCGGCCACGCCGGCAGCGTGCTCACCCACCCGCTCCCGATCTCGCTGCTGGCGGTGGCCGCGCTGGCCTTCGTCTCGCCCGGCGCCCTGACCGCGGGCCTGATGCTGGTCGCCGCCGCCCTGGCCGCGCGTGTGCTCCTAAAGCTCACTGTGGACCAATACGAAGGTTATTCTGCGGGTCCCCTCTGGCTTCTGCCACTGCGCGACCTATTATCATTCGCTGTTTTCCTCGGGTCGTTGTTCGGGACGTCCGTAAGTTGGCGGGGGAAACGGATGCGCGTCACCGCCGACGGCGCGCTTTCGCAGGTTTGAGGACAAAAAGATGCTGAAGTCGCTTTTCCTTCAGGCGCCGTCGTTCGACGGTTACGACGGGGGCGCCGGAGCGCGCTACCAGATGAAGCGCGAGGTGAAATCCTTCTGGTACCCGACCTGGCTGGCTCAGCCGGCCGCGTTGGTGGAGGGCTCCAAGCTCATCGACGCGCCGCCTCACCGCCTGAAGTTCAACGACATCATCGAGGACATCAAAGGCAAAGACCTGATCGTCCTTCACACCTCGACCCCGTCGTTCAAGTCCGACGTGAAGACCGCCGAGATGATCAAGGAGATCAACCCGACGGCCAAGGTCGGCTTCATCGGCGCCAAGGTCGCCGTCGAGCCTGAGAAGAGCCTGATCGTCTCCAAGGCGGTCGACTTCGTGGCTCGCAACGAGTTCGACTTCACCATCAAGGAGATCGCCGAAGACCGTCCCTGGTCTGAGATCAAGGGGATGTCGTACCGCAACTCCGAGGGCGTGATCGTCCACAACGAGGAGCGCGAGATCCTCGAGGACATGGAC
>Ga0213872_10002517_pt1 | contig 10705 bp, 13 predicted proteins | sample VelepicomBERX_R2_FD_160071 | JGI IMG/M metagenome (GOLD analysis project Ga0213872, IMG submission 160071) | Rhizosphere microbial communities from Vellozia epidendroides in rupestrian grasslands, the National Park of Serra do Cipo, Brazil - RX_R2 | ecosystem: Host-associated > Plants > Roots >... | reverse complement strand
GCCTGGTTGCGCGGCACGCATTGGAGAAGGACGCAATGACCAAGATCACGCCGGTACGGCCGGACATGGAATACACGTCAAGCAACACGCGGCAGCTGGATGCGGACAGTCAGCGCAACGCCTGGCTGCGCCAGCTGGAAATGGACCAGCTTGGACTCTTCCAGGCAGAAGGCCAGTTGCGTCAGGCGCCGGGTGAGGAACAAGGCAAGCATGCGCCGTCAAACGACGCAGGTAATACATCGCAGCGCGCCAATCCCCTCAGTACCCGGGCGCCACGCATGACGACGCCGGTCGTGCCCGTACACCCGGCCGTCGCTCAAACGCAGCAAGTCGCCGCCTCCGGCGAGCAGGCGCAGGCCGCGCCCATCGCGAGCGCCGCAGCGGCATCTGCCACTACGCCGGCACTCGCCGCCCAGGGCACGGCAGCCCTTGCACAGGTTACCCACGCGCCACGGCCAGCCAATACCGTCCAAACGGCCGGCAGTATCGCCGGGCAGCAAGCGGCACCGCTCCAACCTCCGACAGGCGCGCCATCCTTTGCCGCAACGACCGCACCGGGTGCCGTCGATGTCGCCATTGAGGCGAATACCGCCGACGAAGCTGTCGCATCGACCAAAGCGGCCGATCCCTTGCGCCCAGCGCCCTCGATCACGCTTGCGGCCAATGCGCAGGACGCCGATACGGCTGAAGAGACTGCCGAAGAGCCGGCTGAAACCCCCCATCGCGCGGCCGATGCGGCGGACCGCACGACAGCCGGCGAAGATTGGCAGATGCGCCAGATGCATATTGTGCAGAACGGGCGCGACGTCAGCCTTTCTGTGCGCGACGGCGCACTCGACGCGCGTCAGGCTTCCCAGCTCGTCTACAAGCTCGCCGGCGACATGGTAGGCAACGGCCTGCGCCTGTACCGGGCGACCATCAACGGCCGCACCATCGTCAAGGCACCGCGCCCAATGCACACCGCTGACGGCCGCCAGGCCTCGGCCAACAGCCCGGTTGCGACCCCATTCAATCCATTATCCGTAGAGGAGCCGCAACATGGCGCTTGACCCCATTACCGCCGCACCGGCAGGCAATACCAATCTGCAGGCTGCTGGCATCACTCAGCAGGACTTCCTGAAGATCCTGCTGACGCAGCTCACCCAGCAAGATCCGCTCAAGCCCATGGACAACACGCAGTTCGTGACGCAGCTGGCGCAGTTCTCGCAACTGGAGCAGACGCAGGAAATCAGCACCAACACGGCGAACGCCATCGCCGTTCAGACGGCTACACAGACTGTCGGCTTGCTGGGCAAGACCGTGACCGTGCAATCGAACAGCGGGACCTCGACCTCGGGCGTCGTCAGCTCGATCGACTTCAGCGGCAACGCGCCGCTCCTCACCGTGTCGCCGAGCAGCGGAAAGCCGCTGACCGGCGTCCGACTCAGCCAAATCATCGCAGCCCATTAACCGAGAGGTCACATACCATGTCGCTCAGCGGCTCCATCGATATCGGAATGACAGGTTTGCTCGGCTTCTCGCAAGAGCTGCAAACCATCAGCAACAACGTCGCCAACCTCAATACGCCCGGCTTCAAGGGTTCGAACTCGCAGTTCTCCGACATGTTCGAGCAGGACAATAGCGTCGCAGGCGGCACGGGCAATGCATCCGGCCGCGGCCTGCAAGTCTTGCCCAGCGTCGTGAATTTCTCGGCTGGCGCCACCACGCAAACGGGCATTGCCACCAATCTTGTCGACAGCGGTAACAGCTTCTTCGTGCTGAAGGACCCGAAAACGGGTCAAATGTACTACACGCAGGACGGCCAGTTCAGCTTCGATGCCAAGGGTTTCCTGGTCGACAGCACGGGCAACTACCGCGTGCAAGCACTGACCAGCAGCGGTACCTTGCAGGACTTGAGCCAGGCAACCTACCAGAACAGTGCGCCCAAGGCATCGAGCACCATTACGCTGCAAGGCAATCTGAATTCGGCGGTGGCCACGCCCCAGGTAGTCAGCGGCATCAACGTGATCGACGCGGCCGGCGGCACCCATACCCTGACGGCCACCTTTACGCCGGGCGCCCAGGCAGGCAGCTACACGGTAACGGTAGCCGACGGCAGCACCACGGTCGGCACGGGCACTGTCGTGTTCACCAGCGGCGCACTGACCAAGGGTTCGTTCACGTTCACCTACTCGCCCAGCGGCGTGCCGGCCATCCCCCTGACGCTCACGCTGGACCCGAACAACGCGACGAACAACGCCGTCACCTCCGGCCAGCCAAGCACGCTGTCGCCGCTCGCGGTGGAGACGGTCGACGGCTATGCTGCCGGCACGATCAGCAATACCTCCTTCAACGCCAGCGGTGTCTTGCAGCTGACCTATACGAACGGTCAAACGGTCAGCGGCCCCACGGTCGCGCTGGCCAATTTCTCTTCGCCCAACGAACTGAAGCAGGCTGGCAGCAACACCTTCGTCACCGCCAACAGCAGCAACGCGCAGCTCGGCACAGCTGGAGCCAGCAGCGCCTGGGGCCAGCTCACACCGGGTGCGATCGAAGCGTCCAACGTGGACTTGGCCACCGAGTTCAGCGCCATCATCACCACGCAGCGTGGCTACCAGGCAGCCTCCGAGCTGGAAAGCACTGCTAACCAGATGATGCAAAACGCGCTTGAAATGAAGGGTCAGGGTGCCTAGTGGCCGTCCGTAACTTTGTGCTGCTCAAGCAGCGCGACATCATCGAGGCAGAAGACCGTGCACGAACGGCCCTGTACACCTGGCTCGCACGCTGGTGCGGCAGCCACGTGGACACAGCCTTGCGCTGCTCGCCCATGCCCGCGGCGGACCATTTCGACAATCACGGCACCTGGTCGGCCTTTGCAGCGGGCGGACAAAGTAGCGAGACCCTGTGGTGTCATGCGCCGGCCGGCTTCGAGCGACAGCTGCAAGCCGTCCTGTTCGATCACGACGACGCGTCGCTCCAGGTCGAACGGCACCGCGATTCCGCGCTGGCGCAGGATGTTGCCCATGATGCCGCATCCGATCTGACGACCAGCATCCTGTCTGCCCTGGCCGCACGCCCTGCCGTGGCGACGGGCGCCGAAGGAGCGCGCCCGGACGATACCGTTTTTCGCCCCTACAGCGGCGTCGCGCTGGTGACCGCCACAGTAGGCAACGCATCGTTGAGCCTCCTACTACCGCTAAGCTACCTGCCCAAGCCCAATCGGCCGGCAACGACCGCCATGCGAGCGGCGCTTGCACCCCTGCCCGAGGCGCTGCAGAACATAGCCGTCCGACTCGACGCGCAACTAGGCGAGATCGAACTCCCCGTCGCTCAACTGCTGTCGCTGGCCCAGGGAGACGTCATCCGTCTGCCCATCCGCCTGGACCAGGAGCTGACCCTCCGTGCCGGCGACACCACGTTGTGTCACGCCCATCTGGGGCAGAGCGGCGGCTGCCGTGCGCTGGAACTCAGCCGGTCACGCACCTCGTAATACATTGGAGCAAACCATGACTCAACCCTCCCACGAAGCGGCACCGCACCTGATCGAACTACCCGAGCTTGGTGCCAATCCTGGCCAAGGCCAGGCCTTGGTGGCCGGTGCGCTGGATGCCGTGCAGCACGTCAAGGTAAAGCTGTCCGTCCGCGTCGGCGACACGACCATGAGCATCGGCGAACTGATGAATCTGCAGCAAGACCAGGTCGTGAAGCTCGATAGCCTGGCCGACGCACCGGTCGACGTCATGCTGGACGGCCGCATCGTCGCACGCGGCCAACTGGTGGCGGTCGACGACAACTTCGGCGTGCGCATCACCGAACTGCCAAAGGCGCAGGGGTGATGGCCATGCGCGCCGCTTGGCGACGGACAATGGGTGGCAGCGTCGCGCGGGCAGCTTGCCTGCTTGCGACCGCACCACTGTGGGCCGATGACGCCATCAAGGCGGCACGCATTCCGTTCAAGCCGGCCAGCGCCGCCGACGATAGCCTCGTCTTTCGCGCCATTGCCGCCTTCCTGCTCGCTGCTGCGGCGGCCTACGGTCTGGCCTGGTGCATCAAGCGCTTCTTGCCAGGCATCGGCAAGTCGCTCGGGCAGGACCGCCAGCTCACGCGCTTGGAAGCCATCCGGCTCACGCCGCGCTCGACCCTAGTGCGCGTGCGCTATGGCGACGAAGAGCTGCTGCTGGGTGAGAGCGAGCACGGCGTCACGCTGCTCGCCAAGAAACCCGCCCATCGTGCGGAACCACAGGAGAACCCACATGAGCAAGCGTAGTTTGCGCAGCCTCGCATTCGCGCTGGCCGCCGTGCTGCTTGGTGCCTGGCTCTTCCCCTGCCTGGCGGCGAGCAACGATTTCGTCTCGCTGCCCGGGGTGGATGTCCATCTCACCACCCACGGCGCCAAGGCCGACGAAGTCTCGTCCGCCTTGAAAATCCTGCTTGGGCTCACCGTGCTGAGCCTGGCCCCGGCCATCCTGATCTGCATGACGTCCTTCGTGCGTATCGCCATCGTGCTGTCGATGCTGCGTCACGCATTTGGCATGCAGGAGACGCCGCCCAATACGGTATTGGTCAGCCTCGCCCTGTTCCTCACCCTGTTTACCATGATGCCCGTCTTCAACCAGGTGAACGGCAAGGCCTTCCAGCCCTTCATGGACGGCAAGATGGCATCGGGCCTCGCCCTGCAGGAAGGCATAAAGCCGCTGCGCGAGTTCATGGTACGCCAGACACGCGAGCAGGATCTGGCCCTGATGGTAGAACTGGCCAAGCAGCCCGAGCCGAAGTCGATGGACGATATCCCCACCGTAGAACTGATCCCTGCCTACATGCTCTCTGAGCTACGTTCAGCCTTCCAGATCGGCTTTGTCATCTTCCTGCCCTTCCTGCTGATCGACCTGATTACGTCGACCATCCTGATGTCGCTCGGCATGATGATGGTGCCGCCCGTGACCGTGTCCCTGCCCGTCAAGATTCTGATGTTCGTACTGATCGATGGCTGGAACCTGGTCGTCAAGGCCTTGGTCGGCACTTTCCAATAGGCCGCCGTGAAGTCGATCAAGCAGCAGCGGCCCCTTGCGCAAGATCGTGAGCTGGAAGCCCAGCTCTGGCAGGATCTGCGCGAGCGCGGCACGGCCGCCGCCCGCAGCCATCTGATCGAGCTTCACCTACCCTTCACCCGCATGCTGGCGGCCACCTTGTATGCCAAGCGCCACTGCGACGACTTTGAGTTTGGCGACTACCTGCAGTTCGCCACGGTGGGCCTGATCGAAGCCGTCGATCGCTACGACCCGCGCTCGAGCGCCAGCTTTCGCACCTACGCCAGCAAGTCGATAACCGGCGCGGTGCTCGACGGTGCCGCTCATCTGAGCGACCGGCAGGAACAGATCAACACGCGCCAGCGCTTTCGCGCCGAGCGGCGCGCCTCGCTTGGCAACAATATCGACAGCGCACACGGCGCCGATGTGTTCGAGAAGCTGGCCGAGATCGCCATGGGCCTGGCCATGGGCTATATCCTCGAAGACTCGGCCCTATATCTCGACGAAGAACGCGAGATGCCGGCCAGCCAATACGATGGCATAGCCATGCGGCAGCTGCGCGAACGAATGGCGGCGCTAGTCGAACAATTACCCGAGCGCGAGCGGCTGCTTGTGAAATACCATTATTTCAACCATGTGCCATTCGAGGCACTGGCTGAGCAATGGAACCTCACGCGCGGGCGCATCTCGCAGATTCACCGCCGCGCGCTAGAGCGTTTGCGCGAAGCCTCGTTGAAGATTGGGACATACGATGTGGCTTGGTAGAAAATCATGGATGTGGCGAAACGCCACACCGATACATTACCCGCGTGAAAGCCGTTGAACCATGGCCATCTCGCCACTCAGCATCCAGCAGATCGTCGCCGTCATTCGCCAGCAGATGACGCCCCCCGTCACGCTTGCCGGTACGGCCGCTGCCTACGCGGGACAGGCCAGCCGCAAACCGCGCAGCAAGACGACCGCCGCCCGCCAACCGGCACGGCAGGAAGCCCTGCAGGGCCTGATATTGCGGCGCGTCGGGGCGCTCAAACAGGACGACCCCGACCGTGGGCGCAAGGCCTTTCGTGTCTTCCTGGAGTGCGTACTGGTCAATGAGCTAGGTGATGGTTTGGTGAACGACCCAGGCTTCTATCAGATGGTCGACGATATCCAGCGCGACATGGAGAACGATGCACGCATTGCAGCTGCGATGCGCGAGGCCATTGCCCAGTTGCTGCACCAGGGCGAAGCAGCGAGTACGCCGTGAACCCTTACCGGCCAATATCTCATTTAGGGAGGCGCTAGGCAGGATGTCCAACCCCATCGTACCTGTGTCCAATGCCGGCATCGGCAGCACCGCCGAGCGGCGTGCGCACAGCCGTATTGCCGTGAGCTGGGCTGCCAGCCTGCGCAGCCCGCATAGCCTGACGCCCTTGCCGGGCCAGGTCATCGACGTCAGCATGGGCGGTGCAGCCTTCGCCAGCCCACATGCGGTCAAGCCAGGCGACGGCTACTCGCTCCTGCTGGAGCTTGCAGCCGGCGACGGCAAAGCCAAGCAAGCGACAGCCATCCCGGTTAGCGTGTTGAACTGCGTGGCAAGCGCCACCGGCAACCGCCAGCATCGCGTCAACCTGCGTTTTGCCAGCCTGTCGCCGTCCTTGCGCCAGGCCATCGAACAACTCGTACGCCAGATGAAGTCCTAGCGCGCCATGCTTACGCCGTGCTTCTCCACCATCCCGCCCAGTCAACAGCGACCGACGTCCAAGCGATGAAACAGACACCTCCATCCATACTCCGCGCCCCCCAGCTTTCCACTGAAACGCGCAAGCTTGGGACGCGCAAGCGCAACCAAGCCGTCGCAGAGTCGGTTGCTGCCACGGTGGCGGCAAACGCCGAGACGCGCCCGGAATTGCCAGCGACGATCGACGTCGACGCTCTGGTAGACAAGGCACGCAGTGCCGTTCTTGCGCAAGTCCGGGCCGAAGCGGACGAAGCCAAGGAACTGGCGCGCCAGCAGGGCCTGCTGGAGGGGCGCGAGGCCGGACTGCAGGAAGCCAAACAGGCGTTCACGACCGACATCGCGCGCATTCGGGGCGTGGCGGACCGACTGGGCGGCACCCTGCGGTCGCAGATCGCCGGCCTTGAGGACATGGCAGCCGCCATCGCATTCGAAGCCGTCTGCAAGCTGCTGGGCGATGGCGCCGGTTCGTCCGAGCAGATCCAGGCACTGGTTCGCGCCGCGGCCGCTCACGCCTCAGAACGCACCAATCTTGTCGTCCGCCTCAATGAAGCAGACCTTGCTGTCCTGAAAAAAACCGGGGCGCTCGACGATACCCTGCCCAATAGCAAGGTGAAATGGCAGGCGGACACCGATGTCGAACTAGGCGGCTGTGTGGTGTCGACCGATTTCGGCGATATCGATGCAAGGCTTGAAATCCAGATTGAGCGCTTGCGTGACGCGATCATGGCGGCGCAACGCAAGTAGCAGTACGTGTCATTGGCGCATAGGCCTTCTCGCGCCATGGAAGAACATGCTAAACGGGGCCAAGGCTTCACGCTCCGCCCGACCTTACGCTGGCGGCAGCGAGTCTTCGGAGCGCCCCGCCATGTTCGATGCAGTCGCCTACCTCACCCGGCAGCACACCCATTGCGACCACGCCTTCCTTGCCGTCGAAAAGGCTGCGCAGGCGAAGGACTGGGACAAGGTCGACACGCTGTTCGACGTTGCGTGCACCGCCTTGCACGCGCACTTGCAACTGGAAGAGCAAGTCCTGTTTCCCGCCTTCGAGCGCGCTACCGGCATCGTCGGTGGGCCTACGGCGATGATGTGCGGTGCGCACGAGGTCATGCGCGACATCCTCGCCAATGTGACAGCCTGCGCAAGGTACGCGATGCGCGCGGCCTACTGGCCAAGCTAGATACCCTGTTCGTGCTAGTGCAGCAACACAACGTGAAAGAAGAAAATGTGCTCTACCCCATGTGCGCGCTGCACGTGGCAGCGTTGAAGCGTCGCGGCACAAATATGGATAAGGCGGATGGTTGGATAGTCCACGGCGGTCCGTATGGGGAAGTCGGCAGGCGGCTCCACCATAGCGTCGCCGTGTAGATACACACGCGGCCAAATTACGCATCTTCACGGGCAGGCCGCTAGAGAATGCCTATGATGCTGTAACTGCCTTGCCCATCCGGAGCGCCGCCCATGTTCTTGACCCCGATCGACGACTGGCTACAGCAAACTCGCAGCGCAGTCTACTCGCGCAGCGAGCAGCTCAAGGCGCTCGACAATGCGATTCGCGATGGCAATCTCGTCAACGACCGGATGGAAGAGGCGCTGAGCGAGCACATAGACGGCTTCGGCTACCGGTCCGCATTCGGCAAATTGATGGTGGAGCTTGCCGACTCGCAGCGTGCCGCTGCCGTCAACGCCGCATACGGCGCTTTCGAGGCATGGGCGGCCACGCAGGCAGGAAAAACAAACGGCTGGCGTGACAGCAGCCGCAATAGCAGCGGTGCGGTAACGACCCTCTGGAAGCAACTGACCTACCTGCGCGGCCTCTATCCGGTTCCCGGCACGCAGGAAGCCCTCAACGTCATCATCGAGAAGCGTAACCAGTCCATTCCCGTGCTGTTCGCGGACTGTGAGTGTCTATCGCATTCCACTGCGATCAGCCGCCTGAAGGACAAGTACGCGCGGGCAAAGCTCGTCAAGAATGCGGCTGTCGTTGCCCGCGACAGCGCAAGGCTGGCGGGTGTCAGCCGGCCCAGCCTGCCCCATCTCCCCCACGCCAGCCACAGCCCCTTGAGCGGCGCATCGTCGGCGTCGGGCAGTGGTATCGAGCGCCTTATCAAGGACACCATTGACGGGCTGGTCCGCGATGCATTCGGCGTCGTCGATGCCGAGTGGCATCATGTCGAACAGGAGCTGGGGAACATCCTGACGCTTGCCTTGGACGGTATCAAGGAGGAACTAGCGGCATTGCTACCCCTTGTCGGTGCCGCCTCGTCATGCTGTACCGCAGTGAAGAGCACCGCACTGGTGATATCGAGGGGGCTTGATGCGGACAAGCTATGTGACATGTCGCGGCGCCTGGAACAAGGGGATTCGAGGGCGGCGATGGACAGCGTGCGGACGTGGCAGGTGCGCGACATTGCCATCAACGCGTCCAAGGCTGCCCGCGCAACGGTCAATACCGGTGCCCACGCCGCCGCCATCCTGTCGGGCGGCGGTGGCACCGTCGCGCAGTTGGGGATAGGCATCGCCAATGCCGTCGCCGCGATGCTCGAAGTTATCGTCGAACTCGGCGTTCAGTACCGCCAATCCCGCGAACTGACGAAATACCTGAACGGCCGCAGCCCAGATGCGCCGTTTGGTCGCGACATGTTCAGCATCGCCCCCTTGGCCGGCGCCTACTACCTGCTGAACACGCCAACCAGCCACATTGCGCTGCAGCTCGTCACCATTGGCGCTCCGGGCTGGCGGGCGGACGTTGAACGTTTGGTGAGCAGTGGCGAACTCAAGCTATTGGCCGAAGAATCGGCCCGCCTGATCGCGGCCTCGCACTACCGCATCGTCCCGAAGAGCGGCACGCCGCTGCGCGATCGCATGGGCAAGACGCTGACGATGAAGGCGAAGGACAAGCTCGCGAGCGCCAAGAGCGCGGTTGGCATCGCTGCGCCAAGCAGCGCCATGGAACACCGCTCAGCCGCCGACTACCCTGCCCTGCCCCCTGGAGATTGACGGCCAGGGCCTATCAGATATAACCCTACCTGCCGCATCTCACCCCGGCCACGTTCAGGCTGCAAGGCGAACAATGACGGCCAGGAAGAAAACAGTGGACGACACCTGTACGTCGTTGCACGCGTCGTGCCGACCAGTCCTTCCGGAACAGAAGCAGGAACGACACCGTAGTATCGAACCGAGTCAGCGCGGCAATTCGACATTCAAGTGCCCGGGATCGGGTACGCAATCAGAGGCTTCCTAGGCCGCCAGATTGACGTACTGCGCAGACCTTCGTACGGCCACCCTGCCGTCGCGCGTACGGAGGCTGACCGAGCGCGCACCTATCCCACCTACGTCGTACTGCACCACCGGAATACCTGCATTGCGCAGGTAGCCGAGGGCGAACGCCACATTGCGCGGGCCAACGCGCTGGTGGTCCGGAATGTCGCGCAGGACGCTGGCGCCGCCGAACACCTTTGCCACCATGTGCTGGCGTTCGGCGCCCTCGGCCAGCATCTCACCCACCAACATTGCCACCGCCGCCGTGCCATAGCGTGTGGGTATCTCGCTTGTCGCCTGGGGGAGACCCGGTGGTTCGGGCAAAAGGTAATGATTCATACCTGCCACGCCGTTTACGGGGTCGTACAGGCAGACCGCAACGCACGAGCCTAGCACGGTGACCAATGTCACATCGCAGCGCGTGGCGCAGTAGTGGCCGGGCAGTATCATAACGGTGTCGCACCCAGCCACGGTTGCGCTCGGCTCGGAAATCTCGGCGTCCTCGTTCAGCAAGGCGCCATCGTAGGGGTTCGTTTGTTCGCACTCCATGGCTAGACCTGATATTGGGCCATCGTCTCGTTCATGCTCGAGGCCAGGCCGTCCAGGTTGAGCGCCGCGTCCGACGAAGTGCCGGCAGCTGCGCTGTTCTCCTCAGAGATTTGTGCGATGCGCTCGATCTGCTGGACGATCGCGTTGCTTGCACTCACCTGCTCGTTGATGG
>Ga0213872_10002516_pt1 | contig 10706 bp, 13 predicted proteins | sample VelepicomBERX_R2_FD_160071 | JGI IMG/M metagenome (GOLD analysis project Ga0213872, IMG submission 160071) | Rhizosphere microbial communities from Vellozia epidendroides in rupestrian grasslands, the National Park of Serra do Cipo, Brazil - RX_R2 | ecosystem: Host-associated > Plants > Roots >... | reverse complement strand
TGGATACGGCCACATCAGTTCAATGAGGGATTGGCACCGGCCGTCACCGAAGAAAAACTTAACGTGGTGTCCGGGATGGGTTGACCACTACACTATCTCTACCCATAGAGAATTGTTGATGTTCTTTGACGCGATCGAAGTTAGTGACGCGCAAAAGAAATTGGATGTCGCTTCGATTAAGAGGAAATGGAGTCAGCAGAAGTATCGAGAAGGTATGAAAGGTAAGAGTCAGTATAATTTCATGCTATCTGACCAAGTAATTATTCATCTGGATAAACTGGCAAGCCGCTATGAAGCAACCAGACCTCAAATTATTGAGGCCCTGATTGAGATGGAAGCGACCCAGGGGATATATTTACTCCAGAAAATAAAAAAAATATCGTTTAATTGACAGTTGCCACCTCTTATTTCGATGTTTTTGATTGGTGATCACGCTTAATCGGCGTCACATCTGCCTTTCCCTGCACCTTTTCGCAATAAGCTGCCCATTCGGCCATAAGAGCAGCGCGTTTGGCGAATTGGGAGCCCCGCTGGTAGGCACGCTCAACTGCATCAGGGAGCTGGTGTGCGAGAGCGTGTTCGGCAACTTCGCGTGGATAGCTGGTGGTCTCCGCTGCCCACATGCGGAAGCTGCTACGGAAGCCGTGAACGGTGATGCCGTCTCCATTCCCGTCAACCCAGGTCGGTTGACCTTCGCCGTTCATGCGACGAATTACAGCCGTCAGTGACATATCTGACAGAGGCTGTCCCTTCGCTCCTGCGAACAGAAGGTCGCCGGTTTCCGGCAGCGATTTCAGCAGGGCCAAGGCCACATCACTCAACGGGACTTCATGCTCGCGTTTAGCCTTCATGCGCTCAGCTGGGATGGTCCAAACCTTCTTGTTAATGTCAAACTCGGACCATCGAGCGCCGCGAACCTCACCTGACCGGCACGCAGTCAAAATGGCGAGTTCCACTGCACGGGCGGATAGTCCGTCGCGCTTTCTCAGGGCCGAAATGAATTCGTTCATTCGCTGCCAAGGAAGGGATGCATGGTGCTTTGTGCGGCTAGCCTTGCTTATTGTGGCTAGCAGGTTGTCCAAGTGGCCTTTCCAACGAGCAGGATTTTCTCCAGTCCGATAGCCGCTTGTGGTGGCCCACCCCAATATTGACTCGATGCGTCCGCGTAATCGGCTGGCGGTTTCAGTCTTAGATTCCCAGATTGGCGTTAGGGATTTCGCAACCAGGCTGGTGTCGATCTCGGCTACAGGTAGATGTCCGAATATGGGGCTGGCGTAAGTGTTGAGCGTGTTCGTCCATTGGTCGGCATGCTTTGCATTTTTCCACCCAGCCTTGTGCGCAGATACGTATGCTTCGGCGCATTGGTCGAAGGTCATCATTCTGGCGTTGGCTAATGTTGTGGCGATCCGCTCTTGCTTTTTAGCTGTTAAGGGATTGATGCCGTCGAGGATTAGCTTGCGGGCAGCAAGGGCCTTCTGGCGCGCCTCTGCTAAGCTGACAGTGTGAGTCGGCCCGAGTCCCATCCCGTATGCCTTTCCGGACATCATGTAACGGAACAGCCAGGACTTAACGCCGGCAGGTGTAATTTGTAAGGTCAGGCCACCGCCGTCGCCGTACAGCCCAGGCTTTGTGAGCTTACTTACCTGCAGTGCAGAGAGTCGTTGTAATTGACGTGGCATCGCGTTTCCTGACTATCGAATCAACTATCAAATAGTAGTTGGATTTGAGCAAATAGTAAAGGACGTTAGTGGACGTCGAATTCTTGTATCTCTTTGTTTTTAAAGGACTGTGTAGAGCTTGATAGAAGCCGGTGGACACTAGCTGCGCGGACACCGTCTCCGCCAAAATACGGTCCAGCTAGCTAGATGGACATCAAAGAAGCCGCTGTTCCCGCTCTGGGACGGCGGCTTTTTTGTTTTAATTCGTCCAGTACTGTCCAGCTACAGCCAACTGGTTTTGGGGTCGGAATGGGGGTCGCGTGCCTCCCAATACCGTTGAGCGACCCCCAAAATGGCCAAGCGCATACCACCGCTGACAGATCGCCAGGTGCTGAACGCCAAGGCGAAGCCGAAGATGTACCGCCTTTTTGACGGCGGCGGGCTCTATCTTGAAGTCGCGCCCGGCGGCTCCAGGCTCTGGAAATTTAAATACAAGCGCCGTGGGCCGTCCGGAACGGTTGAAACGCGGATCAGCTTTGGCCCCTATCCAGAAATATCGCTGGCAGAGGCCCGTGAACAGCGCCGGGTCGCGAGGGCGCTGCTGGCCCATGGCAAAGATCCCGAAGAGGCGCGCAAGGCGCAGGATGCGGCCCAACTCCAGCAAGCGAGCATGACCTTCGAGAAGCTGGCCCGTGAATGGCACACGGCCATGCTGAGGAGTTGGCAGCCAGGGACGGCACACGACATCCTGCATCGCCTTGAGATTGATATTTTTCCAGACATTGGGGGGCGACCGATTTTGACACTGCCCCCGCGCGACATTCTGGCACCGTTGCGCAAGATTGAAGAGAGGGGCGCGCTGGAGGTGGCGCGGTGCAATGCGGCCAATATCATCCGTATCCTGGACTATGGAGTTACCTGCGGCGACTTGAAGCATAATCCGGCCGCAACGTTGATTAAAGCACTGCAGCCCCAGGCGAAGGGCATTTTTGCGGCGCTCGGCCCGGATGATATTCCGGAATTCTGCCGTGTGCTGAGAAGCAATCACGCGTGCATGGGGCCGGTCGTCCGGATCGGCATGTACCTGATGATGTTGGTGTTCGTGCGCACCAGCGAACTGATCGAAACCCCCTGGAGTGAAATACCGCTCGACAGTGATACAGAACCTTGGATCATTCCTTGGAATAGGATGAAGCGCGGCAGACGCCGGATCAATCCGGACCAAACCGACCACTATGTGCCGTTGCCAAGGCAGGCGAGGGCGCTGCTGCGCGAGCTGCATACCTACACCGGCGGCGGGCCGCTGCTGTTCCCGAACCAGCGCGATCCCGCGCGCCCCATCAGCAACAACACCTTCCTGAAAGCGCTGGAGCGTATGGGCTACAAGGGAGATATGACCGGACACGGATTCCGAACCCTGGCGATGAGCACGCTGAAGGAAAAGCTGCACTACCGGCACGAGGTGGTGGATCGGCAGCTGTCGCACGCGCAGAAGGACAAGCTGGAATCGGCCTACGACCGGGCCAGGTACAGGGAGGAGCGCAAGGAGATGCTGCAGGCGTGGGCCGACTACCTCCACTCATTTGGACTGTGAGCGCCGGCTTTGCGCGATGCGCTGCTCGACCCAGTATTCAACTTCCTGCTTGATCCAGGCGCTTGCTCGTGGCCCGGTCTTGATCGGTGCAGGAAACGATCCGAGTTTGACGGCGCTGTAAATTTGGGATCGGGACAGTGCGTAGATTTGTTCGACCTCCTTGATGCGGATCAGGCGCGCATTGAGGAAGCGTGGCCGCTTGCGGCGCTCCTTTGCTGCCTCTGCCATGGCGATCTCCACAGGTATTCTGCGGCTATATTGAGGCTGTACTGGGGCTGATGTGCTGAGCTTGCTCAATGGCAGAGGAACTGGCGCCGTGGCAATTTGAGGTGGCGAACCGACGGCAGGTTGGGTCTCCTTGCTGTTGCACAAATCCGTGCCGGCCCGGTGTGCGGCTGCCGATCCAGGGCTGCCGCTTGATGCAAGTCAAAGCTTCGATTCTTCGTCAGGATATCGATGCGGAAATATGTAGACTGAGCATTAATTTCCCACTGACCATAACGGAGTCACCATGCCAATGATCACCGACCATCCAGGGCAATACCAGCCCGGCAAACTGCTCGATAGCCTGATCGTAACGCTGGGCCTTAAGAACGATGCTGCCTTGTCCCGAGCCTTGGCGGTAGGCGCGCCGGTGCTGAGCAAGATTCGGCGTCGCCGTACGCCCGTCAGCGGAGCGATTCTCTTGCGTATGCACGAGGAAACCGACATCAGCATCCGGGAGCTGCGCAAACTCATGGGTGACCGCCGCGGCAAGTATCGGGCGTCGGAGGCGGTCGGGCGCTCAAGGCTCAGTGCCAACTTCTGAGCGGCATCCCCCCACCAGCGGTTGCCCTTTCCCAGGTTCGCAGGAGCGCGTGCGGCGGCGACAAAGTTCCGATCAGGTCGGGCTCAGCGTCGCACCCCGACACGGCCTGCCCTTGAGCCAGCCACTGGCGGGACAGGCCCGTGCCGCCGTGCACGGGCTCTGCGTGCAGGGCATAAAAAGGAGGCGCGGCGAACGCACCGCGAGATTTCGGGCGCTCGCGGCTGGCTCTGGCGGCCGCGCCTCAAGCTGTTAGATTGACACGAAGCGGATTGCGCGGTGTTGAGCAAGAGCAGAGATTCCAAGGTTTAGCGCGCTCAAGTGCGCAAATCGGTTGCGGCAAGCATTGCGCCGTGGTGCGCTGGTCCGGCGCCGGCGACCCTGCCAGACGGTTCCGGCCCGGCGCGTCTGGTCAGTCCAGCCCGAAAAACGGATCCAGTGAGGGGGACAGCCACACGCCGCTGCGCTCGGGCGCGGTGGCGGCGATCCATCGGCTCTTTGGGGATGCGGGACCTGCGCGCAGCAAGGCATACAGGCAGCTGCGCTCCGCGCGCCAGGGACGCAGCGCGCAGATGACGAAGTCTGCTTGGGTGGCCCGGGTCGGAATCAGCCAGCCCCATGCGCCGTTGTTGTGCGAACTGCTCAGGGAGGAAAGGCGCACCGTGATGGCGTCATCCACGATGAGAAGGTGGGCGCGCGGGCCGGGCCGGACGGTATGCGCGGTGCGCCGGATGCAGGCAGACACCTGTTCGCGTAGCGCTGCTGCCTGGCGGGCAAAGCGCGCCTGTTGGGACTCGCGTGGCATATACTCGATCTGCGCGCCCAGGGCGAGCTGGTAGGCTTGGTGCACACTTCCAAACAGCTTTTTGAGGGTGTCGGAATGGGGCAGTCCGGGTTCGGCGTCACTGATGCGCCGGCTGAGAAGACCCCGGTGGCCGTAGAGATCGCGCAATTTCTCCAGTATCGTCGCCACGTCCGGTTCGCGCCGCAGGCAGCGCTGCCTGCAAGCTTCGGCGAATTCCGCGGCCGTGATGATGCCGGCATGGGCCTCGGGGTGACGCAGCCACTCGGCGGGCGGGTTGCGCCGCCGCCGGCCGCCCAGTCGCTCGCTGATGCGGTTGTACAGCAGGTTGCCGCAGTATTTCTCATTGCCGAGGATGGCCCGCACGCGGCTGTCGGTCCAGGGCTTGCCGCCGCCCGCTTCGGCATTGAGGCGGCGCGCCAGCGCGCGGCAGGTCAAACCCTCGGCGCAGTACAGGTGGTAGATGCGGCGGACCGCGGCGACTTCCTCGGCCGGTCCCGGCACCAGCACCACGCGATCGGTCGGGTGGCTTTTGCGCTCGCCCGGCGCCAGCAGCCCGCGCGGGCTGCCGTCGGCGCGCAGGCACAAGCGGCGCAGGCCGAAGCCGGCGGCGCCGCCCGGCTTGTAGCCCTGGCGCAGCAATGCGGCGTGCGCGTCGAACACCCGTTGCGACAGCTCGCGGCTGTGTTCGGCCGCCATGATGCGCTTGACGTCCTTGAACAAGTGCTGCAGCGGGTTGTCCTCCAGGCCGAACGCTTCGGCGCAATAGATCACGCGGATGCCGCCGCGCCGGCACAGAAACTCGTAATAGGCGCTCTCGTCGATGTCCTGGTAGCGCCCCCAGCGGCTGACATCGAGCACCAGCACGATGTCATAGCCCGGTGCGCCGGCGGCGATGTCGGCCAGCATGCGCTGCAGCCCGGCACGCCGGCTGGCCGTCAGTCCGCTGCGGCCCGCGTCGCGGTATACGCGCACGACACTGCATTGATGGTCCGCCGCGAAGCGGGCAATGAAGTCGAGCTGCTGCGCGATCGACTGGTCCTGCAGGTCGGTGGACATGCGCGCATAGGCGGCTGCCCGCAGGCCATGCAAGCCGCCAGCGGGCGATGGTTTGGCGCTGGTCATGCTGCTGACGGCAGGCCAAACAGCGCCGCCAGATCGGGAAACAGCAGGCCACGGCTCTTCGCATTGCGGCCGGAGCCGAAATGGACGACGGCGCGTGGTTCCTGCTGTGGTGTAATGAGGGCCCAGCGCGCGACCCGCTGGTTGCGGGTATCGAGCAGGGCGGCCAGCACGAAATCCGCTGGCTGGGCGGTGCGGACCCGCACGCGCCAGCGCGCGCCGGCGGGCCGAAGGCAGCTGCAGGCCAGCGCAAGACGCAGCGTCCAACGTCCGTTCAGCAGCAGATGGGGACTGGCCGGCAAGGCGGTGGCGGAGCCGCCGGCGCGCCAGGCCATCTGCTGCACCTGTGCGCGGACGGTGGCCAGCATCGCGCTGCGCGCCGGGCCGTCCAGCGCGATGCGGTGCAGCTGTGGTTGTGCGATGCCGGCGGCCAGGCAAGCCTCGCTGAGTGAGCCGAACATGCGGCGCAGCCTGCGCCAGCCGGGCATGCCCGGCACCGTGGCCAGCAGGGGATAGCTGACCCGGCCATGGCGGGCGTGGACTTGTCCGATCGCGGCCAGGATCGCTGCGCGGTCGAGGCCGCGCCGCATGGCGCGAATCCGGCTGGCCAGCTCTCCTTCGGCGGGGGCGACGGTGGCGGGCAATGCCTGCGCGCAACAGATCCATTCGCTGCGCGGGTGACGCACGCGCGCTGTGCGCAAGCGCTGGCTGCTGCGGTTAAAGGCTTGTGTGCCCCAGTATTGCGGCCCGGCGAGGATGGAAAAGATGCGAAAGTCGGTCCAGGGCGTGGCGCCGCACAACACCCCCTCGGCATTCAGCAAGCGCCGGATGGCAGCGGCGCGCCAGCCCTGATGATTGTAGAGCTCGAAGATGCGCCGCACGGTCGCCTGTTCCTGCACATGGCCAGGCATCAGGCGCACCCGGTCGCTCGGCCGGGGCTTGCGTTCACCGGCGGCCAGTGGCCGGTCCGGCCGGCCGTCGCGCGCGACCGCGACCCGGCGCATGCCGTAGGTGGCGCTGCCGCCCTGCTTGTTGCCCATCAGGGCCAGCCGCTGTTGTGCCGCCAGCACCTTGCGCGACAGCTCGCGGCTGTATTCGGCCGCCATGGTGCGTTTAAAGCTCTTCATCAACTGGGACAGCGGTGTGCCGTCATTGTCGAAGTGTTCGGCGCAGTACAGCACGCGGATGCCGGCCTGCCGGCACAGATACTCGTAGAAGCCAGCCTCATCGATATTCTGATAACGGCCCCAGCGGCTGACGTCGTAGATCAGCAAGACCGAGAAACCGGCGCGGCCACTGGCGACATCCTGCAGCAGTTGCTGCATGCCGGTACGGCCGGAGAGCACCAGGCCGCTTTTTCCCTCGTCGCGGTAGACCCGCACCACGGCCATGGCGTGCGACCGGGCAAAGCGGCGCAGATAGGCCTCCTGCAGTTTGGGCGAGAGCGCCTGGGCGCTGCTGGACATGCGCACGTAGGCGGCCGCGCGCGTGATGTCGGCAGGCGCGCTGGGATCGATGCTGTTCACGGCAGGGGGCTCGATGGCGAAATGGCGCGACCCGATCAGGGTAATGTCACCACAGTAGCCGTTGGCCACGGGGAGGGCAAGGGGGCATGCGGTGTAGCGGAGGGCGGATCGGGGCCACATCATCGTTGTTTGATATAGATCAAAGCAACAGTAGGCTCCGCTGAACTTGGGGGCTTATAGAATAGAGAACTTTTGGCGAGGTCAACTATGTGGTTTGAACTCTTTCGCGATCCCTGTAAGGTTACCGAGACGCCTTGGCGCTGGCGGCTCCGCAATGATGATGGCCAGGTCATCGCGTCCAGCGCCTCAGGTCACGTCAGCGAACATGCCTGCCGAGCCGCGATCAAAGAGCTGAAAGGCATCTCGCAGACGACGCCGGTGGAAGCCCGCCAGGATCCCGCGGCGAGCAGTCAGGCGCCCAAACAGCGTGCAAGGAAGCGTCACAAGCAAACCTAGCCAACCAGCAGAACCTGGCCCTCCCAGGGAGGGGCGGATAACTCCAACGGCAATACCGCGCCGAGGAAGGGACCGGACGCCATGGCGTCCAGGAATTGCCGGACGGCGACCCGGCAGAAGGTCTCGAGGCTGGCGTTGTTGGTTGCCTTCACTGCGGCCGGGTCGATGGTGAAGGCCACCCGGCGCAAAGGGCAGGATGTTTCGCTGACTTCGGTGATGACGACCTGATGGGCGTTCGACACCGTTTGGCCAGTTTGAAAGGCGGTAAAAAATAAGGCCGAATAGGTCTGGCAGGAGCCGCTGAAGAAGAAGCCGAACTTCAGGATCTCAAGCTTGTTCATGTTGGGCCTCCCGCCAAAATAGATGGTCATTCACAGTTTAGCTATACAGAAACAAATTCTTCGTATCACAGTGCGTTCGTTTGATTTATATCAATGGTGAGGATGCTTTGCGGTAGGAGAGCTTGACATACCGCAGGCAGCCTTGGACACAAACTTTGACCTGTTCGCAGGGATGTGGGAGGAATATCTGAGATGAAGATTCGCCGCTATACGGATCAGCCGAGTGCCTACGCGGTATCGCGCATGCTGGATGCCTTGGACCGCCAGGCTGCCGCGCAGTGCGCGCGCGAAAAGCGCTTGGCAGCTTACTGGGCATCGGCATGGGCGTCGGCAATTTGGGAGGGGGAAGGGGACAAATCTGACAAACGCTGTGAGATCGAGCGGCGCGCACTCGGGCGGGCCAGGTTGTGTCGCAGTAGGGAAATTGCATCAGCTGTGATGAGCAAGCCGGCATTGCCGAGCTGACGTCCAGGTGCTTTCGTCCAGGTGCCAGCGATACACGGCACTTGGGTCAAATTCTTGCGGCCTGGGCTTGATTTGCCAGGAAAGGGTGGGTGGACAGCTTCCGCCCGAGGCTGTGTGAAAACACGAGCTCCGTGTAAATGAGATTCTGCCTGAGCCGTTATAGCTTCAAGGTATCCACTCAGGAGGCCGGGATGAAGCGGTATGTCGAGGGAGCAGATCGCAGTCAGAGCATTTTTTTACGGAACAGCTGGACGACTATGTTGGTGAGGACAATATCGTCCGGGTTATCGATGCCTTCATAGCAGCCCTTGATCTATGTGCCCTTGGCTTCTCCGGAGCAGAGCCGTCCCGCACAGGGCGGCCGTCCTACCATCCTGCGGTGCTGCTTGGCATTTACATCTACGGCTACCTCAATTGTGTTGGCAGATATCGGACTTCGGCTATATCAATCCTAAGGCAAAAAGAACCGGAACAGGGATTCTTCCTGAAAATCTAAACAATACAGTACCATCTGGTTTTTTTAATTCAGAAGCTGAATATTTGAAAATAACTGAACCATTCGGTTCTTTTATTTCACTGCCTGTGTATTTGTAAATAAGCGAACCATTAGAATTCTTGATTTCATTGTCAGTAAATTTAAACAAAGTCGAGCCGTTCGGTGATTTTATCTCGCTGTTGGTTATTTTGAATAAGATAGCCCCATTTGGTTGTCTAATTTCACTGCCATTGAATTTGTACAAGACGGAACCGTTTGTTGCTTTTATCTCGGCATATGGCATTTTACCCTCTAAGAAGTTTGATCCGTTACATAGAAACAATGATCAATCGGTCGCCACTTTCGAATGACGGGCACCTCGAAAAACCACCCCAGCTCTGGCATGATGTCGGGAACCCGATACTGACCTGATTCCAATGATCAAGCACAGCCTGTTTGCCGACCAGGAGCGCGAAGCGAAGCTCAACGAGCTTGGCGATACGCTGCGGGTGCTGGAACAGCATGTCGATTTCGCGGCACTGGCCGCACCGGTCGATGCTGCCGCACCGCGCCCCAGCCGTGAACGCGGCGGCCGCCCACCATTCCCAACCGAACTGATGGTGCGCGTGCTGCTGATTCAGCAGCTCTTCAATTTGAGCGACGAGCAGATGGAGTTCCAGCTGCTCGACCGGCTCAGTTTCCAGCGCTTTGTCGGCCTGCGCCACAGCAGCCATGTTCCCGACCGCACCACCATCTGGACCTTCAAAGAGCGCCTGATTCAGGCTGGTGCCAGCATCCCAGCGCGTACAGCACATGTTTAGCCAACGCTTATCTATCGCCGGGCCAAGCACCGCCGCGCTGTGAAGCTTCTACTTGGCCATACGCGCCCGTGGAGTACAGTGCATTCCCTAGGCAACGAGGTCGACGATGCTCGTGAAAGAGCCGGGCAGACCGCCGCATAGCGACGAATGCAAGCGGCGCGCAGTAGCTACTTATCCGACGAGGTAGTGGTGTTTGTCTTTGCCTTCCAACCACTTTGGTGCGCGTCCGCGACCGCTCCAGGTATCGCCGGTCGCTTGGTCACGGTATTTGATTTCTGTGGGTTTACGGGCGGCTTTAGGCGCTTTGGATATTCCCCCGATATCAGCGACGGTTAGCCCGAACTCCTTCATGATGGATTGGATTTGGGCCAGGGCATCAGCAACCTCTGCGCGACGAGCCTCTTCTGCCTTGGCCTTCAATTCTGCGATTTGCTTTTGGTAGTGTTGATACGACGTCGACATGGATGATCTCCTGGTGGGTTGAGACGAGCCGATTGTACACCGGCGAATGCCGAATTCCCTCAGCCATTGACTGCCCAAGACTTCATCATTGATGTGCGCCAACGGTGCTGCGCAGGCGCGATCACGCGTACTTTCCCCGCCGATAAAATGGTATCCTGCCAAAGACACGTAGGCCTTTG
>Ga0213872_10002515_pt1 | contig 10710 bp, 7 predicted proteins | sample VelepicomBERX_R2_FD_160071 | JGI IMG/M metagenome (GOLD analysis project Ga0213872, IMG submission 160071) | Rhizosphere microbial communities from Vellozia epidendroides in rupestrian grasslands, the National Park of Serra do Cipo, Brazil - RX_R2 | ecosystem: Host-associated > Plants > Roots >... | reverse complement strand
ACCCGGCGCAAACCGCGCTGGAGCAGTTCCAGAGCGAATTCACGGTCGAAGAGAAAGATACGGCAGCCTACGGCATGGCCGATCTGGGCGGCGCTGGCTGGCACGGTAACTTTGGCCTGCGTGTGGTGCACACCGATGAAAGCAGCCTCTTCTACGTGCCCGACGCCAACGGCGTCTATCAGCCAACGACTACGAAGCAGAACTTCGTCGACCTGCTACCGAGCGGCAATCTGAAGTTCGATCTCTCGAAGACCCTGGTGGCGCGCTTTGCCGTCGCGCGCACCATGAGCCGGCCGAGCTATAGCGCGCTATCGCCTACGCCGACGCTGGACGATCTCGCGCTCACAGGCAGCGGCGGCAACCCGCAGCTGAAGCCGGTACGCTCGAACAACTTCGATGCCTCGCTGGAATGGTATTTCGCGCCGCGTGGGCTCTTGTCGGTCGCGGTGTTCTATATGGACATGCCGTCCTTCATCACCTACGACACCCACTACCAGACGTTGTTCAACAACACCTACCAGCACAACAGCACCTACAACGTGGCCTACCCGGTCAATATCTCGGCCATGAACGAAGGCATCGAGCTCGGTTACCAGCAGCCGCTGCCTTGGGGTTTTGGCGTGAATACCAATGCCACCTTGGCAAACGGTCATTCGGCCGACGGCGTGCCGCTGTATGGCGCGTCCAAGTTCACCGGCAATGTCGAGGGCTATTACGAAGACGACCGCTTCAGCGCGCGGCTGGCCTATACCTATCGTTCGTCCTACCTTGCGGGCGTGGTGGAGGCCGTGCCTGAGTACGACGCGGGGACGGGCTCGGTCGATATGTCGCTCAACTACAAGATCAACAAGCATTTCACCGTGACATTCGACGGGGTGAACCTGAACAACCCGCGTCTGCGCGAGTATGGCTTCAACAAGGACCAGCCCGAGGCGTTCTACGTCAACGGCCGGCAGTATTTCCTGGGTCTGAGAATGGCGCTGTAATGGCGTCGTCGATCTCCCTCCACGTTTGAAAGAAGGAAGCGTATGGCAAGCTTGAAGCATCTGATCGGTGGCGCATTGTTGGGTCTGACCGCGCTGACCGCGCAAGCGACCGAGCTGAACATGTGGGTGATGTCGACGACCGAGGCGCAGCAGCAGGATATGCAAGACTTGCTGAAGCCGTATCTCGACAGTCACCCGGGCTTGCGGATCAACGTCACGGTGCTCAACTGGGAAGCGGCCTGGTCCAAAATCACCGTGGCGGCCGTATCGGGCCATGGGCCAGATATTCTGGAGCTTGGCACCACCTGGGTGGCCTCGCTCGCGGCCATGGGCGCGCTCGAACCCTTGAGTGACGAGCAACTGCGCGACGTAGGCGGCCCAGCTGCCTTCTACCCGGCACTGTGGGGGACCACACACCCTTACAACGACAAGCGCATCTATGCGGTGCCCTGGTATGCCGATGCGCGGGCCATGTTCTACCGCACCGATGTCTTCAAGGCGGCGGGTGTCGACCCCAGCAAGGCGTTTGCCAACTGGACAACCTTCAAGGCCGCGCTGCAAAAGGTCAATGGCACCACCATTGGCGGCCGCAAGGTGGCGGCATTGGGCTACCCCGGCAAGAACGACTGGAACGTGGTGCACAACCTCGCCCCCTGGATCTGGAGCGCGGGCGGGGATGTGTTGACGCCCGACCTGCAGCATTCGGCGCTCAACTCGCCCCAGTCGCTGCAGGCGATTAACTACTACACCGACCTCGCCGCCAGTGGCCTCGTGCCGCGCGATGCGCTAGAGAAGGACTCCGGCCAGATCGAATCGGGCTTTTACAACGGCGACTATGCGGTGATTTTCGGCGGGCCGTGGATTCTGCGGCCCATGCATACACCCAAGGCCAAGGGCGGCCAATTGGAGACGGTAACGGCGCAGAATTTCAATATCGCGCCGTTTCCTGCGGGGCCGAAGGGGGCGTATACCTTCTTCAGCGGGTCGGATCTCTCGGTGATGAAAGCCTCGCGTAACAAGGATGCCGCCTGGCGCGTGGTGGCCTACCTGACAGGCCGCGACCCGGAAGTGAAATACAGCCAGAAGAGCGCCATGCTGCCGGCACGGCTCGACGCCGCCAACGACCCGCAGCTGACCAAGGACCGCGACTACCGTAGTTTTGTCAGCGCCATCGGCAACGGTCGGCACTATGCATCGATCCCCGGCTGGGGGCCGCTGGAGTCGGTGTACGTGAAGGGCCTGGGCAGCGTGTTCGACATCGTGGCGGGCGTGAAGGGCAAATACACGCCGGAGGCGGTCAAGCACCAGCTTGACCTGACGGTGACCGAAGCCAACGACGTCTTGAGCCAGGCGCGATGAGCAGCGCAACCGCGGCCCTACGTGCCGAGACCGATACACCGTCGAGGGGGGTGACCGTGCGCAAGAAATTCGACGCCTTTCCTTATCTCTTGTTGCTGCCTGCCGTGCTGATGATGCTGTGCGTGAACCTCACGCCCATCTTGCAGGGCTTTTATATGTCGCTGTTGAAGCTCAATCAGTACACGCTGACGCAGTATCTCGATGCGCCTTTCGTGGGTCTCGACAACTACCGGCGAGTCCTGCTGGAGACGGAAAGCCCGATTCGTGCGGGTCTTAGCACCGCCTTGCGCAATACCGTGCTGTATACGCTCGTCGTGACGATCAGTTCCATCGTCATCGGCCTTGGCGTCGCATTGCTGCTGAATCGGGATTTCCCGGGCAAGAAGATCGCGCGCACCTTGCTGCTGTTGCCCTGGATCGTGCCGTCCTATGTGGTCGGGACGCTGTGGGGCTTCATGTGGCAAAAGGACACCGGCATCATCAATGTGGTGCTGGTCGACTGGTTGCATCTATTGCCCGAAAAGCCGTTCTGGCTCTTGGGGCCGAGCACCTTCTGGGCCATCACGATTCCGACGGTTTGGCGCGGCTGGCCGGTACTGATGCTGATCTTCCTCGCGGCCCTTCAGGCGATCCCGCAAGACCAGTACGACGCCGCAGCGACCGATGGGGCGAGCAAGCTGCAGCAGTTCTTCCATATCACGCTGCCGAGCCTGATGCCGGTGATCGTGATCCAGTTCATGTTCCAGATCATCGACAACGTGTATTCGTACAACATCGTATCGATGATGTTCGGCAACGGCTCGGGCAACCCGGGCGAATGGGGCGACCTCTTGATGCCGCTCTTGACGCGGCAATCGTTCAACTACTGGTTGTTCGGCCAGGGCTCGGCGGTGTCGTTCGTGATGATGGCGCTGATGCTCGGTTTCGTTGCGATTTGGATGCGGACGTTCAAGCGGAGCATGACGGCCGATGCGTAAATCTAAGTCACTTCCTTACCAGCGAATGCTCAATGTGCTCACCTGGGCGATCGTCGTCATCTCGCTGTTGCCCATCGTCTGGATGGTGCTTTCGTCGCTACGCAACTACACCGACATCGCGAGCGGCAGCCAGCTCGATGCTGGTTTCTCGCTGCGCTGGCAGAACTATCGCGATATGTGGGTGAATGTCGACTTCTTCACCTACTTCAAGAACAGCCTGATCATCTGCGGGCTGACCACCGTGTTCGCCACCATGGCGGCGGCTTGCGCGGCCTATGCGCTGGCGCGGTTCCGCTTCAAGGGCAGCCAGGCGACGAGCCTTGGCATCAGCATCACGCAGGTGATCCCCGGCATGCTGTTCTTCCTGCCGCTCTACATGCTCTACCAGCATGTGGGCGATGCCTGGGGCGTGCAGATGATCGACACCTATCACGGGCTGATCTTCCTCTATGTGGCGCTCTTCACGCCGGCCAGTATCTGGATCATGCGCGGCTTTTTCGTATCGATCCCGCGCGAGCTGGAAGATGCTGCCATTGTCGACGGCTGTTCGCGCTTTGGGGCCTTCGTGCGCATCATCCTGCCGATCAGCGCGCCCGGCATCATCGCCACCGCGACCTTCATCTTTTTGCTGGCCTGGGATGAGCTGTTCTTCGCCTGGATTCTGACCAGCACGTCAGAAGTGCAGACGATCCCCGTCGGCATCCGCCTCTTTATAGGCCAGTTCCAGCATCGCTATGACTTGATGATGGCTGCTGCCACGGTCTCGACGCTGCCGGTGCTGGTCGCGTTCTTCCTCACGCAGCGTTACTTCGTCAAAGGCCTCGCTGCTGGTGCAGTGAAAGGGTAAGGAAAAGCATCATGGCATCCGTCAAATTCAAAGGCATCACCAAACGCTATACCGAGCACGATACGGTGGTAAACCAGGTCAGCCTCGATATTGCCGATGGCGAATTCGTGGTGCTGGTCGGGCCGTCCGGTTGCGGCAAATCGACCATGCTGCGCATGGTGGCGGGGCTGGAGGAGATCACCGACGGCGAGCTGCACATCGGCGACGAGGTGGCCAATGATGTACCGGCCGCCAAGCGTGGCATCGCGATGGTGTTCCAAAGCTACGCGCTCTATCCGCATATGACGGTGGAGCAGAATATGGGCTTCGCGCTCAAGCTCGCCAAGACGCCGAAGGCCGAGATTGCACGGCGCGTAGCGGAAGCAGCCGATATCCTCAAGATAGCGCCTTTGCTCAAGCGCAAGCCGCGTGAGCTGTCGGGCGGCCAGCGCCAGCGCGTGGCCATTGGGCGTGCCATCGTGCGCAAGCCCAAGGTGTTTTTGTTCGACGAGCCGCTGTCCAACCTCGATGCCTCGCTGCGGCTCAATATGCGGGTGGAGCTTTCGAAACTGCATCACACGCTCAAGACGACGATGATCTATGTCACCCATGATCAGGTTGAGGCAATGACGCTGGCCGACCGCATTGTCGTGTTCGATTCGGGCGTGATCCAAGGCATCGGTACGCCCAAAGCGCTGTACGACAATCCGCCCAGCCTCTTTGTCGCAGGCTTTCTCGGCTCGCCGTCGATGAATCTGTTTGCCGGCCATCTGAGCGCATGTGGCGACACGGAAGCCAGTGTGAAGCTGCCAAGCGGTGTGCAGCTCGGCGCTGCGGTCGATGTGCGAGGCAGCCAGATTGGTGACCCAGTCACCATCGGCATCCGCCCGGAACATATTCGCATCGCGAACGACGATGAAGCCGGCACGGTACGCGCCCGCGTAGCGCTGATCGAGTACTTGGGCGACTGCGTGGTGGCCTATGTGGAGCTGGTCGGCAGCAATGAAGGGCTCAGTATCAAGCTGCCCGGGCAGGGGACCGACCTCAAGTTTGGGGACGAGATCCGCATCGCGCTGTCGCCACGAGATTGTTTGCTCTTCGATCGGCACGGCCAGGCTTTTGCCCGCCACGCAGTGGGTACGGCATGAAGATTCTGCATAACCATCTTGGCTACGAGGCGGACGCGCGCAAAACGGCCTTGATTCAAGCCAGCCATGCGCTCAACGTCGAGACGTTCAAACTGGTCGACGACGCGACGCACGCCGTGGTGTTCGAGGGGCCCTTGCTGGCCCAAGGTGCTGTGGCGCGCTGGCGCGACTGGTTGTATTGGGCGGCGGATTTTTCGGCTTGGACCCAGCCGGGCCGCTACCGACTGTTGGTCGACAGCGCGGTGGTGCCGCTGGTATCCGATGCGTTTGCGATTCGCGCCGAGATCTACGACGCCCAGCTGACGTCGGACTTGGTGCACTACCTGAAATCGCAGCGCTGTACCGGCGTTTTCGATATAGCCGACCAAAGCCGCCCGAAGTACGGCAGCGACGAGCGGGTTGACGTGCATGGTGGCTGGTACGATGCTTCGGGTGATGCGTCGAAATACCTGTCGCATCTTTCCTACGCCAATGTGATGAACCCGCAGCAGACGCCGCAGGTGGTGTGGAACCTGATCGATGGTCGGGCGCGCATGCCGCGCCAGTCGGTGTGGTTCGACGAAAAAATGGTGGACGAGGCGCTCCACGGTGCCGATTTCCTGATGCGCATGCTCGACCCGGCCGGCTATTTCTACATGACGGTGTTCGACCGCTGGAGCAAGGATGTCGAACAGCGCGATATCTGCAGCTACACCACTCAGCAAGGGCATAAGTTCGACACCTACCAGGCGGGCTTTCGGCAGGGCGGTGGCAGTGCGATCGCGGCCCTGGCGCGCGCGGCGGGCTTGCCGCGCGATGGTGAAAGGATGCGGGCAGACTACCTGGCCGCCGCCGAGCGGGCGTTTGCCCACCTGCAAGTACACAACCGGGCTTACCTCGACAATGGCGAGGAAAACCTGATCGACGACTACTGCGCCTTACTGGCCGCCTGCGAGCTGTATGCGGCGACCCACTCGGCAATCTATCTCGACGCCGCCGAGGCGCGGGCGCGCCAGATGATCGCCCGTCAGACGCCGGCCGGCTGGTTCTGGGTCGATGCGGCGCAGACGCGCAGTTATTTCCATGCGGCTGAAGCGGGCCTACCCTATATCGCCTGGATGCGCTTCTTGGAAGTCGCGCCACAGTCGGCGCAGGCGGCCGAAGTGAAGGATGCGCTGCGCCGTGCACTGATGCATGATACGGCGGTGGGCGAAGCCGGCGCGGGCAACCCGTTTGGCTACCCGCGTCACTACATCAAGCAGCCCGAGGGCGAGGGGCGCGTGCAGTTTTTCATTCCACATGACAACGAAACCGGCTACTGGTGGCAAGGCGAAAACGCCCGGCTCGGTTCGCTTGCGTCCGCCGCCCGTATGGCAGCCAGCGTATTTGCCGATGAGAACGTGTTGGCTGCACGCCTGAACGCCTATGCCGACGATGCGCTGCACTGGCTGTTCGGCCGTAACCCGTTCGATGCCTGCATGATGCAGGGTCAGGGCCACAATAACCCGCGTTACGAGAAGGGCTTCTGGAATGCGCCGGGCGGGGTGTGCAATGGCATCACGTCGGGGTTGGATGACGAAATGGACATCGACTTCCGCATGCCGGCGGATACCGTGCCGGGGCACTCCTGGCGCTGGTCTGAGCAATGGATACCGCATGGTGCCTGGCTCTTCCATGCATTGGCGCAGCGCCTACGCGACGGGTCGTAGCGAATGGCAACCGAGGCCGTCTTGCGGTTCTTCCAGGGGCGACGCTTCTGGGTGACGGCCTGCCTGGTGTTGATCATCCCCGTGCTGCTGTGCATGGTGGCGGGCTGGGTGTGGTATCTCGACCGGCACTTGTCCGAGATGCGCCAGACTGAGCTCGACCTGCTCTGGCAGGAACAGACCATCCGCAACAGTCTTGAATCCGACCAGCATATGTTGAGCAACTGGGCGCGCGATCTGGGTGATGCCCAACCTGCGGCGCTGCAGGATTTCATGACCCGCGTCGAAGGCTTCCGCAAGGATAACCAGGCCATCGTCGCGGTTGACGTGCTCGATGCGGCTGGCCGGCCCCTCAACGCCAAGCCGGATGATGCCGTGGGCAGCGACGCGCAACTCGCGGCGGATGACCCCATCATCCAATCGGTCGCACAGAGCGCACGCAATCTGGAGGCACCGGCCTACAGCCGTGTCACGACCGGAGCCGCGCCCAAATGGGCCCTGGCGGTGCCGATCCCGTCTCGAAGCCGAGGCGGCGGTACGGTGGTGGCGATTTACGATCTGAATCGCCTCTTGGAACAGCTGGTGCCCTGGTGGTTCGTGCAGCGCTACGATGTCGACCTGGTTGACCGGGGCGGCGCGCGGATCTCGCTGCACGACGAAGCCGGCGTCAGCGAGGCGGCTGATCAGCAAGCGTTCGCCTTTGGGCCAGTTGGGAGCGGGCTGACGTTCAAGGTGGTGCGGCACCATCGCGGCGAGGGCTTGAATCTGATTTTCGGCCTCGGTGTTGTCGTACTGTTGCTCGGCGCTTTGGTCGTGTGGCTTTTGCGTGTGCTGCGCCGTTGGCTCAGCGAGCGCTTGGCCGCGCAACGCGCATTGTCCGACGAATTGCGCTTTCGCGAAGCGATGGAGAACTCCACCGTCACGGGCCTTGTAGCGCTCGACCTGCAGGGGCGCATCATCTATGTGAACCCGGCGTTTTGCCGCTTGGTCGGCATCGCGGCCGAAGCGCTGGTGGGCTTGGTCGCACCTTTTCCATTCTGGCCCGAGTCGGATCAAGCTGAATGTCTTGCGGGTTATGAGGCGACGCTACGCGGTGAATGCCCGCCCGAAGGGCGCAACCTCACCTATGCCCGCTCCGACGGTACGCTGCTGTCGGTTAATCTCTACGCCTCCCTCTTGGTCGACGGTCGCCGCGTGGCACGGGGTTGGATGATGTCGATCTACGACACGACCGCGCTACACAAGGAACGCGAAGCCTTGAGCGCCTCGCGTGAGCAGCTGTATGCGGTGTTGGCGGGGTTGGAGGCTGCAGTATGCGTAAGCGCGCTCGACGATGGCCGGCTTTTGTTTCGTAATCGTCACCACAGCGATGTGTTCCCGCTTGAGGCCGAAGGCGATTGCTGCCTGATGCCGACGCCCGGTGTGGCGCCGGGCATCAGCCCTTGTGCCGCCGACTACGACGACCCTGGCAAACAGCGGTGGTATCACCTGGAGCGGCGCACGATCCGCTGGGTCGACGGCACGCTGGTGCTGCTCGACATCATCACCGACATCACGGCCGAGCGGCTGGCTGCGAATGCGGCACGCGAGCGCGACGCGCTGCTGCAACAGACTGCGCGGCTGGCCAGCCTCGCCGAGTTCGCATCCGGCATTGCGCATGAACTGAATCAACCCTTGGCTGCAATTGCAAACTACTCGGCGGTGGTTGAAAGCTGCCTGGGCCAAACTTCGCCACCGCTTGATAAGGTGGCCGAGGCCGCCTTGCGCATCGGCGACGAATCGCGTCGCGCGGGGCAGATCATCCATAGCCTGCGTGGCGCGATCCAGAAGCGCGCGGCGCATAGCGACGTGCGCGACCTGCGCAGCCTCTTGGTCGAGCCGCTGGCGCTGCTGGAACCGATCATGCAGCGCAAGAATATCAAGGTCGCGATCCAGGGCCGCCGCCGACCGACGCTGATCAAATGCGATGCAGTGATGATCGAACAGGTCTTGTTGAACCTGATCCGCAACGCGTTGGAAGCAGTGGAGTACGGTGAGCGCAAGTTGCCGCGCGACGCAGTCGCCGTCAGGATAGACAGCGGCGACGATGGTGTGACCGTGGTCGTGAGTGACCGAGGAGCGGGCATCCAGAACCCTGGCGCCTTGTTCCAAGCCTTCCACACCACCAAGATCGACGGCATGGGTCTTGGTTTGGCGATCTGCCGTACCGTCATCGAAAGCCACGGCGGGCATTTGTGGGCTGAGCCCAATCCGGGCGGTGGCGCACGCTTTGCCTTCCGCCTGCCACCATCTGTTGTTGTCCAGCACGAGGTTTGATGTATATGTCGACCCAAGTTACCACTACCAGCAGCTGCCTGATCGGCTTGATCGACGACGACCCGGGCGTGCGTGCTTCGCTCGGCATGCTGCTCGAAACGCGTTGCTGGCCTTCGGCCGCGTTTGAGAGCGCCGATGCTTTCCTCATTCAGGCCGACCCAACGCAATTCAGCTGCCTGATCATCGATGTACGCATGCCGGGGCAAAGCGGGCTTGAGCTGTTTGAAGAGCTCAATCGGCGCGCCGCGGCTGGCAAGCGCTACCTGCCGCCGGTGCTGTTCTTGTCAGGGCACGGCGATATCCCCATGGTGGTGCACGCGCTGAAACAAGGGGCGGTCGACTTTCTGGAGAAGCCGGTCGATCACCGTACGCTCTTCGATGCCATCGGCAAGGCATTACGCGCGGACAAGGTGGCGCGCGGCGAGCACGATGCGCAAGGCGAGTTGCTGCGTATCTATCAGGAATTGACACCGCGCGAGCGTGAGGTGCTGCATGAGATCTTGAATGGCTATCTCAATAAGCAGATTGCCGACCACCTCAATATCAGTACCAAGACGGTGGAAGCACACCGGCTGCGCATCTGTCACAAATTCCACGTGCGCACCGGTATGGAACTGGCGGCGCGCTTCCGTGACGTACCGCTCAAGCAATTCGATGCCGAACAGTCACTCTAAGCCCGCCATGCCTTTGCTCTGTATCGATATCGGCGGTACCGACATCAAGCATGGTCTTGTCGATGCAGAAGGCCATGTGCTGCAGCCCGATCTGATGCCGACCAACGCACCCGCGGGCGGCGAGGCGATGTTCGCGCGACTGGCGGCACTGGCGCTGGGTTATCAAGGTCGGGTGTCGGGAATTGCGGTCAGCACTTTCGGCAGCATCGAGCCCGCGACCGGGCGGGTGACGGCGCTGGCCGACGCCGTGCCGGGCTATGCCGGCATGGCCCTGGGCGAGCGGCTGGCTGCGCAAACCGGCTTGCCGGTAACGGTGGAAAACGACGTGAACTGCGTGGCGTTGGCCGAGCAATGGCAGGGTGCCGCGCGGGATGTCGATCATTTCATTGCGCTCACCATCGGTACCGGCATCGGCGGCGCAGTCGTTATCAACCGCGCGCTGTATCGCGGCTTTCGCTATGCGGCGGGGGAGTGGGGCTATATGCAGATCGACGGCCAGGTCTGGGAGGACGTGGCGTCGACCCGTGGCTTAGTGGCACGTGTTGCAGCGCAGACCGCGCATGGCGTGCTCGATGGTCGTCGTATCTTTGCCTTGGCAGATGAAGGCGATGTACCCGTTCAGTCGGCTGTGGCGGCATGGATGCGTCTGCTCGCGACGGGCATCGCCAACCTCATCTTTGCGCTCAACCCAGAGCGCGTGGTGATCGGCGGCGGGGTCGCAGGGCGTGGCGAAGCTTTT
>Ga0213872_10002514_pt1 | contig 10712 bp, 13 predicted proteins | sample VelepicomBERX_R2_FD_160071 | JGI IMG/M metagenome (GOLD analysis project Ga0213872, IMG submission 160071) | Rhizosphere microbial communities from Vellozia epidendroides in rupestrian grasslands, the National Park of Serra do Cipo, Brazil - RX_R2 | ecosystem: Host-associated > Plants > Roots >... | reverse complement strand
CCCAGATCGGCGGCGCCAGCAGCGCCGAGGAGGTGCTGTATCCCGGCGCGCACTCGGACGTCGGCGGCGGCTATTTGCCCTGCGAGCAAGGCCGTGGGCAAGACCCCAGAGGGAGCGACATGCTATCGCGCATTCCGCTGGCCGATATGTACCGGCAAGCACGGCTGGCCGGGGTGCCGCTTAAGCCAGAATTGATGCTGCCGGAAATTCAATACCGATACAGCATCGATCCGGCCCTGATCACGGACTTCAACGCCTATCTGGCACTCTTTTCCGCCCCGCCTTCGGATTTCAAACCGCTGTTGACCAGCCAATACTGGCCCTATCTGGCTTGGCGGCTGAGCATCCTCGACCGGCAAGGCCCGGAGGCCATGGCGAGCCTCTGGCCCGGCGCCAAGGATACCGAGCTGAAAGAGCTGAGCGCGGCCCATCGACGCTTCAAGGAGCACTTCAATATCTATTGCAAGTGGTATTCGTTTCGCGACGATGGTGCCACGCCGCGGTATGCCTGGGAAAGTCGCCGCAACGCCCCGCGCTATGCCATCCCGACGTTTGACCCATCCTACACACGTCATTGGCGTGAATTGCTGCCACTGATGGAACCCGTGGCGAAACAACAGAATGCAGCAGCCATCGTCACGAGCGAATACTACCTACCGCGAGCCAATACGTTTTTCCAACAGTACGTGCACGACGCCTTTGCCGGCTTCCGTCCGTTCGGCGACGATGTCAGCGACGCCCGCAAAAAGCTGGAGCAGCTGTCCCGCGCGGCTGCCGGTGGACTGAGAATGACCGACGCAGAAAAAGCCTGGGCCAAAGAATATCGAGAGCGCGGCACGCTGCCGAACTTCGATCCCGACGGTTTCGAGCCGATGTGGCTCGGTGGCGGCTATCTACGCTACCGCAAGGTGTACGCTGGCGCCGACGATGTGCTGCTGACACGTCGAACACCAGAGGAGCACGAAACGCGCGCCGACACGGCCGAAGTCTAAGATGTTGGCGTGTTGCCTACGGCGAACACGCCCTACTCACTCCCCACCCGCCATCAACACTCCAGCAAACCGATGCGGCGCGCCCAGGTGGATAGCTCGGCGGCATTGTGCGCGTCGAGTTTGCGCATCAAATTGAAGCGGTGCGTCTCCACCGTTTTGATGCTGACGGACAACTGCTCGGCAATCTCGCGGTTGCGGCGCCCCTCGGCAATCAGCTTGAGCACTTGCCGCTCGCGCAGCGTCAACCGCGCCGGCAGTTCATTGCATTCTTGCGCCGGTCGCCAAGAGAGCGGCTCGCCGCCCAGCGCCGGATCGACATAACGCCGGCCGGCGGCCACCTGGGCCAAGCCATCCAGCAGCACCTGCCGATGGCTGCGCTTGAACACGTAGCCCATGGCGCCCGCCGCCAATGCTTCGCGGCAGCGGTGCTCGCCCGCCGAGGCGGAAAACACCAGAATACGCAGCGCCGGCCAGCGCCGTCGCAGTTGACGAATGACGTCGATACCGTCCATGCCGGGCAAGCTGAGATCCAACAACACCAGATCCGGCGTCAAACGCAAGCAGGCCTGATAGACCTGGCAGCCATCGGCAACCACGCCCGTTACCTGAAAACGGGCTTGCCGCTCAAGCAAGAAACGCACGCCATCGGCCAGCAGACCGTGATCCTCGACAATCAGCACACGCATAGGCGCAGCAACATTCATCCGACTTTTCCGTTTGATGGCGGGAAACCATGACGCGACGGATTCTATCGTCGCAAACGATAAGAAAAATCGGCCGGTTCCTAAAGCCTTGTCATTCGCTGTAGCGGTCGCGCAATTCGGCCAGCGCGGACAACACACGTTCGCGGTGTTCATCGTCGACGAAAGCGCGCGTCGGCATCACCTGGATGAGCTGATACAGCGTGCGCGCGAGCGGATAGCGGTAGGTCGGCGCCGTTTGGGGCAGCGTCTGCGCCACCAATGCCGCATCGGTCCACAATTGCTCCGACAGCCGCACCGCAAAATCGAGCAGCCACTCGCCATCGACCGCCGGGCAGGCCAGCCGCGCGGCGGCGGTGTGGCAATGGCCTTCCAGGCCCAAGAGCTGCAACAACCGTTGTAAATCGCCGATCACGGCGGCGAGGTGGCTGCCGACAATCGGCGCGCCGCTGACTGACAGCTCGAAGGCCAGTACCTGAATCATGGCGCAAAGCCGCTGCCGGCGCGTGTCGCGCTCGCCGAGATCGGCGAGCCATGCCGACAGCGGCCGCCGCGTCTCGTTGGCGCAAAGGTAAAGCCGATGCAGATCCTGGCGTAGCCCCGGTGTGCGCACGCCCAAGTGCAAAGCGCCGAACAACGCCAGCGCGATATCCTCCTCATCCAGCAACGCGCTCAGCGCGGCCTCGAGCCGGCCTTTCTGTTGTGAGGTCAGCCCGCCGCGCGCCAGCGCGGCGGCCAGCATCAACGCCTTGCGGCCCCGGTCGTTGGTGTATTGCGCCAACGCCGCCTGCAAGTTGGGCACATGCAGCCAGCTGTCGGCGTCGGCCAGCAATCCGTCGAGCACAGCGGGCTCCACGGACGACAATTCGGCCACCAATTTCCACGTCGCCACTTTGGCGCGCCGGTGATCGGCGCTCACGCGGCGCGCGATCTCGCTGCCGCGGCGCGCGCCCAGGGCGAAGCCGACATCCTCCGCCGTTTCCGATAACGCATCGCTCTGAAACGCCGCCAATGCCGCGGCGGCTTGCGCCGACACCGGTTCACCCTCCGCCGGCGCCATGGCGGCGGAGGCCGGCGGCGAGCCGCTACCGCGCATCGGCGGCAAATTAGCCAGGGAAGCGGTTTCAAACATGCGTCGTCTCCTCGCGTGATCCTTGTTCCTCGGACAGCTGCCGCAACAGGCGATCACGGTAGTCCGGCCAATCGAGCCATACCTTCACCAATCCGTTGTCCAAAATCGCCTGGCCTTCGGTCAAAGCGGCGTCGGCCTCCACGCTCACCGCCGGCAGATGGGCAAACAGCGCCGTCACCGACGGCCGTTGCGATGCCGGCACCCACAAGCGCACACGCCCCGCCGGCAGCAGTTCCAGCACCTGCCGCTCCAGACGTCCTTGCAGCACCGCGGCGAGATCGCTCTCCCCCAGCAAAGCGCGCAGAACGCGCGCAAGCAGGGGCCGCCAGCGCTGCATCAGCGAACGCGCCAGCGCCCGCTCCAGTTCCGCTTCCTGCACGGTCCATTCCACCGCGGCCGCTACGGCCTCGTGGTGCGCCTGCTGTCGAATCGCGTCGCATTCGGCGTGCGCTTGCGCCAGGAGCGCGGCGCGAGAGGCGTCGGCTTCGCGCGCCATCTCCCGCCGCATGACCGATGCCTCGGCATGCAAGTCTCTCAGCGACGCCTGCGCCGCCTCAAGCGCCGATGCCAACGCCAACGGATCGGCCAGCGCCGAGGCGGGCAGCCAACCGCCTTGCGGCCAGGCGAATGGCACCGATCGAAACGCCAGTTGCAATGGATTGGCGGTCACAGCCATCGCGCCAATTTCGTCAGCACCGGCCGCACCGGCGCATCCGGCACCGGCTGCGCCGCAGGCGGCCACAGCAAGCGGCATAGCGCCAGCGTGGGCTCGGCTGCACACGCAAGCCATGCGGCGCCGGTCTGCCGTGCCGCCGCGGGCAACAGCGCGGGCGCGAGCACGGCGGTTCGCGGCGGCGCGGCGGGCAACAGGGCCAGCAATTGCGTTTGCTGCGCCAAGGTCAACGCGGGCGACAGCGTCTGGCGGAATGGGCGCAGCAGCAAATACTCCGGACATTGCAACGCCCACAACCCCAGCGCCAGACACCAGCTGTCGCGCCTGGCCGCGTCGGTCAGCAGTCGGTCGGCCAACGCGTCATCGGCCGGCGGCGCACCGGCGTGGCCCAAGCGCGCGGCAATGAGTCGATCAAGCTCGGGCCGCAGCGCGGCATGCGCCTGATAGGCCGGCTGCCAGGCAGCCAAATCCAAGAGGCGCCACCAGCCGGGCGCCATATGTCTTCCCGGTTGCCACCACAATGCCAGACTGGCGCTCGGCGACGTCATGACGCCCGCCTGCTGCGCCAAAGCAGCGCGCCGGCGCCGATGGCCAGCGAAGCCAATGCCACGAGTGCCGCGACCACCGGCCAACGCAAGAACGCCGTGGGCTCAGGCGGGTCGCTCAGGCGCAGCAGTGTCCGTTGCAGCACCAAGCTGACCCGTTCGGGCGCCATGCCGGGAATGCCATCGCTGACCAACGCGCGGATTTCCGACTCGCGCGCTTCCAGATTCACCGTCGGGCTGTATTTGATGAACACCGCCGCCGACATCGGTGCCGCGGCGGCATCATCGCCGGCGTTTTTGGGCGCGACCGACACTTCGGCCGAAATCACGCCCTCGATATTGGCCAGCATTTTTTCCATCTGCTGGCTTTTGACGTAGCGCAGCTTGGCGGCCTCTTGTTCGGGCGAGGTCACCAGCTGCCCGCTGGGGAACAAGTCTTCAATGCCGGCGAGCCGCTTGCCCGGCAGGCCGTTCTGACGCAGCAACTCGACCGCGTCGACAAAGCGCGCCTCGTCGACGCGCAGCGTGATGCCGTCCTTCTCGCGCTGCTTATCCACCGGAATGCGGTACGAAAGCAAAAGCGCCATCATCCGGTTGGCCTCGACTTCATCCAGCCGGCTGTATAGATCGGTCTTGCAGCCAACCAACGTCAGTAACAGCAACAAGCCGAGCCATCGACGCCCTGTCATTGCATATTGACCAGTTTGTTGACCGCCTGGGTGAGCAGGCCAGCGACTTTGGCCGTCCAGTCCGTGCTCAACGCCGTGCGCGACAACTGCTTCTGCGCCTGTAACAAGTCCGATGGCGCGGACAGCGGATCGCTGCCCGCCATCATCGCGGCAAAGCGCTCGATCGTCGCCGGATCTGGCGGCGGCGCCACGCCGCTTTCCGGCTGGGTGCGCGCGTTCGCGAGCGGTGCGATCGGATCAATCGTCATCGCTGCCCTCCTCACCGGCGCGCCGTTGGGCGCGCGGCGCCGCATCGCGCAGCCACTGCCGCATCGGTGCGCACACCGACGGGTCCATGCCGTCGAACTGGCGCAGCGCGCCCGCGCGGTCGCCCAGGCCAAAGAGCAGTATGGCCTGACTGCCGGCTAGCAATTCCGGATCGTCCAGCCAATCGGGCAAGGCCGCCAGAATGGCACGCATCTCTCCTCGCAGGCCATGGTTGACCGCGGCAAAGCCCGCTTCAAGCACCAGGCGGCGCAATGCCGCATCACCTTGATCGCCGTGCATCATCCCCCTCACATCTTGGCCAGAATGCCGGTCATCATGTCTTTCATGGTCTTCATCACCGTACTTTCGTAATTGACCATCATCGCGTACTGCTGCAGCGCGTACTGCATCTGCAGCATGGCGGTCGGGTTATTGGTGGTATTGGTGCTCATCACGGCCTGCAGCGCATTCTCCGTCTGCATCACCTGACTGTTCATCTGACTGACGATGGCATCAAGATTCATGTGTCGCCTCTCCATGCGCGCCGCGCGTTGCGGGCCCGCCCATGTGGAGTCTCGCGGCGCGCTTCGCTGGGCGAAAGTTGAAACCGGCGGCGGAAACTCTCGGAAAAATGGGCGTGATTGGTAAAACCGGACTCAATGGCCACATCGATCACCTTCTTGTGCGTGGTTAGCAGCAGTTGGCGCGCATGTTCCAATCGCTGCGACAACAGCCAGTGTTTGGCCGACACGCCGAATTTCTCCTTGAATAGCTGATTGAACTTGCGCGGCGGCAATCCCAAGGTATCGGCGTAGCGTTGCACCGGCCAGGCTTTCAGCCGGTGGCGATGGATGAATTCAAACATATCGCCGTCGCTCGAAATCGCTTGCCGCAACAAGGCGGCGCAGACGCCGCCATCCACCGTCAGGCAATACATGAACGCGAAATGCAGCATGGCTTCCGGACTCATGTGGGCCAGGCGGCGCATGGCCGACAGCATGACCGGTTCGGCCGCCACCGAGTGCAGGGTATGCAACGTGGACATGTCGAGCGTTACCGGTGGCAACAGATGATGAATATCGCGGTAAATCGACTGTAGTTCCGCGCTCAGAAAGCAGTAACAAGCGTCGGCCGGCCCAACGCGCACCTGTTCCGCCGACGTCAGCAGCAGACTCACTCCCGCGCCGTTGACGGCATGATGCCGATCGGCGATCAGCACCCGTCCGGGACCGGCACTCAGGATGATGAATAAACGCAGCATCCCCGCCTCCTCGCATTCTTAGGACCCTCTGAACATCATCGCGGGCCCGTGCGACGCTTCCTATCGGGTCAGGACCTGAGTTGGCGCTGCCGCAGCCAAATGATGTCGATCACCGCCATGGCGGCCAGGCAGGCCGCGCGCCGGCGCATCACCGCGGCATGTTCGCCCGCGGGTAGCGGCGCGCGCGCCTGGCGGCCGAGCGCATTGGCCGCCTCGGACAACCGGGTCAGCCATGCGCGACGCTGCAGACCATGGTGATCGGCAGCCAGCGCGTCCTCCAGGGCGGTCAGCGTCATCATCGGGCATCCCTTCATGCGTGAACCGGCAAGAACACCAACGTATCGCGCCCCGCCAGCGACACGCCGCCGGGGTGGATGGCGATGATGCGCATCCCCTGCCCGACGCTCGCGCCTACCAAGAGACGCATGCCGTTGGCAAGGGTCAAATAGGGCGACGCGAGATTGCCGTCGACGCCGGCGATCTCGGCGGGTAAATAGTCTCGCGCCACGGCAGTGCTGGGCGCATTGACCAGACGCGCCGGTAGCGTCAACGCCCCCTGCCGCGCCATGTCGTCCAACAGCGCGCGCAGCGACGCGCTCTGCGCCGGACCTAACTCGCCCGACAGCACCCAGCTTTGGCGGCCATGGCGAACACTCAGACCATCGAGCAGGGACGCGACGCGTAGCCGTGCCAGCAGCCTTTCGAACTCGCGCCCCGGCAGATCGACGATTTGCCAGCCGGACAAGCCCGGCAAGCGGTCGAGCGCATCGGTCAAGGCGGCAAAGCGGGCATCGTTGCGGACTTCGCCTTGGATGCAAGCTTGACGGCCCGTGCCGATCGTCACGGTCACGTCGGCATAGCCATAGCTCTGCAGCAACGCCAGCACGCCGTTGCGCACCTCGTCGTCGCATTGCGCCAGCCATTGGTAATGCACGCCAGCACGCTCCAGCTGCGTGCGCAAATCCGCCACTTCGGCGCTATCCGCGCAACGGCCGGACAGCCGCAAAACCCCGTCCGGCAACCATGCCATCTGTAACTCCGGGAAGGGCCGCATCGCGGCCGGCAGCCAGGAGCGCAACGGCGGCGGCGCGGCGGGCGCCGGCCACCACCAGGCGAGGCCAGCGGCGCCCGCCAACACGATCAGCAGCGCCGCCAGCAGCCAGCGGCCCCGGCGTGCCGTGGCGCGCGGCACGGGAGACAAGACGGGGAGGTCGGTCTCGCCCTGCCCCAACACGGCGTGGAGTCCGGCCAAATCGATGAAGCGGCCCAGCGGCAACCTCCCGGCGTCGACGACCCTGCCGTCGACCCAGCATGGCAGGCCCGGCATCAAGCACACACCGTCCTCGTCGACGTGGAGCGTCGCCACGCCGCCGCCCTCAAGCGCCAGAGCCAAGTCGGCATCCTCGCCGCCAAGCGTGAACGCGCCGGAGGGCAACGACAGCGTGCGCCCCGCCAGGGGCCCGTTGAGCAGCCTGATCTTGAAGCCGTCGGCCATGGATCAACCCGATACCGGCACGCTCAGCGGGCGTGGTTCGGCCTTGATGAGAAATAGGCGCACCACACGGCGCCCATCGTTGGCGGTGCTGCGGAACAAGCGTCCCACCAAGGGCAAGTCGCCCAACAGCGGCACCTTGCGCTCGCCCTGACGGTCTTCGTCGCGAACGAAGCCGCCCAACAGCAGTGCCTGCCCCGTCAGCAACGTGGCCTGGGTGGCGATTTCCGCGCTTTGCACTTGCGGCAGCGGGTCGGCCTCGTCGACGCCGGGTAATTGACGGCCATCCTGGATATTGAGCGTCAGCAACACCTTGTCCGCCTTGCCGGCCTCGTCGATCAAACGCGGCGTCACGCGCATCAGCGCGCCCGTCGACACCGAAGCCAGCTGCGGATTGGTATCGCTGGGTAGTTTGGTATAGAAGGTGATGTTGTTGTCGAGCACCGCTTGCACGTTATCCAGCGTCACCACCGATGGCCGCGAGACGATGCGCGCGCGCGCGTTTTGCTCCAACGCGTTGATGCGCACTAAAAAGGTGTCGGAATTGGAAATCAGCGAGGAGAAGCTGCCCTGGCCGAGACCGGTGTTGGTATTGAGCGCGACCTTGGCGCCGCCCACCTGCGCGCCGCCGCTCCAGTCCACGCCCAGCCGGTCGATATCGGCGGCGTCGACGTCGATGATGACCACCGAAATATCGATCAGCGTCGGCCGCTGATCGAGCCGGGCGATCAGATCGGGATACAGGCTTTGATTTTTGGCCAAATCGCGGATCAATACGGCGTTCTGCCGCGTATCGGCCGCGAACACCGGCAGGCCGTTTTCCGCGGTCGCCGCCGGCGCGCCCGGGCCGGCCGGCGCGCGGCTACGCACCATCTCGCGCAGCACCGAAACGAGTCCCGGCACCACCACGGTCTGATTGCGGTAGCTATAGCTGGTATCGGCGGCATTGGCATAACGCAGCGGATAAAGCCGCACGGTCTCGCGGCTCTGCGCCTCAACCCGGTGCTGCTCGTCCAGTTGGCGCGCCAACGCGTTCAGGCGCGACAGACAGACCGGCACGCCGGAAATCTGCAGCGCATTGGCGGCGCTGACCGCCTGGGCCTGGCACGCGGGCGGGTCAATCAGACCACTTTCCCGGATCATCGCCGCCAAGGACGGCGCCGGCAGCGAGGCCGGCGTCAACAAGGCGCGGTCGAACTCCTGGGCCTTGTACAAATACAGTACCAGCCCGTCGTAATACGGCAGCAGCTGGTACAGCCGGGTCAAGGTGCGCAGCGCTTCACCCGGCTGGCGCTCTTCCAACCGCCCGGCAAAGGTGTCGTTGATCGCCGGACTGACCACCACCGACAGGCCATAATTCGCGCCGAGATTCACCAACACCGTCGACAGCGGCATGCGCGGGCTGGCCACGAAAAACGGCGGCCCTTGCCAAGGCACGGGCTTGGCGCCGGCCGCGGCGGCCAGGCCGAGCAGGAAGCCGAAACACACCCAGCGGCCATTCATGCCAGACGTCCGATGGCGGGCATGCCCGGGCCGGCGGCAGACGGCCGGTAGGCCAGCAAACTGGCCAGCGTAAGTTGCTGTTTGAGCAGCAGGTCAAACTCCACCTCGGTCAACCGCGGCAAAAAACGGCGCAACAGCCACAGCCGCCCGTCGTCCAGATAGAGACCATCGTCGCAGGCCTCGGACGTCGCCGCCAGCACAAGGCAGATCTCGGCCGCGCGCTCAGGCGGACGCTCGATCGTCAGCGCCACCGTCAGACCGCCGTCAAAACGACGCGCGCGGCACTGACAGCCGCCCAGCCGCCCGCACAGGGCGATGCCGGCCAGCGTCCAATGCGGCGCGGTCAGCCGCGCCGCCAGGTCTTGCAATGCGGTTGCGGGATCAAGAAAACGGTTCATGCACAGCATGGTGACGCCGCTGTCGGCATCGACCTATCGGGCATTAACCTGAATTTGCGCGCCGGCGTACGGCGGCAGGGGAAAGAACAATCGCGTCGGGCAGAGCGGCAATCCGCCCATGAACACGAATGCCAAGGCAAAATCGCCGCTCACTAGGCCATGATGGCCGCGAAGCCAACCGATCGAGGGAAAAGTGTAACAGCCGCACCGCTTAGCACCGATTATTAATGCAAACTAAATAAGCGTGAAACGATTAATTAGTATTAATTAATTTGTTGATACAGACCAAATCCCCGCTAAGCCGGGTATGTCACGATGGCTATTAAAGTGCCCGGTTTTTTTGCGCGTTTTTTTGGGGGAGCCGCCCTGCGGCCTTACTTGGCGGACGGAGCGTTGCCCGGCTGCCCGGAGGGAGTCCATTCATGTTTTTATCTGCTCGCAAGCTAACGCAATACCTGAATCCGCTATCGCATGCCACCCGCGACGGCGTCGACTTGACCGTGACGCTGAATGAACAAAGCAGTCTCAGCTGGGTCGGCCGCCTCATCAAGAATTTGCTCGACCGCTTTCATGGCGCGTTGATGAAAATCGCCCGCACCACGATTCAACTCTCTCAGCAGGCACCGGAACTCGCCAAGCTGTCGACGATGCTGAAAGAACGCGCGCAAGCCCAACAGGCCAGCGCGGAAAACATCGCCGCCGCGAGCCAGACGCTGGCCGCCACGGTCGAGTCGATCACCGCCAGCGCCAGCGAAGCCTCAGCCTTCTCGCGCCAGGTTGCCGAAGCCGCCGAAAGCGCCAACGTCAACGACCTGCAAAGCCGCAACCAGATTCAGGCCATCGGCGAGAGCACCTCGGCGTTGGAACAGCAGATGGGGCTATTGAAGGACAGCTCCGCCTCGATCGGCGAAGTGGTCGAACTGATCAAGAACATCGCCGACCGCACGCGGCTGTTGTCGCTCAACGCCGCCATCGAGGCGGCGCGCGCCGGCGAGCAAGGGCGCGGTTTCGCCGTGGTCGCCGACGAAGTGCGCAAGCTCGCCGACCAGACCATGACGGCCACGCAGAACGTAGAAGGGC
>Ga0213872_10002513_pt1 | contig 10715 bp, 11 predicted proteins | sample VelepicomBERX_R2_FD_160071 | JGI IMG/M metagenome (GOLD analysis project Ga0213872, IMG submission 160071) | Rhizosphere microbial communities from Vellozia epidendroides in rupestrian grasslands, the National Park of Serra do Cipo, Brazil - RX_R2 | ecosystem: Host-associated > Plants > Roots >... | reverse complement strand
CCGCCCTGCGCCCATTGGCTGGCGCCATCGGTGAGGTTGCGCTTGGTGACGAGCGCGACCCGGCGATGGTCAGCCAGCTTGAGCGCCAGCGTCATTCCGGCCAGGCCGCTGCCGAGCACCAGGACGTCGAATCGTTGCATGAAATGCTTTCTCCAACTCAATGACGCCATTTTAGCGCCAATCCCGACGTCGAGGCGGTGGGGAACTAATTTCACGCCCGCGGGGTCTCTGTGGTGTGCCCGATAGGGAGTGAAGGCGAAAGGCTCAGAGAAGCATGGATACGATTGCACTAAGGCCCGGTGGATTGCTCGATTCGTGGACGGAAGAGCCCAAATCGAAGGCCAAATCCGGGCGCGGGCTTGAAAATATCGCAAACGATCGGCATCTTGACCAGGTTGGACAGGTGGCGGCACCGGTTGCCACGATCCAGGCCGAGGAAAAGAAAGCGAGCATGTCGAGCGAGCGGGATATCGACCACGAGCTGGTACTGCGCGTCCAGCGCGGCGACAAGAAGGCGTTCGAGCTGCTTGTCTGCAAGTATCAGCGCAAGATCGCGCGCCTGTTGAGCCGCATGATCCGCGACCAGGCCGAGATCGAGGACGTGGCCCAGGAAGCCTTCATCAAGGCTTACCGGGCGCTGCCGACCTTCCGTGGCGAGAGCGCTTTCTATACCTGGCTGTATCGTATTGCCATCAATACCGCAAAGAATTATCTTGCATCGCTGGGCCGACGCCCGGTACTTTCCACGGAATACGAAGACGAGGATGGCGAGACGCTGGACACTGCGGCTCAGCTTCCCGATTTGAACACCCCCGAAACCGAGTTGATGAATCGGCAAATCGTTGCTACCGTCAATCAGGCTGTCGAGGCGCTGCCGGAGGAGTTACGTACGGCAATTACCCTGCGCGAGATGGAAGGTCTCTCGTACGAGGATATTGCCGAGGTCATGAACTGTCCGATCGGGACGGTGCGTTCGCGCATCTTCCGTGCCCGTGAGGCAATTGCGGCCCGGCTCCGCCCGATGATCGACTCCGTCGGTCCGGATAGGCGCTGGTAATCATCTCCGTTACATGGGTGTAGAAAATATGCAGGAAAAGCTTTCCGCCATGATGGACGGTGAGTGGAACGATCAGGACATCGACAGGCTGATCGCTTCGCTTAATGAAGATGAAGATTGTGCAAGCTGCTGGCGCGAATTCCATCTGATTTCGGATGCGATGCGCGAACGGCCCGCGCTTTCCCCTGACTTCATGTCACGTTTTTCGGATCGGTTGGACGCGGAGCCGATCGTTGTCGCCCCCGGTGCAATGCGCAGAAAGCAGCAACCCGTGCGCCGCCGCTGGGTAGCCATGTCGATGGCCGCTTCCATTGTCATCGTCGGCGCAACCGCCTGGTATGTGACACGCAGTGCCAACTCGCAGCAGATGGCCGCGCCCTACGTCGCCGTGAATCAGCCTGCAGCGCAAGACGAGGCGGATGTCAGCCCCTACCTGGTCGCGCATCAGGACGTACTCGGCAACCCGGGCTTTGCGCACCGCGCGGTGATCCTCACCGAAGCGGAAGCTGAAAAGCCTACCGTCCACTGATCGCCTAGCCCGAAGATGTCGTCCAAGAAGATGTTGCGTCTGGGCCTGTGCGGGCTGTTGTTGATCGCCCTTGGTGCACAGGCTTCCGACCTATTGACCACCAGCGAGTCCTCCGACATCTTGCATAAGATGATCAGCGGGGCGCGCAACCTGAATTACAGCGGTATCTATGTCTACCAGCACGGCGACGTGATGGAGATGTTCCGTGTGGCGCACGTGTTCGATGCAGGAGGCGAGCAGGAGCGGCGCGAATCGCTCGATGGTATTCCGCGCGAGTTCGTGCGCGTGGGCAACCAGATCGTCTGCCTGTTGCCCAGCCAGCGGCCTTTCGTGGTCGACACCAAGGTAGCCAACAAGTTCTTCCCGGGCATCATTCCGGAACAGGCTACCGACGTGCTGGCCAACTACAACTTCCGCCGTTACGGTACGGAGCGCGTGGCTGGGCATGAGTGCCAAACCATCATGCTCGAGCCGCGCGACAAGCTGCGCCTACCGCACAAGTTGTGCATCGAGCCGAATTCGGGCCTGATGCTCAAGAGCACCACCTTCAGCACCAGCGACCAGACCCCAATTGAGCGTTTCACCTTCAGCCAGCTCGATATCGGCGGCGAGGTTGACCCGCACCTATTGAAGCCCTCGTTTGCCGTACGGCTGACGCCACAGGAAGTCAACCCGCAGCAGCCTGCCCTCGCTGAGCTGCCGGTGTCGGCCAGTGCCGGCTTGCCAAACGGCTTCAAGCTGGTCAAGGATATGCAAAGCCAGATGCCGGGCAAGCCCAAGCCGGTACGCCACTACGTGTACAGCGACGGTTTGGCCAGCGTTTCGGTGTTCATCGAGCCGGCGGACAACGGTCCTGTGTCGCTTCCCCTTAAGCAGGGGCGCGTCAGCTTCTTCTCGCGCGAAACGCAGGGCTGGCGTATCACGGCTATCGGCGAGGTACCGCCACAAACCGTGCAGTTGTTTGCCATGGCATTCGAACCCCACGGTTAGTCACATATTCCCGCAAGTTGATGTCTGTAGGCTGTAGTTGAGGAACTTGCGGTGACCTGGAAAATCGAAGTTTCCAGCTGGTTTTCGAAGCCTGGGGCGGGGGTAATGCCCGGGCAGGTTCTTGTTTGGCAACTTGTTCACATAAGAAGGATCAATGCGATGAAATACAGCCTGTTGACCGCGACGCTGATGGCAATGGCGCTGTCGGCGTGCACGGAAGCCGCGAGCGGTCAGACCGCGACGGTCGCGCCGGCAGTAGCGAGCTCGGCCGCGCCGGCTGTTGCCGCATCCGCGCCGCTGGTGGTCGGCCTGCCCGATTTCACCGGGCTGGTGGAAAAGGAAGGCAAGGCGGTCGTCAATATCAGCACGACGCAAGTAATCCACAATAATCGCCCGCAGATTCAGGGCTTTGGCGGCGATGAGGGCGGTGACGATCCCTTCGAGTTGTTCCGCCGCTTCGGCTTCCCCGTTCCGCGTGGCCAGGCGCCGAACCAGCAGCCGCGTGAGCAGAAGGCGCATTCGCTTGGTTCCGGCTTTATCGTAGGTGCTGATGGCTACGTGTTGACGAATGCGCATGTGATCGCCAATGCAGAAGAGATCATCGTCAAGCTCAACGACAAGCGCGAATTCAAGGCCAAGGTAATCGGTTCGGACGCGCGCTCTGATGTAGCCGTGCTCAAGATCAACGCGAAGGACCTGCCGACGGCCGATATTGGCTCCAGCGCCAAGCTGAAGGTCGGCGAGTGGGTCGTCGCCATCGGTTCGCCGTTCGGCCTGGAAAATACGGTGACGGCTGGCATCGTCAGCGCCAAGGGCCGCAATCTGCCGGACGACAACTATGTCCCGTTCATCCAGACCGATGCAGCTGTGAATCCGGGCAATTCCGGCGGGCCACTGTTCAATGTGCGCGGCGAGGTGGTCGGCATCAATTCGCAAATCTACAGCCAGTCGGGCGGCTATATGGGCCTGTCGTTCTCGATTCCCATCGACAATGCCATGGCCATCGTCGAGCAACTGCGTGCGACAGGCAAGGTCGCCCGCGGCCGCATCGGCGTGGTCATCCAGGGGATGAACGATGATCTGGCGCACGACTTTGGGCTGGACGAGCGCCGCGGCGCATTGGTCAGCAGTGTCGAGGCTGACAGTCCGGCTGGGAAGGCGGGCATCAAGGCGGGCGACGTGATCCTCAAGTTCAATGGCCAGCCGGTCGAGGAGTCGGCAGACCTGCCGCGCATCGTGGGTGAAACCAAGCCGGGCAGCAAGGTACCGGTCGAGGTTTGGCGCGATCATGCCAGCAAGACGTTCGATGTGGCCGTGGCCGAGCTGGAAGCTGCGGCGACAGGCCGCTCGGCGGAGCGCGAGTACCATAAGGGCGAGGACAAGGAGTCGTCCATTGCTCACCTTGGGCTCTCCGTGCGTCCCGCGGACGCGCAGCTGCTCGACAAGCTGAAGATCAAGTACGGCCTGCAGATTACCTCGGCCAACGGTGCGGCCGACGAAGCTGGCCTGCAAGCGGGTGACGTCATCATCGGCGTCGGTGTGGAAGACGTGAAATCCGTCTCCCAGCTGTCCGATACGCTCGCCAAGGTCAAGCCTGGCCATACGGCAGCACTGCGTATCCGCCGCGGCGAAAATACGCTATTCGTCAGCATCAAGGCACCTGAGGCAGTCGGCAAGGCAGATGAGTAAGCGCGTCTTGTCTGGTGGGCTTGCTGCGGCATGACGACGGCAATCCCGCTCGTACTCTACGGCCGCGAATATTGTGGCCTGTGCCGGCAGATGCAGGAGGAATTGCGTCTGCTGGCGCCCGACATCGGTATCGAAGTCAGCTGGTTCGACATCGACGACGACGATGCGACGGAGGCGAAATACAGCGATATGGTGCCTGTGTTGGTGGGTGAGGCGGACGAGGTGATCTGCTTCTACCATCTGAATCGACGGGCGTTGGATGCGTATCTCCGCCGTTTCCGGTAAAATCCTAAGGTTCAACGTGGGCACGGCTGCAACGTGCCCATTTTTATGTCTATCTGGCAGCTGGTACGCCGAACCTTATGAATCACATCCGCAACTTTTCGATCATCGCGCACATCGACCACGGCAAGTCCACCTTGGCCGACCGTTTCATCCAGTTTTGCGGTGGCCTCGAAGCCCGTGAAATGAGCGAGCAGGTGCTCGATTCGATGGACATCGAGAAGGAGCGGGGCATTACCATCAAGGCGCAGACGGCTGCCCTGCAGTACAAGGCACGCGACGGCCAGGTGTACAACCTGAACCTGATCGACACACCCGGCCACGTCGACTTCAGTTATGAAGTAAGCCGCAGCCTGGCAGCATGCGAGGGCGCGCTGCTGGTGGTCGACGCCTCCCAGGGTGTCGAGGCGCAGACGGTTGCCAACTGCTACACGGCTATCGAGCAGGGCGTGGAAGTCGTCGCCGTACTGAACAAGATCGACCTGCCGGCCGCCGAGCCCGAGCGCGTCATCGAAGAAATCGAGGACATCGTCGGCATCGAGGCGACCGACGCCGTGCGCGCCTCGGCCAAGAACGGCATCGGCATCGAGGACATCCTGGAGACGGTGGTCGCGCGTATTCCGGCACCTGCAGGTGATCCGGACGGCCCGCTCAAGGCCCTGATCATCGACTCATGGTTCGACAACTACGTTGGCGTCGTGATGCTGGTGCGCGTGGTCGACGGCCAGGTCAAGCCTAAGGACAAGCTGCTGTTCATGTCCACCAAGGCACAACACCTGTGCGAGCAAGTAGGTGTGTTTACACCGAAATCGCTGCAGCGCGACGCGCTCAAGGCAGGTGAGGTGGGTTTCATCATTGCCGGCATCAAGGAGCTGGCTTCCGCCAAGGTGGGTGACACCATCACCATCGCGAACAAGCCGGCGGCTGAAGCCCTGCCTGGCTTCAAGGAAGTGAAGTCGCAGGTGTTTGCAGGCCTCTACCCGGTCGAGTCGCACGATTACGACGCGCTGCGCGACAGCCTCGAAAAACTCAAGCTGAACGACGCCTCGCTGCATTTCGAGCCGGAAGTCTCGCAGGCCCTAGGCTTCGGCTTCCGCTGCGGCTTCCTTGGCCTTCTGCACCTCGAAATCGTGCAGGAGCGCCTGGAGCGCGAATTTGACATGGACCTGATCACCACGGCGCCGACCGTGGTCTACCAGGTGCTGATGAAGGACGGCGAGCTGATCGAGGTGGAAAACCCCTCGCGTCTGCCCGACCTGGGCAAGATTGAAGAGATTCGCGAGCCCATCATCACGTCGACCATCCTGGTGCCGCAAGACTATGTCGGCGCCGTGATGACGCTGTGCAACCAGAAGCGCGGTGCGCAGCGCAATATGCAATACATGGGCCGCCAGGTCATGCTGACTTATGATCTGCCCATGGCCGAAGTCGTGATGGACTTCTTCGACAAGCTGAAATCTGTGTCGCGTGGCTATGCTTCGTTGGATTACGACTTCAAGGAATTCCGTGCCGACGACCTGGTCAAGCTCGACGTACTGGTGAACGGCGAAAAGGTCGATGCACTGAGCCTCATCGTGCACCGCTCGACCAGCGTATACCGTGGCCGCGAACTCGTTTCCAAGATGCGGGAACTGATTCCGCGCCAAATGTTCGATATTGCCATTCAGGCCGCCATTGGCGCGCATATCATCGCACGCGAAACGGTCAAGGCCATGCGCAAGGACGTGCTGGCCAAGTGTTACGGCGGCGATATCTCCCGTAAGAAAAAGCTCCTGGAAAAGCAGAAGGCCGGCAAGAAGCGCATGAAGCAGGTGGGCAATGTGGAAATTCCGCAAGAGGCCTTCCTGGCGATTCTGCAGGTCAGCGATAAATAAGCAGGGTCTGTTGACCTCTATTTACCGGTCGCGCCGGTCCGAGTCTTGGGGCAGGACTAGGCACAACGAGCGCGGCTTAGCGGGTTAAGTAAGTGAGTTGTAACGACGTCATGCCCCAAGAATCGGACCGGCCCTTTGGGTTTGCCCGGATTGGGGCCTGCTGCCGCGTTGAAAATCGCTTGCGTAGATCACTACGCGGCACGATTTTCGCCTTGCATCAGGCCCCAATCCGGGCAAACGCGATCCGGTAAATAGAGGTCAACAGACCCTGGAACTTTCAACGGAAAAGAATTCGGATGGAAATCAACTGGACGTATGTCGCTTGCGCTGCACTTTTTGCCGGCCCGTTTTTTATCTGGCTGGGTGGTCGCAAGGGTGAAGCAATTTTCGATGCCGAGCAGATGCCGGAAAGCGCGCTGTGGGGCTATTTCCTGATCCTGATCGGCGGCTGGGGCGTACTGGCGCAATGGGCCAATCCGAGCGACCTGTTCTTCGTGATCATGCTGGTGGCCGCCGTCATGGCCCTGGTGGCGCGCCTCATGGGCTACAAGGCCAAGGGTGGTGACAAGGCGCTGCCTTCGTGGGCGGCCTTTGGCTTCTCCAATGCGCTGGTGCTGGCGCTGATTGGCCTGGGCAAGACCTTCGTCGTCGAGCCTATGCAGATTCCATCGAGTTCCATGCGTCCGGGTCTGGTGATCGGCGACTTTATCCTGGTCAACAAGTTCAACTACGGCCTGCGCGTCCCGTTCCTGAATGAGCCAGTCATCGCCATCCACCATCCGCAGCGTGGCGATGTCGTCGTATTCCGCTATCCGGAAGATCCGAAGCAGAACTTCATCAAGCGCCTGATCGGCCTGCCGGGCGACAAGATCGACTATCACAACAAGTTGCTGACCATCAACGGCGAGAGCATTGCCAGCAACCCGGTTGGCGAATACAAGGACAAGTCCGGTAATCGCCTGAACGACAATGGTTCGCGCGTGGACGAGTCGTACAATTTCCAGGCCGTGCCCATCGTGATGGCCGAGACGTTCAACAACAAGCCGCACCAGACGCTGAACACCCCCGGCAAGACCACGCTGAATCCGTACGACGTCGCGTCTTTCGATCACAAGGAAAATTGCAAGTACGACGACGACGGCAGCGGCTTCGCCTGCACCATTCCGCAAGGGCACTATCTGATGCTGGGCGACAATCGCGATGACAGCCGCGATAGCCGCTACTGGGGCTTTGTGCGCGAAGACCAACTGGTGGGCAAGGCCTTTATGATCTGGATGAATTTCCACGATCCGGCCCGTATTGGTACGACAATCAAGTAATACTGCCGAGCCGGGCTAGGCAAACGCGAGCCCAATTCCTAGAATGGCGCAGAACGGCGCGGTGGGCGCGCCGCCTGACGCGTAAAAAATGAGGCATTTCATGCGTAAGCAAAATGGCTTGAGCCTGGTGACCATGCTGCTGGGTGCGATTGTGCTGGGTCTCGCACTGCTGTTGGTCATTCAGTTGATTCCCGTCTACACGGAGTACTTCAGCGTCAAATCGGTCCTGAAGCAGTTGGCCAATGAACAAGCCGGCGCGCCGCCAGCCGAGATCCGAGAGAGTTTCGTGAAGCGGGCGTCGATTCAGGATATTTCGTCGGTAAAACCCGATGACCTGGATATCACGCAGGACGCCAACGGCACGTCGATTTCCGTCACATACCAGGCCAAGGTGCACCTGGTCGCCAATGTGAGCCTGCTGTTCGACTTTTCGGCCCAGGCGCAGCACGGCGCGCCGGCACAGTAACGTGGCGGATACCTATGAAGCATTGGAAGCGGCGCTCACCTACCGCTTCCAGAACCCGGCATTATTGCGGCAGGCCCTCACGCACCGTAGCTTCGGCCTGCCCCACAACGAACGCCTGGAATTTCTCGGCGACGGCATACTAAACGCCGCCGTCGCCCGCATGCTGTTCGACGCCTTTCCTGAGCGTACCGAGGGCGAGTTGTCGCGCCTGCGCGCCAGCCTGGTAAAGAAAGAGGCGTTGGCCGAGCTGGCGGGCGAGATCGGCCTGAGCAAGTTCTTGCGGCTGGGTGATGGCGAGGCACGCAGTGGCGGCTATCAGCGCCCGTCCATTCTTGCCGACACGCTGGAGGCCATCTTCGCGGCCGTCTGTCTTGATAGCGATTTCGCGCAGGCCGCCACAGTGATCGGCCAGCTTGTCAGCCCCAAGATCGGCGCGCTCGATCCCAGTACGCATGGCAAGGACAACAAGACCTTGCTGCAGGAGTGGCTGCAGGCGCGCCACAAGCCTTTGCCCCGTTACACCATCGTCAACCAGCGCGGCGAGGCGCACGACCAGCATTTCGTCGTGCAATGCCGGATCGAATCGCATGACCTGACGACGGAAGGCGAGGGTGCGAGCCGACGGATGGCAGAGCAGGAAGCTGCCGCCCGCGCGCTAGACGGTCTACAGTCGACTCAGGACAAAAAGGGAAATCGGCGATGAGTTTTCGCACAGGTTTTATCGCCATCGTCGGCCGACCTAACGTCGGGAAATCGACTTTGCTCAACCGCCTGATCGGGCAAAAGATCAGCATCGTGTCGCGCAAGGCGCAGACCACACGCCATCGCATCACGGGTATTCGTACCGATGAAGCGGCACAGTACATTTTCGTCGATACGCCGGGCTTCCAGACGAAGTTCCGGAGCGCACTCAACGAGGCGATGAACCGCGGCGTGACCACGACCTTGGCCGATATCGACGTCGTGCTGTTCGTCATCGAAGCGGGCAAGTTCGACAGCCGCGACGCAGCCGTATTGAAGCTGTTACCCCGGAACCAGCCCGTCATCCTGGTGATCAACAAGGCCGACCTGGTCAAGGACAAGGCGCAGCTGTTGCCTTTCATGGAGCGCATGTCCAAAGAATTCAACTTCCACGCCATCGTGCCGATTTCCGCACAGAAGGTGATGAAGGTCGAAGTCCTGCTCGACGCCATTCAACCGCTCCTGCCGGAAGGCGAGCCGATGTACGAGGAAGACCAGGTGACGGACCGCTCCGAGCGCTTCCTGGCGGCCGAGCTGATCCGCGAAAAGATCTTCCGCCTGGTGGGTGACGAGTTGCCCTACTCGACAGCGGTCGAGATCGAGAAATACGAGGAAGAGGGCAATCTGCGCCGTATCTACGCGGCCATCCTGGTCGACCGCGATGCGCAGAAGGCCATCATCATCGGCAAGGACGGCGAGCGCCTCAAGGAAATCTCCACCCAGGCCCGCACGGACATGGAAAAGATGTTCGACGGTAAGGTCTTCCTGGAGGTCTGGGTCAAGGTCAAGAGCGGCTGGGCCGACGATACCCGCATGCTGCGCCAGTTCGGCTACGAATAAGGCACAGGGGCACGCGCAGCGCGATGGCAACGAGCTTTGCGGGCAGCAAACAACGTGTCGAAGCGGCGCCGGCTTGGTTGCTGCATAGCTACCCCTACAAGGAAACCAGCCTCGTCATCGAGGTATTCGAGCGCGAGCGCGGTCGGGTAGCGCTAGTCGCGCGTGGCGCCCGTCGGCCGGCATCGGCCTTGCGCGGCGTGCTGATGGCGTTCCAGCCGCTCCGCTTGTCCTGGTTCGGCAGCGGCGAATTGCGGACTCTGCATGCGGCAGAATGGCAGGGTGGCGTGCCGCAGCTAACGGGTCTGCCGCTGATCTGTGGCTTCTACCTGAACGAACTCATGTTGAAGCTTATGGCGCGCGAGGACCCGCACCCAGAGCTGTTCGACGTCTACACTGCCGCCATCCGTGCACTGTCTGCCGCGCAAGGGGAGGTCGAGCCCATCTTGCGGCGTTTCGAACTCGCCATGCTCCGGCAATTGGGTTACGGTTTCGAACTGGAGCGCGACGCGCGCGGCGCGGCCGTGCTGGCCGATGTCGACTATGTTTTCGTCAGCGGAACAGGGCTGTTGCCTGCCTACGCAGGCGGAAGCCATCTTGGTGCCCCCATTGGCGGACGAGCCTTGTTGGCCATGGCGCAAAACGACTACCGCGAGCCACGTGATGCACAACAGGCGAAGACCCTGATGCGTGCCCTGCTGGGCGAGTTGCTCGGTTCTACACCACTGCACACGCGCAATTTGTTGCGCGACCTCCACAAACTTTGAGAAGGGTCGTCTGTCTCAACGATAGCGAACAAGGTTCCATGATCTACGGCATCGGTACCGACCTGGTGGAAATTCAGCGAATACGCGCTGCCTATGCCCGGCATGGTGAGCGATTTATCCTGCGACTGCTGTCACCGGTCGAGCGTGCTCGCGTAGGTGACTTC
>Ga0213872_10002512_pt1 | contig 10717 bp, 7 predicted proteins | sample VelepicomBERX_R2_FD_160071 | JGI IMG/M metagenome (GOLD analysis project Ga0213872, IMG submission 160071) | Rhizosphere microbial communities from Vellozia epidendroides in rupestrian grasslands, the National Park of Serra do Cipo, Brazil - RX_R2 | ecosystem: Host-associated > Plants > Roots >... | reverse complement strand
ATCGTCGACAGCCAGTACCGCCCCGCGCCCGACGGCCTGGTCGGCAACGACGACCTGGGCCAGATGTCGGCCTGGATGATCTTCACGGCCCTGGGCTTCTATCCGGTGGCCCCGGCCTCGAACGAGTATGTCATCGGCCGGCCGTTCGTGGACCACGCGACGCTGAACCTGCCCAACGGGCGCAAGTTCGCCATCACCGCCGAGGGGCTGTCGGACGCCCGCCCCTACGTCGGCCGCGTGACCCTGAACGGCAAGCCGCTGGACCGCAGCTTCCTGCGCCACGAGGAGATCATGGCCGGGGGCGAGCTGCGCTTCGAGATGCAGGCGACGCCGAACAAGCGCTGGGCGGTGAGCGACAAGGCCCGGCCGTTCTCGATGACTCCGTACGGGAGCTGAGCCGCCGCCCGAAATAGGCAGCCTCTTACTGGGACCGCGCGCGTCCACGCGCGCTGCTGGAACCACGAAAAACACGAAAAGCACGAACGCGGCCCTTGGCGCGGCGAGGGCTTTTGATGGGTCCACAGACCACACAGACCCCACAGACGAACAGGAGCGCGTGGGCCGGCTTCTGAATTCGCGCCTCGTGGCGCGCATTCAAGCTTCAAGCCGTCTCAACGTCAGCGCGCAGCAGCGTCTGTGTGGTCTGTGTGGTCTGTGGACCAAACCTTCTTCGCCGCCGCTGTTCGTGCTTTTCGTGTTTTTCGTGGTTGAAAAATTGCGCGCGTGGACGCGCGCGGTCCCAGTGGCCCCCGCCTCATCTCACTTCATATGCGATCGCCATGCCCCTCTGTGGAGAGCCGGCGGGCTTTGGCCCGCCGAGGGCCTCGCCGGGAGGCGGCTACGCGGCTTCAAAACGTTGCGGCGCGGACGTCGGGCGTCAGCCGTTCGCCGCGCCGAGACCCTGGGCTTCGCCGGACCCCTTGCGCGGCCGCAGCAGCGGCTTGTGCACGGCGGGCCCCGGGGGTGCGGGCTTCAGGGCGAGCTGGACCAGCAGGGCCACGGCCATGATGACGGCGACGGCGACGTAGCAGTCTTCCACGGCCTGGATGGTCGCCGCGGCGCGCACCTGGCCCGCCAATATGCCGAGCGCCTTGGCCGGCGACCGGGCCAGGTCGCCCGACCGGGTGTCGGCGATGACCGTCAGCTCCTGCAGCCGTTGCATGACCGCCTGGTCGCCGGTCTTCACGTGCAGGCCGAGGAGGTTGGAGGCGGTCTGTTCGCGGACGCGATTGAGGGTGACGATGAAGGCTGAGCCGATCTCGTTGCCCATCAGGCGGGCGGTCTGGGTCGCCGCGCCGAAGGTGAGCCGCTCCCCCGGCTTCGTGTGCAGGATGGCGTAGAAGAAGACGCCTGACAGAGCCATGCTCTGGCCGACCGCCTGAAGCACTGCCGAGGGCACAAACTGGTCCGTTCCCCACTCCGGGGTCAGATTGTAGGCGACCATCAGGCAAGAGATGGCGACCAGGACGAAGCCTATGGAGGCGACGAACCTGGAATCCATCCGCCGCAGCGAGAAGCCGGCGAGCGGGGCGATCACGAGCTGGGGCAGGGCGATCCAGACCAGGGCCTGGCCCACCTCCAGCCCGCGGTACCCGCGGACCACCGTGAGAAACTGCGGAATCAGGAAGGAGGTCGAGAGCAGGCTCAGGCGCAGCAGGGAGATCAAGACCAGCAGCGCAGGCAGGGGCGGCCTGGCGACGACCCTGAGATCGACGCCCGGATGGGAGGTGCGCAGCTCGTGGACGAGGAAGCCGGCGAACAGCACCCCGCCCGACAGCAAGAGGCCGACGATCAGGCCCGAGTGCAGCCAGTCCAGGCGGTTGCCCTGGTCGAGTCCGGCGTAGATCAGCCCGAGGCCGAGACCGCCCGTGACGAAGCCGTAGAAGTCCGGCCGGGGCTTGTCCGGGCCGGGCGGCGTGCGCGCGACGCCGTGGTGCAGGCACCAGGCCATGGCGAGCGCCAGCGGCACGTTCTGCCAGTAGATCCAGCGCCAGGAGAGCCAGTCGACGTAAAATCCCTCGAGGGCGACTGAGATGTTGGTCGATAGCTCCAGGTTGAGCGCGTAGACCGCGAGGCCGTACGCCCAGTACTTTGGGGGTGTGACGCGCGTAATGAACGCCAGCGTCAAGGGCACGAAGAAGCCCGAGCTCAGGCCGCCGATGAACTGGAAGACGAGCAGCTCGCGCAGGTTCGTCGACAACGGCGTCAGCGCCGACACGATCATGAAGCACGTTGCGGCCGCCAGCAGCACGCGCCTGGGCCCGTAGACGCCCCCGACCCAGACGGCGATCGGCGCGACCATCATCTGGGCCATGGTCTGGGCGGTGGTGATCCAGGCCCCGTCGTCGAATCCCGCGTGCACGGCGCCGCGGATGTCGGTCAGGCCGAAGCTGGAGAAGCGGGTGTTGAGGGTCGAGATGAAGGTCCCGAGCATGACCGCGAACACACCCAGCCAGGGGATCTTCGCGGGCCCCTCCGGCGCCGGCGGCGGGCTCGGGGGCGGACTTGGGGGCGAAGCGCTCATCCGCGCGTTTCGACCGGGAGGCCCGGCTGCGGGAGAAGCTCTTGCCCGGACGGATCGTCGATGGGGAGTTTCACCGCCGTTGAGCTCCAGTCCCTGGACCCAGACAACCGTCAGGCGCTGCGGGACGTTTCAAACCCGGAGCCGCAGGGAGCCCCTTCTGCGAGCGACGCGGGGGGCTGCGCCTCGCTTGAGATCGACGGCGACGTCACCACCTCGGCCCCGGGAGCAGGAGCGAGCCATGGGCGTCCGGCTGGAGCGGTTGCCGGAGTACGGCGTGACCCTGGAGATCTTCACCGGAGCGCTCACGCCGGAGCTTCTGTTCGGGCGCCTGCGCGCGCTCCGGGAAGGCGACGGAGCCCGCTGGATCCTCTACATCGATCCGAGCGTGGACTTGTCGCGGGTGGACATCGCGTCGATCCCGGAGCTCAAGCGCGCCAACGCCGCCAGGCTGAAGGCGCTCAACATCGATGATCCCAGGATCGCGTTCGTCTGCGATCCTGGCGAGCACGAACGGGAGACGTTCGACTTCTGGCTCCGCTACGTCCAGCTTCGTCACGAGCATCCCGGATCGCAGGAGCTGTTTCGGACCCTGGCCGAGGCGTGCGCCTGGCTGGGCCTGCCTGAGGGCGCGTGCGGGGCCGCGCGCGGGGCGGTGACGGAGGCGGTCGAAGCTGAGGCGTCGTCGGGGCGCGGAGCCGAAGCGGCGCCCGAAGGCGACCTTTCGGAACGGCGGCTTTGAGCGAGGGGCGCCCTATCGGCGATCGAGGCTCCCGGGGACGACCTCACCGATCGCGCGCGTCCCTCTGTTTCGCCTTGGCCAGGTCGGCGTCGTGCCTGGCGAGCCAGGCGCTGAAGGCGGCGTGCTCGGCGTCGTCGAGCGCGGCGGACGCGGTCTCTATCGCCGCCGCCGCATAGCTCTCGGCTTCGCTCGCGCGATCCTCGAGCTTGCTCGTCTCCTGCCGCGCCTTCCACTCGGCGATCTTCTCGCGCGTGGTCGCCTTGCGTCGCTCGATCCAGCTCTTCATCTCGGCGCGCGCCGAGGTCGCCTTGGCCTGGTTGCGCTCGATCCGCTGTTCGACGCTCCGGGCATGGCTGCGCACGTCTTCCTCGGCGCGTTCGGCTTCGCCTGACGCCTTGGATTGCAGCTCGTCCAGGCTCTGCTCCATCTGAGCCAGCTTGCTGCGAAGGTTGTCGCAGAGCTGGTCCATTCGTTCGGCCATGGGCATTCTCCTCCGTGGATGATCGCCTCGGCACGCGGGCCGCGTCACCGCGCCGACGACCCGCGCGCGGGGCGGGCGTTTCGAAGGCCATGTCACGCCGCCGCCGCCGGCGTTTCGACGTAGGCGATGCCGGTGAGGTTTCCCTCGCCCTGGGCCAGGATCCGCTTCTCCGACCCGTCGAGCCTGGCGGAATAGATCGAGCCGGCGAAGTCGGTCAGGAACATCCGGTCGTGGGCCACGTCCAGCGAGATGCCGATCCCTTCCATCAGGTGGGTCAGCAGGATCTCGGAGGCGTCGCCTTGCCGGGTGTCGGCGTCCATCGAATAGCGGCTCACGCTGTTGCCCTTGGGCGGGTCTCCGCGGTCCGTCCAGTAGAGGGTGTGGTGTTCGCGATCGATCTCGAGATCGATGGGTTCCGGAAGGTGGTCGAACAGCAGCTCGATGTCGGAGCGGTTCGCGGCCGTCTGCCCCGGCGGAAGGTCTAAATTCGCACGGAAGATGCGGCCTTTTCCGCCCTTCGACGGCCCCTTCTGCGTCCAGTAGAGCTTGCCCTTCTGCGCGTCGACGGCGATCCCGACGCACCACCGGGTCTGGTCGGCGCGGTCGGCGTCGCCCCGCCCGCGCTCCACCAGCGTTTCGATGTTGGATCCGTCGAGGTTGGCGCGCATCACGCGCATCCCCTCGCGATCGCACCAGTAGAGCTTGCCGTGCGCCTTATCGAGCGCGATCTGTTTGGGGGTGAAGGTCGCCCCTTCCGGGATGATCACAGTCCGGTTGCCGCCGTCGAGATCAGCCCTCTCGATGCGCCCGTCGTTGCGGTCGAACACCCCCATGTCGGTCCAGTAGATGTGGCCGGCCGCGGCATCCACGAAGATGCCGTCGGGATGGGAGGCGCATTCCCTCACGAGGGTCCGCTCGTCGGACCCGTCGGGTTTGATCGAGAAGACGCGGCTGCCGCTCAGATCCAGGACGAACAGCCGGCCGTCCGCTGGGGCGTCTTTGGCGCTTGGCACTTTGATCTCCTTTGCCGGCGGGTCACGTAGGAAACGTCACGGAAGGCGCGGCTCCGAGCGGGCGCCGCAGCGTCGAAGCCGAGCTGCCGGCATTTCGCTTCCAGCCCCCAGCGTTTCTCAAAACAGCGACGAACGAGCCCCGTTCCGGGCAAATCAGCCTCGGCGGAAAAAATACCGATCTAGCTGTTGTAAAAGGGGAATTCGCCCCGGGCCCGCCGCCGTGCGCCGCTGAACCGCGGGGGCGGCCGCGCGTTGCAACTCAATCATCCGACGACGAGGCCCTCCTCTACGAGAAGGCGGGCGCGATGTCGTTTTCGAGGGGCGCTGATGCAGACGGAAGCCCAAGCGGAGCACGACCGGCAGGGCACGGGCGCGGGTCCACGCCGCCAGTCGAGACCGACCGCCGGCGAAAAGGAAAACGTGGTCATTGTCGGCGGGGGCGCCGGCGGCGCCGAGCTCGCCGCGGCTCTGGGGCGGCGCTTCGGCCGCTCGACCATGAACGTCACCCTGATCGACCGCGAGGCCAATCATCTCTGGAAGCCTCGCCTGCACGAGGTGGCGGCCGGGATGCTTGCAGCGGGCGAGGAGGCGACCTCCTATCTGGCGTTGGCCCGGGCCAATCATTTCCGCTTCCACATCGGCGCGCTCACCGCGCTCGATCCGGCGGCGAAGACCGTCTCGATCTCCGCGGTGAAGGACGCCCAAGGCGGCGAGCTGTTGGGGCCGCGCGAGTTCCGCTACGACACGCTCGTTCTCGCCTTCGGGTCCCAGGTCAACGACTTCGGCGTGCCGGGCGTCATGGAACACTGCCATATGCTCGACAGCGGCGATCAGGCGTTGGCGTTCCAATCTCGTCTGCTGGAGATGGCGGTCAAGGTTTCGGCGGGCGCCCTCGATCGCCTTCGGGTCGGCATCGTGGGCGCGGGCGCCACCGGGGTCGAGCTGGCCGCCGAACTGCATCATGCCGCCAGCGCCATGCACCGGTTCGGAGGCTTGATGTCCAGCGATGACCTGGAGATCACGGTGATCGACATGGCGCCGCGGGTGCTTCCCAACAGCGACCCCGCGACCTCCGCGTTCGCAGCCCAGGCGCTGGAAGGCATGGGCGTCAAGCTGCGGCTCAACGCCGGCGTCGAGCAAGTCACGGCCGAAGGATTCGTCCTCAAGGGCGGCGAGCTCGTGCCCTGCGACCTGAAGGTGTGGGCGTCGGGCGTCATTGGGCGGCCGATCGCCGCCGTTCTGTCCGGCCTGCAGGTCGACCGCTCACGCCGCATCGCGTGCGACGACCACTTGCGATGTGAAGGGCTCGCCGACGTCTATGGCCTGGGCGATTGCGCCCTGGTTCGAGATCCGAAGACGCAGCGGCCCCTGCCGCCGACGGCTACGGTGGCCCATCAGCAGGCGACCTACCTGGCTCAGCTTCTTTCGGCGCCTTCGCGGGACGCGCATGCCGCCTTCGCCTATCACCCGAGGGGATCATTGGTCTCGCTTGGGACGGCGCCTGCGACCGCGGAGATAGCCGTGCCGAAGCATGCCCCGATCACCTTCAGCGGCGCGGCGCCGAAGCTCCTCTACGTCTCGCTTGGACTCATGCATCAGGCCGCGCTGACCGGCTGGGGCCAGGCCATGACCTCGGCCGTGGTCGATGGTCTGCGCAGAACCACCGCCCCGCCGCTCAAGCTGCACTGAAATCGGGAACCTGGGCCGCGCAGGTCGGGTTGGTCGGCAGGTCACGATGCGTGGTCGCGTCAGGCGACGCAGCGGCCGGGTTGTCCAGCTTGAGCACCACCGAGTTGCATTCGGCGCGAGGGAAGGGTGACGCGCTTCATTGCGACCATCGCGCTCCTTGCCGCGTTCTCGGGCTTGGCGCTCCCAGCGGATGGGGCCGACGGAGCCGCGCCGCGCGTGCTCAGCTTCGACCAGGCGTCCGCGGAGCTGACGAGTGTGTCCGACCGGCTGAGCGGAGACGCGGCGACTGTGCGGGCGGCCGAGGACGACGCCGCGGCCTTGAAGGCCCTGCGTCGGCCGATCATCAGCCTCGACGCCCAGGTGCTGGCCTTCCAGAAGTCGGTGCCGCTCAGCTTGAGCAACGTGGGCGGCGGGACGGCGCTGAGCGCGCTGAGCGGGATCAATCCCACGCCGATCCCCGGCGCGCCGACGCCGCTGGGGGCGATCAACAGCCAGGTGCAGCAGGCGCTCCCGTTCGTCTTCGCCTCCCTACCGAACAGCATCAGCGTCAACCAGGACCTGTTCCGCCCGACGGCGTCGGCCATCGTGCAGCTCTACAGCGGTGGCGCGATCGCCGCGGCGCAGGACGCGGCGGCTGCGGCGGTGGCGCTCGCCCGGGCGCGCCGCGCCTCGTCCCAGGACGCCGTCCAGCTCGAGCTGGTGCGCGACTATTTCGGACAGGTGCTGGCCAGCGCGGTCCTGACAATCGCCAAGGACACGCGCGACGGCTTCGACCGGCATCTCGCCGACGCGATCAAGCTGGAGCGGCAGGGCGTGATCAACCGGGCTGAACGCCTGCAGGCCGAGGTCGCCCGGGACACCGCCCAGCGCGCGGTGGAGCGGGCTCAGGGCGACGACCAGACCGCGAGGGACACCCTGTCCGAGCTGATGCACAGCGGGGGGGTGACGCCCACCACCGCCCTGTTCGTCGACTCGCTGCCGATCGCTCCAGTGACGTTCTTCGTCGAGGCCGCCGAAGCGGACCAGCCGCAGCTTCGCGAGGCGAAGGCGGGGGTTGAGGCGGCGCGCCAGGGGGTCAATATCGAGCTCGCGCGGGAGCGCCCGTGGGTCTACGCCTTCGGCGAGACCAATCTGAACCAGCGCAACGAGCTGATCATCGAGCCCGACTGGATCGTGGGCGTGGGCGTTCACTTTACGCTCCTGTCGAACGTCGACCGGCGCAAGTCCGAGCGCGCCGCGCGCGAGCGCCAGCGGGCCGCCGAGGCGACCGAGCGGCAGACCCGGGTGGACCTTCGGACCAGCGTCGTGCGCGCCCACGACCTCGTCGAGACCGCCCGGCGCCAGTTCCTGGAGCTGGATTCGAGCATCGCCGCCGCGACGGAGTCGCTCAGGGTCGAGGAGCTGTCGTTCCGCGAGGGCGAGGCGACCACCACCGAAGTGGTCGACGCCCGCAACGCCCTCGGCCAGGCGAAGGTGCAGCGGGCGGCGGCGGCCTACGAGTACGACCTCGCGCTCGTGGCCCTGCTCGTGGCCAGTGGCGAGACGGGCCGCTTCCTCGACTATCTCCGACAGGCCGACAAGCGGGTGGGCGCGCCATGAGCGAAGCCGAACGCCCGGCCCCGCAGCCGCCGCGCGCCCGCCGCTCGCCGCTGCGGCGTCTGGCGGGGGGCGTGCTGATCGTCGCCGTGCTGGGCTTCCTCGTCTGGGGCCTGGTGCAGGCGGCGCGCCCCGCCCCCGATCAGCTCCAGGGCGTGATGGACACCGACCAGATCAACGTCTCCACTCGGGTGCTCAGCCGGGTCGAGCGGCTGCTGGCCTACGAAGGCGACCAGGTGAAGGCGGGCCAGACGCTCGCGCTGCTCTCGGACCCGGAGCTGATGGCGCGCGACGCCGGGGCCCAGGCGGCGTTGAACGGCGCCCAGGCGGTGCAGGCCCGCGCCGACAACGGCGACCGTCCGCAGGACATCGCCTCGCTCGAGGCGACCTGGCGCAGCGCCGTGGCCCAGGCCGATCTCGCCGCTGTCAACGCCCGGCGCGCCGACAACCTGTTCTCCGAGGGCGTGATCTCCGCTCAGCGCCGGGACAACGCCGACGCCGCGCGCGACTCGGCCAAGCAGCTGGCCAAGGCCGCCGGCGAACAGTACCGCAAGGCGCGCGAAGGGACGCGCGCCGAGGACAGGCGCTGGGCCAAGAGCCAGGTCGCCGTCGCCCAGGCCGGCCTGCAGCAGACCCGGGCGCTGGTCGACGAGACCCGGCTGGTCGCGCCGGTGTCGGCCGAGATCGACAAGCGGTTCGCCAATCCCGGCGAGCTGTTCGCGACCGGCGTGCCCCTGTTCACCCTGATCGACCTGAACGACCTCTGGGCGGCGGTGAACGTGCGCGAGGACGAGTTCCACAGCCTGCGCATGGGCCAGGTGCTGCACGGCTCGGTGCCGGCGCTGGGTCTGAAGGACGTGGCGTTCCGGGTGGTCTACATCAGCCCGCAGGGGAACTTCGCCACCTGGCGCAGCACCCGCCAGTCCCGCGGCTATGACGTCAGGAGCTTCGACGTCCACGCCCGGCCGGTGCGGCCGGTCGCGGGCCTCAGGCCTGGCATGAGCGTGCTGTTCCCCTGGCCGCAGAAATGAGCTTCGCAGGGGCCGTCGCCGCCGCCTTCCGGCGCGAGCTCGCCCATATCCGGCGCAGCGGCTGGGACCTGGCGCTGCTCTTCCCGCTGCCGCTTTTGGCCATCGTCATCGTCGCAGCGATCTTCGCCTCCGGCGTGCTCCGCGACGTTCCCGTAGCCCTGGTGGACATGGATGGCTCGGGGCTCAGCCGCGCCATCGCCCGCAACCTGTTGGCCGATCCCACGCTCAAGCTGGCCGCCACGCCGCGGGACCTCGACGCCGCCGCCCCGCTCCTGCGCTCGGGGCGGGTGCTCAGCGTGGTCTACCTGCCTCCGGGGCTGGAGCGGGACGCGCGTCGGCCGGAGGGCGCGACGGCGACGATCTATTACAACAGCGCCATCCAGACCGCAGGGAGCAAGGCCGCCGGGGCCGAGCAGGACGCGGTGCGGGCCGCCGCCAGGGAGCTTGCGCCCGCAGCCGAACGCGGGCCCGTTCGGCTGAACCCGCCCATCGTCCAGGTCACCGTGGTCGGCAATCCGGAGCAGAGCTTCGAGCTGTTTCTGCAGTCGCTGGTCACGCCGCTCACCCTCAACACCCTCCTGGCGTGCTCGGCCGTTTTTGCGGTCGGACGCGAGCTGTCGGCTGGAAGCCTGCGCGGGCTCGGAGAGGCCGCGGGCCATCGGCGGGCGGCCGCCCTGATCGGCAAGCTCGCGCCCCATGTGCTGGCGATCTGGGGGTGGATGGCGGTGTGGATCGGCTGGCTCGCCGGGGTGCGTGGGTGGCGGATCGAAGGCAGCCTCGCGGTCCTGCTGTTGGCCCAGTTCGCCTTTCTCTGCTCCACCGCGGCGATCTCGGCCTTGCTGGTCGCCCTCACCCGGGATCTGGGCCAGGCCCTGTCGCTGGCCGCGCTGTTCTTCGGCTCGGCCATGTCCTTCGCGGGCGGCACCTTGCCGGTGAGCCACGCACCGCTGTTCACGCGCGTCTGGAACGCGATCCTGCCCTCGACCACCTACATCCGCATCCAGGAGCAGCAGTGGGTGCAGGGCTCGTCGGTCCTCACCTCGGCGCCGTCGCTCGGGCTGCTTCTGCTCTTCGCCGCCGTCCCGCTCGCGGCCGCTGCGGCCGGGCTCGCCCGGCTGGCGGCCTCGCCGCCCCACGAAAAGGCTCTGCAAGCGCCGTCCACGCCGCCGGGCTTTCGGGCCAGCTTCCTGCAGACGCTCAAGGTCGTCACGGCGAACAAGCCCATCAAGTCCACCATCATAGCCTCGGTGGTGCTCTACGGCTTCTATTACCCCCTGGCCTACCATGTGCAGACGGTGGTCCAGCTGCCGGTGGCCGTCGCCGATCTCGACCGGTCGCCCTGGAGCCGGACCTTCCTGCGCAACCTCGACGCCACGCGCGAGGTCCACATTGTCGCCCAGGCGGACTCCGAGGGCGGGGCCCAGGCGTTGCTGCGCCAGGACCGGGTCGACGCCGCCCTGGTCATCCCGCACGGGCTGCAGGCCAGCCTGCTGAAGGGCTCGGCCGGCGGGATCGCGGTCTATCTGAAGGGCGCCTACATCGTTCGCGTGCGCTTCCTCGGCTCGGCCGTCTCCGAGGCGGTGCAGGCCTCCCTGGCCCAGGCGCTCGAGCCGTTGCGCGCAATGGCGCGAGGCGTCGAGCCGG